>Ga0070713_100001590_pt1 | contig 14545 bp, 12 predicted proteins | sample LARL82metaG_FD_65465 | JGI IMG/M metagenome (GOLD analysis project Ga0070713, IMG submission 65465) | Corn, switchgrass and miscanthus rhizosphere microbial communities from Kellogg Biological Station, Michigan, USA - LAR L8-2 metaG | ecosystem: Host-associated > Plants > Roots > Rhizosphere ...
CACGCTGAAGCTCGGCACGGCCGTCAACGGCGGTCACTGCGAAGGCTTGGTCGACGTCGCGCGCAACCGGCTGATGATCGCGAGCATCACGGCGATCACCTGCATCGACCTCACCACGCTCGCGGTGACGATGCTGCCGCTGACCGGAATCGACGGTGAAGTGAAGCTGATTCAGGACAGCGCGTTCGTCCACGACACCGACCTCGATCAGTATTACGTGAGCGACGGCACGCGCGTGTTTCGCATCGATCCCGCGACCGGCGCGGCGGTGAAGGTGGCGACCACACCGGCTGCGACCAACAACGTCGAGCAGCGCTTCTGCTATTTCCCGGCGCTGCGCGGTATCGCGTATCTGCCGAACTTCGCGAGCAATATTCTGTTCATGGCGACGGCGGACCTCGTCGCTCCTGTCCCCGCTCCGGCGCCTGATCCGATCCCCGCGCCTGCACCTGCACCTGCTCCAGCGCCGGCTCCTGCACCCGCACCCGCGCCGTCGCCTATGACCTCCGCGTTTCCGCAATACGCGATCGAGGACAGCGGCGTTTATGGACCGACGCGCATCGAGTGGAATCACGAACTGCAATTGCCGTGGCCGGCTTACGTGGGTCATCACACCTGGTATTACGGCAACTGGCTCGACGCAAGCGATGCGCCGCAGGGTACGGTCGCCTACCAGACGTTGACGCTTGGTCCGGCATTGGCGCCCGGCTACGTAGAAGTCGACGTGACCGCGCTTGCGCAGAAGTGGGCTGCCTCGGGACACAACAAGGGCATTTACCTGCGGTCGGAGGCGACCAAGGGATTCACCGCGTTCGCGCAAGTCGCCGGTCGGTTGTCCGCGAACCCGCCGCAACTCGTGGTCGACGGAGTCACGCTGACCGGCGCGTTGGTTTCATTCATGGTTTCGACTTCCGCCGGCACCGATACGCGGCAAAGCGCGAAGTTGATCAAGGGCACCGTCGGACTGCTGCACTTCCCCGATTTCAAGGCGAGCGCCGTGCAAAAGGCCACGCTGCGGCTCTATGTCATGGCGACCGATACCACCACGGCGCTGACGCTGCAACTGATGCAGACCGATCCTCCGTACTGCTACTCGGGGACTGACGGCTCAACGCCCGTGCCCGGCATCGCGCAGGAGGCTGGAGAGGCGAATCTTCCGACGCATCCCGACGTGTTCGAGGCCGGCGATTTTCGGAAAAGCAACTGGTTCACGACGACCGATAGTCTCGGCGCCATCCACGCCAACGCAGCCACTCCGTCGCCGCTCGGCACGCTTAACAGTTGTCCCGCTGCATCGATTGTCGGCTATGAACTGGATTTCACCGACGATCCAGACTATCCGGGAACGCAGTACATCCGTCCGAGCATGGTGCACGGGCTTGGCCGCATCGCCGACACGTCGTCGCTGAACCTTACCGGGCAGTGGGCGACACTGCCGAACCTGAGCGACCCGCTGCGCGCGATCGATCCGGCGACGGTGGTCGATGAAATGTACGTGCGCGCGTACCTGATGCTCGAGGACAATTTCTGGACGACCGTAGACGGTGTGAAGGGCTGTATCGGCTTCGACGCACGGTCCGGTTACTGGATGGACAGCAACGGCGGCTACTGGCAGAACACGACGGGAAATTCCGGCAGCAAGGGAACGGGCCTCAAGGTCGTCAGCGTGCAGCCGAACGCTAATGGTCGTTACGAGTATCAGGGGCACTCGATCCGCCAGCACATGGGCGAATGCCGACCCTCGGGTACGCCGTACCAGAACTATCGTCCTCTGCTGATGATGGCGTCACACCTCGGGCCGTACGAAAACACGCCCTACGGCACTGAAGAGATCATCAACTGCGGCACGGCGGTACTGGAGAAAGGCGTCTGGCACTGCATCGAGTGGCGCATGAAGATGAACAGCATCGTCGGCCCGTTCGATTCCCTTGGCAACGGAACGGCGGTCCACGACGGCATCATGGAAGCGTGGGTCGATGGTGTGCATCGGTGGGCGAAGACCGATTTTGCATGGCGAAGGCACCCCGAGATGGGCATCAACGGCCCGCTGTTCCTGACCATGCACGGCGGCACGGTTCCCGCAGCGCCGGGCGAGGTCATGCGTTACCGCCTCAATTCCTACGCGGCGGCGAAGCGCTACATCGGGCCGCGTTCCTAAATGGCTGCGCTCTACGTCAAGGCGAGTGGTTCGAATACTTCCCCTTACGACACGTGGGCGAAGGCCGCGACCTCCTACGCCACCGCCATCAGCGCAGCGGCGGCGAATGACACGATTTACGTCGATAACGCATTCGCGCAGACGTTCGGTGCCACGACGACCCTTACCCCCGCTGCCGGGGTGCAACTCATCAGCACCAGTGACACCACGAATCAGCCGCCGACGGCCTACGCGGCTGGTGCGCAAGTCCTTGTCAGTGGAACGTTCACGCTGAATATCAACGGCGGTGTTTGGTATGGCTTCACCATTACGTTCGGCAGCACGTCGTCGACCAACATCCTCAATTTCTGCGGCTCGGACAACGACGTGGTCGAGTTGTACGACTGCACGATTATCGCCGGTACGACCTCTGCGGGTGGTCGGGTCAACATCGGGCCGGCGGCGTCCTCGCCGTCGAACATGCATTTCGTCACGCACAACTGCGCTTTTCAGTGGAACCACGCGTCGCAGGGCTTTACGGTGCGGGGGCTGTGGGAGGACGAAGGCTCGAATCTGGCTGTTCTCTCTCCGCAAACCGCGCTCTTCAAGTCGTCGTCGTTCCAGTTCGAGTTTCGCAGCAACGGCACCGATTTTTCCGGGAGCAGCGGCGCCTATTTCCCGTCCAGCGCCGCGAATTACGTGGCGCAGCTGACCAATCCCAAGTTCAACGGATCGGCAACGATTCAGGCGACCGGGGCCAGCGATGGCGACGGCGAGGTCTACGTCTTCGACGGCAGCAGCGACGACACGCACTATCACTTCGCGCATTACAGCTATCGCGGCAGCGCGGTCGCTGCCAGTTCGAAGTACGTCACGGCGAGCGGCGCATCCTACGATGGGACCAACCGCCATTCCCTGACCGTCACGGGTATCAACGCAACCCCCGCCGCGCCCTACAGAAGCCCGTGGATCGACGTCTACACGGCGGGCGGGTCGTCGGTTACGCCGTTCATGGAAATTGCGCGCGACGGCTCCGCGACGCCGTACAAGGACAGCGAGGTGTGGGGAGAATTCGTCGCCAAGACCACGTCGTCCAGCACGCGAAGCACCCTTTACCGAGACCGCACGGCGGTGCTCGGAACGCCCGCGGACCAAGCAGTCGGCGCCGGCACCGCCAACTGGACGGGGCTTTCCGGCACGGCATGGAGCGGCAAGGTTGATTCCGGGGCAGCGATCACGCCGCAGGAGATTGGCTACGTGCGCGGTCGTGTAGTAATCGCCGTCGCCGACACGGTCTATCTCGATCCGACGATTCGCGGGCTGACGGAAACCACCAATTTGCAGCGCGTCACGCCGAGCGGCTTCATCAATACGAATCTGGCGGGGAGCGGCGGCAGCGTTGCCTTTCCGCCCGTAAGGATGGCAGCGTGACCATCGGCGACTTCGATCCGTCGGCCGTCGTCTACTTCAAGTTCACGACGCAGCGGCCGAGCACCGGCGCTCCGTTCACGCTTGCGGGTACGCCGGCGCTGTCGGTCTACAAGGACAACTCGGTCACGCAGAGCACGACCGGCGTCACGTTGACGGCCGACTTCGATTCGGTGACTGGCCTCAATCACGTCGCGATCGACACGTCTGCGGACGGCACGTTTTACGCCGCAGGATCGTTCTTCGATGTCGTAATCACGACGGGCACGGTGGACAGCGTCTCGGCGGTCGGCTTCGTCGTCGGTCGATTCTCGTTGCGCAAGACGGCGGGGCTCAAGCCGGCGACGGCGGGCCGCATGCTCGTTGTGGATGCGGCGGGGCTGGCGGATGCGAACATGGTCAAGGCTGGTCCAACTGGGTCCGGCACCGCACAGACCGCGCGCGACCTCGGCGCAAGCGTCCTGCTTTCCGCCGGAACGGGAACGGGGCAGCTCGATTTCGCGTCCGGCGTCGTAAAGTCGAATCTGTCGCAGATTCTCGGTACCGCACTGACGGAAACGGCTGGCCAGCTCGCGGCGGCGTTCAAGAAGTTTTTCAACATCGCGACGCCCGCGAGCACGATGGATTCGCTGACGCTGGTGGCGACGGCGACGAACCTGACGAATGCGCCCACGGCCGGGGATCTGACCGCAACCATGAAAGCGTCGGTCACGACGGCAGCTACGGCGGCGACCCCGACTGCTGCGGCAGTGACCGGTGCCGTTGGATCGGTGACCGGCGCCGTGGGAAGCGTGACCGGCAATGTGGGCGGCAACGTGGTCGGCTCGGTAGCCTCTGTCACGGCCGGCGTGACGGTGACCACGAACAACGACAAGACCGGATATGCCATGACCGCTGCCTACGATCTCGCAAAAACAGCCGCGCAAGACGGCGACGCGATGACGTTGACAATCGCTTACGACGCCGCGAAGACGGCCGCCTCGCAGACTTCGGTGAACACGCTGCAATCTACGGCCGATAAACTGGAAACGACGCTGCAGGATTCAGGCGCTTCGCCTACCGCCTATCAATTCACAACGCCTGCATTAGCTAACGGGCCGTCTGGCTCTGGCCCGAGCGTCACCGCCATTGTCAATGGCGTATGGGACGAGCCAACGTCAGGCCATCAGACGACGGGAACCACAGGCAAGGCGCTTACCTCGGCGGGGTCCGCGGGCGATCCGTGGTCAAGCGTTCTCGGGTCCGGACTTCTGACAGCTGGAGACATGATGCTGATTCTCGTCGCGGTAGCGGCTGGGAAAACGACGGTCGTGCCACTTTCTGCAGGAAGTGCCACGGTGACCTTCCGCGATCTGGCTGATACGAAGGACAGCGTTGCCGCTACGATGAGCGGCAGTCAGAGGGTATCTGTAGTCCTGAATCCATGAAGCCGCACATACGCAAGGCGAGAGGCAATCACGGCCGCTGGATAGTGTCCTATGCCGGCGAGATGGCGTGGGCAGCGACCTTTGCCGACGCCTGCGCGCTCGCGCGTGAGCACCAATAACCGCATCCGCGGCAGGAAGCTGCAGGCGATCAGGAGGCGCCACATGCAGGCCAATCCGCTGTGCGTCAGATGTGCGGACCAAGGCCGCGCGACCCTCTGGCAAGAACTGGATCACACGGTAGCGATGGACAACGACGGCCCTGATACCGACGACAATCGCCAAGGCTTGTGCCGCGAGTGTCATCGGATCAAGACAGCAGAAGACTTCGGACGCGCGGCGCGGGAGCAAATTAGCATTGGAAGCGATGGCTGGCCCGTTGCGAAATAGACTGCAATAGTCCCAATGCAATCAATTCCAGCGCCCAGCGATGGTCAAGGCCATCGGGGGGTATCGAAACATCACAAGGCGCGAGCCTCTGGAAACCGCGCGCCGAGCAACCTGACCTAAATTCGTACCTTTCAACCCACTTTGCAACAGTCCGCCAGCGAGCGATTGAGACTTTTTCCCACTTATGAACCAACGCGGGCGTAAATCAGCGGCTTCCCTTGCTATCGTTGAGGTCGACGCACACGGGATCACGCGGCTTGGCCCACCTTCAGCCTTGACCGACGGTGAGCGCGGGGTATGGGCCGCGACGACCGGTAGTAAGCCCGCGGACTGGTTCGGGTTGGAGCACGTTCCGATGCTGGTCGACTACTGCCGGCATGTGGTCAAGGCCGACGTCATCGACGCGCAGATCAAGCAGTTCGACCCGGAATGGCTGAATGAGAACGATGGGTTGAAGCGTTACGACCGGCTGCTGGCGATGGCGCACCGGGAGTCGCAGATCATCAATACCCTGGCGCGGTCCATGCGCCTGACGCATCAGGCGAGCTATCGTGCCGACAAGGCTGTGCCGAAGAACGGCCGCAAGCTGTGGCAACGAGACTGACGCGGGGCGAGGAAAACGCCCGCTGGATCGAACGTCACTGCATCGTCCCGAAAGGGAAGTTCCTAGGCAAGCCGGTCAAGTTAAGCAAGGAACAGAAGCGTTGGCTGTGCCAGATATACGACAGTCCGACGCGGCTGTTCATCCTGTCGATGGGCCGCAAGGGCGGCAAGACGGCGTTCTCGGCCTTCCTTCTACTTCTGCATCTGTGCGGGCCGGAAGCGGTCAGGAACGGCGGTCTGTATAGCGCGGCGCAGTCTCGGGACCAGGCCGGCATCCTGTTCGGGCTGGCTGCGAAGATCGTCAGATTCTCGCCCGACCTGAAGGACGCAGTGCAGATCAGGGACACGGCCAAGCAACTGCTGTGTCCGGAACTGGGAACGATTTACGAGGCGATGTCGGCCGAAGCGAAGACGGCCCTGGGGCATTCGCCGCTGTTCGTGGTGCATGACGAGCTCGGCCAGGTCAAGGGACCGCGCTCGCATCTGTACGAGGCATTTGAGACGGCAAGCGCGGCAGAGGAAGACCCGCTCTCGATCATCATCAGCACCCAAGCGCCGACGGATGGCGACCTCTTGTCGGTACTCATCGATGACGCTTTAAGCGGTGCCGATCCGCGCATTAAGGTGCAGATTTACTCAGCGCCAATGGACATCGACCCGTTTTCGGAGATCGCGATTCGCAAGGCGAATCCGCACTTCGACGAGTTCATGAATCAGGAAGAGGTCTTTCGGCAGGCATCGGATGCCAAGCGCATGCCGAGCCGCGAAGCCTCGTTCCGCAACCTGATCCTGAATCAGCGGGTGGAGGCAAGGAATCCGTTCATCTCCCGAGCGGTATGGGAAGAAAACGGAGCGGCTCAGCTAGGACAGTTTAGAGGGGCCAAGGTTTGGGGCGGACTAGACCTGGCTTCCGTGGCCGATCTTTGCTCCCTCGAATTGATTACCCAGTTCGGGCAGGCGTGGGATGTCTACTCAACCTTCTGGCTGCCGGAAAACGGGCTCGCAGAAAAGTCACGCAATGACCGCGTTCCCTATGACGTATGGGCTGCTGACGAGAAGCTTCTGACGACGCCAGGATCGAGCATCGAGTACGAGTTCATCGCGGAGCATCTGCGCGGAATTTTTGATACCTGCGACGTTCAGGCGATTGCCTTCGACCGCTACAACATGAAGTTCCTGAAGCCGTGGCTCGAAAAAGCCGGTTTCACCGAGGCAGAGATGGCGAAGTTCGTCGAGTTCGGGCAGGGCTTCGTCTCGATGAGTCCGGCGATCAGGGAGCTGGAATCGATGATCCTGTCGCGGAAACTAAGGCACGGGAACCATCCTGTGCTGAACATGTGCATGAGCAACGCCACGATCGCGATGGACCCGGCGGGAAACCGCAAGTTCGTCAAGGGTAAGGCAACGGGCAGAATCGACGGCGCGGTAAGTCTCGCGATGGCGGTGGGCGTGCTGCCGACCGCGAAGACCGTCGAGCCTGAGTACAAACTGTTTTTTGTTTAGTCCACGATCTTGCACGTCCCGTCTTCCATCTTCGGAATGCCGGGCGGGATGTAGCGTAGCGTTTCCAGGGCCAGTCCGGGCTTCCTGATGGTCCATACGCCGCCCTTCGGTGGCGAAAACGAGATTTCCGCAGGACTGATCTTGACCTTGTTCATGTCGCGATCATCGAGCGTGACGCGGCCGTCCTTCTCGTTGACCCTGACCAGTTGCGTGGTCTGATCGTCGCCGTACTTGCACAGGTAGTTCGTCCAATCGGACGTGGCCGCGAGCGCGGTCCCGAACAGTAACGCCGTAAGCATCGTCTTCTCCTGTCTGGTGGCCTAGGGCCGCCATTTTAGCGCCGCTGGGCGCTTTTTTTACGCCGCCTCGCGCGGCGTTTTTCATTTCCGGAGTCTCCCATGACGAGTTTGAACGCCGCGGGCGCGTCGCACGCGCGCTCGCTTGTCGCAAGCGGGAGCGTCGATAAGACCTCCGACTGGTCGTTTTCGGCAGAAGACGGCAATGCTTTGCTTGGAGCCAATGGCGACGACTGGGCTAACTACGGCAAGTGGTTCCTCGGCATTGATTCCAGTCAGGCCGCTAAGAGCAAGGCTTACTACAAATACCCGTTCGGCAAGGGCGGGAAAGTCTATCGATCGGCCGTCATTGCCATCAAGCAGCGCGCAGCGCAGGAAAACGTTGCAGGCATCGAGTCCGAAGCCTCCGATCTCCTGACCAAGATCGACGGCAAGTCGGCTGCCTCCTTGCAGCGCGCCTATGCGCGGTTGAGCACCAAGGCGATCAGCGAGACGCCGGACTGCTTCGTCATCAGCGGGGTCGCCAGTTCACCCAGAACCGATCGCATGGGCGATGTCGTCGAGCCGATGGGCGCGCAGTTCAGCAGTCTTCCAAAGCTCTTTCTGTATCACGACACGACGCTGCCGATCGGCAACGTCAGTCAGGCCAAGCCGACCTCAAAGGGCATTCCGTTCGAAGCGCGGATTCCCAAAGTCTCCGAGTCAGGAACGGTCAAGGACCGCATCGACGAGGCCATTCACTCGATCAAGTACGACCTTTTAAGTTACGTGTCGATCGGCTTTCGTCCTCTGGACGACGAGCCGTTGGACAAGGCCAATCCCTACGGCGGAACGCGCTTCAAGTCGTGGGAATGGCTGGAACTCTCCGTAGTGGGAGTCCCCGCAAATCCCGATGCCGTGATCACCGGCATCAAGTCCATCGACGACGAGCTCCATGCGGCTCGCGTCAAGCAGATCAAGTCCTCAGACCACGCAACGCGGGCCGCGTCAGGCCATACGCGAAGCAGGGTCGTGAGCTTGTCCACACCTCCCGGCGCTTCGGGAAAACCACTCGAAACACCTAGAGGAAATCCCATGAGCACGATCGTAGAACAAGTCGCTGGCTTTGAAGCCAAGCGCGCGGCCAATGTCGGCCGGATGGATGAACTACTGAAGGCTTCTGCGGACGAGGGTCGTACCTTCGACGCCGCGGAAAAGGAAGAGTACGGCAATCTCGAAACCGAGATCAAGTCGGTCGACGAGCATCTTGTCGTCCTGCGGGCAGCCGTAGAACGCAACAAAGCTTCCGCCAAGCCGGTATTGCCGGATGCGGGAATGAATGAGCCGAAGCCGGTTCGTCACGGCGACGCGATCATTCGCAACACGAACCTGCCGAAGGGCCGCAAGTTCGCCCGTCTCGCGATGTGCATGGCCGCGGCGAGGGGCAATGCGATGACGGCAGCCGAGATCGCACGCGGACAGCCGGGATGGAAGGATCAGTCGCCGGACATCGAAAACGTGCTGCGCTCGTGGCAGTTCGTCACGCGTACAGCGGTGGCTTCCGGTAACACGACGGACACCAACTATGCGTCGCCGCTGGTGCAATTTACCAATATGGCGAGCGAGTTCGTCGACCTGCTCCGTCCCGCCACGATTCTCGGCAAGGTCCAAGGTCTGCGGATGGTGCCGTTCAACATCCGCTTCGCGACGCAGACCTCCGGAGTATCGGTGGGTTGGGTAGGCCAAGGCAATGCGATCCCGGCGCAGAAGCAGCAGTACATCACGTCGACCATCGGCTTTGCCAAGATCGCAGCCATTGTTGCGATCACCAAGGAACTGGCGATGTTCTCCAGTCCCGCGGCCGAACAGTTGGTGCAGGACGACTTGACCAAGTACACCGCGACCTTCATGGATCAGCAGTTCATCGATCCTTCGGTCGTCGCGTCTGCCAACGTCTCGCCGGCATCGATCACCAACGGCATCACGCCGGTACAAGCCTCGGCAGCACCGACTACGCTCGCCTCGTTCGAGACCGACGTATCGGCGCTGATGGGCGCTTTGACGGGCGCGAACGTTGCGGTCGACAACTTGGTGTGGGTCATGACGCCGGATTCGGCTTTCCGCATCGGCCAGATTCGCACCGCCAACGGTCCGTATGCCTTCCCCGGCATCACGGTTGGCGGCGGCACGCTTCTCAGCATGCCGGTGATTACCTCCAACAGCGTGCCGCACAGCACGTCGGCGGGCTCGATCATCGTCCTGTTCAACCCGAGCGACATCTTCATGGCGGACGAAGGCGGCGTGGAAATCGACGCGTCGCAAGAGGCTTCCGTGCAGATGGATTCGGCGCCGAGCAATTCCGCGGCGTCGCTGATCTCGCTTTGGCAGAGCGGACTTTTGGGTATCAGACTTGAACGCGTAGTCAATTGGCAAAGAAAGCGTGATGTTTCAGTCACTTACCTCGACAACGCGCACTTCTCGTAATTGATTTATCTCGGGCATTGCCTCGGCAGTGTCCGAGCGTAAGTCAATTGCAAATTTGAAATGAGGACGGCGATGGCAGCAGTTAAACCGATGTCAACGGATGAGGATGCAGCCTTGGTTCCAATGAAGCCGAGTCCGAAGCCTCCAGTTAAGCCGAAGAAACAGAAGAAGCGCACCTATCGCCGTCGGGACATGCGCGCCGAATGAAACTGCTTGGCTTCGAGATCACTCGCGCAAAAGCCATGTCACCCGTCGGCGGCTATGCAGCCGGAGGGTTCGGCGGCTTCATGGGCTGGATCGGCGAAAGCTTCTCCGGAGCTTGGCAATCAGGAATACGGCTGGAGACGCAGAAGAACATCCTCGCTTTTTCCGCGGTGTACGCGTGCGTTTCCATGATCGCGGACGACATTGCGAAACTTAGAGTCAAACTGGTCGAGCAGTTGCAATCGGGCGTGTGGGCCGAAGTTGCACGCAACTCGCCCAAGGCTCCTGTATTAGGAAAGCCGAATAGCTTTCAGACGCGCATCCAGTTCTTCAATCAGTGGATCACGTCGAAGCTGATTCACGGCAACACTTACGTCTATAAGCAGAGGGACAACCGGCGCGTCATCACCGATCTCTATGTGCTCGATCCGCGACTGGTGGTTCCGTTGGTCGCCGACGACGGTTCCGTCTGGTATCAGTGCAACAGAGATTATCTGAACAGCGTTTTAGAGCCGATCACCGTTCCGGCCTCGGAAATCATCCACGATCGGGCCGCAACGCTGTTCCATCCGCTGGTGGGAATCTCGCCGATCTATGCCTGTGGCGGCTCGGCGACGCAAGGCTTGAGAATCCAGTCCAACAGTTCGCGCTTCTTCGAGAACATGAGCCGTCCATCCGGTCAATTGACCACGGCTGGAACGATTACGGACATTACCGCGGAACGCCTCAAGGCCGAGTTCGAGAAGAATTTTTCCTCCGGCAACATCGGGCGTCTGCTCGTTACCGGCGACGGCTTGAAATACGAGCCGATGACTATCCCAGCGGCAGATGCGCAACTGATCGAACAACTGCGCTGGACGGTGGAGGACGTCGCACGATGTTTCCACGTCCCGCTGTTCAAGATCGGCGAGTCGAACAATCCACGCGCAACGACCATTGGCCCGCTGAATCAGGAGTACTACTCGCAGACTTTGCAGGCGTTGATCGAGTCCGTCGAATTGCTGCTCGAAGAGGGTTTGGAACTCGGCTCCAATTACGGCATCGAGATGGACCTTGACGGGCTTCTCAGAATGGACCCTGCGGCAAGAGCCGATGCGACGCAGAAGAACGTCGGGTCCGGCGTGTGGACGCCAAACGAGGCGCGCGCCAAGGAAAACCTGCCGCCGGTCGACGGTGGAAACACGCCCTATATGCAGCAGCAGATGTGGCCGCTTGCCCAGCTCGCAGACCGACCGTTGCCGGGAGTGGTTCCGGCATTGCCGGCCCCGGACGCTTCCACTGATCCGACCGAGATTCCGATCGAGGCACCGGCTGCAGCGCCTACCGACAACACGGACGAGCCAGCCAAGTCGTTCCGCGAATTCATGCTGGCCGTAAAGGAGTTCGACCTTGAAGTGTGCCGCGGACTGATGGCGTGAACGAAATCAAAACGCTTGCCGACAGCGTCGTCGCCAACGTCAAGGACTTCGTATCGAGGGCGTTGATTCCGGTAATGGCGCGTCTGGATGACTTCGAGCGACAATTGACGGCAATTCCGGCCGGTCCAAATGGCGATGCCGGCAAGGACGGCGCGCCAGGTGAGCGTGGCGCTGATGGCGTCAACGGCATCGATGGCAAGGACGGCGTCGCGGGCGAAAAAGGGACCGACGGCGCCAACGGTCGCGATGGAGCCAACGGCGTTGACGGCAAGGACGGCGCGCCCGGATTGAACGGCAAGGACTTCGATCCTGCGGAAATGCATGCGGCCGTTGCAAAAGCGGTTGCGGACATTCCCCCGCCGCTGAACGGCAAGGACGCCGACGAGGATGCGATAGTTGCGCGCGTGCTTGCGAGCATTCCGACGCCCAAAGACGGCGCTCCCGGCATTAATGGCAGGGACTTTGATCGCGACGAAATGCATGCGGCTATCGTCAAGGCCGTGGCCGAGATTCCGAAGCCGAAGGATGGCGAGTCGGTGCATCCCGATACCGTCGCAGTGATGGTGCTGGCGGCAGTGGAAAAGGCGGTGGAAAAGGCTGTCTCGAATATCGAACTGCCGCAGGACGGCCGCGATGCATTGGACATCGACGTTGTCGACACGATCGAGGATGGCCGCTCTTACGCGATCGGGACGTTTGCGAAATACTGCGGTGGTTTGGTCAAGGCATTGAAGCACACCGAACCGATCGCGCTTGGCTTGGAAAAGTCCGGCTGGCAAGTGGTCACCGATGGAATTGCCGATGTCGAGATCGAGCAAGACCCGTCCGACCCGAGAATCATCTTCCTAGGCGTGACGCTGACAAGCGGCAAGCAGTGGCACAAGCACATGCGCTGTCCCATCGTCATCGATCGCGGCGTATTCAGGGCCGGAACAGATTACGAGCATGGCGACGGTGCGACATGGGACGGCTCATTCTGGATCGCGCAGAAGGCCACGCAGGACAAGCCGGGTACTTCCGACGCGTGGAGGCTCGCGGTTAAAAAGGGACGTGACGGGAAAGACGCGAAATGATCCGCGTGCCCCGTGACGGGCGTAACGGAAGGACCGTCGTCGGCCCTCCGGGCAAGGATGGCCAGGACGCTTACGAACTCGCGATTACGCGCGGCATATTTTCGGGCACGTTCACGCAATGGCTTGAATCGCTAAAGGGTGAGAAGGGCGATCGCGGGCTAGACAGTTCGGTCCCCGGACCAATCGGTGAACAAGGCGCGCAAGGTCTGCAGGGCGAGCCAGGACCGCAGGGTCCGCAAGGTGAGGAAGGCCCAGTTGGTCCGCCGGGACCGGAAGGACCGCAGGGAAACGACGGTCCGATGCCGCTGCATCAAGTGCAAAACGGAAAGATACGGTTTGAACTTGCGCTCGGCGAATGGGGTCCGTGGATCGACGTAACGGGTCCGAAGGGCGATCCGGGCGAGACGCGCGTCGTTCATTCGAGTGGCGGTGGCGGCGGCGGCGGAACGCCTGCGCCGTTGAACTCGTATTTTCCCGGAGGATGGGCGTAAATGCGACTGATCGCATTGCAGGACGTTTCTGATCCGGTCGGCGTCATCGCCAAAGGCAGGACGTTTGTTTGCCTCGATCCAGACCGCATTCAGACGCTCATCAGCACGCGGATGGCGCAACCGGAAACCGAGCGCAGGTTTCCGCTCGACTGGGCGGGCAGAACCGTTTTCATCCTCGCCAGCGGACCAAGCCTGACGCAGGAACAGTGCGACGCAGTAAGAGGCAAAGGCAAGGTCATCGCGATCAATACGACCTTTCGACTCGCGCCATGGGCCGACGTTCTCTACGGGTGCGACGGTCGCTGGTGGGACGAGTATCACAGCGAGGCGAAAGCAACGTCTTCAGAATTGTGGACGCAGGAAGCATCCGCCGCGAAAAAGCACGGACTGAAATTCGCGCAAAGCCGCAAGGCACCGGGATTAGGAAAGCAGTTCGGCGTGATTCACCAGGGTGCGAACTCGGGTTATCAGGCGATCAATCTCGCCTACCAAGCAGGGGTGAAGAGAATCGTTCTGCTCGGCTTCGACATGAAGCGTGTCGGTGGGAAATCGCATCATCACGGCGACCATCCGCGGCATCTGAATTCGAGCCTGCCGTTCGCGATGTGGATAAGAGAATTCGCGCAACTCGCGAAAGACCTGGAGGCTGCCGGTGTGGAAACGATCAACTGTACGCCCGGAAGTGCCCTGAAGTGCTTTCGCGCCGAGACGCTGGAAGCGGTTCTCGCCTAGATGCTCGCGGTCGTCAGGATTCGCGCGCAGCCGCACTATCGCCGCGAAGCGTTCATCAATGGACTGGATTCGCTCGGCTATCGAATCGAGGCTTCCGGCCAGCCGAAGTCGCGTCAGGATTTGCTCGTCCTGTGGAATCGCATGGGGCCGGATGACCGGGATGCGGAGCGCTGGGAGCGCGACGGCGGAACGGTGGTCATCGCTGAAAATGGCTATATCGGCAAGGACGAGCATGGCCGACAGCTCTACGCGCTCTCCGTTGGCCAGCATCAGCACGGCTTGGCAGGCAGTGAGGATCGTTTCCCTCGGCTCGGCATTGAACTGAAACCGTGGACGCAGGGCGAGCATATCCTCGTCTGCGCGCAACGCGGCATCGGCTCCAG
>Ga0070713_100001591_pt1 | contig 14537 bp, 9 predicted proteins | sample LARL82metaG_FD_65465 | JGI IMG/M metagenome (GOLD analysis project Ga0070713, IMG submission 65465) | Corn, switchgrass and miscanthus rhizosphere microbial communities from Kellogg Biological Station, Michigan, USA - LAR L8-2 metaG | ecosystem: Host-associated > Plants > Roots > Rhizosphere ...
CTCTCTCCCTATGGGCGGATCTTGATCCGGCCTTTCTGGGAGTTTAATTTCACCGGCAGCGAATGGAATGACGTCCACTACGGTGGCAACTCCCAAGAATTCATCGCCGCCTGGCGGCACTTCGTTAATATTTTTCGGAGCAATAACGTTGGCAACGTCAAGTGGCTCTGGAACCCCATCCGCGTTGGCGGCAGCCAGGCACAGAATCCCGTGCCCTACTACCCTGGATCCAGCTACGTCGACTGGATAGGCATCGACGCTTATCCCAAGAACATGTGGCTGACACTGCAGCAACTGGCCACCACCAGCGGTGGCAGCAGCGGTTTCGACTGGTACGACACCTTCAAGAGTTACGGCAAGCCGCTGATGTTTGGTGAGGTAGGCATCATGCCGGCCAATTCCTACGGAAGCGGGGCGCCCACCCGGGCGACCTGGTGGCAGGATGGCCTGAGCGAGCTGAAGAATCAGCTACCCGCAGTGAGGGCTATCGAATATTTCGATTCCAGCACGGCCCACGACTGGAGGTATGACGCCCCAGGGACATTCCCTGGGGACAGCGGGGCGGAAGCGCTGGCCGCAGCGAAGAACTCTGCCTCGCAGTGCTATATGGACGTGCTTTCCGCCGATTGCGGCCGCCCCTCTCCCAGGCCATCGCACTCGCACTCGCGGTCGCCATCAGCATCGCCAAGTCCCTCGGCCTCGCCATCAGCATCGCGGAGTTCCCCGCCTTTGTCGTCACCGGCCTCCAACCGGTCAGCACTGGGTGTTGTGCTGATCATCGTAGGCGTCGTCTTGGCGATCGCGGGCGCAGTGTCCATGCTTCTGTACAGGCGATTCAGGACCAGGTGAGCCGTCCGGAGACGGCGCCAAAGGGCCCTTCGCGGCTACCGGCCATGGCCATCCTGCCTATCACCTGAGTTGGCTCAATGAGTGCGCAGCGGGGATCGCGTCGGGGTAGCGGTGGCACGAGTGCGGGTTCCGCCCACACGACCGGGACGGAGACGCCCGGCGGCTAGTAGGGCAGCCGCATTTCGCGCTGTGAGCTGGGCGGAGGCGGCTGGTGCTGGCTGATGTGATCTTGTTTATGTGATGGGCGGGTGTGAGCGCAGCCGCCTCATGATCGTGCCTGTGTGACGGGAACAAGATCGGAGACGGCTGCTGCCCTCATGGTAGAGGCGGGCCGGGCCGGTGGCCTGCTGCGGGAGCTGATCGCCAGCATTGAGGGATGCTTCGCTCGCGTCGAGCCGTGGGTCCAGGCGGGCAAGTATGTCCGGGCGTGCATGTCGGACCTGGGCAAACGTAATGGCTGGAGCATCGCGGAGTGGGCCGGGGATGCCACCCCGGACAAGACCCAGCGGCTGCTGAATCATGCGTGCTGGGACGCCTTCGAGGTGATGAGCGTGATCCGGCGGTTTGTCGTGGCCGGCCTGGACACCATCGCCGGGCGATCCGGGCTGCGGATCGGGGCGATCGATGAGACCGGGCAGCAGAAACACGGCCAGGCCACCGCTGGCGTCAAACGCCAGTACATGGGATGTGCTGGCCGGGTCGCCAACGGGATCAACACCGTGCACCTGTCTTATATCCGCCAGCACGTAGGGCATGGGCTGATCGGGTTCCGGCAGTGGATCCCGCGTGAGCACCTCGAAGATGCCAGCACGCGCCAGCGGATGGGGCTGCCCGCCGGCCTGGCGTTCGCGACCAAAGGTGAGCTGGCGGTCCAGATCCTGCGCGACGCTTACGCCGACGGCATGGACATCGACTTCGCCTGCGGCGATGAGGTCTATGGCAGCTGCCCGGCACTGCGCAGCTACCTGGAGAACACAGCCAGGGGTATGTGCTGCGGATCCCGAAGACATTCCCGCTCACCCTCAGCGCCGGCATCACGCTCACCTGCGCGAAAGTGGTCACCACCCATCTGAGGGCCCGCAGGCACTGGCAGGCCGTCTCCGCCGGGACCGGTTCCAAGGGCGAGCGGGCTTACGCGTGGGCGTGGATCGCCACCGCCAGCCCGCGGCACTGGCTGCTGATCCGCCGTCACCTGGCCACCGGCGAGTGCGCCCATCACTACTGCCACGTTCCCGCCCGCCAGCCCGTCTCCCTCAAACGCCTGATCACCGCGGCCGGGCTCAGATGGCCAGTCGAAGAGGGCTTCGAGTTCGGCAAGGACTACTTCGGGCTCGATCAATCCCAGGTCCGGCTCTACACCGCGATCGCCCGGCACACCGTGCTCGTCACCGCGTCGCTCGCCGTCTGCGCCATCGCCGCAGCCCGGGCACGCCGGCGAACCGACACCCAGGCCCCGCCCCCGGCCAGCCCCGACAGCCTCGCACCAGATGATCCCGGCCAGATCCCGCTGACCGTCGCCGAGATCAAACGCCTGCTCAATGCCGCCACCGCCCGGCCCAGGCCCATCTGGCACGCCGCGCGATGGTCCCGCTGGCGGCGCCGCCACCAAGCCCGCGCCCGCTGGTACCACAAACGCGCCAGACTCGCCCGCCAACCCCAATTCGCCCAGGTCAAACCGTGAAATGCGGCTGCCCTACTAGACACCTGGCGGGGCCTGACGGTCCGCCCGAGCGACGATGCCGGCGATGTGGGCATCGGTCCAGGGCCGATACGCGGCTGGGCGGCGGAAGGTGTTCCCGAACTGGCTCAATTAGTACCAATTCTCCAACCTGTGGAGGAGGCCTCTGTCGTCACAATTCCACCTGCACCTCCACCTGCACGCCGATGCCTGCTGCCGCCGGGATTCCTAGCGTGACAAGCGTTTGACCGAGCCGGTGCCCGCCCGGCGGGGTTCGGATACGGGGATCGCCTGCTCGCGGGAGCGGCTTCCCAGCCAACGGGGGAGGTGGCGCTTCCATGCGGTGGGTGCTTGGTTCAAGCCTGAGGTTCTGGCGCCTGGTGGTGGCGCTGGCGATCGGCCTGATGGTGTTCGGGCTGGCGCAACTGCGGTCTGCGCCCGTTGACGTCTATCCCGAATTCACGCCCCCGTCGGTGGAGGTCCAGACCGAGGCGCTTGGCCTGTCCGCGGTGGAGGTCGAGCAGCTGATCACTGTCCCGCTGGAACAGGATCTGCTCAACGGCGTTCCGTGGCTGGACCGCATCCATTCTGCGTCCATGCCCGGCCTGTCGGTCATCGACATGACGTTCCAGCAGGGCACCAACCTGTATGCCGCCCGGCAGATGGTCCAGGAGCGGATGACCCAGGCGCACGCCCTGCCCAACGTGGGCAGCCCGCCGATCATGATCCAGCCGCTAGCGTCGGCCAGCCGTGTTGAAATGATCGGGTTGTCATCCCGTGACGTGTCCTACCTGGACATGTCGGTTCTGGCCCGGTGGAAGATCCGCCCCCGGCTCATGGGCGTGCCCGGGGTGGCGAATGTGTCCGTCTACGGCCAGCGTGACCGGCAGCTCCAGGTCCGGGTGGACCCGCAGCAGCTCAGGGCCAAAGGTGTGTCGCTCACCCAGGTGATCGAGACCGCGGGCAATGCGCTGTGGGTGTCGCCGCTGACGTTCGTTGAGGCGTCGACACCAGGTACCGGCGGGTTCGTCGAGTCCCCCAACCAGCGCCTGCCGATCCAGCACATTTCGCCTATCTCTACTCCAGACCAGCTCGCGCAGGTGCCGGTCGAAGGCGCCCGCTCCCTGCGGCTGGGCAATGTCACCACGGTCATCGAGGACCATCAGCCCCTGATCGGCGATGCGGTCGCGACCGGCCCCCCCCGGGGCAGCCACACCCTCTTCCTTGTCATCGACAAGTTCCCCGGCGCGAACACCCTGCAGGTCACCAAGGGCATCGAGGACGCGCTGGCCGAGATGGCGCCAGGGCTGCACAGCATCACGATCGACCCCGGCGTGTACCGGCCGGCCACCTACCTTGAGAACGCCCTGCGGAACGTGGGAGTCGTGGCTGTCATCGCCCTGGCGCTGCTGCTCGCCGGGCTCCTGTTCGTGCTCGCGTCATGGCGCGCTGCGCTCGTGGCCCTGATCGTGGTCCCGGTGTCGCTGGCAGCGGCGGCCTTTGTGCTGTACCTGAGCGGAGCTACCTTCACCACCATCACCCTGCTGGGTCTGGCCGCAGCCGTGGGCCTGGTGATCGATGATGTCATCGCTGACCTCGACGCCGTGCACCGTCGGCTGGCCAGCGTGCGCCGTCGGCTGGCCAGCCAGGACGGCAAGCCGGAACCTGCCCGCGACACCATACTGGCGGCGTTCATGGCGGCGCGCGGGCCGCTGATGTTCGCCACACTGGCGATCCTGCTGGCGACGCTGCCGTTCCTGTTCCTGGGGACGCTCGCGAGCGCGTTCAGCCGCCCGCTCGTGCTCACCTTCGCGCTGGCGGTGCTCAGTTCCGTCCTGGTGGCGTTCACCCTCACGCCCGCGCTGGCGTTCCTGCTGCTCCGCGGCCGACCTGCCCGCCGCGGAGGGCCGTTCGTCGCCGTGGTGCACCGGTTCTTCGACCGCAGGCTGGCGGCCTGGCTCGGGCGCCCGCGTCGGGCCCTGGCGGTGGCCGGCGTTCTCACGGTGGCCGCGCTGGCGGTGCTGCCCCAGCTCGGTGGCCGCTCCCTGCTCCCGGGCCCGCAGGACCGCAACCTGCTGCTGCAGGTGCAGGCCGTGCCGGGGATCGCGTTGCCGGAGATGGACCGGATCACCGCTGCGGTGAGCGGGGAGCTGCGCAGGCTCCGAGGCGTCACGAGAGTAGGCGCACATGTCGGGCGGGCGATCTCGTCGGACCAGCTCGTCGGCGTCAATTCCGCCGAGGTGTGGATCACGCTGGCCGGCTCGGCCGACTACGCCCGCAGCAGGGCGGCGATCGAGACCGTAGTGCACAGCTACCCCGGGCTGAAGGCGAACCTGGTGACCTATCCCACTGAACGGGTCGCCCAGATGACCTCCGGCTCGACCGACGACCTTGTCGTGCGCGTCTACGGGGCCGACCTGACCACGCTCCAGCGCAAGGCACAGGACGTGCGGGCCATGCTGGCCCATGTCCCCGGCGTGGCGAACCCGGTGGCCCGCCCGGTCCCAGTGCTGCCGACCGTGAATGTCCGGGTCAAGCTCCCGGCCGCGCTGAAGTATGGGCTGCGGCCGGGTGACGTGCGCCGGGACGCGACCACGCTGACCTCGGGCCTGATCGTGGGTAACCTCTACGAGCAGTCGAAGGTCTTCGACGTGGTGGTCTGGGGTGCCGTACGCGACCGCGCTGACCTGACCGAGCTGGGAAACCAGCTCATCGGCACGCCGTCCGGCCAGTTCGTGCCGCTGAAGAATGTCGCCACGCTCACGGTCCGTCCGGAGCCCGCCGCGGTCATCCACGACGACGTCCTGCGTGACGTCGAGGTGGCCGCGAAGGTCACCGGGGATCCCGGCTCGGTGGTGGCAGCGGTGAGGTCACGCCTGGCGGCGATGCCGATGCCCTACGAATACCACGCCGAAGTGTTCGGGAACGCCACCGTCAGGCGCGCCGACCTGACCCGGGTGCTGGCCTACGGCGCCGTCGCGCTCATCGGGATCTTCCTGCTGCTGCAGGCCGCGGCGGCGGGCTGGCGGCGGGCAGGCCTGCTGCTGTTGTCCCTGCCGCTGTCCGTGGTCGGCGGGGTGCTCCTGGCTCCGCTGGCCGGCGGGATGTGGAGCGTCCCGGCGCTGGCCGGCCTGTTCGCCGTCTTCGCACTGGCGGTCCGGGCCGCGGTGCAGCTCGGCCACCGGGTCCATGCCATGGAGCAGGCCGGTGTGGCCACCGGACGTGCGGCGGTACTGGCAGCTGCCCGCGAGCGCGTGGCGCCCTTCTCACAGTCGGTGCTGCTGACGGCCGCCGTCGTGGCGCCGGCCGTGGTCGGGGGCAGCCGGGCGGGCCTGGAGTTCCTCCACCCGCTCGCGGTCACCATGCTTGGTGGCCTGGTGAGCCTGCTCCTCGTGCAGGCGTTTGTGCTGCCCGCGTTCCTCATGGTCACGGCCGGCCAGACATCGCGGCCGGACACCCGGCACGACGTGGCTCCGGCACCCAAACCACAGCACATCGCATGATCTGAAGGGAGGCCATCGATGTCCACGAGGAAGTCCGGCATCATCGGTCTCGCGGCCGCGGCCGCACTGGTTCTGACCGGCTGCGGAGTGACCCAGGCGACGGCGGACCAGCCTCCGGCGGTGGTGCAGGCCGTCCAGGGGTCTCAGATCCCGCAGGTCCGGCTGACGGACCAGGCCATGCACCGGATCGGCATCGCGACCCAGCCGGTGCGGGTGGCGAAGGTCACGGTCGCTGGCCGGCGCGGCCCGTACAAGGTGATCCCCTACTCGGCGGTCATCTACGACAACGACGGCTCGACCTGGACCTACGTGGAAACCGCCGCACGGACGTTCATGCGTGAGCGCATCACCGTTCGCGTCATCCAGGGCGCGACCGCGGTCATGTCCCAGGGCCCAGCGGCCGGGACCGTGGTCGTGACGGTGGGGGCGCCCGAGCTGCTTGGCACCGAGTACAACATCAGCGGTGAGGAATGAGCACGGAGCCGCGAACCCTGATGGGCTGGATCATCGGTTCCAGCCTCAGGTTCCGCCACCTGGTGGCGGCGGCCGCGGCAGTGATGATGGCACTGGGCATCACGGTGCTGCCGCGCATGCACGTCGACGTCTTCCCGGAGTTCGCGCCGCCGCGGGTCCTGATCCAGACCGCCTGCGTCGGGCTTTCCACTTCTGATGTCGAGCAGCTGGTCACGGTGCCCATCGAGGCCGCGTTGAACGGCATCCAGGGCCTGGACGACCTGCGGTCCAAGTCCGTGCCCCAGCTGTCCTCGATCGAGGTGCTCTTCAAGGAGGGCACTGACCTGCTCCAGGACCGCCAGCTGGTCCAGGAACGGCTGGCGATCGTCGCGCCCACCCTGCCGACCTGGGCCGCGCCACCGGTGATCCTCGCTCCCGTGTCGGCGACCGGGCGGGCCATGCAGATAGGCATGACATCGAAGAGCCACTCGCTCATCGAGATGTCGATGACGGCCTACTGGATCATCAGGGCCCGGCTGCTGCGGGTTCCCGGGGTGGCCAACGTGGCCATCTGGAATGAGCGGCTGCATCTGATGGCGGTGATGGCAAAACCGTCGAGGCTGCGGGCGGACAACGTCCGCCTCACTCAGGTGATGCAGGCAACCGCCGACACGGTGGATTCCGGGCTGCTGAAGTTTTCCACCGGAGCGGTGATCGGCACCGGCGGTAACATCGAGACCCCGAACCAGCGGATCAGCGTCCGCAACGTCCTGCCGGTGGTGACCCCCGCCGACCTCGCGGAGGCACCGGTGCCGACGAGGTCCGGCCGGACTGTGCCGCTCGGGGACGTCGCCACCGTGGGCGTGCGGCACCAGCCGCTCATCGGCGATGCGATCATCGACGGCAATCCCGGCCTGCTGCTGGTGGTCGAAAAGCTCCCCTGGGCGAACAGCCTGCAGATGACCGCCGGGGTCGAACAGGCGCTCAAGGACCTCCAGCCAGGGCTGCCCGGGATCAAGTTCGACACCAAGGTGTTCCAGCAGGCCGACTTCGTCAAGCTGGCGATCGCCAACCTCACCGAGGCGCTGGTGCTCGGGTTCATCCTCGTGGTGGTCATCATCACGCTGTTCCTCTTCGAATGGCGGATGGCGCTGATCAGCCTGCTGACGATCCCGCTCTCGCTGGTGGCCACCATGCTGGTGCTCTACTGGCGCGGGGCGACGATCAACACCATGACGCTGGCTGGGCTGGTCATCGCGCTCGGGGTGGTGGTGGACGACGCGATCATCGGTGTCGAGAACATCACCCGGCGCCTGCGGGCCGAACGGCAGAGCGGAGGCACCCGTTCGACCGCGTCGGTGATCCTGCAGGCATGCCTGGAGGTCCGCAGCCCGATCGTCTACGCCACGTTCATCATCGTGGCAGCGCTGATCCCGGTGTTCATGCTGACCGGCCTGATCGGCGCGTTCTTCCGGCCGCTGGCCCTGTCGTACACGCTCGCGATCGCCGCCTCGATGGGCGTCGCGCTCACCGTGAGCCCCGCGCTGGCGCTGACGGTGCTGCGCGGCGTCCCGATCGAACGGCGCTTCTCTCCGCTGGTCCGCTGGCTGCAGAAGGGTTACAGCGCCGGGCTGGCCCGGGTCATCCGCCGGCCGGTCGCGGCGTACCTGACGTTCGCCCTGGTGACACTGGCCGGTGTGGCGGTGTACCCGCAGCTGGGGCAGTCGCTGTTCCCCGGCTTCAAGGAACGGGATTTTCTCATCCACTGGGTCGCCCCGCCGGGCACCTCGACCGCGGAGATGGAGCGCACGACCGCGAAAATCAGCCGGGAGCTGCTCGCCATCCCCGGTGTGCAGAGCGCGGGCGCCCACATCGGCCAGGCGCTGCTGGGCGAGGAGGTGGCCGGCGTCAATCTCGGGGAGATCTGGGTCAGCCTCTCGCCGAAGGCCGACTATGCCCTCACCCTGGACCGGATCCATGCGGTCACCGACGGGTACCCGGGCCTTTACCGCGAGGTCCAGACCTACCTCGACGAGCGGATCGAGGAGGTTCTCACCGGCGGCAAGGAACCCATCATCATCCGCACCTACGGCGAGGACCTGGCGACCTTGCGGGCCAAATCCGACCAGATCCTGGCTCTGGTGAAGTCCGTGCCCGGCGTCGTGAATGCGCACCGCGACATCTCCAGCGATGTCCCGCAGGTGAACGTGACCGTCAACCTGGCCAGGGCCGAGCGGTACGGCCTCAAGCCGGGCGACGTGCGCCGGGACGCGGCCACGCTGGTCGCGGGCGAGGAGGTCGGTGACATCTTCCGGGCCGGCAAGGCATACGACGTCGTCGTCTGGAGCCCCGCATCGGTCCGGCACAGTTTCTCCGATGTGGAGAACCTGCCGATCGACCTCCCGTCCGGTGGACGGGTGCGGCTCGGCGCCGTCGCCAGCGTCTCGCTGCAGCCCAACCCGAACGCGATCGACCGCCAGGGTGACTCGCGGTACCTGGACGTGGGCGCGGCCGTGTCCGGGCGGGACCTGGGGGCGGTGGTCAGCGACATCGAGAACAAGCTGGCCGCGGTGCACCTCGACCGCGGGTACCACGTCGAACTGCTGGGGGAATACCGTGAGCGGCAGGCGGCGCAAAGCCGGCTGCTCCAGTCGTCGCTCATCGCCGGGGTGGCGATCCTGCTCCTGCTGCAGGCGGCATTCCGCCGGTGGCGGCTGGCGGCCCTGGTCTTCCTGACCCTGCCGATGGCGCTGGTCGGAGGGGTGCTCGCGGCCTGGGTGGGCGGAGGGATCATTTCCCTGGGCTCGCTGGTCGGCTTCTTCACGGTGTTCGGCATCGCCGCCCGCAACGGCATCCTGCTGATCAACCACTGGCAGCACCTCGAGGAGCAGGAGGGGATGGAGTTCGGGCCAGCCCTGGTGATCCGCGGGGCCCGCGAGCGGCTGTCGCCGATCCTGATGACCTCGCTCGCCACCGGCCTGGCCCTGGTCCCGCTCGTCATCCTGGGCGACCGGCCAGGCCACGAGATCGAGCTCCCCCTGGCCGTGGTCGTGCTCGGCGGCCTGGTGACGTCCACACTGCTCAACCTTGTTGTCGTCCCGTCGCTGTACCTGCGATGGGGCAAGAGCCGGCGAGTTCTTAGGGAGGGGGCTGGCGATGTTCGCTAAGCGCCGTATCGGGTCACTGGTGGCGATGGCCGCCGTCGGGGTGCTGTCACTGCAGGCGTGCGGGCAGGCCAGCGCCCAGCAGCCACGGGCAAGCGGGACGGCAGCCAGCGGCCGCTTCCCGCGGCCGACCGTGGTGGACAACCGGATGTTTCCGCTGGTCCCGGGAACCCGGTTCGGCTACCGCGGGACCATCGTGGAAGGCGGGTCCACCACCCCGCACTCCGTGGTGTTCACGGTCACCGATCTCACCAAGGTGGTCGCGGGAGTGCGCACCGTGGTCGCCCTGGACCAGGATTTCCTCCAGGGCGAACTGCAGGAGCAGGAACTCGCCTTCTTTGCCCAGGACGCGGTCGGCGCCGTGTGGAACTTCGGTGAATACCCGGAGGAGTACGAGAACGGCCGGCTGACCGGCGCGCCCGACACCTGGATCACCGGCACGGGCGGCGCCCATGGCGGCCGTCACATGCTCGCCCACCCGGCGGTCGGCGCGCAGTACGCGGAAGGGCGGGTGCCGGCCATCGAGTTCTACGACCTCTCCCGGATCGTCAGCACCAGCCAGGTGACGTGCCTGCCCTCGGGGTGCCTGCGGCACGTACTCAAGGTCGACGAGTGGAGCCCGAACGACCCGGCCAGCGGCCACCAGATCAAGTACTACGCCCCGGGTGTCGGCCTGGTGCGGGTGGGCGCGCGAGGCGGTGACTCCCGTGAATACCTCCGCCTGGCCGCGGTCAGCCATCTGGGGAAGACGGCGATGGCCCAGGTGCGGGCGGCGGCCCTGAGAATGGACCGGCGCGCATACCACATCAGCAAGGTCTACCGGGTGACCCCGCCCGCTACCTCATCATCCTGATGGTCATCGTGGCCCGGGCGGTGGCTGGTCGCAGGCCACCAGGGGATCATGTGGCCAGGCCGAACCGGAACGCATAGGCCACCAGCTGGGCCCGGCCGCGCGACCCGGTCTTGGCCATCAGGTGGTTGATGTGGGTCTTCACCGTCGTTTCGGAGACGAACAGCTTGGTGGCGATCTCAGCGTTGGACAGTCCCGCCGCTATCTCGGTGAGCACGTCGGCCTCGCGCGGGGTAAGCCCGTCGTGGATCCGGCGAGCTTCCGCACCTGCCGGGATCCCGCAAGGGTGGTGGCCGGTGCCGGCGGTGCCCGGCATGCCAAGGCGGTCGCCCTGGACGAGGGCCTCCACCAGCCGCCGCTGGATCGACGGATCGAGCTGGGCCTCGCCCGCGCGCACAACGGACAGCGCCTGGGAGATCTCCTCGGCCCCGGCGTCCTTGGTGAGGAAACCCCGTGCGCCCGCCTGCAGCGCGGCGAGGACCGTTTCGTCGTCGGAGTAGCTCGTCAGCACCACCACCGGTATGCCCTGCTGCGCCGACACTAGACGGCGTGTCGCCTCGACCCCGTCGCAGTTGGGCATGTGGAGGTCTATGAGCACTACATCGGGCGCCAGAGACAGCGCCTGGCGGACGGCATCCTCACCGTCGATCGCCGTGCCCACCACCTGCACGCCGGGCAGCAGCGAAAGCAGCAGCGAAAGGCCGTCGCGTACCACCCGCTGGTCATCCGCGACCAGCACCCGGACGGGAAGCTTTCCCGGGACGGCCATGATGATCAATTCTCCTTCGCCGCGGGAGCGGCCAGTTCATCCGCGGACAGCGGAAGCCGCAGATGGACCGTGTAGCCGTCATCCGAGGGGCCGGCCTCAAGCTGCCCCCCGTGCAGCGACGCCCGCTCCGCCATGCTGGTGAGGCCGAAGCCGCCAGGCGGCAGCCCGGCGCCCACGCCGTCGCCGCCGTGGTCGGCGACCGTGACGTCAAGGGTGTCCGGAGCCCAGCTCAGCCGCACCTCCACGCGTGCCCCATGACCCGCGTGCTTGGCCACGTTTGTGAGCGCTTCCTGCACCACGCGGTACACGGTGAGACTGGCCCCGGACGACAGCGAACACGGCGTGCCCTCCACGTTGAAAGCGACCGGGATGCCTAGCGTGGATGCCGTCTCCGAGACCAGATAGGGCAGCCGTGCCGGGCCGGGTATCTCGTCCTGCCGGAGGGTCTGGAGGGCGCGGCGGGCGTCCAGCAAGCCGCTCTGGGCCAGTCTCCGGGCCGAGCTGATCTGCCCGACGAGCCTGGCGTCGGCCGTGGATGCTATGGCGAGCAGCCTGGCGCCCTCCAGTTGCAGCGCCAGTCCCGACAAGCAGTGAGCCAGGACGTCGTGCAATTCCCGGGCCAGCCGTGAACGCTCGGCCATGGCCGCCATCTGCTCGTGGGCCTCACGCAGTGCAGCCTCCTGGGCAAGCATGGCTTCCGCGCGAGCATGGGCGTCCCGGCTGAACGCGATGAGGGCCGAGGTCCCGAAAAGGAAGCCGGCGCCGAGCGCCACGGCTAGCACGGCAGTCGCCGGGTTGGCGGAGTCATGCCCGTCGGCAATGGCGATCGCCATCACCACCGGCGTCCCGGCCAGCAGAGCAATCCACTTAGGAGCCCGGATCGCCAGGCCGGCCAGCGCCATATAGCCGACCACGAAACCCGGGCCGTCCGACTGCAGCCAATCCAGCGCCGCGCCGCACACCCCCAGGCCGACCAGCGTCGGTACCACCACCCGCCGGTCGCGAACCCGCTCGGACAGCGCCACCCCCCAGCATGCGCTTGCCGCGATCAGCAGCGTTACCGTGACCGCCCCGGCCCGTCCAGCGGGCAGTCCTTCCGCTGCCACCCCGATGCCGACCCCGACCATGGTGAACACGCCGACCTGGGCCAGCCACGACCGGACGTCCCGCCGCCCCCCGCTACCGGAGCGGCCCCTGCGCCTGCGGTAAGCGATCGCACCAGCCAACTCGGTCCCCTGCTATAGCGCTCCCCCAGGCTGACCGGCGGCAACCCCGCACCCTTGCTTCCCCGCTGGGATGCCTGGAGTTGCGGCCGGAGCCTTCATGGCAGAGATATGTTTCCTGGCTGGCCCGGAGCAGGGCAGGGTGCCGGGATTGCCAGGTCTTGGTCCTAACCCGGGGCTCACGCCCGGGTGGCCAAGAAAGGTTGAGGCACAGGGTGGATTCCGGACCGTGATCCGGCTGTTCCTCCGGGGATGCGCCGCAATGGCCCCCGTGCCGGTCACTTTCGGCATCCCCCATCCAGGTCAGGCAGCCCCCCATGCAATGGAATTTACCATGAATTTACCCAGACTTGGCAGCAGGCAGGGTCCATGGACGCGGAGCCGCACGAGATTCTCCCCGGTAAGGACGGGCACGCGTCGAGACATTGACGCTTCTGGAGGCCACTGAACCAAAGTGGTTCCCGGGCTGGGTGTCCCATGCGCTAGCTGGCGCGTCCCAACCACTCCCAAGGGCGAGGACCACGCCACATCTCGTTCTATCTCAACCCCAGATCCCTGCCCGCGCCGGGCGAGATCATCGTGACGATGGCGGCCGGAGCCGCACGTCGGTGTGGTAAGGCAACTGTTGCGGCTCAAATTTGTCAACCGGCTGTGCCGCAGGCAGGCCCACGTCCAGCCTAGATGACCATGACTACCACCATGATCGACTCTATTCACGCCACCTGCCACAACATCCCGGCCGGCACCCGCAAAGTCGCCGGCTACGTCACCGGGTCAGCAGACATCAGGTGGACACGGGCGGACTGGGACCGTTTTGACCCGCGCCATACGGGCCTGGTCCGCATAGACCAGTCCTTTGGCGGCCGAGACCCTCTCGGCTCTGACGTGCTGGATGTCGAGACCGGCGCGGCCACCCCCGGCCAGGTAGCTCATTGGGTGAGGATCCGTCACGCCGCAGGCAAGCGCTTCTCAGACGTCTACGCCAACCGCTCCACGTTCCCGGCCATCGCCGCTGCCCTGAACGCGGCGGGCCCGCAGGGCATGTTTCACCGCCACGTCCGCCTCTGGCTGGCCGACTGGTCGCTGTCCCGAGCGCAGGCAGCCGGACTGCTGGGCACATTCCTGGACGGGCACAAGATCGTCGCTGTCCAGTGGGCGTCACCGTCGTCCAACCCGGAGACGCCGCTGCCGCGCTCCAGCCTCACGCTCCAAGAGGCGAACTGTGACCTATCCGTCACCCTGGACTACTGGCACCGCCACCGTCAATGAGCGGAGCGCGGGGAAGGACCAGCCTGGCCGCGCGGCAGGAGAAGCCTCGCTGACCTGCGATGTAGCGGCGAGCCGCCGGGGCGGCCCTGCGACGGCACGAGAACCCATGGGGGTGGTGGCCGCTGCGCCACATCGCTACCCGCCCCGGCCGCAACGAGTCAGCCACCACAGGATGATCCCCCCGGCGGCCGTCAGCCACCCGATGGAGGACGGCTGGCCAGTTGCGCTCCAAGCCTGCTTGTACGCCAGTAGTCCCTCATAGGTCCCCGGTACGCGCTGCCGTTCACTGGTTGAGCGCAGGTAGATCATGGCTGCGCGGGCGCTGTGGCCATCAGTTCCATGAGTTCCGGAGGCCGGCATCAGCCTCAGCGGAAAGCGTGCTGCGCGATCGGTGGGTGGCTTCACACGTGCCGGCAGTGGCGGCCCGTGCGCTCGCGGGCGCGTCCGTAAACACGCTTACGTTAGCGTCGGAGTTGGCGCCGGGCTGGTTGGCGGCGCGGAGGTTGGCGCCGGGCTGGTTGGCGGCGCGGAGGTCGGCGCCGGGCTGGTTGGCGGCGCGGAGGTCGGCGCCGGGCTGGTTGGCGGTGGGGAAGTCGGCGGCGGGCTGGTTGGCGGCGCGGAGGTCGGCGGCGGGCTGGTTGGCGGTGGGGAAGTCGGCGGCGGGGAAGTTGCGGGGGCCGGCGAGGGTGAAACTGAAGGAGGGCTGGAGCCAGGCTGGCTTGATGCCGGTGAGGGCGTGAACGCTGCCAGTCCTGGCTGCGGCAGGAAGATCGAACGCC
>Ga0070713_100001594_pt1 | contig 14532 bp, 13 predicted proteins | sample LARL82metaG_FD_65465 | JGI IMG/M metagenome (GOLD analysis project Ga0070713, IMG submission 65465) | Corn, switchgrass and miscanthus rhizosphere microbial communities from Kellogg Biological Station, Michigan, USA - LAR L8-2 metaG | ecosystem: Host-associated > Plants > Roots > Rhizosphere ...
CCCGACGGCAGGTCGAGCGCCCGCAGCGCGAGCTCCAGCCCGCTCGTGCAGGACGCGACGGCGACCGCGTGCTTGGTGCCGACCAGCATCGCGAACTCGGCCTCGAACGCGGCGACCTCGGGGCCGGTGGTGAGCCACCCGGAACGGAGCACCCGCTCGGCGCCGGCCAGCGCCTCGGGCGTGAGCCGCGCCGCCGCGAACGGCACCCCGCCCCCGTCGGGCTCCGATCGGGTCCGGACCGTGGGCGCGGCGACGCCGGCCTGGGGGAGGGCGGTCACCAGCCGGCCTCCGTCGGCAACCCGGTCGGCTGCTCGAGCGAGCCGTGTACCAGCGCGACCGCGGCAACCCGCGAGTGCACCTCGAGCTTGCCGAGGATGTTCTGGATGTGCGTGCGCACGGTGTTCTGGGACAGGAACAGCCGCTGCGCTATCGACGGCACGTCGTGCCCGGCGGCCAGTTCCCGCAGCACCTGACGCTCCCGGCCGGACAGCCGGTCCAGCAGCTCCAGCTCCCGGTCCTGCACCGACCGGTCCCGCAGGAACTCGTCCAGCACCCCGCGCAGGATCGAGCCCGGTAACCAGGCGGCGCCGGCCCGGACCTGCCGGAACGCGTCGAGCAACTGGTCTATCGGCAGATCCTTGGGAACCCAGCCGAGTGCGCCGGCCCGCAGCGCCCCGACCACGGTGTGCGCGTCGGAGGCGCAGCTGAGCATGACCACCCGCAGGCCCGGCTCCTGCTGCCGCAACCGGGCGCACAGCGTGAGCCCGTCGTCGGCGCCGAGATCCACGTCGACCAGCGCGACGTCGAACCGGTCCGCGCCGACCGCGGCCAGCGCCTCCGCGCCGGTGGTGACCGCCTGGGCGCTGTCGACGTCGGGCTCGGCACCCAGCCGCGCGACCAGCGCTTGGCCGAGCGCGATGTGGTCGTCGACCACCAGAATGCGACTGCGCTGCACGTTGGGACTGTGACGCCGTCCCCGGTGCCGGACGACCCCAATCCACCTCAGGTCGACGTAGTACAGCTGCATGAGTGACAGACAGTGACCCGGTCAACCCTGCGTAGTATTTTGGTCAAACGGGTGGCGAACACCGGGGGAACATTCGAGGCTTCGATCGATGCCTCGGGCAGAGACGACCTGCTCAGGCCAAAGGCACGAGTGAGACCGCGGGCACGAGGCGACGTGGGGGGAGCCGGTGGCGGTCATGGAGACGCGCGGTGCGCAGGCGCGACAATCGAATGCGATTGCGCGACGACCGAGGGTGATCGACAGTCCCGGCGGACGGCCGGACGAGCGGGACGTCAGCGAGCTCTGCCACGATCTGCGCCAGCCGGTCGCCGCGCTGATCCAGCTGGCCGCCGCGGCGGGCACCGCCGACATGTCGCAGCCGGCGCGGGAGCGGCTGGCGCAGATCACCCGAGAGGCACACCGGCTGTGCAGCATGGTGCAGGCGGTGTTGACGGCGCCGCCGGTCTGGGAGCCGGTGGACCTGGGCGCCATCGCCCGCGGCGTCGTGCAGAGCGCCCGGATCACCTACGGCGACCGGTTCGACGTGTCCATCCCCGGGCCGGCTCGCGTGCTCGGCCAGCTGGTGCAGCTGGACCGGGCGCTGAGCAATCTCATCGAGAACGCCGCGCACGTCGGCCACGGCCGGGTGCGCGTCGAGGTCCGCACGGTGGGCGGCCAGGTCCGGGTCGGCGTGGACGACGACGGGCCGGGCCTGCTGCACGCGCCCGGGGGTGTCTCCCTCGGCCTGCTCATCGTCGACCGTGTGGTGCGCGAGCATGGCGGCCAGGTCGTGGTCGAAGACTCCGATCTCGGCGGGACCAGAGTCGAGATGGGATTCCCGGCCGCGGACCGGGCCGGGCACCGCGGAGGCCTGCGGCTGGTGCTGTGCGACGACCATCGGCTGTTCGTCGAGTCGCTCGCTGTGGTGCTGCAGGAGCGCGGCTGGGATGTGCTGGCCGTCGTGGAGAGTCCGGACGCGGCAGTGCGGGCTGTTACCACGTATCGCCCGGACGTCTGTGTTCTGGACGCGCTCTTCGATGGTGACGCCGCCGCGGCGGTGGCGGCGGCCGGCAAGATGCGTGAGACATCGCCCGACACCCGGGTCGTCGTCCTGAGCGGCACCGACGAGCCTGCGGTGGTGGGAGCCGCGGTGACCGCCGGGGTGGCCGGCTACGTGCTGAAGACCTGCGAGATCGACGCGATCACGGCCTGCATCGAGCGGGTCGCCGGCGGCGAGGCCGTGATGGACGCCGAGCTGGCCCGGCGGGCGATCGCGCACCGGTCCACCCCTGAGGACGCCGCGGTCGGGCTGGTGCGTTACCTGACCTCCCGGGAGCGGGAGGTCCTGGTCCGGCTCGTCCGCGGCGAGGACACCGGTGCGATAGCCGCCCGGATGGGCATCCGGCCGGCCACCGCCCGCTCGCACATCCAGAACGTGCTCGCCAAGCTCGGCGTGCACTCCCGGCTCGAGGCCGTCGTGCTTGCGTCGCGCTGCGGGATCCGTTCCTGACCTGGCGGCCTCGCGCCGGAACTACTTGTGCGCGCTAGATTCTGGCGCGGGAGGGCGGGCGCTCAAGGCGGAGGTCGGGTTGGTCGCGTTGGAGGACGGCATGGCGCGGACCCGTCGGCCGGACAACGGCCAGGCGGGGCCCTACGACATGGGGGCGCCGTCGACGGCCGTGCGGCCGACCCTGCCCGGGCCGGCCTGACGTGCGGTTCGCGCACCGCACCCTTGGCCAGCGGGTCGTGCTCGACCCGGGCGGCGCCGTCGCCCGCATCCGGGCTGAGCTCGACCGGCTCGAGCCGCGCGCGGTCATGGTCATCGGCGGCGAGCGGCACGCGGCGCTGCTGGACGCGCTGAGCGGCCGGACCGCGGTGCGATGGACCGAGGTCGTCCAGCACGTCCCGGAACAGCTGGCCGAGCGCGCCACCAGCGCCGCCGACGGGGCCGGCGTCGACGTCGTCGTCGCGATCGGCGGCGGCTCCGCGATCGGGTTGGCCAAGGCGATCGCGCTGAACCGGCCGGTACGGATCGTCGCGGTCCCGACGACGTACGCGGGCTCCGAGGCGACCAACGTCTGGGGCCTGACCGGGCCGGCCGGCAAGCGCACCGGCAGCGCCGACCGGGTGCTGCCGGAGACCGTCGTCTACGACCCGGACCTGGTCGCCTCGATGCCGTCCGAACTGGCCGCCGCCTCCGGCCTCAACGCGGTCGCGCACTGCGTCGACTCGTTGTGGGCCCCCGCCGCCGACCCGATCAACGCCGCCCTGGCCGACGCCGGCCTGCACGCGCTCAACGACGGCCTGCGTTCCGGCAACGCCGGCCGCACGCAGACCGGCTGCTACCTCGCGGGGGTCGCGTTCGCGTCGGCCGGCTCGGGGCTGCACCACAAGATCTGCCATGTGCTCGGCGGCCGGTTCGACCTGCCGCACGCCGCGACGCACGCGATCATGCTGCCGTACGTGGTCGCCTTCAACGCGCCGGCCGCGCCGGACGCGGCGGCCCGGATCGCCGGCGCGCTGGGCTCCATCGACGCGCTGGCCGGCCTGCAGGACCTCCGCGAGGACCTGCGCGCACCGCGGGCGCTGCGGGACATCGGCCTGCGCGAGGAGGACCTCCCTGAGGCGGTCGACGTCGTCCTGCCGGCGGTGCCGCCGAGCAACCCGCGGCCGGTCGACGCGGCCGCGCTCGGCCGGCTGCTGCGCGCCGCGTGGGCCGGCGACGACCCGGGAGTGCTGAGATGAGCGAGCACGAGCGGGCACTGAGCGAGCGCGAGGGCTCGCAGCGCGAGCGGGGAGCGACGAGGGCCGACCGGTCGGCGCTTGCGCCTGCCGGTCTGTCCGAGGAGGGGGCAGAGAGCGAGCGCGAGCGGCGGCTGACCGAGACGGTCGTCGCGAGCTTCGCCGGTACGCCGGACGAGCGGCTGCGCACGCTGATGACCGCGCTGACCCGGCACCTGCACGCGTTCGCCCGCGAAGTCCGGCTGACCGAGGCGGAATGGGCCGCCGCGATCGGGTTCCTCACCGACGCCGGGCACATCACCGACGACCGGCGGCAGGAGTTCATCCTGCTCTCCGACGTGCTCGGGCTGTCCATGCAGACGATCACGATCAACCACGCGGCCGAGGGCGACGTGACCGAGTCGACCGTGCTCGGCCCGTTCTTCGTCGCCGGATCGCCGGCGATCGGGCAGGGCGGGGACATCGCCCTCGGCGCGCCTGGCGAGCCCTGCTGGGTCGAGGGATCCGTGCGCGACGCCGGCGGCCGGCCGATCCCCGGTGCGCTGCTGGAGGTCTGGCAGGCCGACGACGACGGCCTCTACGACGTGCAGTACGCCGACACCCGCACCACCGCCCGCGGCCACCTCACCGCCGACGGCGACGGCGGGTTCCGGTTCTGGGCGCTGACCCCGACGCCGTACCCGATCCCGGCCGACGGCCCGGTCGGCCGTTTGCTCGCCGCCACCGGGCGGTCGCCGATGCGGGCGCCGCACCTGCACTTCCTGGTCAGCGCGCCCGGCTTCCGCACGCTCGTCACGCACATCTTCGTGGCCGGCGAGTCCCTCGGCGGGGACAGCGTGTTCGGCGTGCGCGACTCGCTGGTCAAGCCGTTCGTACGGTCGGACGGGCCGACGCCCGACGGCCGGGTCGTCGACGGGAGCTGGACCCGGGTCCGCTTCGACATCGTCCTCGCCGCGGCCGACCGCGGCTGAGCCCGGCGGCGCGGGATGACCCCCATCCGCCCAGCGCCCCGTGGCACGGCGGAGGATGGACCGGTGATCGAGACCCTGGAGCTGGTGCCGGCGTTGACCCGGCCCGACCTGCTGGCCCCGCCGGTGCTGGCCGCGCTGCGCGGGTGGGAGGGGGAGCGGCCGGTCGAGCGGATCGCCGTCGCCGAGATCGACCCCGACGTGGCCGACACCGCGGCGTTCACCGAACGGTACGGAGTTCCGCTCGAGGAGTCGGCCAACTGCGTGGTGATCGCCGGCAGGCGGGCGGGTGAGCAGCGCCAGCTGGCCTGCGTCGTGCTCGCCACCACCAGGGCCGACGTCAACGGCGTCGCCCGCCGCCGGCTCGACGTCCGCAAGGCTTCGTTCATGCCGATGGACGAGGCGGTCGCCGACACCACCATGGAGTACGGCGGGATCACGCCGATCGGCCTGCCACCGGACTGGCCGGTGCTGATCGACGCCGCGGTCGCGGCGGCGGACTCGGTGGTCATCGGGTCCGGCGTGCGCCGCTCGAAGCTGCGCCTGCCCGGGGACCTGCTGGCCGCCCTCCCGGGCATCGAGGTCGTCGACGGCCTCGCCCGGTGAGCGCACCCGTCACGATCGGCGTCGAGGAGGAGTTCCATCTGGTCGACCCGCGCCGGCGGGCGCCGGCCGGGGACGCCGAGCGGGTGGTCGCCGTCGCCGCCGCTTCCGGCCTGGAGATCGAGCCGGAGCTGCAGCGGTCCCAGGTCGAGGTCGCCACCGACGTCTGCGGCACGCTGTCCGAGCTGCGGGCGCAGCTGGTGACGCAGCGGCGGGCGGCGCTCACCGCGGCGGCGGACGCCGGGCTCGCCGTCGTCGCGGCGGGCTCGCTCCCGGCCGCGCTTGACCTCGACGGCCAGCCGTACCCGAAACGCCGCTACGAGCGGATGATCGCCGAGTACGCCCAGGTCGGCCGGCAGCAGCTGGTCTGTGCGATGCAGACCCAGGTCGGGGTCGACGACCGGGAGCTCGCGGTGGCGGCGCTGCCGCTGGTCGGCGCGTGGCTGCCGGCGCTGCTGGCGCTCTCGGCGTCCTCGCCGTACTTCGACGGTGAGGACACCGGCTATGCCTCGTACCGGACCATGGTGTGGTCGCCGTGGCCGACGGCCGGACCGCCGCTGCCGTTCGGGTCGGCCGCCGAGTACGACGCGCTCGTCGACGGGCTCGTCGCGTCCGGGACTGTGTCGGATTCGGCGATGATCTACTTCGACGTCCGGCCCTCCGCCCGGTACCCGACGCTCGAGGTGCGGGTCTGCGACGCGGTCCCGTTGCTGGACGACGCGGTCACGCTGGCCGGGCTGTCCCGGGCGCTCGTGCTGACCGCGCTGCGGTCGGCCGCCGGCGCCGGGCCGTCGTTCACCCCGCCGCGACCGGAGCTGGTCCGGGCCGCGCGCTGGCGGGCCGCCCGCTCGGGCCTGGCCGACGTTCTGGTCGACCCCCGTGGCGCGGCCGCCCTGCCGGCCCGCGAGGTCGTCCACGCGCTGCTCGACCACGTCCGGCCGGCGCTGGACGAGCTCGGCGACCACGCGACCGTCTCCGCCGGCGTTGAGGCGATCCTGCGCCGCGGCACGTCGGCCGACCGGCAGCGCGCGGTCGGCGACCCCGCTGCCGCCCTCGACCACCTCATCGACGAGACCCGCGCCGACCTCTGAGGGCCGCGGAACGGGCCGCGGAACGGGCCACGGAAAGGGCCCCGGACAGCGCCAGGGCCGGCGGTCGCCGCCGGCCCTAGCACTTCCCCTCAGCCTTCGTGCGCGGTCGCTCACGGCGGCTGCGCGGCGCCACGACCCGGGACCGCGCCATTGCGGGCCCGGGCCCAGCCGGCCCTGGAGGACCGGTCGGACTGTCGTGGACGCCCCGAACACTAAGCGTTCCCGGCGGGCCGTCCGGGGTCCCGAACGGGTGAATCACCTCGTGCGCTCGCATCGTCACCGCGCGTTCATCAGCGCAGGTCAGACCGTACGCCTGAGTAAGGACCGTACTACTGAAGACCACTTACAAGCGGCTGCTCAGGGCGGTCGCGGCGGCGGTCACGAGCGGCGCAAACCTGGGACCGGGCCGGCGGGTCAGCCGCTCCACCGGACCGGACACGGAGATCGCCGCGGTGACCTCGCCGGCGTGGTCGAACACCGGCGCCGAGACCGATGCGACGCCCGCCTCGCGCTGGCCGACCGAGTAGGCCCAGCCGCGGCGGCGCACCTCGGCCATCGCCCGCTGGCCGAACCGGGCGCCCGGCGGCAGGTCGTCCTCGGTCCAGGCCGCCAGCACCTGGGCGGCCGAGCCGGCGGCCATCGTCAGCCTGGCACCGACGGCCACCGCCGTGCGCAGGCCGCTGGTCCGCTCCGCCGCCGCCACGCATACCCGCTCGTCGCCGTCGCGCCGGTAGAGCTGCGCGCTCTCGCCGCTGCGGTCGCGCAGCCGGACCAGCACCGGGCCGGCCGCGGCCAGCAGCGGGTCGGGTGCGCTGCGGGCCAGCTCGGCCAGCCGCGGCCCGGGCACCCACCGCCCGGACGGGTCGCGCACCAGCATCCGGTGCGCCTCCAGCGCGACCGCGAGCCGGTGCGCTGTCGCCCGGGGCAGGCCGGTCACCTCGACCAGGTCGCCGAGACCGACCGGCGCGTGCGCGGCCGCGTCCAGCACCGCCACCGACTTGTCCAGCACGCCGACTCCGCTAAGCTGTCCCATGAAACAAGATGCTAGTCCCACAATGTGAGATGAGGCGAACGACATGGCCGGCACTCTGGCCGAGAAGCTGTGGGAGTCGCACCTGGTGCGGCGGGCCGAGGAGGAGCCCGACCTGCTCTACATCGACTTGCACCTCGTGCACGAGGTGACCAGCCCGCAGGCGTTCGACGGGCTGCGGATGGCCGGCCGGCCCGTGCGCCGGCCCGACCTCACCATCGCCACCGAGGACCACAACGTGCCGACCGTCGGCATCGACCTGCCGATCGCCGACAAGGTCTCAGCCACCCAGGTGGAGACGCTGCGGCGCAACTGCGCCGAGTTCGGCATCCGGCTGCACCCCATGGGCGACCGCGAGCAGGGCATCGTGCACGTCATCGGTCCGCAGCTCGGGCTCACCCAGCCCGGGATGACGATCGTCTGCGGTGACTCGCACACCAGCACGCACGGCGCATTCGGCGCTCTCGCCTTCGGCATCGGCACCAGCGAGGTCGAGCACGTGCTGGCCACCCAGACGCTGCCGCTGCGTCCACTTCGGACGATGGCTGTGACGGTGAACGGTGAGCTGCCGCCCGGTGTGACCGCCAAGGACGTGATCCTCACGCTGATCGCGAAGATCGGCACCGGCGGCGGCCAGGGCCACATGGTCGAGTACCGCGGGTCGGCCATCGAGGCGCTGTCGATGGAGGCCCGCATGACGATCTGCAACATGACGATCGAGGCGGGCGCCAGGGCCGGCATGGTCGCCCCGGACGAGACGACGTTCGCCTACCTCAAGGGCCGCCCGCACGCGCCGCAGGGCGCCGACTGGGACGCCGCGCTGGCCCACTGGCGGACGCTGCGGTCCGAGCCGGACGCGACCTTCGACCGCGAGGTGGTGCTCGACGCGGCCGCGCTCACGCCGTTCGTCACCTGGGGCACCAACCCGGGTCAGGGGGTGCCGCTGTCCGGGCAGGTGCCCGACCCGGCCACGATGGCCGACCCGAACCAGCGCGCCGCGGCCGAGTCGGCGCTGGCGTACATGGGCCTGCGGGCCGGGACGGCGATGCGGGACATCGCGGTGGACACGGTGTTCCTCGGCTCCTGCACCAACGGGCGGATCGAGGACCTGCGGGCCGCGGCCGAGGTGCTGCACGGCCGGAAGGTCGCCGACGGCGTGCGGATGCTCGTCGTGCCCGGCTCGATGCGGGTGAAGGAACAGGCCGAGATGGAGGGCCTGCACGAGGTCTTCCTCGCCGCCGGTGCCGAGTGGCGGGCGGCCGGCTGCTCGATGTGCCTTGGCATGAACCCCGACCAGCTCTCGCCGGGGGAGCGCTCGGCCAGCACCAGCAACCGCAACTTCGAGGGTCGGCAGGGCAAGGGCGGCCGCACCCACCTGGTCTCGCCGCCCGTCGCCGCCGCCACCGCCGTCACCGGCCGGCTGGCCGCGCCGGCCGACCTCTGAGCCCGAAGGGACCTCCCGTGGAGAAGTTCACCGTCCACACCGGCCGTGCCGTCCCGCTGCGCCGCAGCGACGTGGACACCGACCAGATCATCCCGGCCGTCTGGCTCAAGCAGGTCAGCCGGACCGGCTTCGGCAAGGGCCTGTTCGCCGCCTGGCGGGCCAACGACCAGTCCTTCGTCCTCAACCGCCCGGAGCACGAGGGTGCCTCGATCCTCGTCGCCGGCCCGGACTTCGGCACCGGCTCGTCCCGCGAGCACGCCGTCTGGGCGCTGCAGGACTACGGCTTCCGGGTCGTGCTGTCGGCGCGGTTCGGCGACATCTTCCGCGGCAACTCGCTCAAGGCCGGGCTGCTCACGATCCTCCTGCCCGAGGACGTCGTGGAGCAGTTGTGGGAGCACGTCGAGAACGATCCGGCGGCCGAGCTCACCGTCGACCTGGAGAGCCGGGAGATCCGCTACGGCGGCACGACGATCGGTTTCGAGCTCGACGACTTCACCCGCTGGCGGTTGCTCAACGGGCTCGACGACATCGGGCTGACGCTCACACACACCGACGAGGTCGACGCGTACGAGGCGCGCCGGCCGGGCTTCCTGCCGACCACCCAGCCGGCCCGCTGAGCTCGTGACCGCCTCCTGGGACGCCGCCCTGTACGCGGAGAACACCGCGCACCACCGTCGGCACGACGACGACTTCCTCGGCGGGCTGACGCTGCCCGCCGGGGCGCGGGTGCTCGACCTCGGCTGCGGTGTCGGCGATTTCACCGCCCGGCTGGCGACCCTCGGCTCCGGTGTCCAGGTGCTCGGAGTGGACGCCGATCCGGGCATGGTCGCGACGGCGCGCGGGCATGCCTCGCCGTCGGTGCGGTTCGCCGTCTGCCGGGCTCAGGAGCTCGACCGGGTGGTGCCGGCGGACTCGACGGACGCGGTGTTCTCGGTGGCCGCCCTGCACTGGGTCCCCGAGGCCGACCACCCAGGCATGCTCGCCCAGGTGCGCCGGGTGCTGCGCGCGGGCGGGTTGTTCCGGGCCCAGTTCGGCGGGCAGGGGCAGATCGCGGCGGTCAAGGCGATCCTGGACGAGGAGTCGAGCCGGCTCGGCGGCCGGCCGGCCGGCTGGTTCTTCCCGTCGCCGGCGGGTTACCTGCCGCTGCTGGCGGCGGCCGGATTCGCGGTCCCGGACGACGGCTGGGTGCGGCTGGTGCGACAGGTCCGGCGGTTCGGCACCGCGGCCGAAATGCTCGGCTGGCTGCGGTCGCAGACCTTTCCGGCGTACGAGCCGGTGCTGCGGCCGGCGGCTGTGGCGGAGTTCCGCCGGCGTTCCGAGGAGCGAGCGGGAAGCGAGCTGCGACGCGCCGACGGCTCCTACGATCTCGACTTCGTCCGGTTGGACCTGCTCGTACGGACCTCCTGAGGGCGAAATCGCCTGTACCGTAATGGTTTCCCGAGGGGCATAATCGGGAACCGCTTGCGACACAGGCGATCCGTGGGCAGGCCGGTGATTGTTTTGAGCCGGTTCGACGCTTACCGTTCGTCCCACAAATCGGCAGGACAAGCCGAGACCCGTCCCGGGGAGGACCCCAGTGAACAAGGCTCAGCTGGTCGAGGCGCTCTCCACGCGTCTCGGCGAGGACAAGAAACGCACCGCCGCGACCGTGGACGCGTTTCTCGACACGGTCTACCGGACCGTGCAGAAGGGCGAGAAGGTCGCGCTCACCGGCTTCGGCGTCTTCGAGAAGCGCGACCGCGCCGCGCGGACCGCGCGCAATCCCGCCACCGGCGAGAAGGTCAGGGTCAAGAAGACGTCCGTGCCGGCGTTCCGGGCCGGCCAGGAGTTCAAGAACGTCGTGAACGGGTCGAAGAAGCTGCCGAAGATCGCGCCGGCCAAGGCGGCGGCGAAGGCGACTCCGGCCAAGGCGACCGCGGCCAAGTCGACGGCGACGAGGTCGACGGCGAAGGCGGCTCCGGCGAAGCGGACCACGGCCAAGGCGGCGCCCGCGAAGCGGACGACGGCGAAGACGACCCGCGGCACCGCGGCGAAGACGACGGCCGCCAAGACCACGGCCGCCAAGAGCACGGCGGCCAAGCGCACGGCGGCCAAGACGACGGCGGCCAAGAGCACCGCCGGCAGGAGCACAGCCGCCAAGACGACCGCGGCGAGGAAGACCACGGCGACGCCGCGGAAGACGACGCCGCGGAAGACCGTGGCGAAGAGCACCGACTGATCGCATCACGCACCCCGCGTCCCCGGGTCGGCCTCCCGCCGACCCGGGGACGCGCGTGTCAGGGGGCCCGTGGCCGGCCGGGACGAGGCTCGCCGCCGCCGGGCCGGGCGGGGTCCCGGGGGCGGCGGCGAGCAGGACCGGGCCTGCCGGTTCCGGGGGAAGTTGGAGAAGACTGAGCTCCGGCGGGTTCCGGCGGGTCGGGTTCTTGGGGTGTGAGCATGCTCAGGTATTCGCGAAGGGGTGCGGGGCAGACGCTGGTCCTCCTGCACGGGCTGGGGTCGTACCGGGGAGCGTGGGAACCGGTCGTGCCGGCGCTGGCGGCGGAGTTCGACGTGCTGACCGTCGACCTGCCGGGGTTCGGGGAGTCGCCGTCGCTGCCGGCCGGACAGGAGCCGACGCCGGCCGCGCTCGCCGCGGCCGTGGCCGGGCTGCTCGACGAGCTCGGTGTCGTCCGCCCGCACGTGGGCGGCAACTCCCTCGGTGGCTGGGTCGCGCTCGAGCTTGCCGCACAGCGCCCGCTCGCCTCGGTCACGCTGATATCGCCGGCCGGCCTCTGGACCGGCCGCGCGCCGCGCTACACGCGGCTGAGCCTGCGCGCCATCTACGGTCTCACCAGCAGGCTGGAGCGACCGCTCGTCACCCTCATGCGCTACCGCGCGGCGCGGTCGGTGGCGCTGGCCCAGGTCTACTCCCGGCCGGGCCGGATGACCCCTGAGCAGGCCGGGGCGGCGATCAGCGCGTCCGCCCGCAGCACCGGCTTCCTGCCAACGCTGCGCGCCACGGCGGGCCGGCGGTACCGGTCCACGGGTCAGCTCGGCGCGCCGGTCACCGTCGCGTTCGGCTCCCGCGACCGCCTGCTGCTGCGCCGCTCCTCCCAGCACCTCGAGCAGCTCCCGGCCGGCGCCGAGACGGTCGAGCTGCCCGGCTGCGGCCACGTCCCGATGAGCGACGACCCCGCGGCCGTGGCCGCCCTGCTCGCGTCCGCGGCCCGCAAGGCGTCCACTATGGAGTGAGTCGGGCCGCCAGGGCGAGGTCGGGGTGGTAGTCGGCGCCCAGCAGGTGGGAGTCCACGAAGGACAGTGCCCAGGTGCTCGCCTTGCGGGCAGGGATCTTGGTGCCGGACCGGCGCCCCAGAGCGACCCGGTCCCGCTCGGCCAGCGTCCCGATCAGGTCCGGGATCGCCCCGCCCTGGCTGCACAGCACCGTGATCCCGCCGGCCGCGGCGGTCGCCTGCACCCGCTCCAGCGCGGCCGCCGGGTCCTTCCCGTACGCCTCCTCGGACAGCGCCGGCTCCGGCTCGACCGGCAGGCCGAGGTCCTCGGCCAGCGGCGCCACGGTCTGCACGCACCGCGCCAGGTCCACCGAGCCGATCGCGGTCGGGCCGAACCAGCGCAGCGCCTGCCGCAGTCCCTCGGCCTGGTCGCGGCCGTTCGCGTCCAGTGGCCGCTGCGCGTCCTCGCCCTTCCACCGCGACCGGCTGCCGGCCTTGGCGTGCCGCACCAGCAGCACCATGGCCGTCGGCACCGGCTGGGCGGCGAACGCCGCGACGAGCTTCCGGTCCCGGTCGTACGTCAGCGCGCCGGCGGCGAGCTCCGGCGTGACCCAGCGCAGCGAGTCGACCTCGTCGGTGGCCACGAATGTGCCGTCGGCCGGCGTCATCGCCCAGTAGTCGACGTACTTGCGGTCCGGACCGAGCTCGTAGCGCTGGGTGCGCAGCCGCCGGCCGACGACCGGGCGCACGCCGGTCTCCTCGGTGACCTCGCGGACCGCCCCGGCCAGGGCCAGCTCGCCGGAGTGCAGCTTCCCCTTGGGCAGCGACCAGTCGTCGTACCGGGGCCGGTGCACGAGGCACACCTCGATCCCCGTCGCGACCGGCCGCCAGAGCACCCCGCCGGCCGCGAGGATGCGCTCGCCCGTCACTGGGCGCGGCTGGCGTGCCGACGCATGAGCACCTCCTGGTAGTCCCGCAACGGCATGCCGGGCTGCCCGGGGTTGCGGGTCCACACGTCGTCCGGCCGGAGCTCCCACGCGGCCACGTCGTCGGCGAAGGCGAGGTCGAGCGTTTCCCGTATGTGCTCGCGGGCCGCCGGGTCGGTCACCTGCACCAGCACCTCCACCCGCCGGTCGAGGTTGCGGTGCATGAGGTCGGCGCTGCCGAGGAGGTATTCCGGCTCGCCGTCGTTCTCGACGTAGATGATCCGGCTGTGCTCGAGGAAGCGGCCGAGGATCGATCGGACCCTGATGTTCTCCGACAGACCCGGTACGCCGGCCCGGATCGTGCAGAACGTCCGCACCAGCAGGTCGACCTCCACGCCGGCCTTCGACGCCCGGTAGAGCGCGTCGATCGTCTCCTCGTCGACGAGGTGGTTGGTCTTGATCTGGATCCGCGCGTACCGGCCGGCGCGGGCATGCTCGATCTCCCGCCCGATCCGCTCGACGAGGCCGCGGCGGATGCCGTGCGGCGCCACCAGGATCGAGCGGTACCCGGTCTGTCGCGAGTACCCGGTGAGCACGTTGAACAGGTCGGTGAGGTCGGCGCCGACCTCGGGGTCGGCGGTGAACAGGCCGAGGTCCTCGTACATCCTGGCGGTCTTGGGGTTGTAGTTGCCGGTGCCGATGTGGCAGTAGCGGCGGATCGAGCCGCCCTCCTGCCGCACCACGAGTGCGGTCTTGCAGTGCGTCTTGAGCCCCACCACGCCGTAGACCACGTGGCAGCCGGCGCGCTCCAGCGCCTTGGCCCACTTGATGTTCGCCTGCTCGTCGAAGCGCGCCTTGATCTCGACCAGCACCACGACCTGCTTGCCGGCCTCGGCCGCGTCGATGAGCGCCTCGACGATCGGCGAGTCGCCGGACGTGCGGTAGAGCGTCTGCTTGATCGCCAGCACGTTCGCGTCGTTCGCGGCCTGCTCGATGAACCGCTGCACGCTCGTGGAGAACGACTCGTACGGGTGGTGCACGAGGACGTCGCCCTCCCGCAGGGTGGCGAACACGCTCTTGGCCGTCTCGTTCTCGGCGAACCGCGGCGGCGTCGACGGCACGAACGGCGCCTCCTTGAGGTCCGGCCGGTCGACGTCGTAGACCTGCCAGAGCGAGGCGAGGTCGAGCAGCCCGGGGACGTAGAACACGTCCTCCTCGGGCACGTCGATCTCCTCGGTGAGCAGGTCGAGCACCCGCGGCGTGATCGTGTCCTGCACCTCGAGCCGCACGGCGGGGCCGAACCGGCGCCGGGTCAGCGTCCGCTCCAGCGCCTGCAGCAGGTCCTCGTCCCGGTCCTCCTCGACCTCGATGTCGGTGTTGCGGGTCACCCGGAACAGGTGCTGCTCGACGATCTCCAGGCCCGGGAAGAGCATGTCGAGCTGGGCCGCGATGAGGTCCTCCAGCGGCAGGTATGCCGAGGCGGCCCGCGGGTCCTTCACGTCCACGAACCGGG
>Ga0070713_100001596_pt1 | contig 14529 bp, 9 predicted proteins | sample LARL82metaG_FD_65465 | JGI IMG/M metagenome (GOLD analysis project Ga0070713, IMG submission 65465) | Corn, switchgrass and miscanthus rhizosphere microbial communities from Kellogg Biological Station, Michigan, USA - LAR L8-2 metaG | ecosystem: Host-associated > Plants > Roots > Rhizosphere ...
AAACCGCTGGAAGCCGTTGCCCGGCCGCTCACATTTATTGATTGATGACACTAAACCGAGGTTTTAGTGACAAGATCGCGCAGTGCCTCGGGCGCAAAAATGACGACGCCGCCGCGTTCCAGCTTGAGCCACTTCCGGCGTTGCCAATCCTGTAACTGCTTGTTTGCGCTCTCGCGCGACACGCCGATCATCTGGCTGATTTCGCGCTGAGTGACCTGGATCTTGCGGCGAGGCACGTCGGTCGCCGACGGGCGATAAAGGTGCAGGAGCACTTTAGCCAGCCTGTTCGGTAAGCCGAGGAAAACGATGTCCTCGACCTGCTCGCTTGTCCGGCGCAAACGTGAGCAGAGAACTTTGATCAGTCTGAGCGCGACCTCGGGATCGTCCTGCAGGAGTGGAATGAAATCGCGCCGCTCGATAACCATCAACTCACAATCATCGATCGCAACGGCGTCAGCTGAGCGCTGTTCTCCGTCGAGGAACGCTATTTCTCCAAAGATTTCGCCGGGAACGACCAGATTGAATATTGCGTCTTTCCCCTGTTCGGAAGGCGCACTGATTCTCACGGCCCCGGCACGAACGGCATAGAGCTTCGAGCCAATATCGCCTTTGTGAAATATGGCAGCGCCTTTTTTCACTCTTGTCGAGATGACACGAGGGGCGAGCCGATCGATGATTGTATGACCCAGGTCCTTGAAAAACGGGTGGGCGCGCAGCAGTGCATGCTTGTCGAACGACTGTGTTTGACTATTTTTGCTCGCGCCTGTTGCCATCTTGCGTATTGCCCCACCCGAAGTACTCGATACGAAACATACGACAATATAGCCCGCCGGGCAGGCTATCCGGTCAATGAATATTCAAATCTTACTTTGGCTGTTTAACTCTAACAGTGAAATAAATCGACTAAGTTCGCTAAAATACATCCGTTTTCGGGGCTGCTACCCCATACGCGACAAACAGCCGGATTTCCGGCCTGGCTGGGCCGCCGTGTCACTGGCCGTCATGATTTCCCGCACGCTTGCCGGATCCTCGGTCCCATTCGTTTCGTCAACCGTGCCAGAGCGAGCGGTGTGGCACCATTCACACTCTGTGCGTGAGCCCGTACAGTAGCCTCATCCCGGGCTCGGAGGGCAGACATGGTCAAGCCAAAGAAAATCGCCATCGGTTGCCAAGGCGGCGGGATGCACGCTGCTTTCGAGGTTGGCGTCCTCACTGAAATCCTCAAGGACATCCGCGACACTAGTCGTTTCGAACTTGTGGGCTTGAGCGGCACGTCGGCCGGCGCCTTGTGCGCGCTGATGGTCTGGTACGGGCTTGCTCCGAAGCCGGGAAGCGCCGGCTCGGCGGACGAAGCGATCGAGAGGCTCAACGACTTCTGGGAGGACTTCGTTGCCGGCACGGGCGCCGAGACGGCACTGAACCTGCTTACATACGGCGCATTCTGGGCGGAAGAGAAAGAGATCCCGGTCCTCGGCGTAAACGTACCAATTCTCGGTCTTAATCCGTACGGCGCACTCTATAAGGTGTTCGCTGCCAGCCTGCCGAGCCTGGGCATCCGCAAACAATATTTTGATTTGGCCACCATGCTGGAGAAAGCCTGTCCGGACTTCGACAAAGTCGTGTGGCAAGACCAAAAGACGCGCGTGCTGATCGGCGCCTCGGAGGTCGTCAACGGCTTTGAGACCGTGTTTGATTCTGGCGTCAATAAAAAAATGCAAAGCCAGAATAAGGGAATGCATCCAGTAAAGCACGCGAAGGACAGGTCTCGATACTGGCGTCAGAAATTGCCGCTCACACTGTCCGGCGTCGCCGCATCGGGAACCCTGCCCTCGTTACGCGAGGCGGAACATATCAAGGCGGACGGACACTACTGGGACGGCCTTTACTCGCAGAATCCGCCAGTGCGTGAGTTCTTTGATCCGCCTGTACACGGCTCCAAGGAACCGGAACACGTCCCCGATGAACTGTGGATCATACGCATCAACCCGCAGCAATGGCCGGAGGTGCCTTCATCAAACAAGGACATCCAGGACCGTCAGAACGAACTGATGGGAAATTTGTCGCTGAACAAAGACCTGGATTTCATCATGGCCGTCAACGCGTGGGCCGAAGACTACAAGGGTCAACAATTTGCGAAGGACCACAAGCATGTGACGGTGCGCACGATCAAGATGGAGAAAAAGACCGCGGACAGTTTGTCGTATTCGTCCAAATTTGATCGCAGCCGCGCCTTCATGGACGAGCTGCGCAAGGAGGGCCGCAAAGTCACCCGTGATTGGCTCGACAGCTGGCACAAGGGCAAGGCCGGCTGCTACCCGGAAGACGCTGCTTACCCCTAAATCTGATGAGGCAGCCGCCAGCGGCGGCGGCGCATAATGCAGTCGAATCTAAAGGACGATGGTGCTCAGATGGCGAATGATAAATACAGCGACTTTGACGACGCGCAAAACCTCAAGGACAGCATTTTCAGGAATGCCGCCCTGCTGGCGTTGCCGTGGCTATCCTTCCAGCAAGACATGCTCGCAATTGTGAAAAAAGGCATTGAAGACACCAGCCATGTCAAACCGGTCCAGAAACTGACATTGCTTGAATTGCAGGCGCTGATGATGATTTTTGACCCAGCACGGACGTGGCGAAGTCCCTTCGACGCCAATTTCGAAAAGAGAGTGGAAGACACGTACAAAGAAGCCTTCCCAAAGTTGGTCTCCGGCTCAATTGATCTTATCGAGGCCCAGGAAAGGATCCTGAAGCACATGAGTGATGCCCTGGTTGAGCTAAAGAACGGCAATAAAACAAAAAGTCACGGAAAATAGCGGTCACCATCCCAAGTGGCTGGGTCTTAAATTTTGCACGGCTGAGAGATTTTAACGTCCGGTCATTGTGTGACTGACTGATTACCAGGCGCTTGCGTCGGTCGAGGTACCAATATGAGTGATGCACGGCGGAACGTTGACCTCGCGATCATCGGGCTTTCCTGCCGATTTCCTGGCGCGGCCACGGCCGAAGAATACTGGAAGAACCTGTGTGACGGCGTTGAATCCGTCACCTTTTTTTCTGATCAAGAACTCGTTGCAGCAGGTGTCGACCCAACTCTCGTCGCCAATCCCAGGTACGTAAAAGCTGCGCCGATGTTGCGGGACGTCGAGATGTTCGACGAATCGTTCTTCGGCTACTCCCCCAAAGACGCCGCGCTGATGGATCCGCAGCATCGCCTGTTTCTGGAGGTGTGCTGGGAGACCTTCGAAAATGCGGGCTATGACCCGGTTGGCTATCCCGGAAAAGTTGGCGTTCTCTCGACCGCCGGCGGCGTTGTCACGAGCTATCTCCTCGCAAAACTCCACCACGCAGAATTTCCTGGCCAGACAGCAAGCACTCCTCACATCAACAATGACAAAGATTTCCTCAGCACCCGTGTTTCCTACAAACTGAATCTCCGGGGCCCCAGCTTCACAATTCAGTCGGCGTGCTCGTCGTCTTTGTTGGCAGTCCATCAGGCATGCCAAAACCTGAGGTTCGACGAGTGTGACATGATGCTGGTAGGGGGCTCGGTGGTGCGCGTCCCCCAAATCGAAGGGTATCTCGCGGAGCGGCGAAACGTCCATTCACTGGACGGGCACTGCCGGCCCTTCGACGCCGTTGGCCAGGGCACTATTTTTGCCAGTGGTGTCGGCGCCGTATTGATCAAACCTCTGCAACGTGCTGTCGCGGATCGCGACCATATTTTTGCAGTGATCAAGGGGACTGCGGCAAATAACGATGGCTCAGCCAAGAGCAGCTATACGGCGCCGAGCCTGGGCCAGCAGTCGCAGGCTGTCGCCGACGCACTGAAGTCAGCCGGGGTCGGCGCCGGCAGCATCGGCTATGTCGAATGCCACGCAACCGGCACGATGGTCGGTGATCCGCTGGAAGTCGAAGCCCTGACGATGGCCTTTCGAAAGGAGACCGACCGCAAGCAGTATTGTGCCGTCGGTTCGGTCAAGGCCAACATCGGCCATCCGGAACAGGCGGCGGGAATCGCCGGCCTTATCAAGACCGCGCTTGTGCTTCATCACAAAAAGATTCCGCCGAGCATCAATTATCAGACGCCGAATCCTGCGATCGACTTTGCGTCGTCGCCGTTCTACGTAAACACGAAGCTCCAGGATTTTCCGTCCGCCGGTACGCCGCGGCGAGCTGCGCTCAACAGTTTGGGAATCGGCGGCACCAATGCTTTTGCCGTTCTCGAGGAAGCACCGCCGGCGCCTGTGGCCGCGGACCACTCACCGGACCGTTTTCCGAGTGTTATCACCCTGTCAGCCAAAAGCGCCGGCGCATTGCTGGCGCGTGTCGAGCAGCTTCTGAACTGGCTCAATGACAATCCCGACGCACCGATCGGCGACCTCTGCTACACGACCAACGTCAGCAGAAGCCAGTTTGCCTTCCGCTTTGCAGCCCCTGCCCGATCAGTAACGGAGCTGAAAAAGCACCTCACGGCCTGGCTTCAAAAAGCGGCCGATCCCTCGACCATACAGCGTACCAGCAACGCGCCGATCGCCTTCATGTTTTCCGGCCAGGGATCGCAATATGCCGGCATGGCCGCACAGTTATACCGGACGCACTCAGTTTTTCGGCAGGCCATCGATCGCTGTCATGCCCTGGCGGAGCCGTATCTCGAGGACAGCTTGCGTGACGTCATTTTTGCGCAAGACAGCGATGCAGCACTGGTCAATCGCACCGATTACACCCAACCCGCACTTTTTGCGGTTGAATATGCCCTTGCGGAGCTCCTGAAATCCTGGGGCATCACACCCGAGGCAGTGATTGGCCATAGCCTGGGAGAATTTGTCGCCGCATGTATCGCGGATGTCATGACGCTCGAAGACGCGATGCGATTGGTCACCGCTCGCGGCGCCTTGATGCGCCAAATGCCGGCCGGCGGCATGGCCGCGATATTCGCGGCGGAAACCGTTGTGCGCGAGCTCATGGACAAGAGCGCCACCGGCTTGGCTATCGCCGCAATGAATGGACCATTGAATACGGTCGTGTCCGGTGACCGCGACGATTTAAAAGCGCTATTGGACGAGCTGGGCCGGCAAAACATCACCTACCGCGAATTGCAGGTCGCCAACGCTTTTCACTCGGCGCATACCGAATCCATTCTTGATGATCTCGAAAATGTCGCGGGAGAGATCGAGTATAAACAGCCCAAATTAGCCCTGATATCAAACCTCACCGGCGGATTGATGTCGGCCGCGCCCGACAAACTATACTGGCGCCGGCATCTTCGCGAATCGGTGCGGTTCGGCGACGGGATGCTTGCGCTTGCCGAGCTTGGGTGCCGCACATTTATCGAGGTCGGGCCGCACCCGGTGCTGCTGCCGATCGCGCAAGTTTGCCTTGGCGCAAAAGCCAAGTCGGCGGCCTGGGCCGCCACACTCAACCGTCAAAAGCCGGATACCGACTCGACTGCCGACTTGCTGGTCGCAGCGTATTGCGCGGGCCACGACGTCAACTGGGCCGCGGTCCACGCCGACGCCGCGTGGCGGCGAATGCCGCTGCCCACCTACCCCTTCCAGCGAAAGCGCCATTGGATCGACGAGAACGCGGTTCACGCCGAAAAAGTCCGAAGTCTTCCCGAACGAGCTCATCCGTTATTGGGCACACGCATAAACTCGGCGGCGAACGGGATGTGTTACGAAGCCCGCTATGGCGCACACCATGCCGGCTTCCTTTCCGATCATCGAATTGCAGGATCGATCGTCCTCCCGACCACCGTCGAGCTGGAAGCGGCCACGGTCCTCGGCCGAATGCATTTCGCGACGTCGCAGGTCACCTTCGATGATGCCATGCATCACCAGGCGATGTCGTTTTCGAACGGCGAAGATCGGACTGTGCGGATGCTGGTCACGCCGCTGAAGTCCGACAAAGCAAGTTTCAAGCTGGTCAGTGCCGACACCGAGGATTCGACGGTCTGGCACACCCACATGACGGGCACGCTCTGCAAGTCGGAGGCGCCATCCGAATCGGCATTTTCGATGCAGCAGGTTCGGACCCGTTGCCCGCAAACAATGCCTGTTGCCGACTTCTATGAGCGGCTTGACCGCCTCGGGCTTGAATATGGCCCGAGCTTTCGCGGAGTGCGGGAACTGCACCTTGGCCAACATGAGGCGCTGACCAGAGTGCAGCTGCCCGGCGATATGACGGACGCGCAATTCCTGATGCATCCCGCGTTCCTGGACGCGTGCCTGCACGCCTATCCTCTTGTCCTTGACGGCGCGGAGAAGACCGAGAGCGATCGCCGTCACTCCTACCTGCCGGTCTCGCTGGAAAGATTCCGCTGCCATCAGGACGGGATCGACAAGGCTTGGGTGCACACCAGACTGCGGCGTGTCGATAAAGACGATACGCAGGTGGTCGACATCCGGGTTTACGATGAGGCCGAACGGCCGATCGCAGATCTGCAGGGACTGACCGTACGGCTCCTGCCCCTTGCCAAGGTGCAACCCTCTCGCGCGCGCACGGACGGCTTGTTCTATCGGCCGGTTTGGCGAAAGAGCGTCAGAGATATCGCAAGACCAGAGAAGGGTCGCGCCACGGCAAGCTGGTTGATATTTGCGGATGAAAAAGGTGTCGGTTTAGCGCTGGCGCGCCGCCTGGAAGCCGCCGGCCATCATTGCCACCTCGTCTACAGGAACCATGCGTTCGCCCAACGGGGTCAACGGACGTGGACTGTCAATGAGCGGCAACCTGACGGGTTCCGCAGATTGCTGCAGCAATTCGCCGACAGCGAGACGTTCGGATGCAACGGCGTGGTCTATCTGTGGGGTTTGGACGCCCCATCCATAGAAGATCTCACTCTGGCGGCATTGAAGAGCGGGTGCGAGACGATGTGCCGCGGGGCACTGGAAATCTTGCAGGCCCTTGCCGAAACGCGGGCGGCGCATCCGACCGGCCGGCGGCTCTGGTTCGTAACGGCAAACACACAAAATACAGAAGGCCAGAACCAACATATTGATCCGGTCCAGGCCCCGCTTTGGGGATTGGGACGCACCGTTGCGATCGAGTACCCGGGCATCTGGGGAGGCCTGATTGATCTGCAGCTGAATGCTGACCGCACGCCGGATGTGGATTTACTGGCGGCGGAGTTGCTCGCGCCGGATGGCGAGACCCAGATTGCCATCTCCGCCGGCGGCGAGCGCTTTGTCCAAAGATTCGTCACGCAATCGCTCGACGATCTGCCGGTACAGCCGCCACTGGTGCGTGGTGACGCGACTTATCTCGTGACCGGCGGTCTGGGAATGTTGGGACGCAGCGTCGTCACATGGCTTATGGACAACGGCGCGAAACATCTTGTCCTGACCGGCCGAAACGCAAGCAGCGAAGCGGCACATGAACTGATCAAGACGGCGCGCAAAAACGGCGTATCGATCAAGGTCTTGGCCGCTGACATCAGCCGCCATGAAGATGTCAACCGCCTGATCTGGACCATTCGTCGTGAATACCCGCCATTAAAAGGCGTCGTGCATTCGGCAGGCGTCCTTGATGATGGAATACTGGCTCAACTTGACTGGGAAAGATTTTCGCGCGTCTTCGCGCCTAAAGTCTACGGCAGCTGGCTTCTGCACGAATGCACGAAATCGCTCGATTTGGATTTCTTTATCCTGCAATCGTCCTTGTTGAGCTTGTTGGGTTCTGCCGGTCAGGCAAATTACAGCGCCGGCAACAGTTTCCTTGATTCCTTGTCGGCGCATCGCCGCTCAGCGCGCTTGCCATCGACGGCGATCAACTGGTCCGCCTGGTCGGAGGGCGGGTTGGCTACTCGTTCGGGCGCGCGCGGTGCGGCGATGTGGTCGTCGCTCGGCGTAAAATTCGTTTCGCCCGATATCGCGATGCAGGGATTCGACAATCTGATGCAGCGCGATGTGGACCAGATCGCGGTCGCCGTCGCTGATTGGTCCACTTACTCCGGCAAGGTGGGTAGGTCTCCTTTCCTCGCGGAGCTGCTGAACGGACACGAGGAAAACGGATCGTCCAGATCCGCGCCGCGGAGCGGCACCCCGGCCGCATCTCGCGCGGCAGTCAATGGCGATGCCCGCCAACAGCTTTTTGGCAGACTGCAACAGCGCATCATGACGGAGCTTGGCTTTGCCGAGCCAATCGATCCGGACCGGCCATTGAACGAGATTGGTCTGGACTCGTTGCGGTCGGTGACGCTTGCTAACAACCTCGAAGACGAATTTGGAATTCTGGTTGCGATCTCGGAGCTCATCAGCGGACCGACGATCAACCAGCTATCGGATCATCTGTCGGGCCTGCTTGCGCAGCACCCGAAGGGCGAGACCGCCGAGTTTCATTCGGCGATGCCCCCGGCCGCGGCTATCAGGGCAAAGGCTACAAACGCGTCCATAGCTGTCATGCACGCGAATTCCCACATCGATGCTTGCGCGCCGGACGAGACGGCAACAGGCCCTGCTGAAAATGGACAAGGAACGCCGGGTTATTTTGAGGCGCGTACGAATGGAATGACGCTACCCACCAGCGGATTTGGCACCGGAAACGGGACAGTTCATTTCGATGCCGGAGTTTCTCGTTCGGCCGGAGAGGTTGCGTCACGCCGTGCAGGCAAGTGGTTGATTGCGCCCCGGCCCAACCCGGGTGCCAAAGCCCGTTTGTTCTGTTTTCCCTATGCGGGCGGCGGCCTTGTGTCGTTCCGGACCTGGGCACAACTCTTCGACGACACTGTGGAAGTCGTGGCGGTCGAGGCCCCGGGACGCGGAACCCGCATCAATGAACCCGCCGTCGATGACCTCGGCACTTTCGTCGAGCGCCTGTTACCGGAAATGTCTGACTGGCTGGACAGGCCGTCGGCCTTTTTTGGCCACTGCTTGGGCGGACTGACGATGTTTGCGACGCTGCGCGCGCTACCCGACGCAAGTTCGCGCTTCATCAAGCACGCGTTTGCCTGTGGCGTAAGACCGCCCCACCTGCTGAAGCGGAAGGGCGCATTTGAGGACAACCTGATCTACGACATGATGCTGCATGGGGCGTTTGACATCAAACTCCCCCTTTACGCCCAAACCGACGACATCTTCGTGGAGTTCATACGGCAATTCGATACCCCGGCCGCCAACAAGATGCTGGAGATTGCGAGGCTGCGGAACGTGTTATTGCCCACAATCCGCGCCGAGTTTGCAATGGCCTATAACTATCAGCATCAGCCGGACGAGCCATTTTCTTTCCCAATCAGCAGTTTTGTCGGCGACGCGGATCCGTGGGTTTCGGAAAAAGACTCCGCTGGCTGGGGCGAGTTCACGCGCGATGGATTCACCAACCATGTGCGCAAGGGTTCGCATTTTTTGATGGCGGAGGACGGCGAGTACATCCGCGAGACAATCAATCGTGAATTCGTGGACGCGGTAGCCTGACCCTCCCGCATCAACTCAATCGCGACTGCTCCAAGCGTGCTTTTGCTCTGACAAGGTCGGCCGTCTCAAAGCCCTCGCTGAAGGATTTGTAGACCTCGCCGAGTTGTGAGGTGGCTTTGCCGGCGTTTTTTCCCAGATCTGACAAGTCGCACAGGCTCAAGCAAAGCTTGAGTTCGAGGGATTTGGCTTTCTGTTCGCGTGCGACTTTAAGGCCTTTGGAAAAATAGTATTCGGCCTGATCCAGATTCTGCTTTGATCGCAGACAGGTTTCTCCGCGCAAACGGTATATTTCCGCTTCGTAAAAGCATTCGGTGCCTTCTTCGTCGAGCCGTGCTTGCGCCTGTTGCAGAAATTCGAACGCCTGGTCGTAGCGCTCGTTCTTGATGCATACATCGACCAGCAATCCCAGGGTATATGAATCAAACAACAACGCGCCCATGGCCCGTTCTCGTTCCAGACCTTCCTGAATTTCGGCAATACCTTTCTCAAATTCACCCTGCTGGGCGCTCGCCCATCCGCGCAAGATCAAAGCCATCGCGCGATAATGAACAAATTCGTGCTCGTCGCAGAGGGCAATTGCGCCGTTCGCCTGGCTGGTGACGATCGCAGCCTCCCCGCGGAGCTGATGCACCCGCAGGCTTATCGTGCGTGCCATTGCTTCGCTGAACGGATGCCGGGATGCATCTCCATAGTTGCGGGCCTCCGCGCAAAGCCGCAAAGCCTGGTCTGGATAGCCAAGGAACCAGAGAGCCATGGCGTCATATGACCTGACATGAACGCGTGGGTCTTGCGCTGAAAGATCGAAATACGCGGCGGCCTTATCGTCCTCACAGAGGCCAATGCCCCGCTCCAGCTCCGCGTGGGCGGCAGCAAATCTCCCTTGTGCGAACGAGGTAAACCCGAGCGCTTCGTGGGCAAGAACCCTGCAAACGGAGTCGTCAATTTTTTCGGCCGACTTCAGCAAATGCTCGGCTAGGGCTTGAGCCTCAGGGAGCGCGGCCCGGAGGAAATTCCAAGTCCACAGACCAAACACTGCCGGAAAGGTATGCTCATCAAGCCCGCTCTCTCTGCATAACCGAAGGGCCCGTGTATACGCATGCTTCACACTCTCGGAGCTCCAGCCCTTGATCGTCCGCAGGGAATTGCCGAGCGACGTTTGAAGCAGCAACTCAAGCTTGTTGCGCAGCATCGGATTGTCGATACCGGGAATTAATTTCAGCCCCCGCTCAAGATGACCGACGGCGGCGTTCGCCGAGCGGCTCAGGGAAAGATTGCCGGCTTTAAGCCAGTACTCGATGGCGGGCTCGACAAGGCCGGCTTCAGTGAAGTGGTGAGCCACAATTTCCGGTTGGCTCAACACGATATCGGGAAACTTCTCTTCCATCTTGCGCGCAATCTGGCCATGCAGATGCTGCCGCCGGCTCTTGAGCAGGCTCTCGTAGGCCACGTCGCGCACCAGAGTGTGCTTGAAGCTATAGACCGCTTCAGGTGGCTCGCCATGACGGAACACAAGTTCGGCCTCCTCGAGCTGGGCGAGTGCCTGATTCAGGGACCGTTCGTTGCGGCCCGCCACTTCACGTATCAGGGAATACGAGAATTCACGCCCAATGGCTGCGCCGATCTGGCCGATCTCTTTCACCGGTGCCATGCGGTCGAGGCGCGCCATCAATGAGTCTTGAAGTGTCGCTGGAATCGCCAGCGGAAGCAGAGGCCCACCCAGTCGGTAGTTGTCGCCGTCCTTGACCAGGATGTCTCCTTCGAGCACCGCCTTTGTGAGTTCTTCGACGAAAAGCGGGTTGCCGTCGGTCTTGGCGACAATCTGGCTCATCACCTCGGCCGGCAGCCCACGGCCGTGGGCGACTTGCGTAACAATACTTTCAACATTGCCGGGGTCGAGACGCCCGAGCTTTATGACGCCGACATTTGGAATTCCAACCCAAGGGGGCTCGAACTCGGGCCGAAGCGTGAAGATGGCAAAGACCGGCATTTGGCGCATTCGCTCGATGGTCAGGTCGAGCAGTTCGAGTGAGGTGGCATCGGCCCAGTGCGCATCCTCGAACAAGAGCAGGATCGGCTTCTGACGTGCGAGCTTCTCGAATTGATCGAGCAAGGCCGCCAACGTGCGGCGACGCTGCTGCGCGGGATTGAGCGCCAAGACCGGGTAACGGCCGCCCAAGGGGATCGACAGCAACGCAGCCAAAAGCGGAATCGTGTCCCGACCGTCCGATGCCGTTTTACCGACAAGCGCTTCCAGCTTGGCAAGACGGTGCGCGGACGTATCGTCTGCCTTGAATCCGGCCGCTCGCTCCAATTGGACGATGAACGGATAAAGCGTGCTGTTGGTGTGGTAAGGCGAACATTGGTAGCGCAAGACCGTGTGAGGTTCATCGACGATGCGCTCTTCGAGCGCCGCCGCGAGGCGGGACTTGCCGATCCCCGGTTCGCCCGAAATCAGCACGATCTGGCCCTCACCTTTCCAGGCGAGGCGTTGGCGTTTCAGAAGAAAATCGATTTCATCCTTGCGGCCAATGAGATTCGTCAAGCCGGCGGCGTGGACCGCGGCAAAGCGGCTCTCCGAGGCCGACACGCCATCAACCGCCCATGCTGCGATCGGCTCGGAAAAACCCTTGAGATTGTGCAGGCCGAGGTCGCGCAGAAGAAACCGGTCGCCGATCAGCCGGCGTGTGGAAGCGGCGATGACGATCGTTCCAGGCTCGCCCAAGGCCTGCACGCGCGCGGCAAGACTCGGCGTGTCTCCGACCACGATATTCTCGCGCAATGCACCTTCACCACCCACCACCACTAAACCGCTTGCGATGCCGATGCGCACAGCAAGCGGCGCATTGGCAGGCGTCTTGAGCTGCGCAACGGCGGCAATAATATCGAGCCCCGCGCGTATGGTTCGCTCGGCATCGTCCTCGTGGGCACGAGGGTAGCCGAAATAGGCCAGGATGCCGTCACCACGGAATTCGGCAAGGAAGCCGTCTGAGGCCAGCGCGATGCGGGCGCAGGCTGCCTGAAAGGCGTCGATCACGGCACCCATGTCTTCCGGATCGAGGCGCGCAGATAGCGCAGTGGAGTCCACGAGATCGCAGATCATGACGGTCAAGTGACGCCGCTCGCCGCCAACCGCCGGCGAGTAGTCGCTCGGCGTACCCTTTCCGGCTTCGCTGGTGATGGGTGCACCGGGAGAGCCGCCCGCCATCGCTTTGATGGCCCTGATGAGACGTTTCCTGTCGCCCAGCGGAATCCCGAGCGATTCGAGATCCCCTTCCGTCAACTCCGGCAGCACATCAGTGTCGATGGCGTTCTGGACGAATGCCGATTCATACCGTTCGAGCCCCAGGTTGCGCAGCCAGCCACCGATGTCCATGGTCGCGCCCTACTTACGATCCGCATTTCCAGAGGCTGTCACGCGGGGGTTCGGAGCCCCGCGTATAACCAGTCTACTTTAAAAACCACTTGGGCAAAATGAAGCCGGCCACCATCGTGCTTCTCTCAACCGGCTCTCCGGGCGCTATTGCCGGCCAGATCGGTCAAATTCCGCGGATTATTTTAACGTCAGAGCGGTTGATCGAGATGTCCCTTTCACGGCCTGGGATCGCCGCGGCGCGTAGCCGTTCACCATACACGCGGTGCGGGTACCGATTTTGCCCCTTTCGCTGAAGACATTCTGGCGCGGCCCTGGACGGCCAAAATCTTTGAACAAGAGTGTGAGTTAGCTCACCATCGAAAACCTGGGTGGGGTGGTAGCGATCTCCGCAACGGAGGTCGCCCATGCGCCCACGCACCCATATTGACCGACAGAGTCCGCGACGCCGACGCCCGGACGGCGATAGCCGCACCGACACCGTCGTTGCGACGGTCTGGCTAATTTTCTACGTACTGGCCGTCGTCGTTGCGATCTCATCGCCGGCGATAACCCACGCCATCGATATGGCCGCCCGATAGTCCCGAACCATGCGGGTGAAGACAAACCAGATCGGCTATTTCCTCGCGCTGTGCGAGGAGCAAAGCTTCACTCGCGCAGCCAGACGCTGTGGCGTTGCGCAGCCGTCGCTGACGCGCGCGATCCAGGAGCTGGAGAGCGCGTGTGGCGGCCGGCTGTTCGACCGCAACAGATCCAACGTCAGCCTGACCAGACTTGGTGTCCACCTGGAACAGGATTTTGCGCGTATCGACCGCGCTCTATCCGATGTCGCGCGCAAGGCCGCCGAATTCAACGCCCAGCACAGTGAGAAATCGAACTCCAAAACAAAGGAAATCACATGCGCGTCGTAGCCGTTACAGCTCTGGTAATTGCGATCATTGCAACGGGCCTGGCTTTGCGTCCGACACCGTCCGCGACGGCAGCGGTGATAGACCAGAGCATCAACCAGGTTGATCCTTATGCGTTGCAGTTAGCGCCCGAAATGCAGACGCTTCCCTGGAAAGCTCCGGAGAGCCTCTACTGATCCGCACTTTCTGATTTCCCGTTGCAATGGGAGATCGCCTGAAAAGGCAATCTCCCATTTTTATTGGGGCGCAATGACACGAAATCGAAGGGATACGCTTACCGATGTTTTACCGTTCGGCGAACAATCGAAAGCCAAAAAGAACGGTGTGACGCGCTTCACGCACTTGGCGAACGGCAGGCGCTAGAACGCATCCCATCACGCGGGAATCACGGCAATGCTCAGAAGCTCACCCGAACGGCCGATGTCTGGACTTGCGCAAGAAATTCCAACGCACGGCTTCGATGAAGCCGGGCGCGCCCGTGAATCCACCGCAGACTTACAAATGCTGATGGAGAGAAAAATGTCATCACAAATCGTCATCCAAGCCAATGCACGTCGTCCGAGCCTCGCCGGTTCAATCCTGGTGAACCTTGCCTGTCATTCCATTCATGGCCTCTCCGCCCTTGCCAGCCGGTTCATGCATGCACTTCATGAATCGCGACAGCGCCAGGCCGATCAGGTCATTCGTCGGTACCGGCACTTGATCGACCGATCCAATGTTTGAATGGTCAAGATGGCCGAGCAGCCTCGCGGCCGCCAGGTGGGCAGCCGGTTGCCGGTGGAAACAGATTCCATCGGTTTCTAGGGCACTTCCCCCGGCTATGTGCCGCGGCACCGCGCAATGCGAG
>Ga0070713_100001598_pt1 | contig 14521 bp, 7 predicted proteins | sample LARL82metaG_FD_65465 | JGI IMG/M metagenome (GOLD analysis project Ga0070713, IMG submission 65465) | Corn, switchgrass and miscanthus rhizosphere microbial communities from Kellogg Biological Station, Michigan, USA - LAR L8-2 metaG | ecosystem: Host-associated > Plants > Roots > Rhizosphere ...
ATCAGGCGACGGTCGAAAGCCGGCGAAGTCTTTTCGCGGGAGCGATCGCTCGGGTGAAGTCCGGGCTGACGATCGACGAAGCACAACGCCGAATCGACGTCCTGGTGCGACAGCTGCGGCAGCAGTTTCCGGCGGATTATCCGCCCGCGAGCGATTGGCGGATACGCCTTGTGCCACTGAAGGACGCAATAGTCGGCAACGTGCGTGAGCCACTGCTATTCCTGTTCGGCGCCGTCATACTGGTATTGCTGATTGCTTGCGCGAATGTCGCCAACCTGCTGCTGACCCGCGCGACTGGTCGAAGCCGCGAGTTGGCTTTGCGCCAGGCTCTGGGCGGCGCGCCGGCACGACTCGTCCGTCAATTGCTGACGGAGAGCATACTTCTGTCGGTGCTCGGCGGGCTCGCGGGGATGCTGCTACTCGTCGTCGTGAAGAGCTCGCTCGTTAGGCTCGTACCCGATGCCTTGCCGCGGGTGAACGAGATCGCCATCGACTGGGGAGTGGTGCTGTTCGCGCTCGCTGCTTCGGTCGTGGTCGGCGCGATCTTCGGGCTGGCACCAGCACTCCAGATTCGCGGGCTCGATCTGATCCGCGCATTGAAGATGGAGGGGCGCGGAGCGACGAGCTCGCGAGCACAGAATCGAACGCGCCGCTTGCTCGTCGTCGCGGAGTTCGCGCTATCGCTGGTCCTCATGAGCGCGGCGGGGTTGCTCGTGCGCAGCTTCTGGCGGCTGCTCGATGCGCCGCTCGGGTTCAATCCGCGAAACGTGACCGTACTCCACACGCGATTGCCCTATCCGAACGATCCGAAGGAGGATCTGTATCCGACCGCGGGCGCCGAGGCCACTCTTGTGCGCGAGGTCATGCGCCGGTCGTTGACGTTGCCGGGTGTCACGGATGTCGCGCTTGGCAGTGGGGCCGCCGTGCCGCTGGATCATCCGCAGCAGGATCAGACGCTGCTTCGGGTCGTGATTGAAAATGACGCGGTCCATGGAGATCAGCCGCTGTTCATCACCGGCGCGGAGGTGACTCCGGAATACTTCCGCCTGCTGGACCTGCCGCTCCGACGCGGCCGCCTGCTGGAGGATTTCGATTCGGACTCGGCCCCGTCCGTCGCCGTCGTCAACGAAGCGATGGCGAAGATGTACTGGCCGAATACCGAGGCGTTAGGCAAACGCCTCAGGCTCTCGCCACGCTCGACAACATGGACGACGATCGTTGGCGTGGTTGGGGACGCGCGAACCGAATCCCTGGCCAGCCCCGCCGTCCCGCAGATCTATGCGAGTCTATACCAGCGACAGGGAAAGCATCTCGCGATTTTCGTACGCGGTTATTTCGAGACGAATGCGATCGCGCATGGCGTGCGTGACGTAATTCAGTCGATCAATGCCGCACTGCCGGTGTTTGGGGTGCAAACGTTGGGGGAAACGGTCTCGGACTCGCTAGCCGTGAGGCGGCTGTCGCTGATACTCATTGCGTCGTTCGCGGCGACGGCGCTGCTCCTTGCCGCGCTCGGGATATACGGCGTCACTTCCTATCTTGTCGCCGAGCGCACGCAGGAGATCGGTGTCCGTCTCGCGCTCGGAGCACAGCACGGTGACGTCATCCGGTTGGTGATGGGGCAGGGCGTGCGGCTCGCCGTCGTTGGTGCCAGCGCGGGTGTCGTCGGCGCCCTCGTTGTCGCGCGCCTCATGAGCGGGTTGCTGTTCGGCGTGCCTGCCGCGGATCCACTGACGATCGGCGGAGCGTTGGCGCTGCTTACGTCGATCGCAGTTGCTGGTTGCTATGTCCCCGCGCGGAGGGCACTGCGCGTCGATCCGATCGTGACGTTGAAGACCTGAGACCGAGACGCGGAAGCAACTGCCACTCGGCGCGCGGCACCGCGCGTCCTCGAGAACATCACCCTCACACTGTGCAGGTGTTCACCGCTTGCCGAAGCGATTCGAGCGGCTCGCGGGTCGGAACGAACTCGTGTGCCATGTAACCCTGGAAGTTCAGGTCCGCGATGGCGCGCGCCACGGCGTGCCAGTTGAGCTCCTGCGTGTCATCGAGCTCGTGACGACCGGGAACGCCGCCGGTGTGGAAGTGGCCGATGTAGTCGATGTTCGAGCGAACGGTGCGAATCACGTCCCCTTCCATGATCTGCATGTGGTAGATGTCGTAGAGCAGCTTCACGCGTGGTGAGCCGACTCCCTCCATCACCGCGCGACCGAACGCCGTGTGATCGCCCTGGTAGTCGTGATGATCGACCTTGCTGTTCAGTAGCTCGACGCAAATCGTGACCTTCTGCTCCTCGGCGAGCGATTTGATCGCGCTGAGCCCCTCGATGCAATTCCTGATGCCCTCCGCGTCGCTGCGGCCCTTCCGGTTGCCGAACATCGCGATGACGTTAGGCACGCCGGCGCGTGCGGCGAGTGGAATCGTCGTCTCGAGCTCGCGGAGGAGCATCGGATGGTTCGCGCGATCGTTGAACCCGGTTGCGATGAAGTCGTCGCGCTTCGTCGGGTACCCCATCGAGGAGACGAGCCCCGCGTCACGGACGACCGGCCACTCCTCGGGCTGCAGGAGATCGATGGCGACGATGCCCATCCCCTTGCAGGCCGTACAGAACTCCGGCAGGGGAATCTTCGAGTAGGGCCAGCGCGAGACGGACTGCTTGATGCGGCCGGTGCGCGTTGGCGTCACGGTGTCCAGCCGAGCGCCCATCGCTGGTATGGCGGCGGCTGCGCTCATGAGCTGTAATGCCTGTCGACGATCCATGGACTCCTGGCGGTGTGATCGGCCCACAAAAATGCCGGCGGGGGAACCCGCCGGCTAGATCATCCACCGACCACCCATCACACCGTTGGCCGGATTTCGCCGGCACTCGGGATCGAGTAGTTATACGTGGTCGGCCGGATGTTCTGGTTGACACGGAATAGGTTCGTCGGATCGTAGCGATTCTTCAATGCGACGAGCCGCTCGTAGTTCGCGCCATACGCAGCCCGCACGCGATCCTCTTCGTCGCCGGTGAGGAAGTTCACGTACACGCTGCCGGTCGAGTATGGCGCGGCGGCGTTGAACAGGGCACGCGCCCAGCCGATGACGGCATCGTCGCGGGCCGCGTCGGACCACCGCCCGTGGACGTTCATGAGATACTGGGCATCGCGGCGAGCGTACGCCGAATCCGCATTCGTCAACCGATTGATCGCGCCGCCGAGTTGAGCAAATGCTATCTCGGTCTGATCGTCCGGGAGTCGGCGCGCGAAATCGGTGAAGACGTCGATCAGGCCATCGTCGATGTCGAGGAAATCGTGCGACTTCCAGTAATTTCGCATCCCGGGCGTCAGCAGCGGATCGAGAACGGTTTGCCAAGCCGTGAACGGCTGGGGTCCGATGACGTCGGCGATCGGATGGCCGAAGCGACGGAGCGGCTCCAGGATCCGCTCGCCATCGGCAATCGTGCCCGTGTAGCATGCAGCGAGGACGAGGATTTCACGACCGTGCCATTCCGCGGGGAGGAATGGCAGCGGCGGTGCTTTGCGCATGACGAACCACACCGCCAACTCTTCGGGTGTGTCCGGCGCGAATTGACGATAGAAGCCGATCACGTCCTTCGCGTCCTCCAATGGATGCACCACGAGACCCGCGAGCACCGTAGGTCCGACGGAGTGGAGCGCGAGCTCGAAGCTCGTCACCACGCCGAAGTTGCCGCCGCCGCCGCGCAGCCCCCAGAAGAGATCCTCGTTCTCCGTCGCGCTGGCGCGGAGCCGCTCGCCGGCCGCGTTCACGACATCCGCCGAGAGCAGGTTGTCGCTCGTTAGGCCGAGCCGCCGGCTCAACCAACCAAAGCCTCCGCCGAGGGTGAGGCCGGCGATGCCGGTGGTGGAGTTGATGCCGAGCGGTGTCGCGAGCCCATGTTCCTGCGTGGCGCGATCGACGTCGGCAAGGGTGGCGCCGGCGTCGACGCGCGCCGTTCGGCGTGCCGGATCGACTTGGACCGAGCGCATCGGCGACAGGTCGATCATGAATCCACCATTCACCACCGCGTTACCGGCGATGTTGTGTCCGCCACCGCGCACGGAAGTGAGCAGGCTGTTCTCCCGCGCGAAGCGGACGGCCGTTGCCACGTCGCTCGCCGTGAGACAGCGCGCCACCAGCGCGGGTCGGCGATCGATCATGGCGTTCCAGATCGTGCGTGCCTCGTCGTAGGCAGGCTCGCCGGGTGCGACGAGCTGGCCGCGCAGCGAGTTTCGCAACTGCTCAACGAGGTCGTCGGGAATGGCGATCTCGCCACCGCCGAGTGTGTGGATGCTTACGCCCATGTGCCCACCTCCAGGTGCAAGAGGACAGCCGACCGACACTAAGCGATAGGTCATTTCCGGCGAAGCGCAGTACGCGAACATCTACCATCGGCGCGACGAGGTCAAGCAAGGTTGCCCTTGCTCGACCCTCGTCCGTCCTCCGCTCCGCTGCTCCCTGATACGCGATCGAGCAGCCAAAGCGGACACGCCATCAGCTTTTCTTCCGATGTCGCTCGAGGAACCGCTCCGTTTCGGGGGAGGTGAGCAGGTTGTCGGCGATGGCGGCAATCTCCTCCGCCTCGCGCCACGCCGCTTCGAGCGGTGCCATCTGCTCCTCGAGCGCGCGACGTTCATCCTCCTCGTGAACAGCCATTTCCAAGGCGAGGCGTTCTTCCACCGAGAAGTATGGCAGCGCGCCCCGATTCTTCGGTGGGTTGCGGCCGTATTCTCGACTTGTAAACAGGCCCTGCTGCTCGCTGCTGTAGCCGAGGCGACGAAATTTGGCGCGCTCCTCCAGGAAGTTACCGGCTCGCTCCCTGGAAACTGCCGCGAGCTTGGCGATGTAGGCTTCAGGGCTCCCAGCGGAGGCAATGCGCTCCGCGGCGTCACGCGTCGTGTCGCCCAGCGCGCCTGCTTTGTTCACGCGCGTCATGAGAATGCCCAGCGCGCGACGAGCCGCGGCGCCGGTGATCGGCTCGAGTCCCAGCGCATGACGGAAGTTGAGCACCCATTCGCCGGGCGACGCGCCTGGCGCGAGGTCCGTCTCCTGGATCTGTGGCAGGAAGACCGTAAATGGCCTCCCACTTTGCCGCGGGACGTGCACGGAGCGGAGGTTGTTGCGGTATTGTCCTAGCAGGCCGTAGAGGCCAGCGCCGCTCCAGATGAGCAGCGGGGGAAACACCATGAAGGCTTCCTGCAGAACGCCCGTCGCAAGGCCGATGACCGCGCCGGCGCCGGCGACCGCCACGCCCCCGCCAACGAGGGCAGCGGTGCGCCGGAGCCGCTTGCGAAAGATGTCGCCGTAGCGCCAGGCGGCGAACTCCGGCCGCAGCGGCTCGCCGATGCGAATGAGATGGAGGCCACTGCGGAGTTTAGCGAGTCCAATCTGGTCGGTCTGTGCGCGCAGACGCTGGCCGCGATACAACCGTTCACATTCCTCGATCGCCTCCCAGCGTTCCTCGATCGGCGTGAGATTCCACCGCAGACAGTGCTCGCAGACGACCCACAACCTTCCTTTCACCGAATCGAACGCCAGCCTCCGGCCGACGGGAAAGTGCTCGATCTCGTCGTTAGCGCCTAAAGCATCATGGCAGAAGAGGCAGGTCGAGTACACCGCTCAACGCGGCACAACGGCGAGGGTGCAGCGCGACACGCAGACCGGGCGCTCCTGTTCGTCGACAATGCGAATGTCCCACACCTGTGTCGATCGGCCGACGTGAAACGGAGTCGCCGTCGCGCGCACGATGCCATCTCGTTTGGCGCGGAGATGGTTGGCATTGATCTCGAGTCCGACGGCACTCGACGTCTCGAGGTTCACGTTCATGACGGCGCCTAACGACGCGACCGTCTCGGCGAGCGCCACCGAGGCGCCGCCGTGAAGGATGCCGAATGGCTGGCGCGTACGGTCGTCTACCGGCATCGTCGCGATGACGCGGTCGCGCGTCAGCTCGACGATCTCGATGCCGAGCGCGTCGGCCAGACCGCGCGTCGGCGCCGCCGCGAGAAGGGCGCGGGCATCCGTTGTCGTTTGATTGCTCATGACGACAGAAGCTAATGGTCGCGGCAGCTTCCCGTCGACGGCCGCCGACGGGGCGACGTTGGGCGCATCAGGCCCTGCCTGTCGCCGCACTGGACGGCGCAGTATCATCTCGCCGGTCCCCCGTTCTCACTGCTTTCCGCGAGTGACGCATGCGACAGCATCTCACGCACCCCGCCGCCTTCGGCGCTTTCATTCTCGTCGCCCTGTTCGCTTCACCCACGCACCTGCTAGCGCAACGCGCGGCGGGTGATTCGGGCGGCCGCGGCGGACTGCGAGAGCTCCCCCTCAGGCCGACGCAGCCCCTCCGATTCACGACGGACGAAGGGACGTGGCTCTCCCTCGATCTCTCGCCTGACGGCAAGACGATCGTCTTCGACCTGTTGGGCGACATCTACACGTTGGGCATCGACGGCGGGAAGGCGAGTCGCCTAACGAGCGGACAGGCCTTCGATGCCCAGCCCAAATGGTCCCCCGATGGCAAGACGATCGCATACATCAGCGACCGAAATGGCTCCGACAACATCTGGCTGATGGACGCCGACGGCGGTCATCAGCGTATCCTCACCCGTGAGGAGCAGCGTCAATTCGTCTCGCCGACGTGGTCCCCGGACGGCAAGTTCGTCGTCGTCTCGAAAAACGCCGCGCTGTTCGGGTCGCAGTACGATCTCTACATGTACCATCGAGATGGCGGCACGGGCCTTCGCCTCACCGGCGGCGACGCGGCCGCTGGACGTGGCGCACCGGCGCCTGCCGGTGGCCGTGGGGGCGCCGAGCCTAACAATTATGTCGGCCCGGCGTTCGGCAAAGACGCGCGCTACGTCTATGCGGCGATTCGCAACGGCGCCGGTGGCTACAATCAGACGTCACTCGGCTGGCAGATCGGCGTCTTCGACCGAGAGACGGGAAAGACCTACGCGCGCACCAATGCGCCGGGCGCGGCGATGCGTCCAGAGCTGAGTCCCGACGGCAAGTGGCTGGTGTACGCCACGCGCGAGGACTCCAACACCGCGCTTCGCTTGCGCGACCTCGCGACGGGCGACGAGCGCTGGCTCGCGCCGAGTGTCCAGCGCGACGACCAGGAATCCCGCTTCACCCGCGACCTCGTACCGCCCTTCGCCTTCACGCCGGACAGCAAGGCGATCGTCATCGCGCATCACGGCAAGTTCTGGCGCATCGGCATTCCCGACGGCCGCCAGACGATGATTCCATTCACCGCCGACGTCGATCAGATGATTGCGGGCGCGATCAAGCGCGAGTTCACGTATGACGACTCGATGCTCACAGTGCGGCAGATCCGCAATGCGCGCCCCTCGCCTGACGGCAGGCGCCTTGCGCTGGTTGCCCTCGACAAGCTCTGGCTGATGGACTTGCCTAACGGCAAGCCGCGTCGGCTCACCAACAGCACGGGGATTGGCGAGTTCGCTCCGGATTGGTCGCCGGATGGCCGTTACATAGCGTACGTCACGTGGGCGGAGCAGGGTGGAGGTGACGTCTATCGCGTTCGCGCCGACGGTCAGGGGAAACCGGAGCGGCTCACGACAGTCTCGGCGTTCTATGACAAGCTCGCCTACACCCCTGACGGCAAGCGCGTCGTCGTCGTCCGCGGGCCGCGCGAGCAGCGCCGGGATCGCGATGAGTTGGGCGGCAACAACGCCGAGGCGGCAGGGCTCGAGCTCGTCTCGCTGCCCGCCGCGGGCGGCGCCGCGACGACGATCACGATGGTGACGCGCTACGGCCAGCCGCACTTCGGGCCGGACAGCTCGCGCGTCTACATCTACGAGCCGGCCGAGGGTCTCGTCTCCATGCGGTTCGATGGAACGGACCGGCGCCAGATCATGCATGCGAACCTCGTGGAGGGCACGGGCGGACGCGGCGGCAACGCCGGGCAGACCAACGAAGTGCTTCTTTCGCCCGACGGCGAGCGCGCCCTCGTGCAGGCGGAGACGAATCTCTATCTGGTCGATGCCGTGCCGATGACGGGCGCGAATGGCCCATCGATCACGCTGCTCAATCCGGCGCAGTCGGCCGTGCCCGTCCGTCGCCTAACGCGCATCGGCGGGGATTTCCCGGGATGGTCACGCGACGGCAAACAGATCTACTACTCGATCGGCCACGCATATTTCACCTACGACGTCGCGCGCGCCGATTCGCTCGTGCGCGATTCGACACTTCGAGCGGCAGATGCGGGACGCCCGCCGCGGGGTGATTCTGTAGCGGGCGAGGGACGGGCTCGTGCCGTCTACGAGCCGTCGCGGACGGACGTCGTCATTACCGTCCCGAAGGACAAACCAACAGGCACTGTCGTCCTGCATGGTGCCCGGATCATCACGATGAAGGGCGACGAGGTGATCGCGAGCGGCGACATCGTCGTCCACGACAACCGCATTCAGGCCGTCGGGCCGACCGGCAGCGTGCCGGTGCCTAACGGTGCACGCGTGATCGATGTCAGCGGCAAGACGATCATGCCGGGCTACGTCGACATCCACGCGCACATCTGGCCCGCCTGGGGCGTGCATCGGGTGCAGCCATGGGAGTATCTCGTCAATCTCGCCTATGGCGTCACCACGACACGCGACCCACAGACATCCACGACAGACGTCATTACATATGGCGATCTCGTCGAGACCGGCGATTTCGTAGGACCGCGTATTCTGTCCACGGGTCCCGGTGTTTTTTCCCGCGACAACATCCGGAACCTCGAGGACGCGCGCGACGTGCTCAAGCGGTACTCCGAGTACTACCACACGAATACGATCAAGCAGTACATGGTCGGCGAGCGCAAAGTACGGCAGTGGGTGATCATGGCCGCGCGCGAGCAGAATCTGATGCCGACGCTCGAAGGCGGTCTCGATTTCAAGAAGAACATGACAGAAGCAATGGACGGCTACTCGGGCAGCGAGCACACGCTCCCCATCGCGCCGCTCTATAAAGACGCCGTTCAGCTCTTTGCGCAGAGCGGCACGACGTACACGCCGACGCTGATCGTCGAATATGGCGGCCCGTGGGCCGAGAATTATTGGTATGAAAACACTAATGTCATCGACGATCCCAAGCTCAATCGGTTCACGCCACGTCACGAGCTGGAGAAGAAGGCGCTCCGCCGGCCCGGCTGGTGGGCGCCGTCGGCGTGGAGCTTCCCGCTGTTTGCCGCGCAGGCCGCGAAGATCGTCGCCGCCGGGGGACGCGTCGGCCTCGGCAGTCATGGGCAGCTCCAGGGACTCGGTGCCCAGTGGGAGATCTGGAACATCGCGTCCGGCGGAATGCCTCGGCACGATGTGCTGCGTGTCGCGACCATCTTTGGCGCCGAAGCAATTGGTCTGGGTAAGTACGTCGGCTCGCTCGAGCCGGGGAAATTCGCCGACCTGCAGGTACTCGACGCCAATCCGCTGGACGACATCAGGAACACCAATACCATTCGCTATGTGATGAAGAACGGTCGCCTGTACGACGGCAACACCCTCGCCGAGATCTGGCCGCGGCAGAAGGACGTCGCGCGGCTCTGGTGGCAGGAGTCCGAGATTTCAACGCAAGGCACGAGTCGCAAGTAAGCGTGCAGCGAAATCAAGGACGTAGCCGTTTACTGGACGGTCCCCAACCCCCGCCTCGTTTATGAAAAGAGCCGTTGTGATTCTGTTTGCGGCCGGTCTTGCCCTGCCGCCAGCACTGAGTGCCCAGAAGGCCCCTGCCCAACGTCAGGACTCCGCATACACGGCGAAGATCCACGAGTACCTCCAGGATCCTCGCATTACGACCGAGCTCGTCGATCACCTCCCGGCCTCGAGCACCGTGCCGACGCCGTTGAAATTTCTCGGGCGTATCGTCGGTACGCCGGGTGAGCTGACCCACGCGCGCGACATTCACCGGTACATGGAAGCGATCGCCAAGGCCGCGCCGAACCGGGCGCGATTCTGGACGATCGGGAAGACCGAGGAAGGGCGCGACATGGTCCTCCTCGCGATCGCCGACGAGCAGACGATCAAGCAGCTCGACCGCTATAAAGGGATGCTCAACGCGCTGACGGATCCACGGAAGACGAGCGAGGCGGATGCTCAGCGTCTGCTCCACACGGCAAAGCCGGTCTACTACATCACGAGCGGAATACACTCTCCAGAGTTTGGCGGCCCGGAGATGCTCATGGAGCTCGCCTACCGTCTCGTGGTCGAGGAGACGCCGCTCATTCAGAATATACGAAACAACGTCATTACGCTCATCACGCCGGTCGTCGAAGTCGATGGGCGCGAGAAGGCGGTCGATACCTATTACTGGAACAAGAAGTACCGTCAGACTGTCGGTCAATTGCCGCTCATGTACTGGGGCAAGTACGTCCAGCACGACAACAACCGCGACGGCATGGGCCAGTACCTCGACCTCACGAAGAACATCACCAGAGTCACGCTCGACTGGACGCCGACGATCCTCCATGATCTCCACGAGGCCGTGACCTACCTGTACGCGTCGACAGGCACCGGGCCCTACAACGAACAGATCGACCCCATCACGATCGACGAGTGGTGGATGTTGGCCAAGAACGATGTGATGGAGATGACGAAGCGGGGCGTACCCGGCGTGTGGACTTACGGGTTCTACGACGGCTGGGTGCCTAACTATCTGTTCTTCATCGCCCACACGCACAACGCGGTCGGCCGCTTCTACGAGGTGCAGAGTTACGGGCCGGACAACTACGAGGTGAAGCCACCGGTCACGACGACCAGCCGCGAATGGTTCCGGCCCAATCCGCCCCTGCCGTACATCAAATGGGGCGCGCGCAACAACACGAACATTCAGGAGTCGGCGATCCTATTCGCGCTCAATCACGTCGCGAAGAACAAGGAGATGTACCTCGAGAACTACTGGCTGAAGAACAAGCGCGCCGTCGCCAAGGGCGCGACGGGCCCGATCTATGGTTGGGTGATCCCGGCGGTTCAGCATGCGAAGCAGAATGCCGCGGAAGCCGTCAACGATCTGCGGCGACAGGGACTCGAGTTTGACGTCGCGACGAGTGCATTCACGGCGGGCAAGGTGCAGATCAAGCCGGGCGACTACATCGTCCGCGGGGACCAGCCGTATCGCACGATCGCCGACATGTACTTCGCCCTGCAGAACTTCTCGCCGGCGAACCCCGCCCCATACGATGACACGGGCTGGACCTTCCCCCTGATGCGCAATCTCACGGTGCTCGAGGCGACCGATAAGAGTCTGCTCAATGCGCCGATGAAGAAGGTGACCGCCGATGTCACGGCGCCGGGCGGCATCACGGGCTCGGGGAGCGTCATCGTCGTCGACAACACGAGCGACAACAATCTCGTGACGTTCCGATTCAGGCTCGCCAGCGTGAAGATGCAAGCCGCGGAGGACGAGTTCGAGGCCGATGGCCATCATTTCTCCCCGGGGGCCTTCGTCATCGCCGATGCGAATCGTGCGCAGGTCGTGCCAGTTCTGCGGCAGCTCGGTCTGTCCGGATATGCGATGGCGAGCGTGCCGAGCGTGAAGACCCATGATCTCGATGTCCCGCGCATCGGCTATGTCCATAGCTGGACGCGCACCCAGGACGAAGGCTGGGTACGCGCCGCGCTCGATCACTATGGCGTGCCGTACGCCTATTTCGGCGAGCCAAAGCTGAAGGAGGGCAATCTGCGCGCGAAGTACGATGTCATCATCTGGCCGCATGGTGGAACGCCGAATGGCGCGCCGAACGCGGGCGGCTTCGGCGGCGGTCGCGGCGCTGCCGCCGACTCGGGCAAGCCGGCGCCTAACGTGCCGATTCCATACAGGCGGACGGCGGAGTTCCAGGCGTTAGGCTACCCCGACTCGACGGACGACATTCGCGGCGCCGTCGGTGCCGACGGTTACAAGGCGCTGTACGAGTTCATACAGCAGGGCGGCACCCTGATTACCGAGGGGAGCACGGCCGCGATTCTGCCCCAGATGAAGCTCACGCCGGGCGTTTCGTTCGAGGACCCGGCAACGCTCTTCGCGCGCGGAACCATTCTTCGCGGTGTGATCACCGATCGGCGCAGCCCGCTCGTGTACGGCTACGACCGCGGTGAGGTCCCGGTGTACTTCAACGCCGGCCCCGTTCTGAATGCCGGCGCGGGCGCGCCGCCACCAGTCGAAGTCGCCGGTGCTCCGGCCGCGCCTAACGGTGGTCAGGCCGCTCGTCCCGCTGCACGCCCGCAGGGACAGAATACGACCCCGATGGCGACGCAGCTCAAGCTGTCGCCCTGGGATCCAGAGCACACGGGCGAGGGATACGGCATGCTCCCCTCGACCGACAGCGCGGCTGGCCGTGGCGGACGCGGTGGCGCGAGTGGGGGCGGCGGTGGGGGCTTCGGCGGCAACTTCACGGCACAGCCAGTTCCTGGTCTCACCGCGGATCCGGCAGCCCGCACGCGCGTCGTCATGCAATTCCCCGCGAACCCGGCGGACATGTTGCTCTCCGGCACGCTCGAGGGTGGCCAGACACTCGTGAACCGCGCGCAACTGGTGGACGAGGCGATTGGTCAGGGTCACGTCGTGATGTTCGCCATCCGTCCTTTCTGGCGCTGGCAGACCCAGGGCACGTTCGCGATGGGATTCAACGCCATTCTGAATTGGAACGATCTCGATGCCGGTCGTGCGGGGAAGACGACGACTGATCGGTAATTCCGGACTCCGCGCACTCTGCGTTATGACTGACTGAATCTCAAATCCTGCTTCAGTGCCCTTCTATTTCCAGAAGGGAATCTCCCACGGCGGCAACGGCGACGCGTTAGGCGCAAGTGGTAGGGCCGGCACCTGATTGACGGTGATCTCGTGCTGGCCCGGAGAAAGCTGGTCGATGGGGATGTAGGCGAGAATGCCCTTCATGCCCGACCCGGGATGCTCGTAGAAGCGAAAGTGCAGGTCGGTGCGCGGCGCACCATCGAGCGTCACGGCGTCGATGCGCGCAAGGCAGTCGAGTGCGGGAACAGCGAGACTGTCCGCGGTTGGCGCATCAGGGCCTACTTGCAATCCCCGGCCCTCGATCGGACGCAGGGCGGGGCAACGCTGGGCCATCGCCGCGTTGTGGCGCCGTGGAATGTAGGGGATGAACAGCTTCACGTACGGTCCAGTGACGATATCTGACTGTATGGACGGTAGTCGGCTATAGATATCGTCCCCTTCGCGCTGATTCTCGTAGAAGCGATAGTCGGTTCCGTAGCGATTCGAGCGGGCGAAATAGTCGTAGCTGTTGATCGACAGTTGATCCTGCCGGGCGAAGCGTTCGGCGATCACGAACGCGAGGATGCCGAAGAGCGAAACGAAGAAGATCGCTCGCACCTTCTTTTGTCCCACGTTCGTGAGCAGGGGGACGAAGATCGGACTGATCACCCCCTGCACCGTGCCGCGATAGGTGACGATGATCACGCGACGGAGCACGCCTTGCGCAGCGGGGCCGAGGCGGCTGCCAAGCCGCCGGTCGACCTGCGAGGTGACTACCGGCACGACCGCGGTGATCACGGCGAGAGTCAGCAGGATTGTCTCGCCGTGCTGCCCGTGCAGAAGGAGATGGGACAGCAGATAGGCGACCGAGCTATAGACGCTGACGACGACGATCGTGAACCCGAACAGCAGCACCAGCAGAAACGCGAACGAGAAGATCATGCTGCAGAAGTTGTCCGTCCGCGCAATGATCTCGGGCAGCGATATGAGTCGCGTCCGATAGACGTCCAGCGTCACCGGTCCGGATTTGAAGTTCTCCCAGCGCACTCCTTTAGGAAATACTGAATGCAGGCCGACGAGGCCGACCCAGTATGCGCGCGCCACGAGATGTACCACGAATGAGGCGATGAGTGCGTACAGGATCGCCTTCATGTAAAGTTGCCCGAGCAGGAGCACGGACATCATCGTCGAAGTCGCGTGCGGCTCCAGTCGCGCGAAGAAGGCCGTGAGCTGGGTGGGGATCTGGAAGAGTGCGAAGAGCACGGCGCCGGAGATGAGGAGCTCGAGCTCCCAGGTTGGACTCGTGTCCGGCACGCCGGACGCCGCAAGCTCGGCGTCGCTCGGGCCGGCCTCCAGCGGTCGGGAGGAGAAGACGGGCATGGGCTCGAAGGGTGAGGGTGAGAGTCGGCCATGAGAATGCACGGCCGAACTGCATCCGGCGAGACCGGCGGGCCTACCCAACCATTTCCCGGACTCCTGCTGTCGGATGGTCATGCTCGACTCGACCATATGGCAAGACCTGCGCTATGCCTGGCGCTCCCTGTGGCACGCCCGCTCTTTCGCGGCGACGGCGCTCCTGACCCTCGCCCTCGGCATTGGTGGCACGTCGGCAATTTTCAGTGTCGTCGATGCCGTGCTGCTCGAGCCATTGCCGTTAGGCAATGCCGACCGCATCGTCGCGATTCTCCACCACAGAACTGGGCCGGTTGCCCCTGCCAATTTCCTGGACTGGAAGCGTCAGAGCACCGCCTTCTCGCGCATCGGGGCCACGGAGTACTGGACACCTAACGTGACGCGC
>Ga0070713_100001600_pt1 | contig 14514 bp, 7 predicted proteins | sample LARL82metaG_FD_65465 | JGI IMG/M metagenome (GOLD analysis project Ga0070713, IMG submission 65465) | Corn, switchgrass and miscanthus rhizosphere microbial communities from Kellogg Biological Station, Michigan, USA - LAR L8-2 metaG | ecosystem: Host-associated > Plants > Roots > Rhizosphere ...
GACTTGTCGGTCACATCCGTGAACGTGCCGTCGCGATTGTTATGGAACAGCCGGTTGTAGTACTTTGGCGATTCCTTCTTGAGCGACGGGATCGCTGCACCGTTGACGAAGAAGAGGTCCATGTACCCGTCGTTGTCGTAGTCGATCAGGCCTACCCCACCTACCATGGTTTCGGGCTGGTTCTTGTTGGGCGTGGGACAACTGTCGGTGATGAACTGCAACTTCGACTTGCTGGTCACATCTTCAAAGCGGATGGTGTTTGTGCCTGGTTGCTGCACCCAGTTCATGCGGGCAGGCGCAGATGCCGCAAGAGCACGCGCGGTCGAAGGCAGTATCAATCCGGAACCAAGCCATCCAAAATTCCACAGAAAATCTCGTCGATTCAAAACCATCCCCTATTTTCCTTGAGCCCGCCTCGAGCTGCGCACGCCATCACCTTTCGGACGTTATGGGAAGCACGAAGTGAGTATAGTTTAGTTGGACTTCGACGCGTTCGGTTGGGTGCCGTCGAGCTTGATGTCGCCAAACATTTCCACCCTGCAACCAAGTTGCTGTCACCGCCGGTCATTGGCGTCCGAAACAGCCTTGAGACGCTCAAACTCTGCGCGTTCTTTCGCCGCCTCACGATTCTGACCCGCTTCGGCGAGCGCTCGCGAAAGCGCAAAATGAGCGTCAGGGCTTCCCGGCGATAAGCGTACGGCGGTTCGCAATTCTCTGAGCGCGCGATCCGTGTTTGCCAGTCCGAGCCAGAGTCTGCCGCATGCGACGTGGGCCACAAAATTGTCCGGCGCCAGGGCAACGGCTTTCTGGGCATAGGGCAGCCCCTGTTTGTAGTCGCTGGTGCGTAGAAACTCGAGAGCCAGTTGGACCCGCGCAGGAACATTCTGGGGAGAAACTTCGATTTCGCGACGGAACTCCGCAATGGCCGCCGAGGGGTCTTCCTTGAGCAAATAGACGCCGTACATGTAGTGGACGCCGGAAGCCGACGGATTTTGCTCTACAAGCTCCTTCAGTTCCTGCCCGGCCGCCACACGATCTTGCAGAGCGACCAAAGCCTGGGCGTGACCTGCCTGGCGCACAAGAGCAGTCCGGTTGTTGGGAATTTCCGTGGGCAACTTCTGCATGCGCAGAGCCGCGAGGCCAAGCGCGTCGAGCAGTTTGGTGTCCCCCAGCACCGCATCCTTCGGAGCTTCTGGGTGCTCCAGAGCAAGCTGATTGGCAACCCTGGTGAGACGCACCAAAGCAATTTCTGGTTTCGCGAAAAAAGTGTTCAGAGTCCCGTCCGTATAGAGCACCCGATTTACGAATTCTGGATTATCGCCGAGTCCCAGTTTCCTGCCGCGCTCGATCGCGTCCAGCGCCTTGCGATAGTCCTTCAGCTCAAATTCGGTGAGTCCGAGCATACCGAAGCCTGGGCCTGGTTGCTGCTCTTCGACAGAGACGAAATGCACAAATGCGTCGCGTGCTTTGATGAATTGGTTCGAATCGAAAAGCATCGTGCCCAGTGACCACCAGCCCTCTGACCACGAAGGCCGAAGCGCGGTCGCGTCCTCATATAGATGGATTGCCTCCGGGATTCGATTGGCATCGACTGCCGCTTGCGCTTGCTGGGCTAATTGTTCAAAGGACTCGGGTGATTGGCTGGTGGAACTTTGTGTGGTTGGAACGGCCTGTGCGAGTGCAGCGGATGCTCCCCCGATCGCGCCTCCGCTCAAGGCCAGAAAGAAAAAGCACGCTCTTCGTCCGCGATGCGAAAGACGAAGTGGGCTCACACGTGCTTGAACCCCAAAATCAATTGATTTGTGCGTGATGCGCGTGGTGCTCACCGCTGGAATCTGCCTATCTCTGCCGCTTGTTAATTCTTACTATATAATCGCTCTCGCCTAATTTTAATGTTGGAGACTAATGATGAGCCGCTTCGCTATTTTTCTTGCCGCAATGCTTTTGAGCGCCTCGAGCCTGGTTTCGCAGACGCCAAGCCCGCAGCAGGCAAGCCCAAATCCTACGACCACGCCCACAATTCGCGTCAACACCGAGGAAGTGAACCTAGACATGGTGTTTCACGATAAGAAGGGCAAGGCGGTTCACGATATTCGTCCCGAACAAGTCCATGTTTATGAGGACGGCGTCGAGCAGCACCTCAACTCGTTCAAATATCTTGAGGGCGCAACAAATGCTCCATCGAGCGCACCTGCGGCCGTCCCGTCGAGTGGATCGATTCCCCTCGACCCGATGCGGGAGGTTCGCCTGGTCACCCTCGTATTTGAACGCCTCGATCCCGAAGGAAAGCGATTCTTCCACCAGGCATTGCAAGATATTTTGAAGATGGCGCCCGAGCAGAACCTCTATTTTTCCGTCATGGTGGTTGACGAAAAACTACACATGATTCAGCCGTTCACAAATGATCGCGCAGAACTGATGAAGACTGTAGAAAAGTCCGAGATGTGGCAGTTCATTCAGTACCAGCAGAATTCAGCTGCGATTAAGGCACAGCTCGCGCGGACGCTCTCGGGGGGAGAGCCGGGGTCGCAGAGCGCCATCAGCGGCGACGGTGCCTCCGCGCCGACGATAACCTCCAGCGGAAACGCCGCGCCAAGCGCGAACGCGATAGGCGCATCGATCAACTATCGGATGGCGAAAATGGAGTACGACATGCTGGAGCAAGCCGATGCAGCCAACCGCCAGGCCGATGCTCGCGGAACCATCGACGCGCTGCTGGCGCTGGTTAAGGCGGAGTCGCAACTGCCGGGCCGCAAAGTTGTCCTGTATTTCAATCCCTGGCTTTCTATTCCTGAGGTCGCAAAAGAGCAATACAGGTTCATGGTCAGCGCGGCGAACCGCGCCAACATCACGTTCTACACTGTCGATCCCAAGGGGCTGGTCACGTACAGCCAGGGAAGCGGTGGCGTCGATCAGTTGGGCGGAGCCGCCGGCGAGACCAGGAACCTGGCGATGAATGGGGGACGCGGAGAAGTTTCGACCGCCCAAGTTCGGGCGCAGGAAAATGCAGAGAACGGGATTCGCTCGAACCCATTGCTCTGGCTGCGGGATTTGTCGCAACAAACCGGCGGCTTGACCATCGCCGAAACCAATGATCTGAATGCACCCCTCCGAGAAGTGATGGACGACGTTGAAAGCTACTACGAGGCCGCGTACAGTCCGCACATCACCACGCTCGATGGCAAATTCCGGCAGATCTCCGTCAAGGTGGATCGGCCCGGCATTGAAGTTAAGACCCGCAGCGGTTACTTCGCTCTGCCTGCAGGCTCCGCGGGCCCCGCTCCGCAGCTCCTGGCGTACGAGGTGCCGCTCATGAACGCGGTAGGCGCCGCCACACCACAGACCGACGTTTCATTCAATGTGGGCGCGGAGAAGTTCAACGAGCGCGGTCCCAAAATCGAATACGAACTGACCATTGAAGCCCCAATGAAAGCCATTACCTTCGAGCCAACGGCCGACGGCAAGAACGCCGCGATCGATGTGACCGAGCTTTCAGTGGTCAAGGACACCTCAGGTGCAGTCGTTGCGAAGTTCAGCAAGGAATTTCCCGTGCAGGTCCCTCTCAAAAACGTAGACGGCTACAAGGAAGGCAATCTGGTCCAAACCTTCCGCGCCGAGCTGGCACCCGGAACCTACTCCCTGGAAGCGGCCGTCATGGACCGCAAGGGCAATAAGATCGGTGTGAAGAAGATTCAGCTGGTTGTGCCGAATCCCTCCGATAAGCTCGCCATCAGCAATGTGGTCGTGGTCCGCCGCACCGAGCCGCTCAAGGACGCGCCGATGACCGATGCTTTCTACGTCCCGGGAGGGAAGATCATCCCCACGTTGAACAACACGCTGAAAGGTGGAGCGGGCAGCGTCCTCCCGTTCTATTTCACGGTGTATCCCGACCCCACCGTAAAGGATCTGCCAAAGCTCACCATGGGCTTCTATAAGGATGGACAATACCTTGGCTCGGCCGAAGCGCCGTTGCCTCCGATGCAGAAAGACGGGCGCATCCCATATATCGCCAACCTTCCCGCCGACAAGTTCACTCCCGGCTCCTATGAGATTCGTCTCAATGTGACGCAGGGCCAGGCAAACGCGGATGAGAAGGTTGATTTTCAGGTGAACTGAAGATGCGACGGGATTCATTACGCACAGTAGAAGGTTGAAACGATGAAGGTGTTTGGGCTGTTGGCATGTTTAATCCTTCTCGTTTCCAGATACGTATCTGCCCAGGATGGCTCAGCGCAGCAGGCGCTGCGGGGAGCCATCGAACTTCAACAGTCCGGTCATTACGCCGAGGCCATCGACGCCTATCAGGCGTTTCTGAAATCACATCCGGAGATGGCTGCCGTGCGTTCAAACCTGGGCGCAGCGCTGGCTCACGAAGGCCGTTACTCCGATGCGATTCGAGAATACACGTTGGCGCTTAAGGCCGATTCTTCCAATCCTGGCATCCGCTTAAACCTGGGATTGGCTTACTTCAAGTCAGGCGATATCGCTGAAGCGGCCCGGGAGTTTGAAGCGGTCTATTCGCATCAAGACGCCAAGGACCCCCTGCATGAGCGCGTCGCGCTGCTGCTCGCAGAATGCAATCTGCGCGAAGGCAAAAACGAACGAGTCGTACAGCTGCTCGATCCTATTGCGGCAACGGACCCGGACAATCACACACTGGACTACCTGCTCGGTACTGCTTTGCTCCACGAGGGGCAGATCGAGCGGGGAACTCCCTTCATCCAGAGGCTGCTCGAGAACGGGGAAACCGCCGAGGGGCATATGCTCATGGCCTACACAAAATACGTAGCCCACGACAAGCTCGGCGCCATGGTCGAGGTCAAGCGAGCCATTGCGATGAATCCGAATCTGCCTGAGGCATACAGCCTTGGCGGAAGGCTGTACTTTCTGGAATCGAACAAAGAAGGCGCGGAAACCTCGTTCCGCAAGTCCCTGGCTTTGGACCCCAACAACTTCGACGCGCGGTTATGGCTCGGGACGATGCTGCGGGAAGAAGGAGATTTGCAGGATTCGGAGATTAATCTAAAGCGCGCGCTCGAACTGAGGCCGTCCGAAGTTCGCGCTCGCTTTCAGTTCGCGCGGCTGTGCTCCGATGAAGGAGACGACAAGCGTGCGGCGCAGCTTCTGGAGGGCTTGATCAAGGATCATCCCGAGTACACTGAAGCCCATCGTACCCTTGCTACCATCTACTTTCGCCTCGGCCGCACAGACGATGGCCGCCGGGAAAAAAAGGTCGCGGAGCAGATGGATGCTGCCATTCAAAAGCGGGATCAGGAGAAGGGCCGGAGCATGACCAAGTGAAGCTGGGTATTGGAATCCTGCTATGCATCACCGCGGTGGCGGTGGCCCAAACAACTTCGCAATCCTTTGAACAGCTGTCGACGAGAGCGCAGCAGGCATACGACGCCAACAAGGATGACGAAGCGACGCGCCTCTTCTCTGAGGCGGTCAAGTTGAAGCCCGAGTGGGCCGAAGGCTGGTGGGCGCTCGGAATGATCGACTATGAGCACGATCGCTATCCGGAGTGCCGTGAAGAGCTCAGTCACATGGTGGCGCTCGATGCCGCCGCCGCTCCCGGGTGGGCCCTCCTCGGCCTTTGCGAGTTCAGTGTCAAGCAATACGATGCGGCATTCGAGCATTTGAAGAAGGCGCACATGCTAGTACCCGTGAAAGAGCCAGGCGGACAGTTGATGGTGATTGCCAACTACCACCTCGCCATGCTGCTCACGCGTCAAGGTGCCTTCGAAGTGGCGCAAGAGATCCTGGTAGTGCACGTTGCTCCCACATCGGACAGTACACCTGAAATGATGCTTGCTGGTGGTGTCGCATCTTTGCGCATGCCTGTTCTGCCCTCCGAGGTTCCCGCTAACCATCGGGAAGTCGTTGCCATGGCAGGGAAGGCGTTCTGGGATCTATCCACGCGGCCTCCGGAAGAAGCGGAAGCGGACTTCAAGGTTCTTCTCGCCGCATACCCAAACTTTCCGAATGTTCATTACTTTTACGGGACTTTCCTGGGTGCTCGCCACCCAGAGCAGAGCGCTCCCGAGTTTCTGAAGGAACTGCGCATAAGCCCTGACAGCGTGCCGTCCCGCGTTCAGCTTTCTCTCCGCTACGTAGTCGAAGGAAAAACGGATGAGGCGGTTAAGTACGCAAAAGAAGCCGTGGCACTCAGTCCCGACTCTGTGGGAGCGCAGCTGGCGCTGGGAGGGGCGCTGCGATCCAAAGGCGACGATAAGTCCGCCCTGACCGCTTATCAGGCAGCAGAACGGCTGGACCCTGTCAGCCCTAAAATCCGGCTGTTTCTTGCCAACACCTACCGAGCGCTCGGCCGCGGCGACGAGATGCGTCGCGAGCAGGCAGAGTATTCCCGACTCAAATCGGAGCAGCAAAACTGGCCCTGAGTTCAGCGGATTTCTTCCTGCTAAGAGATCTCGGTGCCGGGCTCTGCGACGGCTTCAAGATCGAGCGACTCAAACCGTCAAAATGGCGAGAAAAAGAGTTGGTAAATGAGCGTTCGACAGGAGATGCTGGAACGGAGCCGCCTCTCCTCCAAAAGGTGGATAAAAACCTCAACACAATGCAAAATGTATTGTTACCAAGAGACTTAGCCGACGAAAAGATTTCCTGTTGACAATCTTGTTGGAGGAATTGTATAACTTCGCCCGACATTCTAGTAACTCGATTTACTTTGCGAAAACGCACTGAGGTCGATTTACGGGCTTGTTCTGCACGTATTTACAGCGCACTGCGGAAAACGTTTGCTGACGTGGCAGAAATCTAAATGCATGGCTTTGAAATTGGTCAGACATTCGCTTCGGGTGTACTCGAAACGCGGTTGAGCTGAAGTTCTGATGATGACTGGGGTCCAAGCAGACGACAGAGTTCTGTCAGAGGCCCAAACGAAATAGCAGGTTCACCTTTTCATTCGGGAGGCAGAAGAAATGAATACAAATACCAGGCAAAGAGTCTGGCTATCGGTTTGCACAGCGATTGGATTGCTGATGGCGCTGCTCCTCACGGGGCCGGCCGCAATGGCGCAATCCAGCGCCGCCAGCCTTGACGGAACCGTATTTGACACCTCCGGGGCGCTCGTACCGGGGTCAACAATCATTCTTCGCAACCAGGCGAGCGGCGATGAACGCACTGCGGTAAGCAATGCGGAGGGGTTCTTTACCTTCGCCGCAGTTCCGCCTGGAACATACACGGTTCGCGTGAGCAGGCAGGGATTTGCGACCTGGGAAGCACGGAACATTCCGTTATCCTCGGGCGATCATCGCGCGGTCTCCGACATTAAGCTCAAGGTCGGCACCAAGGACGAGACGGTACTGGTGGAGGCTTCCGCCACCCAGATCACACCCACGGATTCGGGCGATAAAGCGTTCACAATTGACCAGAACATCATGCAGAATGTGGCCATCATCGGCCAGAATGCGGCAGAATTCATCAAGATCATGCCCGGCATGGCCATGAACACCGGCGCACTGAACCAGAGTTCCTATGCGGCTGCGGATGAACGCACTGGAAATGGTCCTGTAGGAAGCTTCTCATCGAACGGGCAGCGCGGCGGTTCCCTTGACATCACCTCAGACGGCGCCCACATCGTTGACCCGGGCTGCAACTGCGGTCAGACCATGAACACCAACGCGGACATGACTGCCGAACTTACGGTTCAAACGTCCAACTTCGGCGCTGATTCCGCAAAGGGACCTACGGTCATCAACGCTGTGGGTAAATCGGGTGGCCAGCAATACCACGGCGAAGTCTACACCTATAACCGCTATTACACGGCAAACGCGAACGAGTGGCTCAATAAACACCAGGGTCTCAACCCAGCCACGGGGAAGGAACTCGCACCTCGTCCGCAAACCAAGTACTTCTATCCTGGCGCCCAGATCGGCGGCCCGGTAGTCCTGCCGAAGCTCAACTTCAACAGGAACCACGACAAGTTGTTCTTCTTCTTTGCGTTTGAACTCTACAGGCAGAATGTCGACAACGGCATTTACACCTCGGATGTTCCAACCGACCACATGCGAGCGGGTGATTTCACCCAGTCCGATTCTGACTGGTATTATGCCCACGGCTTCAATGGCAGGGCGGGCTTGGCTGGCGGCTCAGTGCAGGGTATACCAACCAACGGCGGCGTTGCCGGAAATGCGTATACCTGTACGAGGATGGAAGTTGTGGCTGGGCAGAACAGCGGCAACCCCATGTGCACTGCATCCATGGTCAACCCGGCAGCAATCGACCCCAACGGCCAGGCGATGATGAAGGTATTCCCGCATGCGAATGCGAATCCTGCAACAAACTTTGGCGCCAACTACGTTTCCTCGCTGACGCGGTCTTCAAACATGAACCAGTACCGCGGCCGCATCGACTACAGCATCAGCAATTCGACCAAGCTGTTCGTGCAGTACAACCATCAGAACGACAACGCCGAGGAGAGCCTCGATACGCTGTGGACGGGCAACGCTCAAACGTGGGATTCGCCAACCACTCCGTACCCCAGCCCGATCGTCGAGAAGTCGGACTCAGAAACAATCACCGCGAATATGACCAAGGTGTTCACCCCGACGCTAACCAATGAATTGATCTTCAACTGGGTGTACATCAACTTGCCGAACCAGTTCCAGGATCCCGCTAAGGTACAGCGCGGGGGCCTAGGTATCAACTACACCATGCTCTTCAACCACGGGGACAATTCCAAAATCATCTATCCCGAGATGGTTGGCTGGGGCAATGGTATTCCCAACCAACTCAACGCCGGATTTGAACTTTCCGGCGGCGTATACGCCAAGAAGACGCTACCGTCAGTTGCGGACAACATCACCAAGGTGTGGAAGACTCATACCGCCAAGTTCGGCTTCTACTGGGAGCGGACCTGGAACTCGCAACCGGGCAATGGGGACGTCAACGGCTCAACCACCTTTGACTCCTGGCAGACGAATGGCACCGGCGATGCATACGGAAATATGCTGATCGGTCAATCCGACGGTTACTCGGAACAGAACTTCAATGTTGTTCCCGCGTTCCGTTACATCTCATCGCAGTTTTACGGGACTGATTCCTGGAAGGCGTCGCGCAAGTTGACCCTCGACTATGGCGTTCGCTTCTCGCACCTGGGGCCATGGGTCGATACCACCGGCTATGGATTTGCCGCATGGTATCCGAATCTTTACGCGTCAGGCACGGGCGGGCCGGTCCCAGGTGCTCCTGGGAAAATTTTCCCCGGGATCGAGTGGAACAAGGTTCACTCTTCCACGCCTCTTTCCGGTTCGGCGAGCAAGCTCTTCTTCTACAGCCCGCGCGTCGGTTTCGCCTACGATCTCCTTGGAACCGGCAGGACTATCCTCCGCGGCGGTTATGGAATCTATAACTTCCACGACGAGCAGAACGTACAGAATGGCGCGTACGGAATCGTCAGAGGATCGTTCGGATCACCAACCATCAGCGCAACCAGCAACGCACATTGCACTGCCGCACAGGTGGGAACTTCCGACTGCCAATGGAGCGGAAGGCTCGCCGATCTCCAGTCGTTGTCCGCCTATGGACAGGGACTATCCGTTCCCGGTGGCGTCACCGCACTGGATCCAACCGACAGCGAGGCACCACGAACCCAGGATTGGAGCTTCACAGTGGCCCAGAGGGCTCCTTGGAAGAGCCTTATAGAAGTGGCCTATGTGGGCAACAAGTCAGACTACCTAAGCAACTACAACAACAACTTCTTCCAGATTAACGATCTCAGTCCGGGAGCGTTATTCACGAAGTATGGCTGGCTACCTGATTGCTATCCGTCCACAGGAACGACCGATGGCGGAGCCTGCGCAAAAAGCGGTGCCGACACTGGCTATACCGGGGGTAACATCACGGCTGCGAGACCGTACTCCTACGGTACGTTGAAGATCATCAACCACAAGATGTACTCCAACTATCACTCACTTCAGGCGACATGGAACAAGCAGCAAGGACACTTCACCTATCTGCTGAACTACACCTTCTCCAAGGCGCTCGGCATCCGCGGTGAAAATGGCTCTGCGACCGGAGACCCAACAAGCCTGAAAAACAACTACGGAACACTTCCCAACAACCGCCCCAGCATCTTCAACGCCGCGTACGTGTTCCAGGTACCAGAACTCAATTCGTCGAGGAATGCCATCCTCAGGGGTGCAGCAAACGGTTGGCAGATCTCGGGGATCACGCAGTATCAGACCGGCGCGGACCTGCAGGCAGCCGTTAGCACCAACTTCGGCTACACGGCGTACATTCCTGCCGGAACCACGTTTATGGGCAAGACCATCACCACGGCAATCCAGGCATCCAAGCAGAATATCCTTGGAACGGATGACGTCAACCTCCAACCGGTTCTGACTTGCAATCCTCACTCAGGATTGAAGTCTCACCAATACATCAACGGGGCTTGCTTTTCTCCGTTCGCTACGCCGGGTAAACAGGGGTCTTACATCTTCCCCTCGTTAATCGGTCCAGGGTTCTTCAACAGCGATCTGTCGGTGTTCAAGAACTTCGCCTTTGGAAGCTCAGAGAACAAGAAGCTCACTTTCCGGTTCTCCGGCTATAACTTCCTGAACCACCCGATCCGTTCGTTTAACGGAAGCAGCGATCCTGGTTTAAGTCTGGCATTCGACGCTCAGGGCAATATGATCCAGCACGGCGGCCAAACATTTGGCTTTGCCAACTACAAGACTGGACACAGAATCATGCAAGGTGAGATGAAGTTCTCGTTCTAGAAACTTACCTTGTTCACAATGAACCTCGGGGCGGCTCGTCAGGAGCCGCCCCGATTTTTTGTGCCAAGCCCGCCGGGCAGCCGGGCTCGCGGAATGGACGAACTCTGTAGTCTAACTTGAGCAGATTAAGCATTGAGAGCGCCGTGAGTTAAGCTGCTTGGAAGGCGCCATTGCGAGGTGCGGAAGCTTCTTAGAACCGTCCAAGCGAGCGCAGATTGGTGCGAGTGTCTGAGTCGGGATGAAGATCGGGAAACTAGGTAACGCGATAAGTTTCGACGTCCTCGAGGTTCACGCTGTGAATAAGATCCGAACCCGGAAGATATTTAGACTCGGGGCCGCAAATCCAGACCTAAGATCGCAACGTTCCGATGCGAAAGGGGCGTTTGACTCAGGAATCGCTTCGGCAGCCTTTACTGGCGTGGATCAACCTTGCGTGTAGCCGGCCCGGTCATCAAATCGACGAAAGGGCCCGCCACTCGGTCGCCCGCGAGGGCATGAGCGTAGAAATCAGAATCGATGTCCTTGTAATCAGGGGCAGCCTTGATGTCTCCCTTTACGCTGAGGGTGAGTTCGAGCTTGTCAGGATCGAGACTCGCCGCAATATTGGCCATTGTGCCATGCAAGTCCCACTTGTGCTCCTCGCGCCAGGATGAAAGATTGTGCCACTCCGGTGGTTCGGGAAATTTGACCCGCAGGAAAGGCTGTGTCATGAACGGGCCTCTGGCGAGGTTGCCGTAGATATTGCCGTCCGCCTCATTGCGTGCATTTGTGAACTCAATGGCGGAGCGGCCCATGCCGTAGAACACGTTGTTGTGGACCATGAGGTTGTGGACGTCGTTGGTATGTCCCCCGACGGGACGGGGACCGTTGATGCCGGAGATGGTGTCGACGCACACCTCTTCGCAATCGAGGAAGAGGTTGTAAGCAACGATGACATTGTTGGTGTCGCGGATGAGGATGCCGCCGGTGAGACGGGAGAAGATATTGTTATCGATCTGGTTCAGGGCATCGCTGCCCTCTATGTGCACGGCGTGCGGATTCACTTTGCCGGGGATGTCGGCAAAGACGTTTCCGGTGATGCGCACATTGGCGTTGCCAATGTCGAGCCAGATTCCGTTCGCATGGCGAATGTGACGAATAACGTTGTTGCGGAAGAGAAGGGTGTGCGCGACGTGCATCTTGGTCCCACCGGACTCGGACATCATTGCCGCGTCCTGCCAGCCGATCCATTCGAAGAGGTTCTTTTCAACCAAGGTTGATTCTGGACCGCCGGTCCCGCCAAGCCCCTCAATGCCGCAGTAGCGAAAAGTATTACCGCGAACGACGTCAAATCCGACGGGTTGCGGCGGGCGGGATGCGGCCCAATCCTCATTGCCGATGTCGAGGCCAACGCTGTTGGCCCACTCGAAGGTGTCGTCTTCGAAGATGAAGTGGTTGCCGCGGTTGGTGGAAACCAGTCCGCGCTGCGGAACGGGAAACCCGTTGCCAGCGTGCATAAATGTAATGCCTTTTACGCGGATGTAGGACTGGTAGCGATTTGCTGGCGAGAACACCTGTTCAGCCGTCGTGATCTCGATAACATGATTGGCTGGGTCGTCGTCGCTGGCCAGGCGGATGTGCAGCGTGAGCCCGTTCGGTTCAATCCAGACCTTACCGGTCTCGGGCTGGAACTCGCTGAACAGCGGAGACCAATGAATATTGCTGAAGAAGTTGAGTGAGCGCTGCGACGGGCCTGCCAGTTCGGCAGCGTTCTCAACCGGCTCAAGCGGATGGCCCTCAACAAATACGAGGCCGCGACGGCGGAAGTAGGTAGCCATATTGTCTTCGGCATAGCGCAGCCAGAAGCGATTGCCGATGACGTTGTCGACTTCGAAAGGGTTATATCCGTTGGGGAAGAGATCGGGCGTGAGCTTGAGTTCCCACGCCTTGACGGGCTTATGAGCCGGGTCGAAGCCGAAGTTCCAGCCTTCGCTCGGATGCCAGCCTTTGACGATGGCTGAGCCCTTGACGACGACTTTGGCGCCAGGCGCGGCCTCATAGCTAATCATGGCATCAGCTCCGTCACCGCCACGCGCTGGGCGAATGACCTCGCGATAGACGCCTTCTGCGATGACGACGCGTTCCCCTGGCTTGAGCACCTGCGCCGCGTGATTGATCGTGAGGAATGGATGCTCCCTGGTGCCAGGGCCATTGTCGTCGGCGTCTTTCACCTGATTGTCGACGTAGTAAGTCCTGGTGAAATGCTGCGGCTTTTCCCACAAGGGAAACTGCGTGCCGTCGGGCATCCTGGCACTCTCACCGTAAACTGCGAAGGACATAACAAAGAAGCACAACAAGCAGAGCGCGCTTTTCATGGAATGGACTCCGGCGGCCTGGACGTATGGGTGAAGCGTGCGTCCAGGAAGAATTGAATCGTCCACATAGTAAATCGCTTTTTTATGTGTGTCGATCTAAATGCCCTCGCGAGAAGAGGCAACCTGCGCAGATGAAACTGGGCGAACAGGGTGGTTCGAACGAGGCGGTAGAAGTACAGCTTTTTGCACAGGCATTTCGGGCGGAATCGCACCCCGTCATCATTGAGCGAGCTGTAAACCTAACGTCATCAATGCCTAAACAGCCCTAGAAAACCGATAAAGCAGACCGGACGCCTAAGAGTAGAATAAGAGCATTATGTATGCCACTGCCAATCCCGACCTCGTGAATGAGCTTCGATACGCCCTTGACGTCATGGAAGAGTACTCGCACCTTGGCCTGGACAACGAAGCTGCCGGCAAACTTCGCAGCATTCTCGTTCGCCGGATCAACGAGGCTGAAGCTGCTGTCTCTTCCCGCGCCGCTGCTCCCATTCGCTTCCCCATAAAAGAAGACGCGAAGGTTTCTGTCTAAACTCTGTCTAGAAGATAATCGACGAAATGCGAAAAGGAAGTTCGAGGAACTTCTTCGTTCCATTCGGCGTCGTCGAATAGTGTTCGACTCGTTTTGGATATCTTGATGCGATTCGGTTCGAGCGCACTCCTGCGCAGTCTGCTCTGAGCCTCATCTCCTATTGCAGATTAGTATCGGGTCCGACAGATTCGTCATCGCCGATCGGCATGCCAGGAGGAGCCTCAATGGGCTTCGCGGGCACAAACTTGTCGGGGTCGTGTACAAACCGCTCGACTCGATCGATCAGCGCGGCGCGATGAATTGCCTCAGCGGTATTCTGCGGCATGGGGGTCGAGGTCCACTGCTTGAGCAAGTCGTGAATATGCCAGAGGGTGATGGCACGCGCCTGGCTTGAAGCGGCAGGATTTACCGCCAGCTCAAGCATGGCTTCAACAGCGCGAAACTCGACGGCGCGCTCCACTTCTGAAGACATGCTGTGACCCGCTTCCGGTCGTTCCGCGACAGTGGCGGAGACTGCCTCAAGAACGCTGCGCAGTGCGGGCGAGGCGGGAACTCGCATGTGGTACTCGATCAGGCGGCTTGCGCGCGCTGGATCGAGAAGCACGCTGAGGGTGAGATCCGCCGCAGATTCTGCCGCGGCGATGGGATCGAAGGTGAGTCCCGTGTGGGAGGGAAAAGACTCCTGTGTGCGCGGATAGCCGGGAGGGACAGGCGGCAGAATCTTGAGGATCGATTCCGGCAGCGTCAGCGTCTCCGGCTTGAGCGTCTTCAGAACCTCGTCAAGAGCCTTGCGCTGCTGTGCCGGATTGAAGATCGAAGGATCAGTTAGATCATCGCCGCGCAGGTTGTAGCGATAGTCAAGACCACCGATCTCCTTGATCGCCGC
>Ga0070713_100001601_pt1 | contig 14512 bp, 25 predicted proteins | sample LARL82metaG_FD_65465 | JGI IMG/M metagenome (GOLD analysis project Ga0070713, IMG submission 65465) | Corn, switchgrass and miscanthus rhizosphere microbial communities from Kellogg Biological Station, Michigan, USA - LAR L8-2 metaG | ecosystem: Host-associated > Plants > Roots > Rhizosphere ...
CGACCCATCCGGGTGGACGGCTCAAAGGTGGATGGCCGGTCGCGTTCGGGATCTATCTCCGAGGACGGGTAATAGGCCATGTCGTGGAAAATCTTCACGGGCGCGCGGCCGTCACGGCGGTATTGCAGGAACAGCTTCAGCCAGAACGCGGAGCCCGCATAGCCGTTGATGGTGTCGTTCCAGTCAACGCGATAGATGCTCGACTCAGGTTTGCGCAGCATGGCAATGCCATGTGTGTAGGAGTGTTTCGTGGCGCGGTCGAGGACCACGGCGTCATCGGCGTCAGGCTCGCGGCGCGCGGCTGCGCGGGTGTCGCGGATCCGTTCGGCCCAGGGCCTCAACAACCGCGCCGGCTTGTCCTCCCCGGTCCAGGAGTCCAGGACATCGGGCATGGCGATCACCTGATATCCATCGGCGAGCTTGACCAGCAGTTCCATCCGCGCGGACGTGACCCATGTGATGTCGCCGGCCGTCAACCCGTTGCCCGCGGGGTGAGGCAGCACCCGTTCATAGGCCCAGGGTGGCACGGTGATCCGCCAGTACCCGGCCGTACCGTCGTAGGTGGTCCTGCGAGTGTGCCGCAACGCGTTGCGGCTGAGGTAGACGCCGCTCGCGGCCGCGAGGAACTGGCTGTTGATGTCCCAGCCATGCAACCATTTGTGGCCCAGCTGCAACGTGTCGCCTTCGGGGGAGTCCCAGATGTAGGGGCGCTCCCACTGGTATTGCTCCTCGGACGGGCCGACAGGGGCTACGACTTTCCAGTCTGGCCGGAAATACGGGGTTTTGCCGCCGATCGAGGTCCGCATCGCCGCGAGTGCGGTGACGCCGGGCCGGGCCCGGTACGGAGCGCCGAGGCGGCCGCCCAGCCATGCCATGCGGTAGGCGGTGACGGCCGGATCCGGCGACGCCAACTCGAACGTGCTGCTGTCCAGCCAGGGCCGGATCCCGATGTGCACGGTGGGCGAGCTGGGGCGGTGGAAGGTCATCCACGGCCCGAGGCGGTCGACCCGCCAGCCGACCTGCCGCGCGGGAGTCAGCGCCGGGTGCGCCTTGGCCGCGTCCACGTCGGCGGGTGCGTCGGCGGGGAATCCCAGACGGCGCACAGCGTCCGCGCCCAGGATCACCGTGCCACCCGCCCGCTCGTCCTCGCCGAACCCCACAGACAGGCTGTGCAGCATGCCCGGCAGGTCCGAGAGGACGTCATAGGGTGTGACGCGCGCCGACATCACCCGCGTTGTGCTTCCGTTGGACAACGCGGTGAAGGTAACCTCGCCATCGACAACGATTGCTGCTAGCTTCATTGTCACTTCCCTTCGGGGACAAGGGCCGGCGACGGGCGTGTCGCCGGCCCTTGTCGTTCTTCGAATGCTGTGACGACCCGGCCGCCGAGTGCCGCGTATTCTTCGTGGAATCGGCAGTAGGGGCGGCCGTTCGCCAGCATCAAACCTGCGAGGAACGGCGGGGGGACCTGCCGAACCTCCCATTCGTTGGCCAAATCTCTGGCGATTTCCACGGCGCAACCGATGCGCAGCAGATACACCAAGAGAAAGGTGTCAGTGAACACAGGTTCTAGCCTCCCTTTCGTCACTAGCCGCGGGCGTGTTGAGCGCCTTGTCCAGGATTGTGTTCGCCAGGGAAGAGACGGAGACCCCCTGGCTGAACGCGATTTCCTCCAGTCGCCGGACCACTGCCGGATCGAGTCGCCAATGGATGTCTCGGGTACGGGTTCCCATGCCCGCGACGGTACCACAGTGGAACCACTGTGGTACCGCCATGGGGGTGGACACGCCGATGGCCGCCATGGCCAGTGCGGGGGCAAGGTCATGACGGCCATCGGGAGGGGGTGCCAGCCAGGTGGGACTAGCCGGCGGGGGTGTTGTCCGTACGGGTGACACATCGACGCCGATGGCACATGTGTTACGCCACACAACCACCGAGTCCCTGAAATCCGGGAGACAACGTCAGCGGCGCCAACAGTTGTTGCACGGCAACTAATTTGTTGTGGTACGGCAAGCGTTGGCGCCGCTTCACGTACCGAGCATGGTGAAGGGCCCCTGTCCTGAGGAGGCCGGGGGCCCTTCTTCGCGTTTTCCCGGCTGGTTACGGTCAGCGCGATCACTGGCAGCCAAACGGTACCGCATCCTCCCCCGTGCATGGCGAAGGGCCCCACGCCACCATCAGGCGGGGGCCCTTCTCCCGGTGGACGCGATAGCCGGGGATCCGTGGAAGATCCCTGTGGTTCGGCCACCAGGGGTACGGCACGCGGAGCGCTTCGGCCAGAGCCGGGCCGCCGTATCGGCCGATGTAGACGCTACCAGCGCGCCGCGGGGGCCAGCGCGCGGGGGGTACTTATTATCAAATTCATGAGACTGGGCCGTTGGGTGATCATGCGAGAGCACCCGCACGAGAAGCAACTACGCAAGGTTCACCAGCTCACGCCTGCGTTGCGTGAGCTGGTGGCGCGGATGGCGAGGGCTGAGGCCAAGGACGCCGTCCAGGACGTTATGCAGGCCCAGGGGCTGCCATGGCGCAGCGAGGGAATGGATGACCAGCAATGGCATGACTCGGTGCCAGCACTGCGTAACGGCGCATCCTGCGGCAAGAGGACGTGCACCGTGTGCGGTGATGTCAGGTGAGCCGGATTCTCATACACTCCAACGCTCCCTGGGTGCCGACCGGCTACGGGAAGCAAACCCGGATCCTCGCTCACGGGTTGCAGCGCCTCGGGCACGAGGTGGCGGTGTCGGCGTTCGCCGGCCTGACGGGCGCTGATGTCGTCTGGGAGGACATCCCGGTGATGCCTCACGGGCAGGTCCCGTTCGGCCTGGACATGCTGCTGCCGCACATCAACAGGTTCAAGCCGGACCTGACCATCACGCTGATGGACTTCTACATGCTCGAACCCCTGGCGGGCGCGTTGCAGAACCACAACGTCGCGGCGTGGCTGCCGATCGACTGCACGCCGATGTCACAGCGGGACCTGTCGGTGCTGCTGGCCTCGCGGGTGCATCCGATAGCGATGTCGGAGTTCGGACACGCCCAGATCATCGCGGCGCGAGACAAGTTCGGGCCGACGATCCGGGAGCCCTTCTACGCCCCGCACATGGTCGACATGGACACCTATGTGCCGATGAGCGACCGTTGGGACTGGCGGGGGGAACTGGAGTTGGGCGACTCGTTCGTGGTCGGGATGTGCGCGGCGAACAAGGACACCGTGCGCAAGGCGTTCCCGGAGCAGTTCCAGGCGTTTTCCATGCTGCACAACAAGTATCCCGAGGCTGTGCTGCTGGTCCACTCGTCGGCGGTGAGCCGGTCGGGGCTGGACCTTCACCGCCTGGCGGACTCGATGGGCATCGGCGATGCGGTGCGTTTTTCGGACCAGTACAAGCAAGACGCTGGCCTATTCGACGACCAGGCGATGTGCCGTTGGTATAACGCGCTGGACGTGCTCATGCTGTGCAGTTACGGGGAAGGGTTCGGGGTGCCGGTGATCGAGGCGCAGGCCTGCGGCACGCCGGTGGTGGCGTCGAACAACTCCGCGCTGACGGAGCTCGTCGACTCCCGCAACCTGGTCCAGACAGATAGGTTCTGGAACTTCGTGCATGAGGCGTGGTGGGGCCGTCCGCGGCCGGACATGATTTTCCGTAGGCTCAACCGCATCCGCGCCAACACGCTCGAACAGCGCGACCAATCGCGGGCGCACACCCGTATGGGTGTGGAGTTCTACGACCACAACAGTGTCATGAACACGCGGTGGAAGTCCATTGTGGAGGAACTATGCGGCTGAACCTGGGCTGTGGCTCCGACCTCATGCCCGACCACGTCAACGTGGACATCGTGCAGACAGCGCCCGGTGTCGTGGTTCATGACTTGGACATCGCGCCGTGGCCGTGGGAAACCGGGTCGTGCGAACAGATCTGTGCCATGGATGTGTTCGAGCACGTGGACAAGCCGTTGGTGTTCATGAACGAGGCCTGGCGGGTGCTGGCAGTCGACGGCCTGCTCTACATCCGGAGCCCGCACTACAAGTCTGAGCACGCGTTCACCGACCCCACCCACAAGCGGTTCCCGACGAAGTTCACTTGGGACTACTGGATCCCTGGCACTGTGCTGCACCAGTCGCACCACGCCGCGTATGGTCCCGCGGCGTTCAAGCGCCACAACCTGGGAGTCGATCCGGGGGGAACCATCCACGTGGCGTTGCGGAAGATCCCGTGAAGTACGTCATCTACAGGAAACCGGGCAACTGGCTGACTCGGTTCTGGAATTTCGGTTACATAGTCCAGGAAGAGCATCCCGATGGCTGGCCTCGGGGCCATCACATCGGCTGTGCTTCAACGTTGTGGGGAGCAAAGTGGCGGCTGCGCCGGTATCTTCGCAGCCAGGACCCGCCGGGCCCTCCGGCCTACCTCGCTCACCCTGTCCACGCCGAGGAGTACGACATCTCATGACATCGGTGTTCGCTCAGCTGTTTGACAGCATCACCCCGACCGACATCCCGCTGACGGCGTCGGCGGTCGCTGGCTACGTCGATGGGGCGTTTCGGTGGCCTCAGTCCGGGTGGGATCGATTCACCACGCCGGTGAAGGTGCGGATCACTGTCTCGGGCACGGTCCAGGCCGACGCCGCGGACGTGGAGAACGGCGCGATGACCATCACGGACGCGATTGAGTGGGTGGCCGCGCGGCTGGCGGCGCAGCTGCCCCAGTCGGTGATCTATTGCAGCCAGGCCACCTGGCCCTCGATCCGGGCCGCCTTCGACGCGCACGGGGTGGCACAGCCGTGGTGGTGGATAGCGGACTGGAACGGTCGCACGGACATCCCAGACGGGGCGGACGCCCACCAGTACGTGACCGCGCCGGCCTCGGGCGGTCATTACGACATCAGTGTTATCAGCCCACGACTGTGGGCCCTATGGAACGGAGATCCGATGGCCATCACCCAGGATGACGCGAACCTGATCGCAAAGACGTTGTTGGACTGGCCCATCGCCACCCCCTCAGCACCGCAGGGCTCAGCCGGCCGCCCGGTGTGGGACGTGCTCGGTGACGGGGAGCGCATCCAGACGGCCCTCACATCGGACGTGAGCGCTATCGAGGCCACCGTAAAGGCAGTCATCGGCACCGGTAGCCAGCCGGTCGACGCCAACGCCCTGGCGGCCGCGTTGGCGGGTCCGTTGGCGTCGCTGCTGGCACCGCAGATGGCGGCTACGGAGACGACTCCGGCGGAGTTCTTCGCCGCACTGGCGGACCAGCTCAAGAAGTGACTGACACGAACGCCCCGGCTGGATGCCGGGGCGTTCGCCTTACTACCCCTACAGGTCCAGCGGGTACTGCAACCCAGTCAAGGTGATGGGGCTCAGGGGCCCGGTGCCGTTGGGGAATCCGGTGATCCACAGCGTCCCATCGGTGTGGATGTCCATCCCTTCCACCTGGGGAATGGTGGTGTCGTTGGGCATGTTGAAGTCCATCAGGCGGTGCTGGCTGATGGGCCGGTAGGCGGCCGGCAGGGCGGTGGTGACCTGCACGGGCGCGTTGGAGGCGGCGGAGTTCCACTGGATGACGCCACCGAGGCGCACGCAGTTGTCGGCGGTGTGGATGTAGGAGCCGTTAGCCCATGGTGCTCCGGTGTTGCCCCAGTTCGTGGCCAACGGCAACGCGTGCCAGGTTTCGGCGAAGTTGTTCACGCCCGGGTTGGACCACTTCACCGCGCCCTGCACAAGCATGTCGATGGCCACGCCGATGGCGCGGCGCACCCGCACGAACGCCACGTGAGCCCCGCCGTGGCTGGTGCCGAACAAGTCGATCAGCGCCGAGTCCACGGTGGGCGTGCCGTTGTCGGATGGGCTGGACAGGGTGACGCCGGGCTGGTCGGCATTGGGGCCGTTGGCGGTGAACGTGTTGGCCTGAAACGGTTCCAGCTGGTTGACGTCCCCTGTGGACAGTTGCAGGTTGCCCTGGATGAGTTGGGAGAACACGGCTGTGTTGCCACCCAGGTAGCTGGTCACGCCGATTTGATAGGCGTTGCCCAGGGAGTCGGTGCCGCCGGATGCGGCGATGCTGGCAATGAGGTTGCCCAGCGTGTCATAGACAAAGACAGCGTGCCGGGCGAAGTCAAGGATGATGACGTTGTCCGCGCCGGTACCCAGGACGATGCTGCCGTGGATGGTCAAGCCGTTGAACTCGGCAGTTCCATCCTGGTTGATCGACCAGCCCGTGGAGCCGGCGACGTAGTTGGGGGACTGGATAGCGGGGATGCGCAGCGCGGTTCCCCCGACGATCGGGTTAGTCGGACTGACCACGGGCGTTGGCTCCGTCCTCGGTGATGCGTCTGGCCTCGGCAAGAACGTCCCAGACAGCAACGTTGACAGGGTCGATAACAGATTTCTGCGGTTGAGCGACATAGGTGAGCCCCCACTGGTAGAGCAACCGTAGGCCCAAAAAGGCCGTGTAGAGGCTACCAGCGAGCAACACACAGTTGATGATCACGTCGCTGATCTTGGCCAGGTTGCTCATGACGCCACCTTAGTGATGATCGGGTTGCCGCTGTTGTTGGCGGATGTCGCGTTGACCCTGCGGTAGAAGGCCGTCTCGCCCAGCTCCGCGGTGGTGCCGTCGATCGAGGAGATCCCCGTTCCCTCCTGGGGGTCGCGGGCGGAGATGATCTGGGAGTTGGAGATGGCGATTCCGATGTGGCTGGACCACACGACCAGATCTCCCGCGGCTACGGCGGTCCGGTCGATCGGGCCGCCGTAGAGCAGATACGAGCCGGTGGTGGGGCCGTGGGAGCCGGGCGGGAAACCGGGGTCGCCCCAGTGGCCGCCGGGCAGCGGCAACCCCAGGTCGTGGCCCAGGACGTAGGAGACGAACGACGAGCAATCCCACTGACCAGGGGTCGCGGCGTTGCCGCCCCACACGTACCCCTGCCCGAGGTACTTCTGGGCGTCGGCGGCGATGGCGTTGGTTCCCACCGTGCCGGTGGCGAGGTTCGCGCCGGCCGCCGCGGCGAGGTTGGCTTTGACCGCGCCGATGCGTTGCTGCTCCCCGGTGTAGGTGGGGGCGTCGACGGGCTTGCCGGTGAGAATCGACTTGATGGGGTCGGTGGGCCATTTGGTGTCGCTTTTGAAGTAGTGCACGGCGAACCACGCCAGATAGCCGCCGATCACCAGCAGCGTCACGGGGATGACGGGGGATCCCCCGCCCGGAGTCTGGATCTTCATGCCGCCGCCTTCACCACTGTCGTGGCCGCCTGCTGCAGCGGCTTGCGGAACCACACGATGATCGCCAGGACCATCACGGCCAGGCCCAGCGCGAGCCATCCGACCGAACGCCACATCCGCACGTCGGTGAGCCGGCTGATGAAATCGGTCACGGGCTGGATGATGGCGGAGAACGGATTGCTGGAGATGACTTGGTCCGGGCCGCCGGACGTGCCGCCCATGCCGTAGTTGACCACAACGGTGTGATACACCGAGTTGACCTTGGATTCGCCCTGCGACTGCTGGTAGGGCAACGCAGGCCTCTCCGCGTCGTGAGCGATGTTCGCGTACTTGTCGGCGGACTCGGGATCCTTGGCGTGTGCGGCGGCCGCGGACTGGTAGCGCGGCAACATGTACTGGACGTCTAGGTCAATCTGATCGAGGCTCACGCCCAGGAAGTTGGATGGGGTTGTGGGCCGGGCGGAGTCGATGATCTGGAACGCCCCGCCGCCAGGAGCCCCAATGGTCCAGTCCGATTCGAGACCGGCGCCAACGAGCATAGCGACGATCACCGTGTCGTCTTGAGTGTGCTTCAGGATCGCCGCGACGATGGCCTGAAAGTCGTTGGGGCCGCTCATCATCAGCCTCTCTTGGTGAACTTGGTGCCGGTCACGATGGCGAATCCCACGACACCGGACAGCGCGGTTCCCGAGTTTCCCTTGGGAGGGGAGAAGATCAGCGACAGGAAGTCACACGGCCCGACGTCGATCAGCCCCGAGAACACGTCGTTGTTGCCGGACCAGGTGGCCGCGCCGCGTTGGTTTCCCGCTGACAGCGTCGCCAGCGACACCGTGTTGAGCGCCGGTGTCACGTAGGGAACCACGGTGGCGGTGGCGTTCTGGTTGGTGCCTACGACGATCTTCGTGACCTCCCAGCGCTGGTTGGCGTGATCGGGGTCAAAGATGATCACCCCGTTTCCGCCTGAGTCCAACGTGATCTGCTTCGACTTCTTCAGATCGCTGGATATCTCGTTGTTCCATGCCGGCATCGTGCCTCCTACTTCAGGTGCCCGATGATCTCGCCCGCCACCGTGACCACCGTGGCGACGACTCCGGCGATCGTGCCGGTCGTGATCCTCTTGGACTTGAGTTCAGCTCTGATCTCGGCGATATCCTCGCTGTGGCCGATGATCATCTCGTCGTGGCGGGTGACGATGTCGTTCGTCGTGTCCAATTTGGAGTCCAGTTTCTGCACCGCTTGTTCGATGCGTTCCCCCTGCCGCCACAGTTCGCCCAGCGTCACCCCCTCGATCATTTCCGGTGTCTCCCGTTCTTGCCGCTGGTCTCGATGATCGACACGGTGGGGGTTCCGGTGTCGGCGCTGATAGCCCAGATGTCATCTTGGATGACCAGCTTCAGATACCCAGTCATGCCCTTGGGCAGCAGGCACACCGAGGTGACTTGACCGGTGTCGCCGCGGGAGTGGGCCAACAGGATGTTGGAGGTGGCCGACTCGTTGATGATCTGGAATTCGACGCGCTTGGGGTTCTCGGGCAGTAGATGGGTGGGTTCCCCGCCGGTGGCGTTGACGGTGTAGCGGCGGAACGAGCCGCCGCGGATCTCCGCGACTGAGCCCGGCGCGGTGACCTCATAGACGGGCACGGGCGGCGGCGGCGGCGGATCAGATGGGGTCTGGAACTTGGGCCGCGGGTCGCGGGCGCTGTTGGGCCCGCGCATGGCCTCAGCGCGTTCGTGAGCGGTCCCAGGGCCGGGGGGGACGCCGTGGGCCATGACGCCGCGGAACTCCGGCCGTGGGGCCGGTGTGGGCGTGGACTGCCGCACGGTGGGGTGGTTGCCCAGGTGCGGCCGGCCGCCGGGGATGGGACTGCCGTCCGCTGACTGCCGGTCGGACAGGCCGATGTTGCGGCCGGCGTCGGTGCCCGGCTCAATGGTGGCGGTGCGCTGGGTGCGCTTTCCGTGCCCTCGGGTCATCAGCGATCACCTCGAATCCACATTGTGAAGCGGGTCCATCGCGGGATGTGGCGCAAGCACCAGTACTTGATGTTGTCCGGCCATCCGGTCTCGAAGGTCAGATAGTCGGGGTTCCGCGCGTCACAGCGGTGGCAGGTATACAGCTTGTGTGGCATGGTCGGTGCGCCTCCTCCTCAGTACTCGGTGCCGGGCGCGTCGCTGGACAGGCCGGCCGCGCGGGCGTGGGCGTAGGACAGGTACATCACCGCGGCCGCCAGGGCCCCGCCGGCGAGGATGGCCATGCGGTGCGCCGGATCGATGTAGGCGGCGATGGCGACGAACAGCGCGGACTGCCCGAGTCCGATGTAGACCCACTTCATGAGGGTGTCGGCGCGGGAATCGGCGTTGATCTCGGTGGTCTGCGGAGACGAGCACGCCGCGGCGATGATGGCGTAGACCACCTCGGCGGACAGCAGGAACGCGATGCCGTTGGACGCGGAAACCCCTACGCCGCTAGGCATTCTCTGCCCCCGCGGCCCGGTGCCACACCCGTGTGATCAGGCTGACCAGCAGCCCGAACAGGGTGAAGCCGATGGCGAACCAGAACCCCATCTTGATGTCTTTGACGTCGATTTTCATGTCAACCCTTCTGGTTGATGACCTTGGCGATTCCGGTCAGCGGCGAGTTGTTGGACAGCAGCACCGCGGCTAGGAACAGCCACGCGAACCCTTTCGCGATGGGTTCGACCGGGCCGTGGTCGAGCAACGCGACGACGAGCACCGCGAACACCGCTTCCACCACGGTTTTCACTGACGCGGTGGGCTGGTTGTGGGACCAGCGCCCGATCACGGCGGCCATGATCGCGACGATCATCACGGTGGAGGCGTCCATCACTCGTCTCGGATCTTGTCGCGAACGAGCTTGCGCACCAACGGGTTCGGGATCATCTCGACCAACCCACTGACTCGATCCATCCTCGCTTTCAGCCTGCGAACGTCCTCTTGGAGGATGAGGAGAACTCGTTCCAGCTCTTCACGTTCCATCGCTCACCTTCCCGATGTGGTGCCGGACACGGTCTCCGACCATGACGCGCTAGGCGCGGCCGGGTTGGCCTGCACTTTGAAGTAGTACGTCGTGGATGGACTCAGGCCGCCGATGGTGACGGCGGGCTGGCCGGCGGGGGAGTCGGTGGTCCAGGTGTTGGCCTCGGGGGTCTTGCCGTAGGAGACCACGTAGTCCTTGGCGTTGGCGGCCGCGTTCCACTTGAGTTCCAGCGTCGCCGGCCCCGTGGACCGGGGATCGATCGCCACGCCTGTCACTGGGTTGGTGGCATTGGTTCCGACCGGGTTCGGGTTGGTCTGGGTGGGCGGCGGCAACTGCGGCGGCGGCCCCAGCGCCTGGATGGCGAGGTTGACGTTGCCCTGCTGGGTGGAGTCCAGGGTCTGACTGGCCAGGTACTGGCCAATCGCCTGGGTGGCCACGGTCGGATCGATGCCCAACCCCACCAAGTAGTTCACTGCGGCGCGGCCCCAATCGGCGTTGGTGGCGTAGGTTTTCGCGCCGCCGCCGCCCCCGCCGCCTGATCCGCCCCCGGAGTTGTCGGAGGCTCCCCCGCCGAGCACGCCATGCAGGGACGCGAGGTCTTCGGGGGAGCCGTAGACGAACCCGGTGGCTGGGTCGAGGGTGCCTTGGTTGCCGGCGGCGTCGGTGCCGGAGCCGGCCGCGCCGGCTGTGGTGGTTTTCTTCTGTTGCCGCTGCACCAGCAGGAAGATCACCAACCCGATGCCGCCCCAGGCGACGACGGGCAGCGGCCCGAGTTTCTGGGTGAGGAACCCGAGTCCCTTGCTGGCTGCCTGCTCTTCGGCGGCCATCAGTGCGACCTCCCCGTGGAGTTGGAGGCGCGGCCGGCTGAGGGGGAGACATAGACCATGTTGGGGGACTGGGCGGCGGTTCCGGGCTGTTCGCTGGTGCCGACCGACGCCGTGGTGTCGTAGTAGTTCGCCGTCCATGGCGCGGGTTCGGTGAACGAGACGGGACGCCGGTTGCGGCGGCCGCGCTGCCGTGAGATGCCGTAGTCGCCCTGTCCTGCGTTCCAGAACTCCGTTGCCTGCCCCGTGGTGTAGTAGCGCTGTCCGGACAGGTCCGCGCCGCGTGCGCCGTCTCCGCGGCCGCCGTAGGGCATCTCGCGCTGCACGGCCCAGGTGGTGTTGCCGCCGCCGGGGAACACGAACCGGTTTGGCACGGTCACACTGTCGGCCGGCTTGCCCGGATTGGGGCTGGCCTTGTAGGTGTGGACGCCTCCAGCTGGGTTCTTGTAGCGCTGGGCGATGGTGTTGCGCACGTTCTGCGCGCCGGGCGTGCCGACGCCGATCACGGGCTGGCGCTGGTTGGCGGGTGTCTCGGTGTCGCGCACCGAGTGGCCGCCGCGGGCCCGTGAAGGTGTCAGGGGGTTGGCTCCGGCGGTGTTGTTGTCGGGCCCGGTGCGCAACCGCGGCCCCCCGGCGAACTCACCGGGGCTGTTGTGCTGCATGGACTGCCGGATGGCGGTCTGGGGCAGCGTCACCGACGAGGTCCCTCGAGGGTTGGCGATGTTCGCGCCGGGCACGTCGCCGCGATAGGAGACCTGCCGCACCTCGGGTGTGGACCCGAGAGCGTTGTTCGCGCCGCCCAGCTCGTCGACGCGGAGTTTGGCCTCCCGAGGGTTGACGCCGCGGCCGAACGTGCGCCTGGCGGAAGTGGAGCCGGGGAACCCGGTCTGCCCGGCCGGGCCGGGCGGCATGTGGTAGCCGCCGATGCCGGGCAGTGGGTTGGGGTCCGGCGGCCGGTCCCGGCCGCCGAACAGTCGTGCGATGAGACCGGCCATCAGCCCGCCCCTTTCTCGTGTCAGCCGCTACCGGCTTCAGCCGCCCGCAGTGCGCCGGTGAACGAGCTGCCGGCCGCGGAGATGTCCTGGGCGGTGTTGGGCTTGGTGAGGATCGTGGCCACCAGCGCGATCGTGAGGATCCCGCCGATCACCGACCAGATGTCATGGACGTCCATCAGCCGGTCACCTTCCCCTTGACCTGGGCGAAAGTGGACTTCACCATGCCGGCGAGCAGCACGCCGAGGATGAAAGCCACCAGCGTCTGCATGGAAAACCAGTCGTTCACTTGACACCTCCAGACACGGACACGTTGAACACGAGGTGATGCAGGACGAACAGCCCGATCAGCGCGGCCAGGATGATGAACGCGAACCATCGGGCGATGGGGTAGGTGTGCGCGGGCGCGGGGCTGTCCGCGCCGGCGTCGGGGGTGCGCATGTTCAGCAGTCCCATGGGTGTGCTCCCTTAGCTGAAAATATCGCCCTGCGGCAAGACCTCGCAGATCAGCGTGACCATCTTGGACACTGAGGATCCCCACGACCCGCGGAGCAAGTAGTCCTCGCTCTCGATGGTGGGAAGGTAGAAGTTGACGTTCTCGGTGATGTCGCGGGTGTCCATGAAGTACTGGATGGGCCACACACCGGTGTCCTGGCCATTGGGGGAGTCGGCCTGCACGACGATGCTGGATGCGGTGCCGAGGGTGGCGGCGGTGCCGGACTGGACTCCGCCGTAGCCGTAGACCTCCCAGATACGACGCTGCCAGTCGTTCTGGCTGATGTTGTCCTTGACGTCCTCGTCCAGGACGATCTGCACGGGGTCAGCCCACCCGTTGGTCAGGATCCGCGCGTTCGACGAATTCTTCATGATGGGGATGATGCATCGGACGTAGTTGCCCAGCTTGCGCACCCGAGCGTCGAACTGGCCGGTGGACATGGTGATGTTCTGTTCGGTCCACCGCTGCAGGGTGTTCATGTTGGGCGGGGTGGTCTGCACGCCCATGCCGTTGAGCTGGGTGGGCGGCTGGTCGTAGGCCTCCAGCCACGCTTCCACGGTGAACGTGGGGCTGGTGCCCTGCCCGGACCCGAACACGTTGGTCAACGTGTTGAGCGTCAGCTCGAGCGTGAACGGCGCGGCCGCATCCTTGTTCGGCAGCGCGCCCAGCGCGTCGCGCAAATCGAGTTCGAACGGGATGCGCAGCGCGAATGTCGCCTGCGAACCGGACACCAGGAAATTGGGGTCCGACCTCGGGTCGTTGTAAGCGCGGTTGTAGCCGTACTTCTGGATGTAGGCGGCGTGAATTCCGGAGCTGGTCTGAAACATGGTCTGGCCATTGGGTTGCTTGACGGCCATGTTCGTGAACATGTTGAAAGGCGCATCGGCCTGCGCGGTGCCGGTCGCGCCACCATTCGCGGTGTTGGTGACGGTGATCAGCAGGCTCCGCATGTAGTCGTAGGCCTTGACGTCGATGGGCCCGAGGTCCTGGGTCGCTGTGGTGAGCGTGAGCCCGGCCTTGCTGTAGAACTTGTACTTGCCCTTGCCGGAGCCGCGGACGAACGGCACGATTCCGCCGGGCGGCGGCGCGGCTGCCTGCGCGCCGGGCGCTCCGGCCTGTCCCTTGTTGGCGGGTGCCTGCTGGGTGTTGGCGGGTGCTGCGGCCATTGTCATTCTCCTTTCACCCGAACAGGCCGGACACGCCAGCCAGTACGGTGTATCCGTTGCGTCGCGACTCGATGTTGATGAGTTGGACGATGGCCTTCAGGATGATGTAGTAGAGGGCGAATACGAGGAATTCGAAAAACCCGACCTTCACGATTCCATCACCTACCTGGGTTTGTTGTAGAGGTCCCGGAACCGTGGCTTGCGGGCGGGAGCCTTGTCGGGGGCGGGTTTCTTGGGTGTTGCGGGTGGTGTCACATCGGGGGCCGCTTTCTCTCGGTTCTCGCGGGATTCCCGCAGTTCTGCCATGAGCGCCTGGATGGCCTCGGTTTGTGCCGTCAATGCGGCTGCGACGGCGTCGGCACCGGCGGTGCTGGTGGCGGCGGCTTCTTGGGCTGTCTCGGATGCTACCGCGCTTTCCTCGGTGAGCGCGGCATTGAGTTCCACCGAGTCCACCGCGGCGGCGGCGGCCATCTCCGCGGTTTCGGCTTGTTCCCCCGCTTCTTCGGCGTGGACTTCCGCGACCCCTTCCGCGCGTCCCATCTCGCGGTCGTGGTCTTCATAGTCATGGTCGTCGGAAACAATGACTTCAGGCACGCTTCTTTCTCCTCCCAAACGTGAGTTCCGGCGCGGTGGTGCGGTACATCCGGCCGTCTCGGGTGTTGATGTAGAGCGTTTGGAAACGTTCGAGGTTCGCGACGAGCCACCGGATGGGTTCGGACGCGAGGTAGCCGACACCGCCGATCCGCTTGAGGTTCAGCTCATCGTTGTCCCGAAAAAAGAACAGGTGCGTGGACTGGTCGAACACTTCAACCATGCGGTTG
>Ga0070713_100001602_pt1 | contig 14495 bp, 17 predicted proteins | sample LARL82metaG_FD_65465 | JGI IMG/M metagenome (GOLD analysis project Ga0070713, IMG submission 65465) | Corn, switchgrass and miscanthus rhizosphere microbial communities from Kellogg Biological Station, Michigan, USA - LAR L8-2 metaG | ecosystem: Host-associated > Plants > Roots > Rhizosphere ...
GTGCTCGACCGCATGAGCTACGTATCGACCGCGGGGGGCGCATTCCTGGAATGGCTGGAGGGCAAGACCTTGCCCGGCGTCGCCGCGCTCGGCTGACGCGCGGTGCGGGCCTATCTGGCCGGCCCGGACATCTTTCTCCCCGAGGCCAGGCAATGGGCCGAACGCAAGAAGGCGATCTGTGCGCGTCATGGGCTGATCGGGGTTTCGCCGCTTGACCAGTTGCCCGATCAACCGTCCGACTGGGCGGCGCTGCCGAAGTGGCAGCGCATCGCGCTGAGGAACGAGCGGTTGATTCGATCCTGCGACGTGATGATCGCCAATCTGACGCCGTTCCGTGGCCCGAGCGCCGACGTGGGAACGGTCTATGAGGTCGCGTTCATGCGAGCAATCGGTCGTCCGGTGTTCGGCTATGCAACGACGGCGTCCGGGTTCACGCAGCGCATATTGGACTTCGCCAGTGGGCAGGGCGGCACTGTTACCGGGACCGACGGGTCGTTGCGCGATGCCCAGGGCATGCTGATCGAGCAGTTCGGCCTGTTCGACAATCTGATGATCGAGGCGGGGATTCTCGCCTCCGGCGGCAGGCTGGTGGTCGAGGAGATCGCTACAGAACACCGTTGGACTGATCTGTCGGTGTTCGAGCACTGTGTGCTTGCGTCCTTGGCCTAGCCGTCTCCTCCATTCCGCGGTGCCGCCGGCCCCAGCGCAGCCGCGATGCCGAACTCGCCCGGGAGCGAACCACGGGGAAACAGCCGGGTGACATGACCCATCTTCCGCCCGGGCCGGGCCTCGACCTTCCCGTAGAGGTGCGGGATCAGGCCGGGTGTGGCGAGGATCGCTGGCCAGAGCGCGGCCTCGTCCGGGCCGACCAGGTTCTTCATCACCGCGTCCGAGTGGCGCACGGCCGGGGGCAGCGGCAGGCCCGTAATGGCGCGAATATGGAACTCGAACTGGCTGGCAGGGCAGGCGTCGATTGTCCAATGACCCGAGTTGTGCGGCCGTGGAGCAATCTCGTTGACCAGAACGCGGCCGTCGCGATCGACGAACATCTCCACCGCGAGCAGCCCGACCAGATCCAGGGTATCGGCAGTACGCCTCGCGATGGCCTGTGCCTGTCGATCGACGGGGGTGGGGATCTGCGCCGGGGCCAACGTAAGGTCGAGGATATGGTCCCGATGGCGATTCTCAACGGTGTCGAAGGCCGCATAGCCGCCATCGTCACCACGCGCGGCGACTACGCTGATCTCCTGGGCGAAGTCGATGAAACCTTCCAGGATCAAAGGTTTGGGCGACAGTCTGGCGAATGCCGGAGCAAGATCCGCGGTCTGCCGCAGCATCGCCTGGCCTTTGCCGTCATAGCCCATACGGGTTGTCTTCAGCACGGCGGGCAGGCCGATTTGCCCGATTGCGGCGACCAATGCATCGAAGCTGTCGACCGGCGCCCAGGGGGCTGTCGGGACCCCGGCGCGATTGAGAAAGGTTTTTTCCCGGGCGCGGTCCTGGCTGACGCGCAGGATCTCGGGCGATGGCCGCACCGGCTTCAGCGATGCAAGAAGTTCAAGACCTTCCGCACTGACATTCTCAAACTCGAAGCTGATCACATCGACTGCGGCGGCGAATTCCCGGAGCCCGGCTGGCGCGTGGTAGTCGCTGATCGTCGTCGCGGCGGAGACCTGGCTGGCGGGGCTGTCCTTCTCGCGGGTCAGGATACGGCACCGATAGCCGAGCCGGGCGGCGGCGAGGGCGGACATCCGGCCGAGCTGGCCGCCGCCCACCAGACCGATCGTGGAATTCGGCGGCAGCGGCGATGTCATTCCGGGGCGTCGGCCACGGCCTCGGTCTGCTCCTCGCGCAGCGCATCCAGCCGTTCGGCCAGTGCCTCATCGCCGGTGGCGAGGATGGCGGCCGCCAGCAGCGCCGCGTTGACCGCACCTGCGCGGCCGATCGCAAGCGTTCCGACGGGGATACCGGCCGGCATCTGGACGATCGAAAGCAAGCTGTCCATCCCTTTAAGACTGTGGGATTCCACGGGCACGCCGAGCACCGGCAGCGGTGTCCAGGCGGCGCACATTCCGGGTAAGTGAGCGGCGCCACCCGCGCCGGCGATGATCACCTTCAGCCCTCGTTGCCGGGCTCCCACGGCATACTCGCGCAACCGGTCCGGCGTGCGGTGCGCCGAAATGATCCGGGTTTCGTGCGGCACCGCCAGGCGTTCCAGCGTCGCCGCAGCATGGCGGAGCGTGTCCCAGTCCGACTGGCTGCCCATGATGATGCCGACGACAGCGTCCATCAGGCGATGCTGTCCGGGATCAGGCGGCTCTCCAGCCAGGCGATCTCATCCTTCAGCATAAGCTTGCGCTTCTTAAGTCGCTGAAGATGCAACTGATCGGCCGCACCCTGTTCCGCCAGGCGTGCGATCACGGTGTCGAGATCACGATGCTCGCTGCGGAGTTCGTGCAGCTTGCGCAGCAGCGAGTCCCGGTCGGTCAGCATCCGAGATCAATACCACGAAAACACGGCCAGGTCCGAGTCCTTGCATGGCAGATTCGTCGTGGCCCTGACCATGTCAATCGAGTTACCATGCCGATCCTGACTGACCATAGCGGAGGAGGTCCATGACCCTGCAGGCCCGTCTCGATGCCTTAAAGGAACGCCATGCCGCGCTCGAGCTGCGCATCGCGGACGAGGACCAGCGACCTAGGCCCGACAGCGAGACGCTCACGCGGCTGAAGATCGAGAAGCTGCGGGTCAAGGAGGAGATGGAGCGGCTCCGCACCCAGACCGAGTAGGCTTCAGGCGACCTCGTCCGGTTCCGGCACGGGCGGCGGCGGGACGGCGCGCCCCTCCCGCTCCAGGCGCTCGTTCGCCTGGGCGATAGCGGCGTTGAGGTCGGTCTGGGTGCACAGCCCGAGGATCACCGGATCGCGCGGCTTGATGTTGGCGCTGTTCCAGTGGGTGCGGTCTCGCACCTTCTGGATGGTGTCCTTGGTGGTGCCAAGAAGCTTTGACACCTGCGCCTCGGTGAGCTGGGGATAGCTGCGCAGCAGGAAGAGGATGGCGTCGGGCCGGTCGTTGCGCTTTGCCACGGGCGTGTAGCGTGAGCCACGCAGGCGCTTGGGCGCCGGCAGTGCCGTCGGTGCGAGCCGAAGCCTTATCTCGGGGTCGGCCTCGGCGCGACGGATCTCATCGGCGGTGAGCTGGCCGTTGGCGATCGGATCGTAGCCGACAATTCCTTGCGCGACCTCGCCGTCCGCGATCGCCTGCACTTCAAGCGGGTGCATGCCGCAGAAGTCGGCGATCTGCGTGAAGGTGAGCGCGGTCTTCTCGATCAGCCACACGGCGGTGGCCTTGGGCATCAACGGCAATGTCATGGCTGGCGGATATGACAACCGGCCGAGGGTGGGTCAAGGGCGCTTGTCGGGATTATGCTGGGGCGTTCCGGATGGGAGGTTGGCTTGATGATGGAAGAGGACGACGGTCCGGTCCGCAAGCGGATGCGATTGGAGAGGCTGGTGCTCGACACGCTCGGGATCGAGGAGCTGCGTGACTACATCGATGAGCTGAAGGCGGAGATCGTCCGGGTGGAGGCGGATATCGATCGCAAACAGGGCCACCGAAGCGCAGCGGACGCGTTCTTCAAGCGGTCTTGAGATCGGTTCGGATCTGGGCCGACTCGCAAAAAAAGGGCCGGCGAGCCGGCCCCTTTCCTCTGTGTCGTTGCCCGATGCGTCAGGCGGCCTTCACAGCGTCCTGGCTGTCATTGGCAACCGCCTTGGGAGCGCCATTGCCGATCGCGATGCGGCGCGGCTTCAGTGCCTCGGGCACCACGCGCTTCAGGCCGACATGCAGCAGCCCATTCTGGACGTCGGCGCCGTCGACCACGATGTGGTCGGCGAGCACGAAGCGGCGCTCGAAGGCGCGGCCGGCGATGCCGCGATACAGCATCTCGCCTTTCTGGCCCTCGTTGGCTGCCTTGCCAGACACCAATAGCGTGTTGTCCTTCACGACGAGGTCGAGCTCCTCGGGTCGGAACCCGGCGACCGCCATGGTCAGGCGGTAGGTGTCGTCACCGGTCTTCTCGATGTTGTAGGGCGGGTAGCTCGATGCATCCGGAGCGGATGTCGCCGTGTCCATCAGACGGGCCAACCGGTCGAAGCCGATGGCGGTACGGAACAACGGTGCGAAATCATAGGTTGTCATGGCAGAACCTCCTGCTTCAGCAAGGTCGATGTTTGGCCGCCCCAGGGGCCGGCCCACTGTGTCCTCTGGAACCCCGACAGGGCATTCCGGACACATCTCAAATGGCGAGCGCCGCCCCCTGGTTCAAGAGGTGCGGCGCTGGGGAAGGCGCAGTCCTGGACTGGCTATTTCTTCAACCCGAGGCCGGCGAACTTCTTGTTGAACTTGGCGACCTGGCCGCCGCTGTCGATGATCCGGTGCTGGCCGGTCCACGCCGGATGGGATTTCGGATCGATGTCGAGCCGCAGCGTGTCACCTTCCTTGCCATAGCAGGAACGCGTCTTGAACTGGGTGCCATCGGTCATGACGATGTTAATCTCGTGGTAGGCGGGGTGGATGCCCGGCTTCATGGCATTGCTCCTGCTGACGCCGCCCGTCAGCCCTGCAAAGGCCAGGGGGCGTGAGCGCCGGCATATAGCGCCGGTGCCGGGCAAACGCCAGTGCCGCGCGGATCAGGCGAGCGTCGCACGCCAATAGGGTGGTGGCAGATCTGGCTTCACACCCAGTGCCTTGGCTGCGCGCAGCGGCCAGCCCGGATCGGCCAGCAGGACGCGCGCGACGAACACCAGATCGGCGCGTTCGTTGGCGACGATCTCGGCGGCGTGGGTGGGCTCGGTGATCAGCCCGACAGCGCCGGTGGCAATGCCTGCGTCACGCCGGATGCGGTCGGCGAACGGCACCTGATAGCCGGGATGCGAAGGAATGCGTACATCGGGCGAAATGCCGCCTGACGAGCAATCGATCAGATCGACATCACCACGCGCGGCGAGCCTGCGACACAGCGCCACGGTGTCATCGATGGTCAGGCCGCCCGGCAGATAATCGACACATGACAGCCGTACGAACAGTGGCAGGTCGGCGGGCCATTCGGTGCGCACCGCATCCACCGTTTCCATCAGGAAGCGGCTGCGTCCTTCCAGATCGCCACCGTAACCGTCGTTGCGGTGATTCGAGATCGGCGAGAGGAATGAATGCAGCAGATAGCCGTGCGCGGCGTGAATCTCCACGACCTTCATGCCGGCCTCGCGCGCCATTCGCGCCGAGGTGGCGAACTGCGTGGCGATGTCTGCGATTTCGCTGGCGGTCAGCGCGTGCGGACCGACGGCGCCGGGATGAAACGCGATCGGACTGGGCGCGACCGGTACCCAGCCACCGTCCTGCGGCGCGACCGGTTTGCTGCCTTCCCAGGTGCGCGTCGTGCTTGCCTTGCGTCCGGCGTGGGCGAGCTGAATGCCGGGCACCGCCCCGCCGCGGCTGATGATCGCCGCCAGCCGCGTCAGCAGTGCCTGGTGCTGCGCGTTCCAAAGACCGAGGCAGTGGTGTGTGATGCGGCCGATCGCCGAGACATGCGTCGCCTCGGTGAACACGATGCCGGCGCATCGGTGCCACCACGATGCGGTTGCGGGCCGTGACCGAACGAAAGCTGATCGGCTCGAACAGAAGCGGCGTTGGCATCCGGTCTGAGGTCCTTGCGGCTGCGTTGCGGCGCAGTATCGCAGCGACCGTGCTTCGTGTCAGTCCACGTCGGGCGCCATGCCCTTCTCGGCCAGTTCGCGCCGTGCCTTGTCGGTCTTGTCCAGCACGAGGCCCATGCCGCGCATCACATGCGGCGCCTTGGTGAACTGGATGTCGCTGTAGGCGACCACCTCGACCCGGTTCCCCCAGGGATCGAGGAAATCCAGGAACTGACCGGGGAGCAACTCCCCGCCTGCCGCCTTGACGAGATCGCGCACTGCGCTCCGGTCATCGACCACCAGACCGAAATGGCGCGGGCTGTCGCGGTGTTCAGTGCTGACCTGAGTCAGGTTGATGAACTGGTCGCCCATGTCGATGAATGCGTTGGTCTTGCCCTTGCCCCGCAGCTTGAAGTCGAAGATGCGGCCATAGAAGGCGAGGGCTTCCTCGATGTCGCCAACCTCGATGGCGACGTGGTTCATGCCGACCATCCTGGGCTTTTGCATTGCCTGTCCTCCCGCGTGTGATCTCCCGCTCAGATGGGCGCGGCACGGTGCATCCGCCAGGGGTGCTGCCCTTGCACGCTGCGTTGCCGCCATGCGAGCCTTTGCCGCAGCATGCCGACCCGGAGGGAACGATCATGAGCGCCGCATTCGATCTTACGTCCCGGTTTGCCACGGGATTGCCGGCCCCATCGCCGCGCTTCGGTGGATTTCCCAAATACAACTTCGTCGGTGGACACAATGACCCGGAGCGCATCCCGGTCGAAGGGTTGATCGAGGCCACAGCGTCCGTGCTGCGGCGCGAGGGATCGAAGCTGGCCATGTACAACCTGGGCGAGGGACCCCAGGGTTTCACTGGCCTGCGAGAGTTCGTCGCCGACAAGCTGAACCGGCACCGCGGCATGAAGATCGGCCGCGACGAGGTGCTGATCACCACGGGATCCGGTCAGGGCATCGACATCGTCAGCCGGATGTTCGTCAATCCCGGTGATACCGTGATTCTCGAGGAGTTCTGCTACGCCGGCGCGATCAATCGTTTCAAGCGCGACGGCGCCAACATTGTCGGCATTCCACTGGATGAGGATGGGATGCGCATGGACGTGCTGGCGTCGACATTGGAGGGGCTCAAGCAGAAGGGCGTGACGCCGAAATACATCTACACGATTCCGACCATTCAGAATCCGTCGGGCAGCATCCTGCCGATGGAACGTCGCGAGCGGATGCTTGCGCTGGCGCGGCAGTACGGTGTGCCGATTTTCGAGGACGAGTGTTACGCGGATCTGATATGGGCCGGCGGTGCGCCGCCATCGCTGTATTCCATGGACCCGAAGCAGGTGGTGCATATCGGCTCGTTCTCCAAGACACTCGCACCTGCGCTGCGCGTCGGCTACGCGGTGTCCGAGTGGCCGGTGCTGTCGCGCATGATCGCCTGCAAGACCGACAGCGGGACAGGGGCGCTCGATCAGATGATCGTGGCGGAGTATTTTTCAAAATACTTCGACAAGCATGTCGGCGCGCTGACTGGCGTGCTGAAGGAGAAGCTCGACACGATGATCGAAGCGGTGGAGCGCGAGTTCGGCACCACAGCCGACTTGTGGAAGCCGAAGGGCGGCATCTTCCTTTGGTTGAAGCTGCCTGACAGCGTCGATGTGAGGAAGCTGGTGAAGCCAGCCGCCGATGCCGGCATTCTGTTCAATCCGGGTCCCGAATGGGTCTGCAACCCCGAGGCGGCGAAGTCGTATATGCGTTTGTGTCACGCGCTGGTGTCGAAGGAGGTGATCCGGGACGGTGTCGCGGCGCTTGCTCAGGTCTGCTACGAGCAGACCGGTATTCCCGTCCGCAGCGACAATGTCCAGCGTCGCTCGGCCTGAGCCATGGCGCAGGACATCGCCCTCACGGTGAATGGCCGGTCGGTGCAGGTGACGGCGCTCGAGACGACGCCGCTGCTTGATGTGCTGCGCAACCAGCTCGATCTGAAGGGCACGCGCTACGGCTGCGGCCTGGAACAGTGCGGAAGCTGCATGGTGCTGCTCGACGGTGAGCCGGTATACGCGTGTTCGCGCGAGATCGGCACCGTCGCAGGGCGCAGCGTCACGACGATAGAAGGGTTGGGGAGCGCGGCGCAGCCGCATCCGCTGCAGCAGGCATTCCTCGATGAACAGGCGGGGCAGTGCGGCTACTGTCTCTCGGGAATCGTGATCAGCGCCAAGGCGCTGCTGGATCGGAATCCGTCGCCGACGCGCGCCGACATAGCCGCGGCATTGGACAAGAACCTGTGTCGCTGCGGTGCGCATCCGCGAATTCTGCGTGCAGTGGAAAAGGCTGCAGCCATGCTGCGGGGAGGGAAGGGGACATGAGCGACACTCTGCCGTCGTCGATCCAGAACAACCGCCGCATGGAGAGATGGCTACGGTTCGAGCCGGATCGCACAGTGAGGCTTGCGGTTGGCAAGGTGGAATTGGGTCAGGGCAATGTCACCGCGCTGGCGCAGATCGCCGCAGATGAACTCGACGTGGACCTGGACCGCATCGCAGTGCTTTCAGGTGATACCGAGGAGGCACCGGACGAAGGCCAGACCACTGGCAGCCAGTCGATCGAAGTCTCCGGTCGCTCTGTGCAGCTTGTATCGGCGGAATTGCGCGCGCGCGTGCTGGATCGGCTGGCACAGCGGTTGAACTGCAGTCCAACTGAGTTGACCGTAGAGGATGGCGTCTTCCGTCGCGGTGATGCGCCCACCGGGCATGACTACTGGAACTTCTCCTCCTCCGAAGACTTTGCGCGCGACATCGAGGGGACTGCGACGCCGAAGCCGCACACGGCCTATCGTTATGTCGGCAGGCCGCTGCCGCGACGCGATCTGCCGGCGAAGGTATCCGGCGCCGCCTTCATCCACGACATGGCACGGCCGGACATGCTGCACGCGCGCATCCTGCGTCAGCCATGCCGCGGCGCGCATCTCGCGACGCTGGATGAGGCTGCGCTGCGGCGGGCGGAACGCGGCGACTTCCGCATCGTGCGGGTGGGCGATTTCGTCGCGTTCGTCGGCAGTGATGAAGCAGTGGTGCAGCGTGCTGCCGCTGCAGCGCCCTTGAATGCGAAGTGGAACAACGTGCCCCAAATCACGCCGGCGCAGCAGGAAGCGGAGTGGCTGGTCGGTCAGGCTTCCAATGATCGGGTATTGGGAGATCCGCTGCCGACGGGCGCAATGGCGAACGTGGTGACGGCAAGTTACTCGCGTCCCTACGTGGCGCACGCCTCGATGGCACCGTCGTGTGCGTTGGCGGAATACCGTAACGGGCATCTGTCAGTGTGGTCGCACACCCAGGGCGTCTATCCGCTGCGCGCCGCGCTATCGAATGTGCTGGGTATTTCGCAGGACGCGATCACCGTGCGCCATCGGCACGGCGCCGGCTGCTATGGGCACAACGGTGCCGACGATGTCGCGGTGGATGCCGCGGTGATCGCGGTGCAGATCCCTGACCACTGCATCCGCGTGCAATGGCGCCGCGAGGAAGAGTTCGGTTTCGAGCCGCTGGGCACCGCGATGCACGTCTCCCCGCGCGCTGCCTTGAACGATGCCGGAAAACCCGTGGACTGGACTACGGAAATCTGGTCGCCGACGCATGTGCAGCGACCGAGCAGCGGCGGCAATCTGTTGACCCACGAGGCGTTGCCGACACCGCCGCCCGAGCCGCGGCCGACCGATCCGCCAGAAGCGAACGGCGGCGGTGGTACGCGCAATGCGTTTCCGCTGTATGACTTTTCGGCGAAGCGCGTGGTGCATCACCTGGTGCTGCGCGCGCCGGTGCGGACATCGGCGCTGCGTGGTCTCGGCGCTCTGCCGAACGTGTTCGCAATCGAGTGCTTCATGGACGAGTTGGCGGAACGCGCCGGCGTCGACCCGGTGGAGTACAGGTTGTCGATACTGTCCGATCCGCGGGCGCGCCGACTGATCGAAAACATCGCGCGGCGCTGCAACTGGTCGGCGCGCGGTCCGGCGGGTAGCGGCCGCGGGCTTGGGCTCGGCTGGGCGCGCTACAAGAACAAGGCGGCCTATGCCGCGGTGGCGGTCGAGGTCGAGGTTGATCAGGAAGTACGGCTGCGCCGCATCTGGTGCGCGGCCGATGCGGGACTGGTGATCAATCCGGACGGTGCGCGCAATCAGCTCGAGGGTGGCATCGTGCAGGCGGCAAGCATGGTGCTGAAGGAACAGGTGCGGATGGAAGGCGACGGGATCACCTCGCTCGATTGGTCGAGCTATCCGATCCTGCGGTTCTCCGAAGTGCCTGAGATCGACACCGAAATCATCCATGCTCCGGACCTGCCGACGCTCGGCATGGGCGAGTGCACGTTCGGGCCGACCGCCGCCGCGATCGGCAACGCGGTCGCGCATGCGCTGGGCACGCGCATTCGCGACATGCCGTTCACGCGGGAAAGAATCGAGGCGGCGCTGTTGAAGTGACGATCAGGCCTTCACCAGCGGGCAGCCGCCGTCGGCAAGCGGGCGCCAAGCCTGATCGGGCGGAATAGAGACGACTTCCTTGCAGTAATCGTAAGGATATTTCGATTCGGCCACCGGCTTGACCTGCCACAGATGCATCATGTGCATCACGCGACCGTCCTCGCGGACCTTCACGTCGGTGTTGTACATGTCGTTGACCGGTGTGGCCTTCATCTTCGCCACCACCGCGTCGGCGTCAGTGGTTCCTGCTTCCTTCACCGCCTTCAGCCAATGCGTCGCCGCGCAGTAGTTCGCGGCATGCAGCAAGCCGGGAACCATGCCGTTCATCTTGGCGCTCCAGCGCTTCGACCAGGCGCGCGTCTTGTCGGTCATGTCCCAGTAGAATGAGTCTGTGTAGACCAGCCCCTCGCAGGTCTTCTGTCCCAGCGAGTTCACGTCGTTGATCGCCATCAGCAGCGTCGCCATGCGAGTGCCGCCCTGCGACAGGCCGAACTCGGCGGCCTGCTTGATGCAGTTCTGCAGGTCGGTACCGGCATTGGCGAAGCCGAACACCTTGGCGCCGGACGCTTTCGCCTGCACCAGGTAGGAGGAAAAATCCGCAGTTCCCAGCGGCGCCTTTACCGTTCCCAGCACCTTGCCGCCGGCTGCCTGAACGGCCGCGATGGTGTCGCGTTCCAGCGCGTAGCCGAACGCATAGTCGGCGGTGATGAAGAACCAGGAGTCGCCACCGGCCTTGGTCAGCGATGAGCCGGTGCCGTGCGCCAGGGCGAAGGTGTCGTAGGCGAAGTGGATACCGTAAGGCGAGCACTGTTTGCCGGTCATGTCCGAGGTGGCCGGACCAGTAATCAGATAGACGCGCTTCTTCTCGCGGCAGACCTGCTGGATGGCCAGACCTGCCGATGACGCGGCGCCATCGGCGAGCACATCGACGCCCTGGCTGTCGATCCACTCGCGCGCCAGCGAGCTGGACACATCGGGTTTGTTCTGGTCATCGCCCTGCAGCACCTCTATCGGGCGGCCGAGCACCGAGCCGCCGAAGTCGGCGACCGCCAGTTCGACAGCGAGCCGGTTGCCTGGTCCGCCGACGTCGCGATACGGGCCGCCCATGTCACTGAGCAGGCCGATGCGCACAGGCTTCGACGTGCTCTGCGCCCGAATGATGCCGGGCATGGCCAGTGGAGTCGCGGCCAATGTGGCGACGAGGGCGCGTCGAGTGATCGTCATCTGCACGGTTCTTTCGTCAGGAGGCTATCTGAGGCTGGCGTTGAGCTTCTCCAGCGCCGTCGATCCCGGGCACAGCGCGGTCTCGTCCAAATCATTGAACGGCATCGACACCGTGTTCATGTGCCTGTGCAGGTCCTCTGGGTCGGGATCGACATAGAGCAATCCGGTGACGATCTCGCCCGCCGCGCCCCGCTCCTGCAGATAGGTCATCGCGGCGATCCGGTCATGCACGTCGTAGTCATTGGCGAGCTTGCGCAGCCGCAGGACCGAGCCGTCGTGTTGCTTGACCATCTCCACCGTACCGGCGGCGTATTCGACGGTGATTTCCTCGCGCCCAGTGATCACATCGAGATAGTTCACCGCGATGTTGTGCTCACGCACGTAGTCGAAGCTGGTGTGCGAGCCTTCGTGGTTGTTGAACGCGACGCAGGGCGAGATGCAATCGATGAAGGCGGCGCCTTGGTGTTTCAGCGCAGCCTCGATCAGCGGGATGAGCTGGTCCTTGTCGCCGGAGAAGCTGCGCGCGACGAAGGTGGCGCCAAGCTGCAGCGCCATCCCGACAAGGTCGATCGCCTCGTCCTTGTTTTCGACGCCACGGCGGCTCTTGGCGCCACGGTCGGATGTGGCGGAGAACTGCCCCTTTGTCAGGCCGTACACGCCGTTGTTCTCGACGATGTAGGTCATGTTCACGCCGCGCCGCATGATGTGCGCGAACTGGCCAATGCCGATCGAGGCGCTGTCTCCGTCGCCGGAAACGCCGAGATAGATCAGGTCGCGGTTCGCCAAATTGGCGCCGGTCAGCACCGATGGCATGCGCCCGTGCACGGAATTGAAGCCGTGCGAGGCGCCGAGGAAGTAGGTCGGCGTCTTGGACGAGCAGCCGATGCCGGACAGCTTGGCGATGCGATGCGGCGGCAGATCCAGGTTGAAGCAGGCGCGCACGATCGCACCGCTGATGGAATCATGCCCGCAGCCGGCGCACAACGTTGAGACAGCGCCCTCGTAGTCGCGCCGCGTGAAGCCAAGGGCGTTCTTCGGTAGCCCCGGATGATGCAGCTTGGGTTTTGGGATGAAGGTCATGTGTGTGTCCGGGCGTAAGCCCGGCCTTCGGAGCTTGCCACCGGGCTTGTCCCGGTGGTCATGGCCAGGCTGGACCTGGCCATCATGGCACGGCCTTGCGGAATGGGACGACCTTGAGTTCGCCGACCTTGTCGGCGATTGCGCCGGAAATGAAGCGGGCCGTGATCGGCGTGCCGTCGAAGTGCAGTACGCGTGTCAGCCTCGCCGGATCGATCTCCAGCTCATTGATCAGCAACGTGCGCAACTGGCCATCGCGGTTCTGCTCGACCACGAAGAGCTGGTCGTGCTCGCTGATGAAGGTCTTCACGTCGTTGTGGAACGGGAAGCCACGCACGCGAAGCAGATCGACGTGAATACCTTGCTCTGCCAGGATCTCCTCGGCTTCATCCATCGCCGGACTGGTCGAACCGAAATAGATCGCGCCGAGCCGCGTCGGCTCCGCGGCCGTTCGTGTGATCGGGCGGGGCACAAGCTGCTTGGCCGTGTCGAACTTCTTCAGCAGCCGCATCATGTTCTCGGCGTAGTCGGGGCCTTCCTCACTGTAGCGTGCGCGGCGGTCCTTCGAGGTGCCGCGGGTGAAGAACGCGCCGCGCGACGGATGTGTGCCTGGATAGGTGCGGTAGGGAATGCCGTCGCCGTCCACGTCGAGGTAGCGGCCGAAATCCTTGCCGGCCTCCAGTTCCTCCGCGGTCATCACCTTGCCGCGGTCCATCTTGCGACTGTCATCCCAGATCAGCGGCTTACACAGACGGTCGTTCATGCCGATTTCGAGGTCGAGCATCATGAAGATCGGCGTCTGCAGACGGTCCGCAAGGTCGAACGACAGCGCGGCGAACTCGAAGCACTCGTATGGGTCCTCCGGGAACAGCAACACGTGCTTGGTGTCACCGTGCGAGGCATAGGCGCAGCTCAGGATGTCGGTCTGCTGCGTGCGTGTCGGCATGCCGGTGGACGGCCCGGCGCGCTGAACGTCGAAGATCACCGCTGGGATTTCTGCGAAATACGCGAGGCCGACGAACTCCTGCATCAGTGAAATGCCGGGGCCTGACGTGGCGGTGAAGGCGCGTGCGCCGTTCCAGGCCGCACCGATTACGATGCCGATCGACGCCAGCTCGTCTTCCGCCTGTACGATGGCGAACTTGTTCTTCTTGGTCTCCGGATCGACCCGATAGCGGTTGCAGTATCGCGTGAACGCCTCGGCCAGCGAGGACGACGGCGTGATCGGGTACCAGGCGCACACGGTGGCGCCGCCGTATACGGCACCGAGCGCGGCTGCGGCATTGCCCTCGATGAAGATGCGGTCGCCCACAGTATTCGCACGGCGCAACGTCAGGCCAATGGGACACTCGAGATGGGCGAGCGCCCAATCGCGACCCATGTGCAGCGCCTGCACGTTCGCCGCCACCAGCTTGTCGCGACCGCGGAACTGCTCGGCGAGCAGCTTCTCTATCTCGGCAACATCCATCTGCAGCAGCGCCGCCAGCGCGCCGAGATAGACGATATTCTTGAACAACTGCCGCTGGCGGGACTCGGTGTAGGCCTTGTTGGTGATCTCGGTCAGCGGTACGCCGATCACCACGATGTCGTCGCGGAACTTCGACGGCGGCATCGGCTTGGTGTTGTCGTAGAACAGGTAGCCGCCCGGCACGATCTCGGCGACATCCTGCGCCCAGGTCTGTGGGTTCATCGCCACCATCAGATCGACGCCGCCGCCGCGCGCACCCAGGTAGCCCGCCTCCGAGACCCGTACCTGGTACCAGGTAGGGAGTCCCTGGATGTTCGACGGAAATATGTTGCGCGGCGTCATGGGCACACCCATGCGCAGGATCGCCTTGGCGAACAGCGCGTTCGCGCTGGCCGATCCAGATCCGTTGACGTTGGCGAACTTGACGACGAAGTCGTTGACGCGTTGGAGGCCGGTTACGCGTTCTGTAAGCTGCAACATGCGTGCTCCGCCTGTGCCACATCGATCAGGAAGCGCTGCATATCCCACGCGCCGGTGGGGCACCGTTCGGCACACAGGCCGCAGTGCA
>Ga0070713_100001604_pt1 | contig 14476 bp, 11 predicted proteins | sample LARL82metaG_FD_65465 | JGI IMG/M metagenome (GOLD analysis project Ga0070713, IMG submission 65465) | Corn, switchgrass and miscanthus rhizosphere microbial communities from Kellogg Biological Station, Michigan, USA - LAR L8-2 metaG | ecosystem: Host-associated > Plants > Roots > Rhizosphere ...
CACCTTGGGTTTGTTGTAAAGCTTGATTTCATCCACCAGCAACTTGGCAAAGCGCCGGGCCTTGCGCAGGAGAGCTTCGTCGCCCCCAGCCGCCGGCGGCTGAACTGAAGCAGGCATGCTGGCAGGTCCGGCGGCGGCTGCAGCGGCCATGGCCATCGGCGCCGGTTCGGGCTCAGCTTCGGGTAATGGCTCAGGCTGAGCGACGGCTTCGACCACTGGTTGCGGTTCGGTTACCGGCTCGGCAACTGCCGCCATCGCTGGAGTGGGCGCAGGCGGCGCGCTCTCGACGGCAGCGGCTTCGGCTCGCTCGACCGGAGCGGCAGCCGGTTCGGCAGTTTCCTGGCTGGCTGTCGCCCGCCGCAGAGCGACAATCTCCAGCCACAGACCGCTGGAGAGAACCAGCATCTCCAGAGCGGCGTCATCCAGTTGGCCATCGCCTTCGATGCCGCCATCGGCATAGAGCACGGCCGCCACCTTCTCCTTCAGGAGCAGAGGAAGCAAAATCACGCGCTCATTCTGGGGAGCGCCAAAGGTGGAGGTGAAAGCAACATCCAGGTCTTGGGCAGTGCCGCGGACCGGCGCTTTTTCCTCCAGCACACGAGCACACAGCCCAGCGGAGGCTTCCAAGGCGAAATTTTTGACGTCGTCAGGGTGAGCAAACCCGCGGCCCTGCCAGCCGGTTACGGAGGCGCCCCGTACCACGAACAAAGCAGCCCGGCTGCTGAACTGGCCGGCGCCGTCCAGCAGGGCGCCTAGTATCTCCTTCTGTCCGCTTGCCTGCCGCACCCCAGAGATGGCCTGCAGCAGATGCCTGGGGCTGGGCTGGGCAGGAGCTTCCAGCTCAGGTTGCAGCTCCTGCAACACGCGCCGCACCAGTTCGTCGCGTAAGGCAGGAAACTGGCTCTCCAGCACCTGCGAGACTACCCGTCCCACTATTTCCTGGATCCAGTTGTTATCAGCCATGACGTGCTAAACCTTTGCCGGACACGCCTTTCCCTAAATCTTAGGAAGATCTAGGTGTTTCATACCGTATTTGCCGGCCACCGGCAAGTTACCTTCAGGCTGCACCGCCGGGTGCCCTGGAAGTGGGACGGGAGGGATTAAATGTCAACTAAATGCCGCATCCAACGTCTAACTTGGTTGCCCCTGCCATTGCAGCAGAGGTAGGCGAAAACGGGTAGAATGAGGGCCGGGTTTCCGGGCAACCGAGAAAAGTTGAATCGTACCATCATGGAAACCATCCAAACCAAAGTGAATGAGCCGGTCAGCGATGAGCTGAGCCTGGTTCAGGCCGCCAAAAAGGGCGATGTAGGCGCTTTTGGCGAGCTGGTCAAGCGCTACGACCGCAATGTGTTCCGCATCGCTCTGCACATCACGCAGAACCGCGAGGATGCGGAAGACGTAGTCCAGGACGCGTTCCTGAAGGCATACGAGAACCTGGAGCAGTTTCAGGGGCAGAGCAAGTTTTACACCTGGCTGGTGCGGATCGCGGTGAACGAGGCGCTGATGAAGTTGCGGCGCCGCCGTCCCGAGCGCATGGTTTCGCTTGACCAGGAAGTGCAGACGGAAGAGGACTCCATGCCCCGCGAGGTGGCGGACTGGAGCCCAAACCCGGAGCAGCTTTACAACCAGGCGGAGTTGCGGGACATTTTAGGCAAGACCATTCAGGGTTTGCCGCCCGGCTTCCGCACCGTTTTTGTGTTGCGCGACGTGGAGGGTCTTTCCACGGAAGAGACGGCACAGGCCCTGGAACTGAGTGTGCCGGCAGTAAAATCGCGGCTGCTGCGCGCGCGCTTGCAGCTGCGGGAACGGTTGAACCGTTACTTTAAAAAGCGCCAAGCTGGAGATGGGAAACAGTGACTTGCTCTGAGTTCCTGAAAGAGCTGACCGACTACCTGGATGACGCCCTTGACACGCGCACAAGGGCGGAGTTGGAAGAACATCTGGCCTGGTGCCACAACTGCTACGTCATCTGCGATACCACTAAGAAGACCATTGAGATCTACCGCGACTCCACCCTTTACGAACTTCCCGATGACCTGCGAACGCGGCTGCGCTCCGCCATTATGAACAAGTGTACGCAGAAGAAAAAAGTCGGCTCGCAGGACGTGTAAGTCTCTCCTCTTCCCACCTCGCTTCATTACCGACCAGGATGTGTGGCGCGGGCGCCATCGCTGGCGAAGCTTTTCTGCCCGCGGGCCCGGAAGCGGTCACAACGGTTTGTGATAAGGGTCACAGAGCGGACGGACATTGCCGCTTAGAATTATTTAGTCAATCTGTCCATGAAGCGAGCCTTCCAAACCGCGGCAGTTGCACTGGCCTCGCTCCTGCTACTGGGTCCGCTGGCCCAGGCTTCTCCCCGTTGCCGCATGCCGCGCGTCCCAGGCCATTGCTCCAGTTGCCCCATGCCCAGTCCGTCCTCGGATTCGCATGCTGGGATGCACAACAGTTCTCCCTGCTGCCAGATTTCCGCCGCCCAGCCCTCCGCCACCGAGGTTTGGCAACCAGTGATGGTTTACGCTCCGGCTCCACCTGCGGCCGGATCGGTAGCCACCCCGATTTTGTTATCGGCCGTTCCTCGTGCGAGTGCGGACCATCCTTCAGCATCAGTTATTAGTTCTCCCCAGGCCTTGCTCTGCACCTTCCTGATCTAGTCCTGTACCCATTTTCCGCCTGAAGTGGGTGTAATTCGAACACAGCCACCGTGCGTCGTGAGGGAAGGACTACATGACCAAGAAATGGCTACACCATGCGCTGGCGGGCCTGTTGTGCCTGCCCGGATTGCTGGTCCAGGCTCAGGGGCCCAACATAATCAAGGCCCGGGCCGCAGGCAGCGCAGCTCGCGCCGCCTCCGTGCTGCGGCTGGATGAGGCCGTGCAGGAAGCGTTGCAGAACAATCCAAGTTTGCAAAGCGCGCTGCACACTGCCCAGGCGGAGCGCCACCGCGTGCCCCAGGCCAGCAGCTTTCCTGATCCCACATTCGCGGTGAACTGGATGGGCAACATCAAGCCATTCTCGGTACAGACCAACGACCCCTCCAGTTATCGCGGTGTTGCCGCCACGCAGGAGCTGCCCTTTCCCGGCAAACGCAGGCTGCGCGGAGAAATTGCGGGCAAAGAGGCGGATGCCGCGCAGGCGGATTACGAAGGGATGCGCCGACGCCTGACCGCCGAAGTCAAGGCCGCCTTTTACGACTACTGGTACTACGACAAGGCCATGCAGGTGACGCTGCAGAACAAAGACCTCCTGCAGAAGCTTTCGCAGATCGCCGAAGCCCGCTACCGCGTGGGCAAAGGCATTCAGCAGGACGTGCTGAAGTCGCAGCTGCAGCTTTCGTTGTTGCTGCAGAAATTGACTGTGCTGCAGCAGCAGCAGGCCACGGCCGCGGCACGCCTGAATGCGCTGCTGGCGCGTCCTCCCGAGCAGCCCCTTGCGCCTCCCGCCGATGTGGCCGGGCCCGCGCCACTCAACTACAGCCTCGCTCAGCTTTATGAGCTGGCAGATCGCACCGATCCCGGGCTGCGGCGCGAGCAGCGCATGGTGGAAAGCAGGCAGCTGGCCGTCAACCTGGCCCGGAAGGACTACTACCCCGACCTGGCCGTCGGCTACATGTACGAGCAGCGTCCCCTTCTGCCCGACATGCACGGCTTCACTTTCACGGTCAACATTCCTGCGTTCTACAAAAGCAAACAGCGCCAGGAACTGGCCGAGGCGGGCCAGCGGGCCGCGGCCGCCGAAGAAAGCCAGCAGAACCGCAAGAACGAACTGGATTTCGAGGTCCAGCAGCAATACCTGGAAGCCAAGGCCTCCCAGCAATTACTCCAGCTTTACTCCCAGGGCGTGGTGCCGCAGTCCTCCCTGGCGCTGGAGTCGTCCATGTCGGCCTACCAGGTGGGCACGGCCGATTTTCTGACCGTTTTCACCAATTTCAGCACCGTGCTCGATTACCAGACCGGCTACTACCGCGAGTTGGCCGATTACCAGTCTTCACTAGCCCGGCTGGAGAGCCTGACGGGCCTGGAACTGACCTCCGGCGGTCCCGCGCCTGGAGGAAAGGAGTGACTTTATGAGGAAGAATTTTCTGCGTGGCGGAGCCTTGCTGCTGGCAAGCGGTTTGGCAGTGGCAGTCATTTATGGCCGCGGGGTGTGGGCTGGAAGCCAGCACGCGCACCAAGGTCCGTCTAGTCCCGTTGCCGCCAGTCACAAACCTGCCGCGATGCCTCCCAGCGGCAGGGGCGAGCGAGAAATTCTCTACTGGTATGACCCCATGCATCCCGCCTACAGATCGGACAAGCCGGGCTTCGCCCCGGACTGCGGCATGCAACTGGTGCCGCAATACGCCGACCGGGGCCCGGCAAAGGAGCGGATGGCTCCTGGATCGGTGATGATTTCTCCAGACCAGCAGCAGCTGATGGGCGTGCGCACTACCACGGTGCAACGCGAATCGCTGGTTCGCACCATTCGCACCACCGGACAGGTTGCAGCCGACGAAACCAGGATCGCCCACGTACACGTCAAGGTGAGCGGCTGGGTTGACAAAGTGTACGTAGATTTTGTCGGACAACTCGTCAGGAAAGGCCAGCCCCTATTCACGCTATACAGTCCCGACCTGGTGGCCACGCAAGAGGAGTACCTGATTGCGCGCCGCGGCGAAAACAGCCTGGCGACTTCACCGTTCGCGGAAGTCCGGCAGAGCGCCAACTCGCTGCTGCGCGCCGCACGCGATCGCCTCAAACTCTGGGACATCAGCGACGCGCAAATCGAGAAGCTGGAGCGCACCGGCGAGGTGAGCCGGACTATGACTTTCTATGCGCCAGTCACCGGCTACGTCACAGACCGAAAAGCATTTCCCCAAACATCGGTCACCCCCGATATGGAGCTCTACACCGTCTCTAACCTGTCCACCGTCTGGGTGATGGCCGACGTGTACGAATACGAGCTGCCCTACCTGCGCGTCGGCCAGCGCGCCCAAATACAGCTCAGCTATTATCCGGGCAAGCTCTGGAACGGCCGGGTTGCCTACATCTATCCCACACTCGATCCGCAGACCCGCACCGCCAAGGTGCGTATTGATCTGCCCAACCGCGGATTCCAGCTCAAGCCCCAGATGTTCGCCGATGTGCAACTGCAGGTGAACTACGGCAGGCAGATTGTGGTGCCGCAAGAGGCGGTACTCGATTCGGGCAAACACCAGACCGTGTTTGTGGCCGCCGGCGATGGCCACTTTGAACCGCGACTCATCCAGGCTGGTCCACAGATGGAAGGCAAAGTCGTAGTGCTTTCCGGCCTTCGGCCAGGAGAGACGATCGTCAGCAGCGGCAATTTTCTGATTGATTCCGAAAGCCAGCTGAAGAATGTCATGGAAGGCATGCAGCACTGAGGTGAGCCATGAAGCGCGCAGACAAGATTGGCTATGTGGTTCTGGGAGGCATGCTGGTGGTACTGGTAGCGGCGGGCTGGTTCTTCGGCCTGCGTTCCCGCAGCAATGACGTGTGCCAGATCTGCCAGCGGCAGATCAGCTCTCGCGCCCGGGTGACCCTGGAAATTGTCGGCAAGCGCAAGGATGCCTGCTGCGCCCGCTGCGCCATTACCGAAGCTTTCCAGGAGCATCGCCCGGTGCGCTTGATCCGCGTCACCGACTACGCCACCGGCTCGCCGCTGGCTCCGGAGCAGGCCTGGTTTGTGGACGGGGCCCGCAAGGTGCTGTGCGCACACGACCAGCCAATGTTCGATGAATCGAAGCACGCCGAGCATCTGGCCTTCGACCGCTGCTCACCCGGCGCCTACGCCTTTGCCCGCCGACAGGATGCGCAGGCCTTTGCCCGCCAGAACGGTGGCGTCGTTGTGCAGTTACAGGAGTTGATGGAAGGGGTCCCGCAATGATTAACCGAATAATCGAATTTTGCGCGCGGCAGAAATTCCTGGTTCTACTCTTTGTCGCCGTGGCCGCCGTATTGGGCTGGCGGTCCATGAAGAACACCAGATTGGACGCCATCCCCGACCTCTCCGACACGCAGGTGATCGTCTACGCCAAGTGGGACCGGAGCCCCGATATCGTCGAAGATCAGGTCACTTATCCCATCACCTCCGCCCTGCTGGGCATGCCGCGGGTAAAGGACGTCCGCGGCTTCTCCGATTTCGGCTATTCCTATGTTTACGTGATCTTCGAGGACGGCACCGACCTTTACTGGGCGCGCTCGCGCACGCTGGAGTATTTGAATGCCGTTATACCTCGCCTGCCCCAGGGCGTCAGTCTGGAACTGGCAAAGGATGCCACCGCCGTGGGCTGGGTGTTCCAGTACGCACTGGTGGACCCCACCCACCGCTACAGCCTGGACCAGATGCGCAGCGTGCAGGACTGGTACCTGCGCTACGCCCTGCAATCTGTGCCTGGGGTAGCGGAAGTAGCGCCGGTCGGAGGATTTGTCCGGCAATACCAGGTGAATATTGATCCCAACCGCCTGCTCGCATATCACCTGCCTATTGGCGCGGTGACCGAGGCGGTACGCCGCAGCAACGACCAGGTGGGGGCGCGACTGGTGGAGATGAGTGGCCGCGAGTACATGGTGCGCGGCCTGGGCTACATCAGGTCGCTGCAAGACCTGCAAAACGTGGTGGTGGCTGCCAATCCCCAGACCGGCACGCCCATCCTGGTGCGCGATCTGGGCACAGTGACGCTGGGGCCCGATCTGCGCCGCGGCATCGCAGAACTCGATGGCACGGGAGAAGTGGTGGGCGGCGTGGTCATCATGCGCTTCGGCGAGAACGCCGAACGGGTGATCCAGCGGGTGAAAGAAAAACTGATGGAAATCGAGCCCGGCCTCCCTGCTGGAATGAAAGTGGTCACCGCCTACGACCGCTCGCAACTTATCGAGCGTTCTATTGACAATCTGAAACACACACTCGTCGAAGAGCTGATTATTGTCAGCCTGGTGATCCTGATATTTCTGTGGCACTTCCCCAGCGCGGTTATCCCCATAATTACGATTCCACTCACTGTGGTACTGGCGTTCATCCCTATTCAGTTAAGCGGCATGACAGCCAATATCATGTCGCTGGGAGGAATTGCGGTGGCCATTGGCGCCATGGTGGACGCCGCCGTCGTCGTGGTGGAACAGACGCACAAGAAACTGGAACACTGGGAAGCGGAAGGCCGTCCCGGTAACTATCGAGACGTGATCATTTCCGCGGTTAAAGAAGTCGGCGGGCCTAGTTTCTTCGCCCTGCTCGTTATCGCAGTGTCGTTCCTGCCGGTGTTTGCGCTGGAGGCGCAGGAAGGCCGGCTGTTCAAGCCGCTGGCCTTCACCAAGAATTTTGCCATGGCTATTGCCGCGCTGCTGGCCATCACCCTTGATCCGGCGCTGCGCCTGCTCTTCACTCGCATGAAGAATTTCACCTTCCGCCCCGCCTGGCTGGCCCGCATGACCAATGCGCTAATTGTGGGGAAAATTCACAGCGAGGAAGATCATCCCATCAGCCGGCCACTCATGAGGCTCTACCATCCAGTCGTGGAATTCGTGCTCGAACATCGCTGGATGACCATTTGCGCGGCCCTACTGGCCATGGCGGCCACCGTTCCTGTGTTCTTCCGGCTGGGCTCCGAGTTCATGCCGCCGCTGGACGAAGGCACCTTGCTCTACATGCCGACCACAGTGCCGGGCATGTCGGTGAGCGAAGCCGCTCGATTGCTTCAGGTGCAGAACAAAATCCTGCGCTCGTTTCCCGAAGTAGAACGTGTGTTCGGCAAGGCCGGCCGTGCGGAAACCGCCACCGACCCGGCGCCGTTCTCCATGATGGAAACTGTGGTCGTGCTCAAGCCGCAGGACCAGTGGCCCAAGAAGCACCGCTGGTATTCCAGTTGGGCGCCCCGCCCGCTGCAGACGGTGCTGGGCCGCGTGTGGCCCGACCACGTCAGCACTCAGGAACTGATTTACGGTCCTGCTGGCATGAATGAAGCACTTGCCCTGCCCGGTGTCGCGAATGCCTGGACCATGCCCATCCGTAACCGAATTGACATGCTCACTACCGGCATTCGCACCCCGGTAGGCATCAAGGTGCTGGGAGCAGACCTGGCTACTATTCAGCGCATTGGCGAACAAGTAGAGGGTGCGCTCAAGGGCGTTCCCGGCACGACCAGTGTTTTCTCCGAGCGCACCACAGGCGGATACTTCCTGGATTTCGACCTGCACCGTGAACAGCTCGCCCGTTACGGGTTAACCGTGGGAGATGCGCAGGAAGTACTCATGTCGGCGGTGGGCGGCGAATCCGTCAGCACCACCGTGGAAGGACGCGAGCGCTACCCTGTGAACATCCGCTATCTGCGCGACTATCGCAGCGATCTTTCCAGCCTGCAGCGCGTGCTGGTGAGCACACCTTCCGGCGCCCAGGTGCCTATTGCTGAATTGGCCACCGTGCGCCTGCGCACTGGCCCAGGCATGATCCGCGATGAGAACGGCAGCCTCAGCGGCTACGTTTACGTGGACGTGACCGGGCGCGATATCGGCAGCTATGTGAGTGACGCCAAAGCCGCGGTCGCGCGCTCTGTGCAACTGCCGGCCGGCTACCGCCTGGTCTGGTCAGGCCAATACGAATACATGCAGCGGGTGAAGGATCGCCTTACGCTAGTGGTTCCCATCACCTTGTTCATTGTTTTCCTGTTGCTCTACTGCAACACCGGCTCGGGCGTTAAGACCTGCATCATCCTGCTGGCTGTTCCCTTCTCCGCCATTGGAGCAATCTGGCTGCTGTACCTGTTGCACTACAACTTGAGCATTGCCGTGTGGGTGGGACTGATTGCTTTGCTGGGGGTGGATGCGGAGACGGCCGTCTTTATGCTCCTGTATCTGGACCTCGCCTATCATGAGGCGCTGCGGCGCGGACGTATGCAAAGCTGGGACGATCTGCGCGAAGCCATCATTGACGGAGCCGTCAAGCGCCTGCGGCCCAAGGTCATGACCGTGGCCTGCATGCTGTTTGGCCTGCTGCCCATTATGTGGTCGGCGGGCAGCGGCGCCGACGTGATGCGCCGCATCGCCGCCCCCCTGATCGGCGGCATAGTGACCTCGTTCGTTATGGAACTGGTGGTCTATCCCCCCATTTTCGCCATCTGGAAGTCGCGGCACTTGCCGGCAGATGCGGCGGTTGGCGGCGCCTGATGCGCTGCGCCATCCCGTGTCACAATTTCCCTTTGGCGGGCATATAAGGGCTGAAACGCGCAGTTCTCTGCCAGTTCCACCATGGTGGGTTACGCCAGTGTGCATGCTGGCTTGGCGCGGCACGAGAGCCTGTCTGTGCCAGTAGATGCATATCCTGCAATGGTTTCCGGACAATATTGGAGATCAGGAACCTTTTGTTCCAGAGCTGAATCTAAGTAGTTGAAAGGTTTTGTGGGCCATACCTGCGGTTTTTGCGTCCCGGCCAGGGGGTAGGGATATGTTCTCGGTTCTCAGGGATCTGTTCTCGGCTCTGTGGGATGTATTCTTCGGTTGTCGTCACCGGCATTACAGCTTTCCCATCAGCAGCAAAATCTTGAAACAGCGCTCGGTTGTGGGCGGAGTTACGGGCACTTACGTGGTGTGCCTGGATTGCGGCAAAGAATTTGCTTATGACTGGGAGCAGATGAAGGTCGTCTCTCCTTTGCGTCCTGCCCGGGCCGCGTTGCGCAGCGCGCATTCCTTCGCTCTGAAATAGACTTCCTCTCTCGCGTCTGCACAGCGGAGTTCGCTATTCCACGGGTTCGAGAATAGGGGACTCCGCATCGGTTGCGCTGGGCAGTTGCACCAGCACGGTTGCCAATAACACAAGGACGATTCCCGCCACCTGCACCGGCCTGACCAACTCTCCGAGTGCAACAGCGGCGATAACAATTGAGAACACCGGCTCCAGGCAACTGGTAACGATGGCCCGTGTGGCATCCAGGTGGCGCAGGCCGGCGAAATAAAACAGATACGGCACCAGCACCGAGACTACGGCGAATACCAGCAGGAACAGCCACTCGCCGGCAGTGTAGCGGGCGGCAGCAATTTTCCAGGGCGGGTTCACCAGCAACCAGAAAAGCGCCGATCCGAATAGTACATAGGTGAGGATGCGCCAGTGATCGTGCCGCGTGAGCAGGTCGTGCCCGGCAATGTTGTAGAAGGCGAAAGTGAAGGCTCCCGCCACCGCCGCAGCCAGTCCCCAGCTGTTCAAGTTGAGGCGCCCCGCCCCAACGATTCCGATAGCCAAGCCACAGCCGATAACGGCCAGCGCCACCGAGCTAACCCGCTGGCCTGTTGCCCGTTGCCGCCCGCGGGCCACCATGTACAAAAGCACCCAGACCGGCGCCGTGTATTGCAGGATGATGGCCACCGCCACATTGAGCTTCTGGATGGCGAAATAGTAGAGGTAATTGGATCCAGCGACGCCCAGCACACCCAGCACCAGGCAGCGTGCAAAATCAGCACGTGGCAGCGCCATTCCCGCACGCCCGCGCCGCCACCATAAGAAGGGCGCCAGGAGCAGCAAAGAGAATGTAGTGCGCGTCTGGGCCAGGATCACCGGCTCAATGGAACGCAGCCCCTTTGCCCCAGCCAGCAAGCGCCCGGTGAACGCGGCACGGCCCAAGGTGGCCGAGATACCGAAGCAGAGCGCGGCCGCGGCGATGTAGAGATAACCGCGGAGAGAGTGGGCCTTAGCCGGCAAGAAGTTCGTCGAGGCGTTCCGGGTCAAAGCCGATCATCACCTCCTGCCCGATTACCAGCGTGGGCGTGGAGCGGCTCTGGTAGGTCTCCACCAGCTCTCGGACGGCATTGGCATCGCTGCTGACGTCGCGCTCCTCGAACTCGATACCTCTCGCCGAGAGGTAGGCCTTTACGGTTCGGCAGGGCGGTCAGCCGGGTTGGGTGAAAACGATTATGGGGTTTTTCATAGCCCGCTCTTACGGGGTCCCTAGACTATCAGAACCTCGAATTAAATTCTCAGAGGTATTCGATGACAGCGGTGATGGTAGCTGTTTTCTGCAGCATGGCGGAAACTGAGCAATATTTCTCCTTGGACAGACGAACAGCATCCTCCATGCCTTTCCTTGAGACCTGGCCTCCGACGCGGTAGATGAGTTTGATTGAGGTGTACACAGTGGGTGGCTCGGGGGCGCGCTCCGCCTCTGCCCGCACTTCCAGCGAGGTGAAGGGCTCACGCTTTTTGCGCAGGATGTTTATCACGTCCGTGGCTGTGCAGCCGCACAAGCCAATCAGCACAAGTTCCATCGGGCTGTTCGCGGTTTTCTCCGTGGCCGCGTCCAGCACCACGGCATGGCCGCTGGATGCCTCGCCCAGAAAGCGCTCGTTATCAGTCCACTTCGCGTAAGCAGTGATCATGGTCATTTCTTCAATTGCTATTTCTGAATTATCTCGTGTTGTCAGTCTGAGGTTCAGGATGGATGAGAACTCGGAACAGCTGCGGCGCAGCCTGCTTAAAGCGGATTTCCAATTCGGTGATCACATCGTGCACCTGCGCCAGGGGCAGATTGTCGGACATGGTTACGTGACAGGAGAGATACAGCCGCCCGCGCACTCGCTTGATCTGAACATCATGCAAATCAAGTACTTCCCGGAAATCCCTGACAATCCGCTTGAGCCTTCGTTCGAGGTCGCGATTTTCCCCAATCTCGTCCCCCGGCTCAATGGTCGAAGGCTCGCTTTCGATGTGGGTGAGGATGGAGGAGATTTCCGGCACTTCGCCACGAATTTCCGTTTCCAGGGTGGTTACGCGGTCATGCGCCTGCAGCAGGCTGAGCTGTTCGTCCAGTTCCAGGTGCTGCTCCACGTGCAGCTTACCACCCAGGTGCTGCACGCTCACGTCGTGGACGTTCAGGTTGTTGCGCATGGCCACCGCGCGGATGCGGTCGAATATGTTTTCCCCACCGTGCGCCTGGGGAATGGAGTGGACCATCACGTCTGCCTCGGGCAACACGCGATGCACCGCCGCTTTTACCGAGTGCGCCATCTGCTCCGAGCGTTGAAAGGTGAGATTCCTTCCTAAGCCGACGGAAACGTCAGCAAAGTAGTGGTTTCCCGAGCGGCGAATGCGCACTCGGTCCAATTCCAGCACTCCTTCCAGCTTGGAAATTTCGTCGATGATGCGGGAGCGGACCCCGGTGGGGGCCGCATCCAGCAGGGCGTCAATAGTCTTGCGCGCCAGCCGTGAGCTCACATACATGATGACGCAGGCTACAAATAGGGCCGCGATCGGGTCGGCGTCGCGCAGCCAGTCCACCCCGAAGGCGCGTCCCAGGGTCACAAGCAGAAGGCCCAGCACCACGACCGCGCTCGACCAAATGTCGGTGCTGAAGTGCAGAGCATCCGCTTCCAGCGCCTGGCTGTCGTATTTGACGGCAATTCGTCCCAGCGAGCGCGAGCGCCAGAAATCCACTCCCATGGACAGGAACATGACCAGAAAAGCGGCGATGCTAGGCTCGATTTCGATATGACGATAGAAGAGGCGGACAATGGCCTCGTAAATGATCCACACGCAGGTCAGCAGCAGCAGGCCGGTTTCCAGGAAAGCGGAGAAGCTCTCCACCTTGCCGTGGCCATACTGATGGTCGGCATCGGCAGGCTTATCCGAGACACGAACGGAAAAGAGCGTTATCAGGGCGGCAATGAGATCCAGCCCGGAATGGGCGGCTTCGGAGAGAATTCCCAGGCTGCCGGTGGAGATGCCGACAACCGCTTTCAGGGCAGTAATGCCGATCGCGGCCACCACCGAGTTGGCGGCTACGGCACGCTTTTCCGCGCGCATCGAGTCGGGGGTCAGGATGGCGGGACCGGCCATTGGCAAGATTATCGCTTTTCCCCGGCCCCTGCGCCAACATGCGTTGTGCTCGCCGCCCTCTCGGGCACTACTTCTCTATGGCGGCGAAATCCACGATCTGCTTTAGAACCTCTACAGGAATGCCCAGGTTGGTGCCACGGCCGTTGATGAACAACGTGGGCGTCCCGGTTACCCCTACGGATTTGCCGAGAGTGACCGCCTGTTCCACACGCTGTCGGGTCGCCGGCTCAGCCGCGCAGGTTGCTGCAGCTTTCCCGTCGGCCCCGGCGGCTGCGGCCAACTCCGTCAGCTTCTCGTCGGCGTTGGACTCCGTAATGTTCTGCTGCTGGTTATAAACGCTATCCACAAACTTCCAATAGGCAGCGGTATTTTCCCGCCCCACGCAGTCGGCGTAAGATGCCGCTTTGAACGCCCAATTGTGCGAGGGTAAGGGGAAATTTTCGGAGATGAAGCGCACGTTGGGTTCCTGGGAGAGAAGTTTTTCAATGGTAGGCTGCGCCTCTTTGCAGTGCGGACATTGCAGGTCGCTGAACTCCACCAGCGTTACCTGCGCATTGGCCGGGCCACGGGAGGGGCCCTTTGCCTCGCGCTCCAATTCTGCCCGAGCTTTGGCAAAGGGATCAGAACCGAAGGGCACCATGTTGCCGGAAATGGCGTATTGGTTATCCGGCGTGACGTAAAACGTTAATCTCTCCGAACCCTGCTTGCCACTCATAATCACGTTTACTTCGGCCACCGAGGGGTCCTTGGAGGGCTTGATGGACTCCACCTTCCACGTGATCGCAGCATCGTACCCAAACATGTGCTTCAGAAAATCGTTTACCGTTGCTTCCGACGGGATGTGCGATGCTGTTGCTGCCGGAGTGCCCGTGTGAGCCTTGGCCGGCGCCGGTTTCTGGTTCGCTGCGAAGCTCAGACTCGCGTAAGCGATAAACAACAACAAAACTGATCCGCGGGAGACGTAGGACATTGATATTCCTTTTTTTGAATTTTCTCGGTGCCTCTGTGTCATGGTGGTGATTCCATTTTTTGGGCCTACTCGTACTTCGCGGCTATCGGGAACCGCCGCCCTAAGCCGAACGCCTTTTCCGTGATTTTCAGCCCCGGCGCGGCCTGCTGGCGCTTGTACTCGGCGCGGTCCACCATGCAAACCACCCGCCGTACCAGAGCGGAATCGAAGCCGCGCTCCTGGGCGATCTGCTCCGGCGTCTTCAAATCCTCAATGTAATCTTCCAATATGCGGTCCAGGGTTTCATAGGGCGGCAACGTATCGGTGTCCTTCTGGTTGGGCCGCAGCTCCGCCGAGGGCGGCTTGTCGATAGTAACCTGCGGAATCCGCATGCGCTGCGAATTCGCGTACTCCGCCAGCCGGTAAACCATGGTCTTGGGCACGTCGGAGATCACCGCCAGACCGCCCGCCATATCGCCGTATAGGGTGCAATAGCCCACCGCCAGTTCCGATTTGTTGCCTGTGGACAGCACAATTCCGCCAAACTTGTTGGAGTGCGCCATCAGCAGCGTTCCGCGGATGCGTGACTGAAGGTTTTCTTCCGTCACATCCTCGGGCATGTTGTCAAAGGCGGGCCGCAGAGTCTTCCGATACCCGTCGAACAGTTCGCCAATGGGCAGAACTTCGAATTTAATCCCCAGGTTGGCGGCCAGCGTA
>Ga0070713_100001605_pt1 | contig 14475 bp, 10 predicted proteins | sample LARL82metaG_FD_65465 | JGI IMG/M metagenome (GOLD analysis project Ga0070713, IMG submission 65465) | Corn, switchgrass and miscanthus rhizosphere microbial communities from Kellogg Biological Station, Michigan, USA - LAR L8-2 metaG | ecosystem: Host-associated > Plants > Roots > Rhizosphere ...
ATGCTGCCGGTTAACCGAGCGTGTCTGACGACAGGAGCTCGTACGCGGGGTTCACCATGACTGTGCCGGTGGCTTTCACCCCCACTCTGCCGCGAAGCTGGATCATGGTCCCGGGCTCCACGCCCGGGATGTGGGTGCGCCCGTAGAACAGCGCGGTGATCTCGCCGGTGGTGTCGGTCACCTGGCAGGCGAGGACACAACTGTGATCCACCGGGCGGATCTCCAGGCTGTGTACCCGGCCCTCCACCGTGGCCCGGCCGTTCCTGGTCAGGGACGCGATCGGGGTGACACCCGGGCGCACGGCAGGCTGGTCGTGCGTGGCGATCTTCACCTCCGGCTTGGCGGGGGACGGCGCGTTGCCCACCTGCCGCTCGTGCAGCACCTCGATACGCGCCTCGACGTCGAACGGGATGATGGTCGCGGCGCTGCGCGGAATCCGGCTCACCACCCGGGCGATCTTGTCGGCGGTCTGGTCGTGCAGGAGCCGGCCGAGCAGGGCCGGATAGCTGCGCCGGGGCAGCACGACCGTCACGTGCGTGCCGGGCTCGCCGGCCTCCTTGGCGACAAGCTCGCCCGCGGCCCGGGGCAGCCTCCGGTCCGGGCAGTCGATCAGGTCGAGCGGGATGCCGCGGTCCGCGCGGAGCCACGCGTCGCGCAGTTCCTTGGCCCGGTCGGTGTCGATCACGAAGTGCACCGCCCGCAGCCCGGTGGGCCGCAGGCCGCGGGCGTAGCGCAGCGCGGCGATCGTCGCCAGGTTGAACTCGTCGACGAGGACCAGGACCGTCCGGCGGGTGTAGTTCGGCGGATCCGGGACCTTCCGGCCGCCGATGTTCTCCAGTACCTCGGCCTCCATCCGGTACCGGCGGTTGAGCTGGATCAGCAGGTAGACCAGGAGCGGGAAGATGATCACGATGAGCCATGCGCCCTCGGTGAACTTCACGATCGCGAAGACCACCACGACGATCGTGGTGAGCACGCCCGCCGAGAAGTTGATCACCAGCTTGTGCCGCCAGCCGGGCTCCTTGTTTCGCTGGTGGTACCTGGCCATGCCGAACCCGGCCATCGAGAACGCCGTGAACACGCCGATCGCGTAGAACGGCACCAGCCGGTTGACGTTCGAGCCGACGAACACGAGCAGGGCGACCGCCGGGATCGTCAGCACGATGATCCCGTTGGAGAAGACCAGCCGGTGGCCGCGTTTGGTCATCCACCGCGGCAGGAAGGAGTCCTCGGCGACGAAGCTGGTCAGGAACGGGAATCCGTTGAAGCTGGTGTTGCCGCCGGTGTAGAGGATCAGCGCGGTCACCGCCTGCACCACGTAGAACATGACGTGGCCGATGCCGTTGCCGAACACCAGGTTGGCTTCCTGCGCGATCACCGTCGGGTAGCCGCTCACGTGCGGGATCGCGTGGGTCACGTGTGCCAGCCAGGAGATTCCGGCGACCAGGGTGCCGAGGATGATGCCCTCGATCACCAGCACCCGGCGGGCGTTGATGCCCTCGGGCGGCTTGAACGCGCTGACCGCGTTGGACACCGCCTCGATGCCGGTCAGCGACGAGCCACCGTTGGCGAACGAGCGCATCAGCGTGAAGATCACCACGAGGAGTGCTACCCCCTGGGCGCCCGAGCCGATGGGGACCGTGCCGGAGATGCTGTGCACGTCCTGCGGGTGCAGGCCGCCCATGATCTCCCGGAGCAGCCCGACCACGATCATCAGGATGACGACGGCGGTGAACAGGTAGGTGGGCAGCGCGAACGCCTTGCCCGCCTCGCGGATGCCGCGCAGGTTGCCGTAGCACATGATGAGCACGACGCCCACCGAGATCGGCTTGGTGTAGGGCCCGAGCACGGGGAACGCGGACACCACGGCCGCGGTCCCGCCGGCCACCTGGACGGCCACGGTGACCACGTAGTCGATGAGCAGCGCCACCGCGGCGACCTGGGCGATGCGCGGGCCGAAGTTCTCCCTGGCCACGACGTACGAGCCGCCCGCCCGGGTGTAGACCGTCACCACCTCGCGGTAGGACAGCACCACCAGGGTCATCACGAACAAGATCACCCCGGTCATGGGGAGGATCACCGCGAAGGCCGCGAGCCCGAACAGTGGCAGCAACTCGATGAGCATTTCCTCGGTGCCGTAGGCCGAGGAGGAGATGCCGTCCGGGGAAAGCACCCCCAGGGCGAGGACCTTCGACAGCCGCTGGTGGCCCAGTTCCTCGTTGACCATGGGCGGGCCGAGCAGGCGCCGCTTCAGTGAGTACCCGAAGCTCTCCGGAAGGTCGCCCCGCGACGTTCCGCCGAACAGGCTTGCCGCCTTGCGCAGCGCCAACGGTTCTTCTTCTCCTGTCCTCAGGCCGCGGATCGGGGCAGGTGCCGCCCCGAATCCGGCCTCCGGTGTGCCGGGTTTTGATCACCTGCACAGACGCTAAGCGCCACCGTCACGGAGGGGTGCTAAGGCCGCGTCAAGACTGCTGACCTGGGCGTTAAGGATCTATCAAGATCATTAATTTTCCCTACATTCGGCGCTTGACTCTTGACGAGATGAGTAGTTCAAGGCAGCGAGGATTCGCGGCGCCGTTCGCTCTGGTGATCGGCTTCGGGCTTCTTTTCGCGCTCGGCACGGTGACGGCAGCCCTACACGGCTGGGTCTCACCGACCGCGGTGCTGATCGTGAGTGCGGCCGTGGTGACCGTTTTGTCGTTTATCTCCGAGCCGCTCGCGGCGATACCGCTCGGCGTCGTCGGCTGGCTCAGCGCGGTGGGCTTCTCCCACCCGCCCTACGGGCAACTGCGGGTCACCGGCCCGTTCGCCGGGCGCTCCGCGATCGTCATGGGCGCCTGCGTGCTTGCCGCGGGTGGCCTTGGCCTGGTACTGCGCCAATCGGCGGACAGGCACATACTGGAAGGCGTGGGTAGTGACGCCGGGCTGCCGGGCACCGCACCTGGCCGGGATGGTCACGGCCTGGCCGCGGCTGCCCAGCCAGCGCCCGAGCCTGGCTCGGTGCTGGCCAGGGCGGCCTATGCGGTGGGCGCGCGCCGCGCGCTGACCGGCATGCTCGTGGCCGCGGCCGGCCTGCCCCTGCTGACCCTGCTGCTGGCGCTGGCCAGAAATCACCTGAGCCTGACCGACGACCTGCTCATCTACCTGGTGGCCGTGGTCGCCCTCGCGGTGATCGGCGGCTTCTGGCCCGCCGTGCTCGGCGCCGCCTCCGCCAGCCTCCTGCTCAACTGGTACTTCACCCCGCCGCTGCACACGTTCACCATCGACAAGCCGGACAACCTGCTCGCGCTGCTGCTGTTCGTCACGGTTGCGATGCTGGTCAGCAGTGTCGTGCACCTTGCCGCGAGCCGGGCTGCGCAGGCCGCCCGCAGCCGGGAGGAGGCCAGGTTGCTGCTGACGCTGGCGCAGACGGTGCTCGGCGGTGCCGACACCCCTGCGGCGGTCCTTGACCATCTCGTGGCAACCCTGGGCGGCCAGGCCGAACTGCTTGAGCACGTCGGCGGCCGCTGGGTGCGGATCGCCGCCGGCGGCGGCGCCATGGACCAGGCCGCGCCCGCCACCCGCGTGGACGTGCGCACCGACCTGGCGCTTGAGGTGAGCGGCCAGCCGGCCCCGATCACGCCCGGGCTGCTGGCGGGCTTCGCGGCCCAGGCCGCTGCGGCGCTGGACCGGGAACGGCTGCGCACGCAGGCCGCCCAGGCCGAGGCGCTGGCCGAGGGCAACAGGATGCGGACCGCGCTGCTCGCCGCGGTCAGCCACGACCTCCGTACCCCGCTGGCCTCGATCAAGGCCAGCGTCAGCAGCCTTCGCCAGACCGATGTGACCTGGACCGAATCCGACCAGCAGGTGCTGCTCGCCACGATCGAGGAGAACGCGGACCGGCTGGACGGACTTATTGGCAACTTGCTGGATATGAGCCGCCTGCACACCGGCTCGCTGCAGCCGTTCCTGCGGCCGATCACGATCGACGAGGTGGCGCCGGTCGCGCTGCGCGGCCTCGATGCCCCCGCCGACCTCCGGATCGAGGTACCGGACGGGATGGCGATGGTCCTCGCTGACCCCGGCCTGCTGGAGCGGGTGCTGGCCAACCTGTTCACCAACGCCCTGGACCACTCGCCACCGGACATGCCGCCGGTGCTGCAGGCCCACCGGGCACAGGACAGCGTCGTGATCGAGGTCGTTGACCACGGGCCGGGCGTCCCGGACAAGCTGAAGGCGCGGATCTTCGAACCGTTCCAGCGGTTCGATGACAAGAAGGTCGGCGTGGGCCTGGGCCTGGCGGTGGCCAAGGGCTTCACCGAGGCCATGGGTGGCGCCATCGTGGCGGCCGACACCCCCGGCGGCGGGCTCACCGTCAGGGTCACGCTGCCGGTCGCGGTCGCGGGTGCCGAGTCCATGCAGGGCGCCGGCTCTTGACCCGGGTACTGGTCGTCGACGACGAGCCGTCGATCCTTCGGGCGCTCCGTATCAACCTGTCCGCGCGCAACTACCAGGTCAGCACGGCCAGCGACGGCGCCTCCGGGCTGGCCGCGATGGCCCGCGACCGGCCCGACGTGATGATCCTCGACCTCGGGCTGCCGGACATGGACGGCACCGAGGTCATTCGCGGGGTCCGGGGCTGGGCCACGACGCCGATCATCGTGCTGTCGGTCTGGGGGCACGAAAGCCAGAAGGTGGCGGCGCTCGACGCGGGCGCGGACGACTACGTGACCAAGCCGTTCGGCATGGACGAACTGCTCGCCCGGCTTCGCGCCGCCATCCGCCGCGCCTCGCCCGCGGCGGACGAGCCAGTGGTCAAGACGGATGACTTCACCGTCGATCTCGGTGCCAAGCGGGTCACCCGCGCCGACGGCGGCGACGTGCGGCTGACCCCCACCGAATGGCAGTTGCTCGAAGTCCTGGTGCGGAACCAGGGTCGGCTGGTCACGCAGCGGCAGTTGCTCCAGGAGGTGTGGGGCCCGTCCTACCAGACGGAGAGCAACTACCTGCGGGTGTACGTCGCCCAGTTGCGGCGCAAGCTGGAGCCCGAGCCCTCGCGCCCGCGTTACCTGCTCACCGAGTCCGGCATGGGCTACCGCTTCGTGGCTTGAGCAGTGCTGGCCTGGGGGAGCGACCCCCCTGGAACCCCCCGGGGCCCCGCCCGCCTCCCCTTCCCCCTTCACTGCGCCTGGCCGGCAAGCCGGCAGGCCCCATCGCGCGCGCTAACCGATACCGAAGAAGCCGAGGATCGTGGTGCCGAGCAGGAGCAGGCTCATCGCCGAGATGCCGATCACGCAGATCCCGGCCACGATGCGGAACCACGGTCTGTTGGCGGCCTTGCCCAGCACGCTGCGCCGGTTGGTGAGGATCAGGATATAGATCAGGATCACCGGGGTGACGATGCCCTGCAGCACCTGGGTGCCGATCAGCAGCGAGATCAGGTTGATGTGGGTCAGCGCCAGCGAGGCGCCGATGATGACCTGCACGGTGAACAGCCCAAGGAACAGCCTGGCCTCGGTGAACCGGCGGGACACCGAGCGTTCCACGCCGACCGCCTCGCTGATCGCGTAGGAGCTGGACAGTGGCACCACCGCCCCGGCGAGCGCGGACGCGCCGATCAGGCCGATCGCGAACAGCGCCTCCGCCCCGGATCCGGCGACCGGCTTGAGCGCCTGGGCGGCCTCGGACGCCGAAGTCAGCGGTCCCGTCCCGCCGATGGCGGCGGCGGTCGCGATGATGATCGTGATCGACACGAAGCAGGCGAAGAGCGCGCCGGAGATCGCGTCGATCCTGGCCCGCGGGTAGTCCGCCGGGTCGGCGCCCTTGTCCACCACTCCCGCCGCGGCATAAAGCTGCATGTACGGGCTCACCGTGGTGCCGATCAGCGCCACACCGAGCAGCAGGAAAGCCTTGCTGGTCTCGAAGTGCGGTATCACCAGGTTCTGCCCGACCTGAGCCCAGTCCGGGCGGCCGAGTATCGCCGCGATCGGGTAGGCCAGGAAGGCCAGCGACATGATCAGGAAGATCCGCTCCGCGTACCGGTAGGAGCCGAACAGCACGAGCGCCCAGATGGCGACGGCCGCGATCGGGATGATGATGTACCGGCTGACGCCGAGCAGCCCGAACGCGGCGCCGATGCCAGCGAACTCCGACACGACAAGACCGGTGTTGGCCAGCAGCACACAGAACAGCGCCAATGCGGTGAAGCGCAGGCTGAACTGCTCCCTGATCAGCGCCGCCAGGCCCTTGCCCGTGTAGGTGCCCAGCCGCACCGCCATCTCCTGCACCAGCACCAGTGCCACGGTGACCAGCACCATGAAGAACAGGGTCCGGTAGACGAACTGGGAACCCGCCGAGGCGTAGGTGGCGATCCCGGCCGCGTCGTTTCCGGCGTTGGCGGCGACCACGCCGGGCCCCAGGATCGCCAGGAACAGGAAGATCCGGCTCTTGCGCACCCGGGTCAGCCGGACGCCGCCGAGACGGATCCGGGGGAGCGTCGTCAGGCCCGCCCAGGACCGCGCCGCCGCGCCGCCGGTCGCCCTGGAGCCCGCCTCCTGCTTGGCCCGTGCCGCCCGGGCGGCCGCCTTGCGCTCCCGCCCCGACTTGCGCTCGGGTACCGCCTCGCCGGGGGCCTCCCCCTCCGGCTCCGCACCGGACCCGTGAACCCTTGCCTCCTCCTTCCCGCTGGTCACTGCCATAGCCTCGGGAAGTGGAGCCGGCCGTGCCCGGGCACCAGCGCGTCCAGCACGTCGTCGGACAGGATCCGGCCGAGCGGCTTGCCCTCGTCGTCGACCACCAGCAGCGACGATCGCCGCGACTCGACCATCTCGGTCGCGACCGTGTCGAGGTCCGCGTCGGGACGCAGGGTGACCGGCGGATTTTCGGGGTCGATGATGTCCGCAAGCTGTTTGCCGGATTTGTTGACAAGCAGGTCGAAGGCGGACACGTCGCCGATGAGCCGCCCCTCGGCATCGAGCACCGCCACCGAGTCGATCTCCGTCTGGTGCTTGGCCAGCTTGACCAGCCTCTTCCGCACTTCCTCGACGGTCTCGTGCGGCTCGGCGAGGGCGAGCACCGTGGTCATCACACCGCCGGCCTCGTCGGGGGCATAGCCGAGCAGCCGGGCAAGCTCCCGCTGGGTCGCGAGCGGCATCCGGGCGAGCAACTGCGCCTGCTCCTCCTCGGGCAGCTCGCGCAGCGCCTCCGCGGCCTCGTCGGGCTCCATCGCCGCGACCAGGTCGGCGGCCTGCCCGGGCTCCATCTCCCGCAGCAGGGCGGTCAGCTCGTCCGGCTCCATCTCCTCCAGCGCGTCCGCCGCCAGGTCGTGATCCAGGCTGGCAAGCAGTTCCTTGCGCCCTGACCTGCCCAGCCCTTCCAGCACGTCGGCGAGTTCAGCGGGGCGCAGCCGGCGGAGCGTGGAGCTGCGGGTGCGGAGCTTCATCGCGGCGGGCTCCTCGGGCGAGTCCTCGCCGAACGACTCGACCGCGGCCCAGTCGATCACCCGGTCCGGGGTGGGGTGCCAGCGGAAGCGCTTGGGGCCGAGCCGCCGCAGCAGGGTCTGCAGGCTCACGTCCACACCGACCAGCCGGACCTGGTCACCCACCTGGGCAAGGTACAGGTCGGCGGCCCTGATCACCTGGACCTCGTCGGTGTCCACCAGTTGGTGATCGAGGATGTCCCTGGCCAGCAGCACCTCGCCCTCACGGCGCTGGAACTCGCGCAGGTCCATCCGGGCGGTCCGCAGCGTGACCGAGCGCCGGTCCACGTGGTCGATGACCGAGGCGTCCAGGTAGGCGCGGCGGCGGCCGACCCGGACCACCAGTCCGGTGACCGCCGGGTAGTCCTCGCCGCCATCCATACTCGCCACCAGGTCGACGAGGCGGCCCACCTCCTCGCCCGACTGGTTCAGCACCGGGGCGCCGTCCAGGCCGACGAGCGAGATGATGTTGTGCCGGACCTGCCGGGACGTCGTCAGGCGCTGCGAATAGGCCTCGAACAGGTGGGCCGGGGCGCGGCCGTTACGGGCCCGCGGGGCAGGCTCCCGAGCGCGTGAGAGAAATCGCCGGTCGGACACAGCAACCTCCTGGACCGCCGGCCGATCCGGGTGAGCTACCCGGGAGGGCCCGGCAGGCGTAGGGATGGGAACGGGCAGCATCTGGCGGCCCGGCCCCTGGTGGTAGCCGCGCCCGCCGTGGTTGTACTGCATGGATCGCCGAGCACGACCGCACCTCCCTCATCTCGGTTGCGAGATCAAGGCTAAACGCAGTGGGCGGGTAACGAAAGCGAGGGGTCCGCGGTGGCGGTGGGCCCCGCTGGCCCTATGGCCTGCTCAGCTCACCGCGCCACGGTCCTGCAGGCCGGTGATCTCGGCCTGGGTCAGGCCGAGGCCGGTCAGCACCTCCCTGGTGTTGCTGCCGGGCCGTACCGGCGGTGACGGCGGGCCGCTGGGGGTGCGGCCGAAGCGGGGCGCCGGGGCCGGCTGGACGACCCCGCCCACGTCGACAAAGGTGCCGCGGGCCGCGTTGTGCGGGTGGGACGGCGCGTCCTGCGGGCTGACCACCGGCGCCACGCAGGCATCCGAGCCCGCGAACGCCTCCACCCACTGCGCCTGGGTGCGCCCGGCGAACGCCTCGGTGAACCGCGCCCGCAACTCCGGCCAGCCGGACCGGTCGTACTGGGCGGGCAGGCCCGCGTCGTCCAGGCCGAGGCCCGCCAGCAACTCGGCGTAGAACTTCGGCTCCAGCGCGCCCACCGCCATGTACCGCCCGTCGGCCGTGGTGTAGGTGTCGTAGAACGGCGCCCCGCCATCCAGCACGTTGGTGCCCCGCCCGTCCTGCCAGCCGCCCGCCGCGCGCAGCCCGTAGAGGAACGACGCGAGCATCGCCGACCCGTCGACCATCGCCACGTCGATGGTCTGGCCCCGGCCGGACCGCTCACGCTCCAGGAGCGCGGCGAGCACCCCGATCACCAGCAGCATGCCGCCCCCGCCGAAATCCCCGATGAGGTTCAGCGGGGGGAGCGGGCGCTCGCCTTCGCGGCCGATGGGCTCCAGGGTGCCGGACACCGCGATGTAGTCGATGTCGTGCCCGGCCGTCGGTGCGAGCGGGCCGTCCTGCCCCCAGCCGGTCATCCTTGTGTAGATCAGCCGCGGATTCCGCTCCGCGCAGACGTCCGGCCCGAAGCCGAGGCGCTCCGCCACCCCCGGCCGGAACGCCTCCACGAGCACGTCCGACTCGGCCGCCAGGCGGAGCAGGATGTCCACGCCGGCCGGGTTCTTCAGATCCAGCCGGATCGACCGGCGGCTGCGGGACAACGGGTCGACCGGCGGCAACTGCTGCCGGCCCGAGCGATCCGGGCGGTCGATCCGCAGCACGTCCGCCCCGAGATCGGCCAGGACCATGCACCCGAACGGAGCCGGTGCCAGGCTCGCCACCTCGATGACCTTGAGCCCTTCCAGGGGGCCTGTCCGTCTGTCCACCCCGATAGCCTGCCATGCCACGCAATGCCCGGCCCCGCCCGGGGGAGCGACCCCCCTGGAACCCCCCGGGGCGCCGATGGCGCCTGGCCGGCAAGCCGGCAGGCCCCATCGCGCACGCTAGCCCGGGGGGCGACCCCCGGAACCCCCGCTGGACCAATCCCCCGTTCCTTCGTCACGGGGCATTGGTCCCGGGCCAACCCTGATCCGGGCGGGATCTCCCTGCGGGCCAGCGGACGGCAGACGCTAGCCGGGGTCGTGGCTGGCCGGGCCGAACTGGGCGAAGGCGCGCAGGTTCGCGGTGCTCTCCCCGCGCTTGATCCGCCACGCCCACTCGCGGCGGATCGAGGACTCGAACCCGATGGCAAGCGCCGGGTTGAAGTTGTCGTCGGAGTAGCTGAGCACGCAGCCGAGCACCCTGTCGATCTCCTCGGTGGAGACCGACGCCAGCGGCAGCCGGCCGGTCAGGTAGACGTCCCCTCGCTCGTCCACGGCGAAATGCACCCCGTACATCCGGCCGTTGCGCTCCAGCAGGAACCGGTAGAAGCGGGCGTGGTTCTCGTCCGGCTGACGGCAGAAGAACGCCTCCACATGCAGGCTGTGCGCGCCCACGATCAGCCAGGTCATCGTCGCGAGCTTGCGCTGGCCCTCGAGCCGGACCAGATAACTGCCGGGCTCCGGGCTCTCCGCCGTGAGCTCCAGCGCCGCCAAGGCCGCCTCCACCGCCGCCGTAGCAGCCGCCTGGCTGGTCGGCATCTCAGCCACGGCCTTGAGTCCGGGCGCCGCGGGGCCGTCTCCCAAGCCGGCGCGGCCAAGGCTCCGCGACGAAGGAGCGGGGCCTTGAGCCATCGGGGGGTTCCGGGGGGTCGCTCCCCCGGGCAAGCACTGCCATGAGGGCTATCCTGCCAGCGCCGGGCGCCCTTCAGCCTGTGCGGCCATGGCTCCGCGGTACACGCTGAGCAGACGGTCGACCGTGCTGCCCCAGCCGAACCGGCTCGCATGCTCGACCGCGCCCGCCGACAACCGGGCCCGCAGCGCCGGGGAGGCGAACAGCCGGCGCAGCGCGTCGGCGTAACGAGCCGGGTCGTGCCCGGCCACCAGGATGCCGGAAAGGCCGTCCTGGACCGCGGTGCGCAGGCCGCCCACCGAGGCCGCGACCACCGGCGTGCCGCAGGCCTGCGCCTCGACGGCGACCAGCCCGAAGGACTCCGAGTAGGACGGGACCATGACGACCGTGGCGGCCCGGTACCAGTCGGCGAGTTCGGACTGCGGACAGGGCGGCTCGATCCGGACCACGTCACACAGCCCCAGCGCCCGTGCGGCCTCGGTGAGCTGGTCGGGGTCGGCGCGGCCGGTCCCGCTCGGGCCGCCCACGAAGGCAACCGTGAGCATCTGGGCCAGCGCTGGGTCGCCGCGGATCAGGTCCGCGGCCGCGTGCAGCACCACGTCCGGCGCCTTCAGCGGCTGGATCCGGCCCGCGAACACGATGACCGGCCCGTCCTCGGGCAGGCCCAGCCGCCGCCGGGCGGCGCCGGCCGGCCCGGGCCGGAAGATCGACAGGTCCACTCCCGGGTTGACGGTCCAGATCTTGGCCGGCTCCGCCCCGTAGAGCCTGGCGAGCTCGCGGGCCTCCTCGTCGGTGTTCGCCACCAGCCGGTCGGCCGAGGCGACCACGTCCGATTCGCCACGCAGCCGGATGTCCGGCTCCCGCATGTCCCCGCGGGCGAGCGCGGCGTTCTTGACCTTGCCGAGCGTGTGCATGGACTGCACGAACGGCACGCCCCACCGTTCCTTGGCGACCGCGCCTACGTGGCCGGAGAGCCAGTAGTGGCCGTGCACCAGGTCGTACCGGCCCGGTGCGTAGGCGGCCTCGGTGCGCAGCACTCCCAGGGTGAACTCGCAGAGCTGGGCGGGCAGGTCGGCCTTGTCCAGTTCCTCGAACGGGCCCGCCTGCACGTGCCGGACCAGCACCCCGGGCACTAGTTCGTGCACGGGCGCGGCGTCACGGGAGACCGCACGGGTGAAGATCTCCACCTCGACGCCGCGGGCGGCCATCCGCTTGGCGACCTCGACGACGTAGACGTTGAGGCCCCCCGCGTCGCCGGTGCCCGGCTGCTCCAGCGGCGAGGTATGCACGCTGATGGTCGCGATCCGCCTTGGTACCCGTCCCGGCACAGGCATCCACCTCCGACAGGGCGACCTGGAGGCCGCATCACGTGTACCCGCCAGGGGGAACCACGCAGCCGCATCACGTGTTCCCGTAGGCTCTCGGCATGTCCACACTGGTGCTGCTCAGGCACGGCGAGAGCACGTGGAACGCGGAGGGGCTGTTCACCGGCTGGGTGGACGTCGGGCTTTCCGGCGCCGGAGCCCAGGAGGCCGTGGCGGGCGGCGTGCTGCTGCGCGAACAGGGCCTTCGCCCGGAAATCGTGCACACTTCGGTGCTGACCCGCGCCATCCAGACGGCCAACCTGGCGCTGGAGGAAGCGGGCCTGCTCTGGCTGCCGGTGGCCAGGTCCTGGCGGCTCAACGAGCGGCACTACGGCGCGCTCCAGGGGAAGAACAAGGCGCAGACCCGGGAAGAGTTCGGCGACGAACAGTTCATGATCTGGCGCCGTTCCTACGACATCCCGCCGCCACCGCTGCCCGATGATCACCCGCTCTCCCAGTCGGCCGACCCGCGTTATGCCCACCTCCCGCCCGAGTTGCTGCCCCGCACCGAGTGCCTCGCGGACGTGCTCCACCGGATGCTCCCGTACTGGTACGACGCGATCGTGCCGGAACTGGCGGCGAACCGGACGGTTCTGGTGGTCGCCCACGGCAACTCGCTGCGCGCCCTGGTCAAGCACCTGGACGAGATCGGCGATGCCGAGATCGCGGGGCTGAACATCCCTACCGGCATCCCGCTGTTGTACGAGCTGGACGGGAGCTTCCGGCCGAAGGTGCCCGGCGGCAGGTACCTGGATCCCGAGGCTGCGTCGGCGGCGGCCGAGGCAGTGCGTAACCAGGGACGATGACCCCCCTCGCGTTGACGATGTGGAAACAGCCGGAGACTGCTCGTTATGGGCGGAAGATACCGGCGTGACCAGTTGGTGACTGTTTTATGAATACCTGAGGAACACGCTCACCGTGGGGATACCGCCTGAGGCGCCCCAGACCTTCTTTGCATACCATCGAAGCGTGAGCGTGCACGTGACGGCCGGTGTTGGTGGTCTGGCGCCAGCATTCTGCCCCGCCACGGCAAAGGCCCGCTGGTGACCGCCCGCGGGCGCGTCGCTGACCTGGAGCCCGCCGCCGACCGGCCGCGCGCCACCAGGCTGCCGCCCGGTGTGGCGTCCGTCCTGTCCGTGCTTTCCTCCTCCGCGGTCGTGCTCGACCACGCCGACAAGGTGCTGATGGCCAGCCAGGCGGCCCGCACGTTCGGCTTGGTCAAAGACGGCCAGCTCATCGTCGGGGAACTGCTCGCCCTGGTGCGGCAGGTCCGGCGGGACGGGCAGACCCGCGAGGGTGAGGTGGACCTGTCCGGCAGTTCGTTCGGCGGCCGGCGGACCAGTTTCGCCGTGCGGGTCGCCCCGCTTGGCAGCGAGGGCCTGATCCTGCTGCTCGCCGAGGACCAGACCGAGAGCCGGCGGGTCGAGGAGGTCCGGCGGGACTTCGTGGCCAACATCAGCCACGAACTGAAGACGCCCGTCGGTGCGCTCGCCCTGCTCGCCGAGACCATGGAGGAAGCGGCCGACGACCCGGAGGCCGTGCGCCGCTTCGCCGGCCGCATGCGCCAGGAGGCCTCCCGCCTGACATACCTGGTCCAGGACCTGATCACGCTGTCGCGGATCCAGGCCGCCGAGCCCATGCCCGACCCGATAACCGTGGACCTGAGCGCGATCGTCGCCGAGGCGGTGGACCGGGTCCGGATGAAGGCGAGCGCGGACGGCATCGAACTCGTCGCCGCCTGCGAGGAACGCATTTTCGTGCTCGGCGACGAGGATCTCCTGGTGACCGCGCTGCGCAACCTGCTGGAGAACGCGATCGCCTACAGTCCGGTGAAGACCAGGGTGGTGGTCTCGGCCTCCCGGGACGGCAGCCGCAACGCACAGATCAGCGTCGCCGACCAGGGGATCGGCATCCCCGAGCGTGATCTGGAGCGGATCTTCGAGCGGTTCTACCGGGTCGATCCGGCCCGGTCCAGGGCCACCGGGGGAACCGGCCTCGGGCTGGCGATCGTGAAGCACGTGATGGCCGCGCACCGCGGCAAGGTCACGGTGTGGAGCCAGGAGGGTGTCGGGTCCACCTTCACCCTGCAGATGCCTATCGTGAGCAAGCCCCCGACCGCGGGCACCAAATCGGCCGGCGGTCCCTCGCAGCATGTCAGGGAGGCGGTCAAGTGACCCGAGTGCTGGTGGTCGAAGACGAGGAGTCCTTCAGCGACGCGCTGTCCTACATGCTGCGCCGCGAGGGCTTCGAGGTGGCGGTCTGCCCGACCGGGCCCGACGCGATCGAGGCTTTCGACCGGCACGGCGCGGACCTGGTGCTGCTCGACCTCATGCTGCCCGGCCTGCCCGGCAGTGAGGTGTGCCGGACGCTGCGCGAGCGCTCCAACGTTCCGGTGATCATGCTCACCGCCAAGGACAGCGAGATCGACAAGGTCGTCGGCCTGGAACTCGGTGCCGACGACTACGTCACCAAGCCCTTCTCGTCACGGGAACTGGTTGCCCGGATGCGCGCGGTGCTCCGGCGCCGTGGTGAGCCGGACGAGCCCGGTGGCTCGATCATGGAGTCGGGTCCGGTCCGGATGGACGTGGACCGGCACGTGGTGACCGTGCGCGGCCAGCAGGTCCAGGTGCCGCTCAAGGAGTTCGAACTGCTTGAGGTCCTGCTCCGCAACGTCGGCCGGGTGCTGGCCCGGATGCAGCTCATCGACCGGGTCTGGGGCGCGGACTACGTGGGCGACACCAAGACCCTGGACGTGCACATCAAGCGGCTCCGGGCCAAGATCGAGACCGACCCGGGCAACCCGCGGCACA
>Ga0070713_100001607_pt1 | contig 14469 bp, 11 predicted proteins | sample LARL82metaG_FD_65465 | JGI IMG/M metagenome (GOLD analysis project Ga0070713, IMG submission 65465) | Corn, switchgrass and miscanthus rhizosphere microbial communities from Kellogg Biological Station, Michigan, USA - LAR L8-2 metaG | ecosystem: Host-associated > Plants > Roots > Rhizosphere ...
CCACAAAAGTGAAATGCACGAAACTTTCGTAGCTTTGCTCGTGCGCTGGATAGTCGTTGCCGGTTGCGGTGGCGTATTCGACATTGCCGTGGTCGGCCATGGGGGGAAGCTCTCCGAGTCGCTTAAAAGGCAGGCGCAGTGGGGTTAGCGCAATTGTGCCCGAAGGGCAACGCCGCCAGCCTCAGCTTTTGGTGGACGCCTGCAGACCCGCCCGCTCGAGCGCGGCCGTTTGCCGCGCGGCGACTTTGGTGGTCTCAAAATCCTCGATCGCTTCATTGAACAATCGATAGAAATTGAGTTCCGCCGCCAGGTGCAAAAACACGGCGCCAAGCCCGATCGCCGCCCGGTCCATGAAGACGAATTCGCGCGGCACCGTCACCGGGCCGCGCGCCTTGAGGGCCTGATGAACGCGGAAGGCTTCCTTGCGGCCGTATTGGGAAGGCTTCACCCCGTCCGCAATGGTGCGCACGCGATCGTCGAGCAACGGACCATAGATGAAGCGCGCCCAGATATTGAGCGTGTCGATCAGCTCGCGGTTGAGCCGCTTGAAACCCCAGGTCTCGTAGGCGTGCACCACCAGGGCGTCATCGCCGTGCAACAATCCGCGATAGAGGTCGACCACGCCGGCAACAAAGCTGGGCGGGAATATGCGGATGCAGCCGTAGTCGAGCAGATTGATGCCGGCCGGTTTGCCTTTCGCATCGTCGAAAACGGTGTAGTTGCCGAGATGGGGATCGCCGTGGATGACCCCGAATCGGCTGAACGGAAACCACCAGGCCGTGAACATGGCGGTGGCGAGCCGGTTGCGCGCGGCCAGCGGCGCATCCTTGTGTTCGAGCAGTTTGTGGCCGGTCAGCCAGTCCATCGTCAGCAAGCGGCCGGTCGAGAGCGCTGGCCAGACTTTCGGCACGCAGATGGCGTCATGACCTTTGAGCATGTCCTGGTAAAGCGCGATGTGACAGGCCTCGCGCTTGTAATCGAGCTCTTCGCGAAGCCGTGCAGCGATCTCAACCGCAATTTCGCTGGCATCGATTGCTGGGTCAAAACGTTTGCGGATCGACATCAGCAGCTGGAGCTGATTGAGGTCGGCTTCGACCGCCGACTGCATGTCGGGATATTGCAGTTTGCAGGCAAGTCCCGAGCCGTCGATCGCCGTCGCACGATGCACCTGGCCGAGCGAGGCGGCCGCTGCCGGGTAATGCTCGAAACTGTTGAACTTGCTTTCCCAGCCGGCGCCGAGCTCGGCTTGCATACGGCGCTTGACGAAAGCCCAGCCCATCGGCGGCGCCTGGCTCTGCAGCTTCATCAACTCGCCGGCGTATTCAGCCGGCAGCGCGTCGGGAATGGTGGCGAGCAGCTGCGCCACCTTCATGATCGGACCCTTGAGCCCGCCGAGCGCGGCGGCCAGCGCCAGGGCATTGCCGGCGCGGCCACCCTGCGCACCGACCAAACGCTGGCCCGCGATGCGCGCGGCAACACCGCCGACCTTGGTGCCGACACGGGCATAGCGCCGCGCGCGGGCTGAGAAGCGGTTTTTTTCGTGGTCGGTGGTCATGAACCTCGGCGTACCAGTGTGATACCAATATGGGAAGCAGCCGTGGAGGAAGCGAGCCATGACCGCCCGGATTATTGCAGGTTTTTGTGCCGGCTTCTGGCTGGTCGCGCTATCAAGCGGCGCGTCTGCCGCCATTTGGGCATGGGGTTGCCAGGGTCAACTCGGTAATCAGCAGGTGATCTTCAACCGCGAGTCGATGGTGGTCGTCGACACCAAGCAGAAGATGGGCGACATCCGCAAATTGCGCATGACCAAGATCGAGTTGCCGAAGGAATCGCCGCCGCACGTCGACTACAATCCTGACGATATCAACGGCGGCCTCATCGAGACCATGGATTTTACGCGCGCGGATGATCCCAAGCGCAAGATCGTGCTGACCGAGAAATCATCGCGCAAGATTTCCCACTCGCATAAGCTTATTTGCGGCCGGGATCAGGATGAGGACATCTTTCGCAAAGTGTATCGCTTCCAGCGCGAGGACGAGCCGGCGCGCGACATCACCATGCAATGCTTTGAATATCAATTGTCCACCCGCGGCGGTCGCAAAGGTTGCGGCGAAGACTAGCGCGCTTCGAGCGCTTCCAATTCGTCGATCAAATTGGCAATCACGCTCAGCCCGCCATCCCAGAATTTCGGATCGCGTGCGTCGAGTCCGAAGGGCGCCAGCAATTCGGAGTGATGCTTGGTGCCGCCGGCCGACAGCATGGCCAGATAGCGCTCGGCAAAGCCGCCCGCGGATTTCTCGTAGACCGCATAAAGCGAATTCACCAGGCAATCGCCGAAGGCATAAGCGTAGACATAGAACGGCGAATGCACGAAGTGCGGGATATAGGCCCAAAACGTTTCGTAACCCGGCTTGAGCTCGATGGCCGGCCCCAGGCTTTCGCTCTGCACCGACATCCACAATTCGCAGATTTTGTCGGCCGTCAGTTCACCGTTGCGGCGCTCGGTGTGCACCTTGCGTTCGAAGCTGTAGAACGCCGTTTGCCGCACCACCGTGTTGATCATGTCCTCGACCTTGGCGGCGAGCATGGCCTTGCGCTGTTTCTTGTCGGTGGTTCGTGCGAGCAACTTCTTGAAGGTGAGCATTTCGCCGAACACTGACGCCGTTTCGGCAAGCGTAAGCGGCGTCGGTGCCATCAGCGCCCCGTTGGGCGCCGCCAGCACCTGGTGCACGCCGTGACCCAACTCATGAGCGAGCGTCATCACATCGCGCGGCTTACCCATGTAGTTGAGCAGCACATAAGGATGCGCCGACGGTACGGTCGGGTGCGAGAAGGCTCCCGGCTGTTTGCCGGGACGCACCGGTGCATCGATCCAGTTCTTCGCGAAGAACTGATCGGCGACCTCCGCCATCTTTGGCGAGAACGCGCCATAAGCCGTTAGGATCGTGGCACGCGCATCGCTCCAGGGAATCGTGCGCTGCGCAACCTTTGGAAGCGGCGCATTGCGGTCCCAATGCGGCAGCCGCTTTTTCCCGAACCACTTCGCCTTCAATGCATAATAACGATGCGATAATTTTGGATAGGCGGTGCGCACTGCCGCAACCAGCGCCTCCACGACTTCGCGCTCGACGCGGTTTGACAAGTGGCGCGCGTCCGCGATGTCCTTGAAGCCGCGCCAGCGGTCGGAAATTTCCTTGTCCTTGGCGAGCGTATTGGTGATCAACGCAAACGGCCGCAGATTGTCCTTGAATGTTTTGGCGAGCGCTTCAGCCGCGGCCTTGCGCTTCTTGCCGTCGGCGTCCTGCATCAGATTGAGCGTCGGCTCGATCGCCAGCGACTTGCCGGCGACCTTGAAGCGCAAGCCCGCAATGGTTTCGTCGAACGACCGGTTCCAGGCCGAATAGCCGGTCACGGATTTCTCGTGGAAGAGCTCTTCGACGCGGTCTTCGAGCTGGTAGGGTTTTTCCTTCCGCACGTCCTCGATCCACGGCCGATAGTGGCCGAGCGCCGGATCGTGCATGGCGGAATCGAGATGCGCGTCATCGATGCGGTTGAGCTCGAGCGTGAAGAACAGCAGATGCAAGGACGCCGCGGTGATGCGCTCCTGCACGTCGCCATAGAACTTGGCACGGACCGGGTCGGTGGTGTTGCCGGCATAGACAAGCGAGGCATAGGAGATCAGCCGGCCGAGACGGTCGTCTATCGCCTCATACTGCCGGAGGGCCTCGGCGAGCGCGCGGCCCGCCCCTTCGCCGGCGGCAAACTCGGCCAGGCGTCCCTTGTAAGCCTCCTCGAACAATAAGCAGTCGCTGTCGGCCTGCTCGAGATCGCGCTTGAGTTCGGGGCTGTCGAGGCCCGGATAAAGGTCGTTCAGATTCCACTCGGGCAGAGCACCGAATTTGGTGACTTTGGGGGCTTTTCGGCGGGAGGCGGTTTTGGCCATGGGGGCAATCGTTTTGGGAAAAATGCGGGCGGGTTTACGGCACCATTTAGGCCGCTGCTCATGGCGGCGCGATGGCAGGCGGCCGGTTTTCAACACTTCGCATGCTGCTGTGACTTTCAGGCCTCGTCGTCCGAGGTGGCAAGGCTATTGGGTCCACTTAACAGCCCATTAAGGCAGAGAGGCCACATTGCACCAATTCGGCACAGTCGTGCGTGAGGGGTTTTTATGTCTGAGGTCGTGCTTATCGTCGACGACGATCCGGTTCAGCGTCGCCTCCTCGAAGCGATGGTCCAGCGGTTCGGTTATCAGGCGTTGGTTGCCGAAGGCGGCGATGCCGCGCTCATCTTGCTCACCGGGCCCGACGCGGCACGTATCGACTGCGTTATTCTAGACCTGGTGATGCCTGACCTCGATGGCCTCGGCGTCCTGGCGCGCATGCGTGACGCCGGCCTGAACATTCCCGTGATCGTACAGACGGCACATGGCGGCATCGACAATGTCGTATCGGTGATGCGTGCCGGTGCCACCGACTTTGTGGTGAAGCCGGCAAGCGCCGAGCGGCTCCAGGTGTCACTACACAACGCGCTTGCAACCAAGGCGCTCGCGGGCGAGCTGCAGCGCCTTCGGCGCCGGCAGGACGGCACGCTCACCATCGCCGACGTGGTCACACGCTCGCCCGCCATGCAGCCTGTGCTCAAGGCGGCGGAAAAGGCCGCCGCTTCAACTATCCCCGTCCTGATCGAAGGCGAATCCGGCGTCGGCAAGGAACTGGTCGCACGCGCCATTCATGGCAGCGGCACACGGCGCGCCAAACCGTTCGTGGCGGTCAATTGCGGCGCTCTACCTGAAAATCTCGTCGAGTCGATTTTGTTCGGTCACGAGAAAGGCGCCTTCACGGGCGCGACAGAAAAGCACCCCGGAAAATTCGTCGAAGCGGACGGCGGAACGCTGTTCCTCGATGAAGTGGGCGAACTGCCTGGCCCGGCGCAGGTCAAATTGCTGCGCGCATTGCAGGAGGGCGAAGTCGAGCCGGTCGGCGGCCGCAAATCGGTCAAGGTCGACGTGCGCATCGTCTCGGCGACCAATCGCGATTTGATCGCGGACGTCAAAGCCGGACGTTTCCGGGAAGATCTTTTCTACCGGCTGCACGTTTTTCCAATATCCGTGCCGCCGCTGCGTAAACGGCGCGACGACATTCCGGAGCTTGCCCGCCATTTCCTCACGCGCATCGCGGCGGAAGAAGGCAAGCGCCTGCGCGGCATCAGTGCGCAAGCGATGACGTTGCTCGCCGCCTACCGCTGGCCGGGCAATGTGCGGCAGCTCGAAAATGCGGTGTTCCGCGCCGTAGTGCTTGCCGATGGCGACGCGGTTGGCGTCGACGAGTTCCAGCAGATTGCCTCGCAGGTGTCGGCGGACGCCCTCGCCGTCCAACCGTTCATCGAGCCATCACCAGCTATGGTTGCGTCATGGCCGGAACCCGAGCGCCCGGTCGCAAGCCTGACGTCCTCGCATTCGGTGCCCCTGACCGATCCCCAAGGCGATGTCCGCCCATTGGACGACATCGAACGCGAAGCCATCCGCTTCGCGATAGCGCACTACCGTGGGCAGATGTCGGAGGTCGCGCGGCGGCTCCGTATCGGGCGCTCCACCCTCTACCGGAAGCTGGAGGGCCTGGGCCTCGATGAGGATATCTCCGCGCAATAGGCGAATCAGGCGACGCTGTAGGCCTAAAATACCGCCGGGGCTATCGGGTTAGCCCCAGAGGCGCCCCGTTTTGGCACGGCAAATTTCCCCGCCCTCAATCCCCCAACCGCCAAGTTTTCGGCCCAATTCCCCGCATAGTAAGGGGCTGGACGGGGAACGGCGCTAACAACTCATTAACCGATCCCGATAACACTCACGGGGTTGCCGTCACGGCAGCCCGAGGGGACGTGACGGCGACGTGGGACGGACTCTTTCACGGAAAGATGCTGTGAACTTGGCCTCGCTGCGCGAGCGTTCACTCGTTGTGACTTTGGCGCGCGCCGGCGCCCGCCTCGGTATGGCCGGCCTGTTCATGCTCGGCGCCAACGACGCGCTGCAAAATGCCAGCGCCGAAGGCGACACCCGCACGCTCTCTTTCCATCATCTGCACACCGGCGAAGACATCACCATCACCTTCAAGCGCAACGGCCGCTACGACGACGGCGCGCTGAAAAAGCTCGACTGGTTCATGCGCGACTGGCGCAAGGAACAGCAGACCCACATGGATCCGCATTTGTTCGATCTTTTGTGGGAAGCCTATCGTGAAGTTGGCGCAACGCAGCCGATCGACGTTGTCTGCGGCTATCGTTCGCCGGACACCAACGCCATGTTGCGCGCGCGCTCGAGCGGCGTCGCTCAAAACAGCCAGCACATCAATGGCCAGGCGATGGATTTCTTCATTCCCGGCGTGCCGCTGGAAAAAATCCGCGAGGTCGGCCTGCGCTTGCAGCGCGGCGGCGTCGGTTTCTATCCGACCTCAGGTTCGCCTTTCGTCCACATGGACACGGGAACGATCCGCCACTGGCCGCGCATGACCCATGACCAGCTGGCCAAAGTATTTCCGGACGGCCGCACCGTGCACATTCCGTCCGACGGCCAGCCATTGCGTGGCTATGCGCTCGCGCTCGCCGATGTCGAGCAGCGCGGTGGCCAGCCGTCCGCGACATCGCTGGAAGCGGCGCGCGAAGCAGGCGTGGTCACGGCAAGTTTCGAGTCTGGCGCTGCGAAGCCGAAACGTAGCATTTTCGCCCGGCTGTTCGGCGGTCACAAAGACGCCGACGAGGTGAGCGAGGAGCCGACGCCCAAGCAGGCGCGCACGCCGATGGCGGTTGCGAGCCTGTCTCCGCCAAAGCCCCAAGCGGTAACGGTTGAACATATTGTGCCGCTGCCGACGGCGCGGCCGAAACCCGCTGCAGTCGCTGTCGCCGCAGCCACGCCCAAGTCGGCCGCCCGCACGGTTGTCACCGCCTCGCTCGGCGGCAACCTCTTTGACAACCGTGGCTATTGGCACGGCGCTGTGCAGACCGGTCCGGAGCTGCCGGCGGCGGCCGCACAAAAAGTATTTGAGACCGCCAGCATCGAGCCGAAAGCGACCGGCAGTACCGTGCTCGCATATGCCTCCGCATCCGAACCGCTCGCCCCGGCCCGCACCCGCCCGATGGGATCGCGCATGCCACAAATGCCTCAGGAAGCCAGCGTCATGCCGGCGCAGGGGAACACGACGACCGTGGCAAAACCCGCGCTTGCGACCGCTGGAGCGAATTCCGGCCTTCGTTCCGACAGTCCGTGGCTGCGCGCGGCGATGCTCACCCCGAGCGTCAGCGATTTCATGACAACGACCCGCATTGGGACCGTCGACATGCGCCCGCTTCAGGGCCTGCTTTACAAGCCGTCGATGGCGGTGACGATGTCCTTCTCGACCGATCCGCAGCTCGGCATGGTGGCCAGCCGCTTCGACGGTCCGGCGGTGGTCTTCGTGGCCACCACCTCGTTCGCGTTCCAGTCGACCGCGTCGCTGCGGTAATTACCTAGTTGGCCATTCCCAACGCGTGCAGGTAAGTGTCGAGCACTTCCTGTTGCTCGCGACGCTCATCGGTGTCCAGCTTGCGCAGCCGCACTATGGCGCGCAGCGCCTTGGTGTCGAAGCCGGTCCCTTTCGCCTCTGCATAGACGTCGCGAATATCGTCCGACGTTGCTTTTTTTTCTTCTTCCAGCCGCTCGATACGTTCGATCACGGCTTTGAGCTGATCCTTGGCGAAGCGGGTGGCTGGTTGTTCTTTTTCAGCCGCAGCGGTGGAAGGCATCGTCGTCTCCTTGACTTCACATGGCGGCCATCACCGCCATTTGCCAAGAAGCTTTCGGAATTGCGTGCCCTCAGGTCAAGCCAATGACGCCGTCATCCACGCTGTTCACATGCAGCCGGGGACTACGAGTGCCGGGGGCTGGACTTTTCGAATGCCGCCTTCTGCTCCGGTGAGGCTTCTTTCTGATGTTTCTTGCGCCATTCTTCGTAGGGCATGCCGTAGACGATCTCCCGGCTCTCATCCTTGGTCATGGCGAGGCCTTTGTCGTCGGCGGCATCCTTCATCCAGTTCGACAGGCAATTGCGGCAGAAGCCGGCCAAATTCATCATGTCGATGTTCTGTACGTCGGTTCGCGAACGCAAGTGGTCGACCAGGCGCCGGTATACGGCGGCCTCAAGCTCGGTGCGGGTCTTGTCGTCCATAGTGGTGTCCTCCACTGTATTGAAGATAGAGATCACTCGCCTGCCTTTGAAGGCCCAAAAAGGCCCGATACGGGGACCTAGGGAGACCATAGCGTGAAGTTTGCCCATTTTTCCCATGTCTGGGCCAAGCCAGGCATGACCGCGCACCAGCGTTACGAAGAGCTATGGCGTGAACTTCAGCTGTGTGACGACCTCGGTTTCGACTACAGCTTCTGCGTCGAGCACCATTTTCGCCCGGACGAAAGTTGGATCTCCTCACCGAGCCTCTATGTTGTCGGCGCGGCGGCGCGCACGCGCCGCATGCGCATCGGGCCCATGGGTTACGTCGTGCCCCTGTATCACCCGCTGCGCCTGGCCGAGGAAATAGCACTCGTTGACCAGATCGTCGGCGGGCGCATGGAGCTCGGGCTCGTGCCGGGCATCAATCCGGATTATTTCAAGCCGTTCGGCCTCGACTATAATCTGCGCAAGTCGCCGACGCTCGAATTCGTCGACTATTTGCGCGCGGCCTATGGTGAAAAGCAGCCATTCTCCTTTCACGGCGACGTTCATCGCACCGAGAGCGCGCAGCTCGCCGTGCAGCCGTTGCAAAAACCCCATCCGCCGCTGTGGATGATGAGCCGCGACCCGCAGACGCTCGAATTTTGCGCCCGCAATGCGATCAATCCGGGTTATTTCCTGGTCTATCCGCGCCCCGACGCAGCGCCGCGGTATCGCAAGTTTCTCGCTGACTGGGCCGCCAGCGGCCGGCCGCAACCGCCGAAGATTGCCTATTGCACGATCGTCTACGTGGACGACACCGACGAGAAGGCGCTCGACGTTGCACTGGCGCGCGCTGCGCGGGCCTATGAGGGGTTTCTGCCGCCGCCGAAGCCCGGCGAAACATTCGAAGAACGCGTGCGAGAACACGCCAAGAAATACATCGGACGCGGCGAGCCGGGCGCGTCCGAGATCATGGCAAACCTGTTCGATGCCGATTACCTGATGAAAAACGAACTCGTGTTCATCGGCTCAGCGAAGACAGTCGCGGAGAAAATTCACGCCGCTGCAAAAAATGGCCTATTCAATGTCTTCATGGGCGAGTTCAATTTCTCGGACCTCCCGGAGGCCGATCTCCTGCGATCGATCCGCCTCTTCGGCGAGAAAGTCATCCCGGAATTGCGGGCTTACGAGCCGTTCTGAGCCAAAAGCAAAGCGGCGCCGCTGCGGCGCCGCCCGCTTGGCAGGAGAAAATAGGCCCTATTCCGCCGGCACTGCGTTTTCTTGCAGCCACGGCCGCTCACGCATGCGCGCAGCGTTGAGCCGGTAGATTATGAAACAGACCACCGCGCCGACCGCGAACGGTAACGCTGACCAAATGTAGAGCTGCGACACGGGAAGGCCGACAAAAAGCGCTCCCAACAATGGTCCGATAATGGCGCCGAGGCGCCCGATGCCGAGTTGCCATCCCGAGCCGTTGGCGCGCAATGACGTGGGATAGATCATCGCTCCCACCACATTGATCCCGGATTGAATGCCTAGGACGACGGCACCGGCCAGGAAGGTCACACTCAACAAGATCGCAGTCGACGACAGTCCGGCCGCGAAGCCGATTGCGCCAACGACCGGAACTGCGACCACGAACAGGATGGCGATGGCGAGGAAGCGTCGCCGCTGTACCCACCAGCACAGCAGTAGTGCGCCAACGGTACCGCCCACCTGCAGCGCCGCGCCGGCGAGTGCCCCCGTCGTCGGCGGCAACTTGGCGGCCGCCATCAAGGTCGGCGTCCAACTGATAAGGAAGAAATAACCCATCAGGTTGAGGGCAAACATCAGCCACGTGAGCGGCGTGATGACGGCCAAACCGTCACGGAACAAATAGACCGGATTGCTAGGCGCCTGCTTTTCATCCTCGATGATAAAGCGCGCATTGGCGGGCACCACGAAATCGGGACGAATTTCTGCGATCGTCTTTTCCAATTTGCCGCGCTGACTTTCGTGCAACGCCATATGTTTGATCGATTCCGGCAGGCCGAAGATTGCCGCAAGCGCTATGACAATCGGCAAGATTCCGCCGATGATGAAGATGATCTGCCAGCCATGGGTGGGAACCAGAGCAGCACTCACGAACCCGGCGAGCGCGCCGCCGACCGGCACGGTGCCGACGGCGATGATAGCCAGCGTCGCGCGCAGGTGACGAGGTGCGGATTCGGTGTTGATTGCCACCACGTTGGGGATAACGCCGCCAATGCCAAGCCCGGCGAAGAAGCGCAGCCAGGACAGTTCGGTGAGGTTGGTCGAGTACGCCGCCCAGTAGGTGAGCACACCAAAGAGAATATTTGCGGCGATCAGCGCGGGTTTGCGTCCGTAGCGGTCGCCGATCCAGCCAAAAATCTGCGACCCGAACAATACGCCAATATTGCTGGCGCTGAGCACGAGGCCGAGCTCCTTCGGCGCCACGTGCCATTCCGCAATCAGGCGCGGAGCGGCGAAAGCGATGCCGGCAATATCGTAACCATCGATGAGGGCGATTAAGATTGACCAGATCATCAGCTTGATCTGAAACGAACTGAGTCCGCGTTCGTCGAGCAGGCGCGAAACCTGAACGACCGGTTGGTCCGCCATATTTCCCTCCCCTGGGCCGTTTTTTTAATATCGAGCGGACCGTTAGCGGTCCTTGGACGAATGCTATGCCACCCGCGCGGCCGTGGAAAGCGCCCCTATTCAGGCCGACGCGGACACCGGCAAAATCAATTCGGACGGGTGTGCTGAATCGTGATGAATCGTGTCGCTGCCCATCTTGTCCGGCCGGTAATAGTGGGACCACAGAACTTCGGTGGCCGGTGAATCGCCATTGACCACTTCGAGCCGCAAACGATGTCCCTGTTTGACGAGATAGGCCATCGGCTCGAGGCTGATCTCGAACTTGTAGATTTCGTTCGGCGTGAGCGGCTGCGGATCGGCATGGCTGTGGTAGGGCACCATTTCCGTGCTGCGTGCCGGATCCAAGGTGCGGTGCGATGCGCGCAGCCATCCGCGCGTGATCAGTTCGGCAAACGGGTTTAGTCCTTTGCCGCGGTCGTCAGGCGACTGAGGAAATTGATCGGAGAGCTTGACGAAGAAATCCGTGTCACGCGCGGTGGACGAAGCATAGAGCACCAGCTTGATCGGCCCGCAAATTTCGAGATCGCTTTCGAGTGGCGCGGTCGTAAACGTCAGCACACGGCGCGCGGAATCAAAGCCGCCGGGCGGACCGGCAGGTCCAAAGCCGACAACGCCCGACACCCAGCCCGGATTTGGATACTTATAGGCCGTGGAGGCCGCGCCAGCCGCAGCTTGTGATGATAGCCCGCCGTCATTCAACGAGCTCACACTGCCGGATGATGAAGCGTTGAGATACCAGCGCGTGTAACGCGTACCGGGCGGCGGCCAGCTGTCGGCCTTGCGCACTACGTTGGATCCGCGAACGGCATATTCGACGTTCGGGCGCGCCGCATAATCGGTCTGCTTGCCTTTGAGGTAGTGGTCGTAGAAGGGCAACAGCACCGTTTTGTGAAATTCGATGCTGGAAAATTCCGCTGCGGCGGCCCATGCGTTTGGAACGCCGGACATCCGCAGTTTTTTCGGTCCTGAGGCGCGGTGATAGGCGTCGATATTGCCGCGCGTGTGCAGCTGCATCTTGGCCCAAACGCCGCTCGAATAGAGCGGCACCTTGATCCGATCGAGCACCTCCCAGGCGCTGCGTTCGCGCCAGAACTCATCAAAGGTGGGATGCGACGCGACCAGTTGCGTGAGATCCGTTTCCTGGTCGCGCGATGGGCCGTTCGCCGGGAAACGGTTGATGAACCGGTTCTGGTACCACCAGTAACCGGGGAAGAAATCGCAAGGGATGCCGCCGTGATAGGTGCCGGCGCGATAGACATCGGCAAGACCATCATGCGCGGCGAGGCACGCAAGCGCGGGCGGCGCCAGCGCGCCCATGAACCATTGCAGCATGCAGAAATACGACTGGCCGATGCCGCCGACCTTGCCATTGGACCACGGCTGCCGGCCGATCCATTCAATGACGTCGTAGAGATCCTGCTGCTCACCTCGACCGAGAAATTCGAATTCGCCACCGGACCGGCCGCTGCCACGCACGTCCATGTGGACATAGGCGTAGCCCTGTTCGACGTACCACTCGATCGGTCCGGTCTCGCGCCAGAGAAATTGCGCGCTTGCCGGCAAGCTGTTGTTGTCGAAACGATAGGGAGCGGCGCCGAACAAGGCCGGAAAGGGCCCCGAGCCATCAGGCCGATAAATGCGTGCGCCGATCGAAGTCCCGTCACGAACGTCGACCTGAACAATTTCGTCGATCACAAGCGGCAGTCCCGGGCTACTATTGGCAGCGCAAAGCTTAGTAGACTCTGCGCGCGAGCTTCAAGGACCGATTCGAACGATGGCTCAACATCGCCCTTTTCTAGAGGACCTGTATCGCGCGGCGGTCGCCGCTGCGCATCCGGCGTCCTGTTTGCCGCTATTGTTGCCGCCCCCGCCCACCGGACGGGTCATTTTATTAGCGGCGGGCAAGGCCGCGGGCTCGATGACCGAAGTCGCCGAAGCCCGCTATCTCGACGAACTGCGGATTGCGGCCGAGCGTTTGAGCGGTGTCGCGGTCGCACGCCACGGCTACGGGCGGCATCTGCGGCGCGTGCACATGATCGAAGCCGGCCATCCCATTCCTGATGCAGCGGGGCTGGAGGGCGCCGACCGCGCGCTGGCGCTGGCGGATGGGGCGGACGCAAATGATCTCGTCCTGGTTTTGATGTCGGGCGGCGCTTCGGCCAACTGGATCGCGCCGGCGGACGGCATCGCGTTCCAGGACAAACAGGCGGTGACCCGCGCGCTGCTGCGCTCTGGCGCGGTCATCGGCGAGATCAACACGGTCCGCAAACATCTCTCGCGCATCAAAGGTGGTCGCCTCGCCCGGCACGCGCGTCCGGCCAGGCTCGTAACCATTGCGATTTCGGATGTGCCCGGCGACGACCCGTCGGCAATCGGCTCCGGGCCCACCGTTCCCGATCCCACAACTCTTGCGGATGCACGCGCGATTGTTGCGAAGTATGGCCTCACCCTTCCCGACGCGGTGACACGCGCGCTGAATGATTCAAAAAATGAATCGCCAAAGCCCGGCGACCTTGTTTTCTCCGGTAGCGAATTCGTACTCGCAGCGCGTCCGGCCGATGCAATGAAGGCGGCAGAGGCGGCCGTGCGCGCGGCCGGCTACGACTGCATTTCGCTCGGCGATCGTGTCGAGGGTGAAGCCCGCGACGTCGCCGCCGCGCACGCCGGTCTTGCGCGCGAACTCCGTACGCAAGGAAAACAGGGGGTGATCATTTCCGGCGGCGAACTGACGGTGACCATCCGCGGCAAGGGCCGCGGCGGGCCCAATCAGGAATATGCCCTGGCGCTTGCCATGGCGATCGACGGGTTGCCTGCAATTGGTGCGATCGCCGCCGACACCGACGGCACAGATGGCGGAGCGGGAGACGCAAAAGACCCCGCCGGCGCCATCGTTGATGGCGAATCGGTGGCACGCGCCCGGGCCCACGGCCTCGATCCCGCCGCCTTCCTCGCCGACAACAATTCGACGGGCTTTTTCGCGGCGCTAGGCGATCTCGTGATGCCGGGGCCGACCTACACCAACGTGAACGATTTCCGCGCCATCATCGTTGACAGGCCGTGACCGATCACGCCACAACCGCGCATCCTTCGGAACCGGCGAGAATCGTGACCGCATTGCCACTTGCCGCCGCCAGGCGTCACCTGTCCTGCATCCTTGCCCGCGCTGCGGTTCCCGCCGCACTCCTGCTGGCGGCCTCCGCGCATCCGGCCAAAGCCGATTTTCGGCTGTGCAACAACACGGGCAGCCGGGTCGGCGTCGCCATCGGCTACAAGGACAACGAGGGATGGACGACCGAAGGCTGGTGGAATGTTTCATCTCGCTCTTGTGAAACACTGCTGCGCGGCGCACTGGTTGCGCGCTACTATTATATCTATGCGGTCGATTATGACCGCGGCGGCGAATGGTCCGGCAAGGCTTACATGTGCTCACGCGAGAAAGAGTTCACCATTCGCGGAACCGAGAATTGCCTGGCGCGCGGCTATGATCGCACCGGATTCTTTGAGGTGGATACCAGCGAGCAACGGTCCTGGACTGTGCAGTTGACCGACGCGGCCGAGCAGACGCCGGAACGTCCATTGCCGCCGCGCGCACCGCTGGGCCTCTCGCGTCCGCCCACGACGCTGTCGCCTCCGC
>Ga0070713_100001608_pt1 | contig 14467 bp, 14 predicted proteins | sample LARL82metaG_FD_65465 | JGI IMG/M metagenome (GOLD analysis project Ga0070713, IMG submission 65465) | Corn, switchgrass and miscanthus rhizosphere microbial communities from Kellogg Biological Station, Michigan, USA - LAR L8-2 metaG | ecosystem: Host-associated > Plants > Roots > Rhizosphere ...
CGAAGCCGCCGGACGCGCGCTGACGGCGGAAGACGTTCACGCGTTCGATCGACAGCTCGTGGCACGCAAGTATCTCGGGGGCGTGGACCGCTTGTCCGCGCTCGCCGACGGAGAGGGAGCGGCCCGGTTTCTCGAATGTTCCCGCGCCGCCACGGAGATCGCCCGGGAGCTCGATGCGGCGGGATCCGCTCACGAGTCGCCGGCGCAGATCGACGGAATCCTTGCCTTCATCCGCGCGCATGAGCGCCTGCCGGATGCTTCCGATCCGTGGTACGAGCGTCACATGCGCGCACGGGGAGCGGTCATCGGCGCGCTCGAAATGCTGAGGGACGCCCACGCATCGAACGATCCGGCGCCGCTGTCGATTGGCGAACTGTCCGGCGCGGTGCGCCGCTGGATCGAGGAGCAGACGTTCGCACCCCGCACCGGTCGCGATGGCATCCGCCTGATCGACGCGTCCGCCGCCGCCTACGCCCACGTCGACGAGGTACGGCTGGTCGGACTCACCGAGGCAGACTGGCCGGAGCGAAGCGCGCGCAGCATTTTCTATCCGCAATCACTGCTGACGCAGCTCGGGTGGCCGTCGGAGCGCGACCGCCTCGCCGCGTCGCGCGCGCGCTTCCAGGATCTCCTCAAGCTCGCGCGCCGGCGCGTGTCGCTGTCGACCATTACGCTCGAAGACGACGCGATCGTCTCCGCATCGCCGTTCCTCGAAGACGTCGGAACCGTGGGGCTCGCCGTGGAGCGGCTCAGTGTCGGTTCCAGAGGGTCCGATGGCTCCGCTGGTTCCTATGGTTCCGGGGGTTCCATCGGTTCCGTAGGTTCTGGTTCCGGGAGGTTCCGCGGTTCTGCGGCCGAATGGCTCGAGCTGCGCGCTGCGCGTCGGTTCGACGATCCCCGGTTCCGCGGCGCGGCCGGCGAGCGGGCGCCGATCGCGTATGCGGTGAGCAGGCTCGAACGGTATCTTGAATGTCCATTCAAGTATTTCGCGGCGCATGTGCTCAAGCTCGAGGAAGAGCGGACGGAGGAAGCGTGGCTGACGCCACAGGAGCGCGGTCATTTCATTCATGAAGTGTTCGAAGACTTTTTCGCCGAGTGGCAGCGTGCCGGGCGGGGCGCGATCGACACCCAAAACGTTGGAGATGCGATGGCCCTGTTCGACGCAGTGGCCGAGCGGCATCTCGACGCGCTGCCGGAAGGCGACCGCGCACTCGAGCGAACGCTGCTGCTCGGTTCGGCCGCCGGGGCCGGGTTCGGGGAACGCGCGTTTGCGTTCGAGGTCGAGGACGGCGTCCCTGTCGTCGAACGTCTGCTCGAATTCGAATTGCGCGGCACCTTCAGCTTCGCAGCCGACGGCGTGAGCCGTGACGTCGCCGTTCGCTCGAAAGCGGATCGGATCGATCTGCTCGAAGACGGAACGCTCCGCGTGATTGACTACAAGCTGAGCCGTGCCCCGGATCGGAAGCGCGCGCTTCAGCTGCCGATCTACGGCGTGTGCGCGCAGCAGGCGCTCAACGGGCGTCGCGGCCGGACGTGGACGGTGGCGCACGCCGGCTACATCGCGTTCAAGGAGAAGTCGCCGTACGTCGAGCTGCAGCCCGTCGACAAAGCGCTCGCCGACGGACAGGCTCGCTTCCTCGCGACGCTCGCCGCGATCGAAGCGGGAGAGTTCCCCGTGCAGCCGGATGAGCCGTTCCTCTGCACGTGGTGCGCGTTTTCAGGCGTCTGCCGGAAGGACTACGTCGGCGATGAGTAGGCAGCCGTCGCTGTTCGAAGATCAGGGAGCAGCAACCAGGGATCAGGTCGCAGACGACCCGGACGCCGCCGCACGCGTGTTCGCGTGCGATCCCGCCAACAACGTCGTCCTCGAAGCGTCGGCGGGGACGGGGAAGACGAGCGTCCTCGTGTCGCGCTACGTCAACCTGCTGATGCGCGGCGTCGATCCTGCCAACGTTCTTGCGATTACGTTCACGCGAAAGGCGGCGGCGGAGATGCGCGACCGGATCGTCCGCCAGCTGAGGCAGGCGGCGGCCCAGTCGCTGTTCGACCGCGAACGCTGGACCGCGATTCGCGATCGGCTGCCCGAGATCCAGATCAGCACGATCGATGCCTTCTGCCTGTCGTTGCTCCGTGAGTTCCCGCTGGAAGCGGATCTCGATCCCGGCTTCGGAATGGCCGACGAGACCGAAGTGCCGCGCCTCGTCGACCAGTCGCTCGACAGGTCGCTGGCCATCTTCGTCGCGCTCGCGAAGCGCGAGCCGGATTTTGCGCTCGTCCTCGCACAGCTCGGGCTGAACCGGACGCGCGAAGGCCTTGCGTACCTGCTGCAACGCCGCCTGGTCGCGTGGGACACGCTGGATCGTTTCATCACCCGAGGCCCGGCCGGCCTCACCGCCGATATCGTCTGCGGCCAGGCTGTCGACGCACTCATCGACCTCCCGCTGACGGAGGGGTTCCTTGCGGACGGTCCCGTCCATCATCCGCGATACCAGCTGCTCGCTCAGGATCTCCGTCGCATCCAGTCGTTCTCGACGGCGGATCCCGCGGCGGTCCGCGGACTTCTGAATCGCGTCGCCGCTCACTTCCTCACCAAGGACGGCAGACTTCGGGCGACCGATCGCATTCACCCTTACAAGAACGATGACTATGCCTCGGCCGATGCCCGAAAGCGCCACTGCAGCGATGTCACGCGCTTCGCTCCGGAGGTGGAGCGCATCGTCCGGACGTACGCACGGGACCTGAACGCCGTCCTGGCGCGAGGGATCCGCCGGATGTTCTCCATAGCGCTGGCGCAGTACCGGCGTGCCCTCGACGAGCGATCTCTGCTCGATTTCTCCGACGTCCTGCAGCGTGCCGTCGATCTGCTCGCGCGCATGGACGAATTCGCGCAGAGCAGGTATCGGCTGGAAGGCCGCTATCACCACGTCCTCGTGGACGAGTTCCAGGACACGAGCCGTAAGCAGTGGGAACTGATCTCGCTGCTCGTAAGAGCGTGGGGCGAAGGCGTCGGCGTCGCCACGCAGCCTTCGATCTTCATCGTGGGCGATCGCAAGCAGTCGATCTACCGCTTTCGCGACGCGGATGTCGCCGTGCTGCAAGAGGCCGGCGGGTTCATCGACGGGCTTCGCGCCGAATCGACTGCCCGTCGTTCGATCACGCGCAGCTTCCGCGCCGTGCCGGAGCTGCTTGCGTTCGTGAACGATCTCTTCGAAGAGATGGGGCGGGACGCGAAGCGTGCTGACGACTTCAAATACGATCACGATGATCGATTCCCTGTGTCCACGCACGCGGAGTCGGACCCCCCAACGCTCGGTATCGCGGTTGGCGCGGATCCGGTCGTCTGCGCAGCCGCCGTCGCGACAGAGATCGCGCGCATTCTGGAGGAAGACAGCGTCCGCGACAAACAGACGGGCGTGATGCGCCGGGCAACGGCGGGCGATATCGGCATCCTTTTCCGGTCGCGCGCGAGTCATCGCGAGTTCGAGGCGGCGCTGGAGGCGCGGAGCATCCCCACGTACGTCTATAAAGGCCTCGGCTTCTTCGACACGGACGAGATCAAGGACCTGTCCGCGCTCATCCGCTACCTGGCGAACCCGTCCTCCGACCTGCGCGCGGCGGCATTTCTGCGTTCGCGTTTCGTTCGGCTGTCCGATCCGGCGCTCGCGGGCCTCGCGCCGCGGCTCGCGTCCGCCCTGACGTCGGCTGACGCGCCGGAGGCGATGCGCGTATTACGTGAAGATGATCGCGCGGCGCTCGAGCTGGCGCGCCGCGACATCCCGCGATGGCTCGCTCAGGTGGACCGGATTCCACCCGCCGATCTGGTCGAGCGCATCCTCTCCGAATGCGCATATGCATACGAACTCGAGGGCGCGCGCCAGGTTCAGGCGCGAGAGAACGTGAAGAAAATGCGCGGTCTGATGAGACGGATCCAGAACCGCGGCTATGCGACGCTCGGCCGCATCGCGGATCACCTCGACTCGCTCAGCGCGGGCGATGAGTCCAACGCCGTCATCGAAGCGCTCGACGCGGTGAACCTCATGACGGTACACGCGTCGAAGGGGCTGGAATTCCCAATCGTCTTCGTCGTCAATATCGCCAAGGGCGCGAGCGGTTTTCCTCGGCCGGTGCGGATTGCCGGCGAGGACGTCTCGGTCGGCCCGTTCGCCTCCGAAATGGACGAGCAGGAGCGGCTGCGCGAGCGTGAAGAAACCAAACGCCTCCTCTACGTCGCGATGACACGCGCTCGCGATCGGCTGTACGTCAGCAGCGCGCTCAAGGATGGCGTCTTCAAATGCGGACCTGGCAGCCTTGGCGATGTTTTGCCGGAATCATTTCGTCCCCTGTTCGCGCGCGCGGCAACTGAATCAGGGCACGCAATCGACTGGACGGCTCCATCGGGCCGGATCTATCGCTTCGCCAAATTGGGGGCCGGGTAAGGCCCACTTACCCTTTCCGTCCGGCATGTGGCGGTCCAGCACACAGTGCGACGCTTGGTCGTAAGCCTCGACTGCTGAGCAGTTTCCGCTGACATCCTCCGGCTGCCTCCAATCTGGGGTGTGCGGCATGTCTCCCGCAGGGGGCAGTCCCCTGGACGGACCGCTCGCGCGGGCGTTCGTCCCAACCTCTTTTTTTTCATGGACTTCCCTGAAGGGGGGAACCAAAGCGACCGATAGTCGGTCTAAGCCAATAACTGGTCCCGAGTTTGCAGCTGGGGGTCAGCAAGTCAGCCGCATCGCGCGACTGACGCGGGGGGAGGGTTAGGGATATGTCAGTCCCAGCGGCGTCAATCAGCTCAGTCAGGCCGACAGGCACCGTTTTCGAGCTCGAAGCGCTCGAAGGGCTGCCCTGCGGCTGCGTCGCTGCCGCCTACCGTGCCCGTCCGTGGGACGTCGCCGTCGTTTCCCTCGAGGCCAAGGGGCCGCACTGCATTCTCGCGGGCCACGCGAGCGGTCAGATTCTGCGTTTGGGCGACCCGTCAGAGTTCGAGGACCAGGAGGACGACGAATAGCGGCAGTTCTTCGTTGCGTTCGGCCCGACCCATTCCATACAATTTCCAAATGCCGTTCACGTGTCCGAGCTGCGGGAACACCCGGAACTTCCTGGTCAAGACCCTGCAGATGCATGTCGTCCGTTTGGACGACACCCGTGTGGAAGTCAATGAGGAAGGCCGTCCGGCCGTGATCGAAGTGCTCTGCGACGAGTGCGAGACCGCACTCAAGTTCGAGGACTTCGACGACGCGCTCCGGAAGGAAATGCTGCTGACGCTCGGCGCTCGCTAGCCTGTTTCCTGCTCGCCGCCCTCCGCCTCTTCCCAGTAATCGCATTCGGGGCAGACCCACTCGCGGACGTTGCGGGTTGACGTCTGCGCTGTGCCCGGGATGTGATCGGTCATTTCGCGCGTCCTGAAGCGCATCGTCTCGCCGCAGAGGGGACACTCTTTGATCTCAGCCACCGGCTTCCAGCTTCCAGCTTCCAGCTGTCGATGTCAATTTCGCTGGTCGCTGGCCGCTGGAAGCTGGTAACTTCTATTCAGCGCCATGCGCGACTACTACGACGTTCTGGGCGTCTCGCGCGACGCCGGCGCCGATGAGATCAAACGTGCTCACCGGCAGCTGACGCGTCGCTATCATCCCGACATCTCCGGCGAGGAGCTGTCGGTGACGATCGCCGACTGCCTTGCCGACGAAGTGCACGTCGATTTCCCGTCCGTGCTCACGGTGCTCGATCGCATCCGCCATTCGTTCTTCGGAGATCCGCCGCATCCCGCAGAGGGCCCCGACATCGTCGTCACTGCGCACGAGGCCTTCTGGGGCGCGACGGTGCCGCTCGACGTGCCCGTGCGTCGAACGTGCGCATGCTGCGGCGGCCGCGGCGAAGTGTGGAATGACTGGTGCGCCGACTGCGGCGGCGTCGGCGACCTGCCGTCGCGCCAGGCTGTGAACCTGCGCATTCCGGCCGGCGTCCAGGAGGGCACGCGCATCCGCTTCCGCGTGCCCGGCGCGGGCGTCCGGCACGCGCTCGTCGACGCGCGCATCGTCATTCGATGAAATCGCACGTGAACTTTCTTGGCGTGCTCCAGATGACGTGGGGCGCGATTGGGCTCGTCCTGGGCGTGTCGCTGCTGCTGCTTGCCGCCGGTGCCGCCGCCATCGTAAAGACGACGCCGGCCGAGTCGTGGACCGCGATGATGACTGCGCTGCTGTTCCTGTTGTTCGCGGCCGCGCTCGGGCTGGTCGGCTGGGCGAACATGTGGGTGGGGCGCGGCCTCCGGCAGCTGCGTGCTGCCGGGCGCACGGGGGCATTCGTCGTCTCGGTCATCAACCTGTTCGTGCTGCCCTTCGGGACAGCGCTCGCGATCTATTCGTTCTGGGTCCTCCTGCACAACGACGCCCGCGCGCTGTTCGTCGAATGAGTTCCGGGGAATGAAGCACACCGAGAGGACGGCTTCAGGCTTCGATGCCAATATTGCCGCCGCGCTCAGCTATCTCGTGGGGTGCGTGACCGGCATCATCTTCCTGCTCGTCGAGAAGGAGAACAAGTTCGTGCGTTTCCACGCGATGCAGTCGACGCTGTTTTTCATCTTCGCGATCCTCGTCGACGTGCTGCTGCAGATCATTCCGATTCTCGGGTTTGTGATCGTGATCTTCGTCGTGATCCCCGTGTCGGCCATCGTGTGGCTGCTGATGATGTACAAGGCGTATCAGGGCGAGGAATACAAACTGCCGCTCGTGGGCCAATGGGCCGCGGATAGGATCTAGCCATGGTTTCAGAAGCTCAGGTCGTCGACGCCTTGCGTGGCGTGATCGACCCATCGGTGACACGCGACATCGTATCGGCCAAATTCGTGAAGGACATCCGAATCGATGGTGGTCGCGTGTCGTTCACGATTGAACAGGCCCTTTTCGGCGCTGCATCTCGTCAAGCCGTGGGCGAATCCGCAGGCGCGGCGGTGAAGAGGATTCCGGGTGTGAGCGCCGTCGAAGTCACGATGGCGGCGAAAGTGCGCCCCGCGGTGCTGCCGGATCTCTCGAAGCAGCCGGTGCACGGCGTGAAGAACACCATCGCTGTGGGCGCCGGAAAGGGGGGCGTCGGCAAAACGACGGTATCGGTGAATCTCGCGATCGCGCTCAGCCAGGCGGGCGCGCGCGTCGCGATGATCGACGGCGACGTCTACGGCCCGAATGTCCCGATCATGCTCGGAATCCAGACCGAGCTCGGCACCGACGGTCAGCGGATCGTCCCTGCCGTTCAGTACGGAATTCAACTCATCTCGATGGCGTTCCTGACGAAGGACGACACCCCCGTCATCTGGCGCGGCCCGATGCTCCACGGCGTCATTCAACAATTCTTCCGCGAGGCCGCGTGGGAGGACGTGGACTATCTGATCGTGGATCTGCCGCCGGGGACGGGCGACATCGCGCTCAGCCTCAGCCAGTCGATTCCCGTGGCCGGGGCGGTCGTTGTCACCACGCCCCAGACCGTTTCCGTCGCCGACACGCGGCGCGCGGTCCGGATGTACGAGAAGCTCAACGTCGCCCCGCTCGGCCTCGTCGAGAACATGAGCCATTTCGTGTGCCCGAAGTGTCACGCGGAGAGCGACATTTTCGGGAAAGGCGGCGGCGAATCCCTCGCGACAGAAATGAACATTCCGTTCCTCGGACGCATTCCGATCTACGAGCCGATCCGCGTGGGCGGCGACACGGGCGTGCCGATTGTCATCGGCGAGCCGAAATCGCCCGCCGCTCAGGCGTTCCGCGCGGCCGCGGAGCACCTTGCGACGCAGATCGCAGTGTTGTCGCTGAAGACCGGACCGAAGGCCATTCCACTCACCCAGGTCAGATAACGGTTAACGGTCTACAGTTGACGGTTGTCAGTTGACGGTGAACGGTTCGCGGCCGTGGCGCATGCTGGCGCTGATCGCCGTCGGCGAAGTGCTCGGGATGACGCTGTGGTTTTCGGCGACGGCCGCCGCGCCGGCGATCGGCGCCGAGTACCGCATGGACGTCGCAGCACGCGCGTGGTTGACGATGGCCGTCCAGGGTGGCTTCGTCGTCGGCACGCTGATGACGGCCGTGACGAGCCTCGCTGACGCGATCAACGCGCGCCGTCTGTTCGCCGTCGGCTGCGTGCTCGGCGCGCTGTTCAACATCTCGATTACGGCGGCGCCGTCCTCGGGCGCCATCATCGCGCTGCGGTTCTGCACGGGCATGTCACTCGCGTGGGTCTATCCGCCCGGGATGAAGATGGTCGCCGGCTGGTTTCTCGAACGCCGCGGAACGGCGCTGGGGATTGTGGTCGGGGCGGTCGGCCTGGGTTCGGCGTTTCCACATCTGCTCGCGTGGGCCGGCGCGGGGATGCCATGGCGTTCGCTCGTCGGCACGTCGTCGATTCTCGCGATCGCCGCCGCGGCGATTGTCATCGGCACCGTGATCGACGGCCCGTACGTCAGCGCGTCGGCCCCCTTTGATCGCCACGCGCTCAACGTCGTGCTCCGGAACCGCGGCACGCGGCTGGCCATGCTCGGCTACTTCGGCCACATGTGGGAGCTGTATGCGATGTGGACCTGGATGGCGGCGTTTGCGGCGGCATCGCTCGCGCAGGCATCAGGCAGTCGGACCGGATCGCTCATCGCGTTCGTGACGATCGCCGCGGGCGCCGTGGGCTGCGTCGTTGCGGGGAACTGGGCCGACGAGTGGGGGAGGGCGCGGGTCGCGGGTGCCGCGATGATCGCGAGCGCCGCGTGTTGCGTCGTGACGCCGTTCGTGTTCGGCGCCTCTCTCGCCGTCCTCCTCGGCCTTGCGATCGTGTGGGGTTTTACTGTCGTCGCCGACTCCGCCCAGTTCTCCGCGCTCGTCACCGACTACACGCCGCGGACGCACGTCGGCACCGCGTTGACCCTGCAGACGAGCGCCGGGTTCCTGCTCACGATGCTGAGCGTGCGCCTCGTGCCGCCAGTGTCGGAGATGGCCGGCTGGCGGTGGGCCTTCGTCTTCCTGGCGCCGGGTCCAATCCTCGGCGCGATGGCCATGTGGCGTCTAAACCGTGTACGATTCTCCGCATGATGGCGACGCGCACGGCGATTGCGATCCTGGCTCTGGACGCGGCCAAGCCAGCCCAGCAGCGGCCGGCGACAATCAGATGAACATCCCGTTCACCAAGCACACGCTCGCGAACGGGCTCGACGTGTTGATCCACGAGGATCACGCGCTGCCGATCGTCGCCGTCAACATCTGGTATCACGTCGGATCCAAGAACGAGGTGCCGGGCCGCACCGGCTTCGCGCACCTGTTCGAGCACCTGATGTTCGAAGGCTCGCAGCACTACGATAGCGGGTACTTCCATCCACTGCAGGAAGCCGGCGCATCGCTGAACGGATCGACCAACGCGGACCGCACGAACTATTGGGAAGTCGTTCCGACCAACGCGCTCGACCGTGCGTTGTGGATGGAATCCGACCGCATGGGATACCTGCTCCCGGCCCTGACGGACGCGAAGTTCGAGAACCAGCGCGAAGTGGTCCTCAACGAGCGGCGCCAGAACTACGAGAACCGTCCGTACGGACTTGCCGGGATGGCGATCGTCGATGCGTTATATCCGGCGACGCACCCGTATCACTGGCTGACGATCGGCGCCGCCGACGATATCCGCGCCGCCCACATCGACGACGTACGGGCGTTCTTTCAGCGCTATTACCATCCCGGCAACGCGTCGCTCGCGCTGGCGGGGGACGTCGATCCGCAAAGAGGTCTGCAGCTCGCCGAAGCGTACTTTGCCGAGATCCCTGGAGGCGTCAGACCGGATCGCGTTCGGGTCTCGCCTCCCGCCCCGCGGTCCGAAGACCTGCGGCTCGTGCTCGAGGATCGCGTGGAGCTGCCGCGCGTCTACATCGCCTGGCATTCGCCGCCGCTCTTCGGCGACGCCGACGCCGAGCTCGATCTCGTAGCGGAGGTGATGTCGAGCGGCAAGACGTCGCGTCTCTATCGCGCGCTCGTCTATGAGCAGCGGATTGCGACCGAAGTCGCTGCGTCTCAGAACTCGCGCGAGCTCGGCAGCTTCTTCCAGGTCGTCGCGACCGCAGCGCCCGGACGGACGCTCATGGAAGTCGAGCGCGCCATCACGAAAGAGATCAATACCCTCATCGACAGGGGGCCCACGACGGGGGAGCTCGAGCGCTGTCTCGCGCAGGCCGAATCGCACTTCCTGTTTCGCCTGCAGACCGTCGGCGGATTTGGCGGCAAGTCCGATCAGTTGAACGCGTACAACACGTTCCTGGGCGATCCGGGGTACTTCGAACAGGATCTGCGGCGGTACAGATCCGCCACGGAGACATCGCTGCGGGCGGCGGCGGCCCGCTATCTCAAACCTTCGGGACGCGTGATGCTCAGCGTCGTTCCCCGCGGACGCGTCGCGCTCGCGCTACAGGGTTCGAGCGCCGTGGCGGTCAGCTGATGGTCGATCGCTCGACGCTCCCCGAGCTCGGTCCAGAACGCGCGTTCGCGTTTCCAGCGATCCATCGCACGACGCTCGCGAATGGCGTGCGCGTCTGGTCCGTCCAGCACCGCCAGGTTCCGCTCATCGCCGTCCTCGCGCTCGTTCCCGTCGGCGCCTCGTCCGATCCGTCAAACCGGCCGGGTCTGGCAGCGATCACCGGCGACATGCTCGACGAAGGGTGCGGGGATCGTTCGGCGCTCGAAGTCCACGAAGCGCTCGGGCGGATCGGGGCGCAGCTCGATCTCGACGTCGGCTACGACGCGACGGTGATCGGCCTCACGACGCTCGAGCGGTATCTCGATCGCGGCCTCGAGCTCGTGCGCGACATGCTCGTCCGCCCGCGATTCGAGCAGCGCGAGTTCGATCGCGTCCGCGAACTCCGGCTGAACCGCCTGCTGCAGCTCAAGGACATGCCGCCGGCGCTCGCGGATCGCGCCTTCGCGCAGATGCTCTACCGCGGACATCCGTACGGCCATCTGCCGATCGGCTCCGAAGGCGCGCTGCGCGCGCTGATGGTCCGCGACATCACCTCGTTCCATCGCCGCGCGTTCATTCCGTCGAGGACGACGGTGATTGCGGTTGGAGACGCGTCGCACGAGGCCCTGCAGAAGTCGGTTCAGCGTGCGTTCGACGCGTGGTCGGCGGACGAGGCCGAGCCGGTCGCGGATCCCGAGACGTTCGCTCCCGCGCCGGCGCCGCCCGCGCGGCTCGCGCTCGTCCACCGTCCGGGCGCGGCGCAATCCGAGCTGCGAATCGGACACGTCGCCCTGCCGCGGCGGACGGCCGACTATCACGCGGCGCTCGTCGCCAACATGATCCTCGGCGGCCAGTTCGTGAGCCGGATCAACATGAACCTCCGCGAGGACAAGGGCATCACCTACGGCGCCCGTACTGCGTTCGAGTTCCGGCGCGCGCCAGGGCCGTTCGTCCTCCACGCAAGCGTGCAGTCGGACGCGACCGCCGAAGCGCTCAAGGAGTCGCTCGCGGAAATCCGCGCGATCCGAGGCGATCGTCCGGTGACGCGGCAGGAATTGGAGCTCGGGCGGGCCTCGCTCACGCGCGGCTACCCGCGCAACTTCGAGACCGCCGACCAGATTGCGCGGGCGGCCGCGCAGCTGGCGTTGTACGACCTGCCGGACGACTACTTCACGACGTTCGTCCCGAAGGTACTGGCGCTCACCGAAGACGCCGTCACCGCCGTCGCGGCCAAGCACATCGATCCCGATCGGCTCCTGGCGGTCATCGTTGGCGATCGCGACAAGCTCGCGCCCTCGCTGAAGGCGCTGGAGTTAGGCGATATCGCGGACGTGGCGCCGTGAACCATGAGAGCGGTCCGCTTCCACGAACACGGCGGCCCCGACGTCCTCCGCTATGAAGACGCGCCCGACCCATCGTCGGTATTCGGACGCGCGATCGTGCGGGTTCGCGCGTGCGCGCTCAATCACCTCGATCTCTGGGAACGACGCGGGCTCGATCGCGTAAAGCTGCCCCTTCCGCACATTTCGGGCAGCGACATCGCCGGCGCTCTCGTCGATCCCGGGACCAGCCGGCTCGCGCCTGGCACGCGCGTGATGCTGCAGCCCGGTCTCCGCTGCGGCCGATGCGCGATGTGCGCCGTCGGCCGCGACAATCAGTGCGTCGAGTACGACGTCCTCGGGCTGCGGTCTCACGGGGGGTATGCCGAGCTGGTGTCGGTTCCCGTCGCGAACTTGATCCCGATTCCCGATCACGTCGACGACGCGACCGCCGCGGCGTTTCCGCTGACCTTCCTGACAGCGTGGCACATGCTCGTCGCACGCGCCGAGATCGCACGCGGCGACGTCGTCCTGGTGCTCGCTGGCGGCAGTGGAGTGGGACAGGCAGCCATTCAGCTCGCGCGGCACTTCGGCGCCCGCGTGTTTGCCACGTCCGCGCCGTCGAAGGCGGATCGAACGCGCGCTCTCGGCGCGGAAGAGGTGTTCGATCACTACGGCGGCGACTTCTCGAAGGAGATCCGCCGCGTCACGAACGGACGCGGTGCGGACATCGTCGTCGAACATGTCGGCGAAGCGACCTGGGAGCGAAGCGTCCGGTCGCTCGCCACGGGTGGCCGTCTCGTCACTTGCGGCGCGACCACGGGAGGCGCGGCGAAGATCGATCTCCGGCACCTGTTTGCGCGGCAACTCTCGTTGCTCGGATGTTACATGGGGCGCTTCGCCGAACTGGAGTCGGCCGCGGCGCTGCTGTTCACCGGCGCAGTGGCGCCAGTGATCGACGAGGTGTTCCCGCTCGACCGGGCCGCCGACGCACAGCGCCGCCTCGAGGACAAACAGCAGTTCGGCAAGATCGTGTTGCGCGTCGGGTAGCGCGGCCGCGAGCGAGCACAGCGACTGAGCCACGCGCCGGGAGCGCGCCGGCGCCCTTCGACTTCGCTCCGGGCGCGGTGAGCGCGAGTCGAACCGCGGAGCGGCGCGCGAGAGCGCGTGTACGGGAGCCCGGCGCGGAGCCCCTCGGGTAAGTAAAGAGCGGTTAACGAACCATCGCGGGATGCAGTAATAGCTGTCAGTAATAGAACGTGTGGGAACGTGCCCGCGATGCCTGTCGTCAAAGTGGCAGATGGACCGGCCCGGTTGTACACTGGGCGTCCTCCTATGACCTCCGCCCGGATCAGCCTCAGCCTTGTCGGGGTTGTCGGGGTGTTCGTGGCCGTTCTCGCGGCCGCGGCGCTGTGGCTGACGATCTCGGATCCGGTGAGCACCGCAAACGCGGTGAACGCGGCGTCGCAGGGCGACGTGTCGCCGCTTGTCAAGGCCCTGGCGGGAGCGCTCTACGACGCGCTTCAGGGGATCATCAAATACCTGTGAACAGTTAACGGCAGGCGGTTAACTGCTAACTGTTGACCGTCAACTCTTTCGCAAGGAATCTACACAGCGTCAACCCGTCGATCCAGTTGAACGGCAGCTTGCCGGTGCTGTAGTGGCCGCACGGCAGCACCGCGAGCTGGTGTGGAACCCCGTGATTGCGGAATGCCGCGACGAGCTTGCGCGACAGCTCGACCGGGAACGTCAGGTCATAGAGCGCGTAGACGAGCAGGATCGCGCGACCGCGCACCTGATCCAGGAACGGCAGCGGGCTGATCGGCAGCCACATGCGCCGCAGTTCGTCGAGCGTCACGTTCCCTTCGAGCGTCTCGCGTACGTGCATCGTCGAGAGCCCGTTCCACACCACATCCGCGAAGTACGGGGAGATGTGGTTGAGTGCGGCTGCCTTGATGAGCGGCTCATGAGCCGTCGTCAGCATCGAGAGGCAGGATCCCAGGCTCGTTCCGAGGATACCAATCGACTCGTACCCTTCGGCGTGCAGCCACTGGATCGCGCGCCGGGCATCCAGCACCGCCTGGCGACACACCTGCGCGGTGCGACCGATGTTGGCGCTGACGATGTAGTCGGCGCGGGTGAGCTCCGGCGGCATCCGTGCGTCGTGATAGGGCAGGCTCAGTCGCAGCGCGGAGAGATCGAACCGGTTCAGCAGGCGGCACAGCCCGACGTGTCCCTCGGCGTCGGCATTCCACTGCGGCAGCACGAGCACGGCCCGCTTCTGTCCGCGCGGCGACCGATCCGGAAACCACCGCGCCTGGACGATATTGTTTTCGCGATGCGGTGTATGAATCGCGCTCGTGAACGTCAGGCGATCGCCGTCGAGCGCGTAGTCGGATGCCGGCCGGACGGCATAGAAACCGTCGCTGTGCGCGATCGTGGCTTCGCCCCACTGCTGTAATGACGTTCGCGGATCGCGCGCGTCAACGTGTTGATCCGCCAGCCATTCCACGCCCCACTCGAAGGGACGGGTGACGCGGTTCGTCGCCGCCGACGCGAGCTTCCGCTCCCACCGGTGAAACGCTCTCGTGATCATTCGTGTGCGCCGCGTGTTGCGCGGCTCAGCGCGTGGCCCCGGTGTTCTTGTAGAGCGCGTCGTATTCGCGCGCGGCGTCCGCCTG
>Ga0070713_100001609_pt1 | contig 14458 bp, 9 predicted proteins | sample LARL82metaG_FD_65465 | JGI IMG/M metagenome (GOLD analysis project Ga0070713, IMG submission 65465) | Corn, switchgrass and miscanthus rhizosphere microbial communities from Kellogg Biological Station, Michigan, USA - LAR L8-2 metaG | ecosystem: Host-associated > Plants > Roots > Rhizosphere ...
GGGAAGCGGTTGTAGTGCTCGGGGTTGAGTCCGACGCGCTCCATCAGGTCCTGGACCTTGCGCTTGCGCTCGCCGGCCGGGGCGGTCTTGTGGACGGCGAACGGGTCGCCGATGATCGCGCCAACCCGCCGGCGCGGGTTCAGCGAGCCGTAAGGGTCCTGGAAGATCATCTGGATGTCGCGCCGGAACGGGGCCATGCGCCGCCGCGGCAGGTTCGTGATGTCCTCGCCCTCGAAGTAGACCTTGCCCGATGTGGCCGGGATCAGCCCAGCGATGCACCTGGCCAGCGTGGACTTGCCCGAGCCGGTTTCGCCGACTAGCCCGAGCGTCGTGCCGCGCGGGATCGTCAGCGACACCCCGTCGACCGCCTGTACCTGGCCGAGGGTCCGGTGGATGAACCCGGCGGTCCGCACGGGGAAGTACTTGACCAGGTTGTCCACCCGGACCAGGACCTCATCGGAGGGCGCGGGGGCCTGCCCGGTCATCACGCCACCTCCGGGCTCGCGGCGATAGCCTCGGCTACCGCGACGGCCGCGCCCTGGCGGCCCTCGCGGACCACCTGTTCACGGAGTTCCTCGGCCGGCGCGCCGACGCCGGCCGCCTCGGCGGGCAGCCAGCAGGCGGAACTGTGGCCGAGATCCGGGCCGATGTGAACCAGCTCGGGTTCCTCGGTCACGCAGCGGTCAAGCACGTATCCGCAGCGCGGGTGGAACTTGCACCCGGCCGGGAGGTTGATCAGGCTCGGCGGCTGGCCCGGGATCGGCCGCAGCCGGTCCCCGGCCACCGAGCTGTTCGGGATCGACTCGAGCAGGCCCTTGGTGTACGGATGGTGCGGCTCGTAGAAGACCTGGTGCTTGGTGCCCTGCTCCGCGGCCCGGCCGGCGTACATCACCAGCACGTCGTCGGCGATGTCCGCCACGACGCCCAGGTCGTGGGTGATCATGATCAGCGCCGTGCCCGACTCCTGCTGTAGCCGCAGCAGGAGATCGAGGATCTGCGCCTGGATGGTGGCGTCGAGGGCGGTGGTCGGCTCGTCCGCGATGATCATCTTCGGTGCCAGCGCGAGCGCCATGGCGATCATCGCCCGCTGCCGCATGCCGCCGGAGAACTGGTGCGGGTAGTCGTTCACTCGCTGCCCGGGACGGGGTATGCCAACCCGTCCGAGCAGCTCCGCGGCCCGCTCGCGTGCTTGCTTCCTGGATACCCCGGCCTCGTGCGCGCGGATCATCTCCGCGATCTGCCAGCCGACCCGGTACAACGGGTGCAGGCTGGTGAGGGGGTCTTGGAAGATCACCGATATCCGCGCGCCGCGGACCCGGCGCAGCTGATCCTCGGTGAGCTGGAGCAGGTCCGTGCCGTCGAACATCGCCTGGCCGGTAACGTCCGCCCCGGGCGTGAGGCCGAGCAGGGTCTGGGTCAGCACCGTCTTGCCGCTGCCGGACTCGCCCACGATGCCGAGGGTCCGCCCCGGCTCCACGCGGAACGAGACGCCGCGCACCGCCCTGACCACGCCGTCGGCGGTCGGGAAGCTGACGGTGAGGTCTTTTACTTCTAGCAGGGCCACCGTTTTTCATCCTCCGGCCGGAGCGTTGCCCGGCGGATCTGGCTGGAAGAGAGGTGCTTCCCAGCCAGATCCGCCGTGCCTGGTCATTTGTCCGTCAGCTAGCCAGCCAGAGGTTGGTGATGTCGTGCTCGCCGATGTCCGGGTTGAAGATGGCGTTCCTTACCCGGGCGCTCGAGAGCATCGCGAAGCCCTGGTCCATCGTCGGGACGATCACGGCGTTCTGCATGATGAGCTGGTCGGCCTGGGACCAGGCGGCCGCGGCCGCGGCCGGCGTCTTGGCCGTCTCCGCCTTGGTGATCAGGCTGTCGACCTGCGTGTTGCTGAAGCAGCCGTAGTCGACGGTGTTGACGACGCAGGGCTGGTCGAACAGGGCCTGGACCACGGTGCGGCCGTTGTTGCCGAACCAGTCGGGAATCCAGGCGACCTGGGCGATGTCGTAGCGGTTGGGCTGGTTGTTAACCGGGGAGTTGCCGGCGTCCGTGAAGATCGACGAGCCCTGCTCCGGCTTGCCCTTCAGCGTGATGCCGCACTGGGCGAGCGAGGCCTGGGCCGCCTCGAACCCGCGGGTGTTGGTCGAGTCGCTCTGGTACAGGGTCACCAACGTCAGGCCGTTCGGGTAGCCGGCCTTGGCGAGGTCGGCCTTGCACGTGGCCACATCGCCCCCGCCCTGGGCGTCGGGGTAGACGTTGGTGTTCTGGTAGCCGAGGTTGCCGGGCGGGATCACCGTGTTGATGATCGGGCCGAGCACCGAGCCGCCGTAAGCGCGCTGCACGGCTATCTTGTTCAGGCCGACCTCGATCGCCTGCCGCACCAGCAGCTTGCCCATCGCGCCGTTGTCGTCGGGACTGCGCAGGTTGAACACGTAGTACGGGTTGGTGGAGGACCATGCCCAGACCTTGAAGTTCGGGTTGTGCGAGGCTTCCAGCTGTGGCAGCGCTGCCGGGTTGAGCAACGTGTCGTTCGTGATGTCCTCGGTCCCGGCTTCGATGTCCGAGATCTGGGTTTGCGAGGACGCGACGCCCTCGGTGAGCACGATCGCGTTCACGTAGGCCTTGCGCAGCGGGTCCGTGGCGGCCTTCCACGCCGGGTTGCGGGCGAACGTGATCGACTTGCCGGCGATGTACGACGTGATCTCGTACGGGCCGTCGGACAGCGTGTTCTGGTCCAGCTGCAGGCTGTTCGGCACGTAAGCGTCGTACTCAGCCGGGCGGGCCGACGTGAACGGCATCGCCAGCATGCTCAGGAAGTCGCTGGCCGGCTTGATCAGCGTGAACTGAATCGTGGAAGGGGCCGGCGTGGCTAGGCCGGAGATGGTGTGGGAGTTCTGGAACGCGGCGATGTTCGCCGCGGTCGCCGGGTGCACCTTCGTGTTCGCGAAGTAGGCCTGCTCGGCGTTGCAGTAGTCGTTCAGGCCGGCGATCGTGCTGAGGTAGTAACTGGGGTTGCCCACGAAGCCACCCGGAGCGGGGTTGCAGAACGCCTTGAACTCGCGGAGGAAGTCCTGCGAGGTGACCGCGCGGACGGGGGTCGAGTTCCAGTCGACCCCGGACCTGATGTGGAAGGTGTACGTCTTCCCGTCGGCGGAGATTCCGCCGTTGGCCTGCGTCGGCACCTCGGTCGCCACGTCCGCGGTGGGCGTGACCGCCTGGGTCCAGCCCGGGTCGCTCGTGGAGCTGTAGTTGACGCTGGGGTAGGAGAGTAGCTGCCGGGTGTACCCGCGAAGGAGCTCGTAGTCCGCGGTGTAGTAGGCGGAGACGGGGTCGATGTGGTCAGGTCCGGAGGCTGCGATGATTTTCAGCGTGCCGCCAGACACGGGGGTCCCCGCCGAGCTGGCGCCGCCGCCCTTGGCGGCCGGGCTGCTCGACGTAGAGCTGCTGCACGCGGCGAGTCCCGCCGCGGCCAGCACAGCCACCGCGAGCGAAAAATAGCGATTTCGATTTCGCGCACTGGTCATGGACATGTTCCTTCTGGTCGCCATGTCAGGCATGGGGATAGAGCGCATGACTAGCGATAGACAGTCGGATCTGTACACGACTGACTCGCCGACGAAGCCGAATCATCGGCCGTCGATGAGAGACTCCGATTTTTTGCGTTGCTGCGCCAGTACCTGACGGAGATATTGGCGCAATCGTGACAGAAATTGCGTTGTTTCGTCACTGAGATGCACACGGCATATCAGCAATCACTTACGCTCTTCCGCGTAGCCGGTGAATCGTCAAGGTCCAAGTCGGCGCCTGCCATTGCGGTGCCGAGCGCGGTCAGCGAGTGCCGGACGCCGCGGCCCTCGCGGCGGGTCTCGATCAATGACGCGTCGCGCAGGATCTTGGCGTGCTCGGAAGCCGACGCCGGGCTGATGCGCACGGCGGCGGCCAGTTCGCCGGTGCCGCGCGGCTCGCGCAGCGCGCGCAGCACGGCGGCCCGGGTTGGCCCGACCAGTGCGGCCAGGCGGTCGGGGCCGTCCAGGTTGGACGCGGTGCCGTTGTCGCTGGCCGGGCGGCCGTTGGGCTGTGCGGCGTAGCTGAGGACGGGGGGTCGGTGCCCTTCCGGGTCGAAGCTGAAGACGGGTTCGCCCGTCCAGAACGCGGACGGCCGGATCAGCAGGCCCCGCCCGTCGAGGCTCGTCTCGAAGTCGACGCCCGTTCGCTCCAGTCCCTCGTCGCGCCAGCGCAACCGGGGGTGCAGCGTGCCGAGCAGGGCCTCGTGGCCGCCCGTGACGAGCACCGGTATCCGCCTGGCCAGGTCGGCGCGGGAGGCGGCGTTCGCGGTGTCCCGGCGCGGCGCGACCACGGCGTCATGCAGGTCGCGGAATGCCCGGATCACCAGCTCAAGCTGCTCCCGGTCGCCGTCGGCCAGGTTGCGCACCCACAGCGGAGGCTGGCGTGCGTGCTCGTCGCAGACAGTCAGGCTGGCGCGCAGGCTGGCGCGGGAGGCGGCGCGTAGTTCCTCAATGGCTTCAAGGGGATCAGGGGTGAACCGGTCCAAGATGCACGGCCACGGCCCTTGCGGCCCGAACAGGTCGAGCAGCGGTCGCGCGGTGGCCGGGAATGCCCGCCGCGCTTCGCGTAGCCACGGGGCTGCCCGGCCTCGGTGGCGCCAGCCGGAGGCGGCCGCGCGCCGCAACTCGATGAGCGCCTCGGCTGTCTCCAGCATCGGTGCCGGGGTCAAGGTGAACCGGGTGCGGGCCACGTCGCCGGGGGTGAAATTGACGCGAACCATTGGTGCCTCCGCTGCCTCACCGCGCAAAGCTCCTGCCATCAAGACCACGTCGCCGGCGGAAAATCTTCGCTGTGCCCCGCGGATAGCTATAGCGACGCTTCGGCGGTAGCCGAATTCACTGTCCGCGGCGTGCGAGCGCATTTTCCTAAGAAACCAGCGTCTCCCTGAATAACTCTCCCCAGCCGGTTCCAGTTCCAGCCGAACCCGGACGGCGGGTTCGGCGCGGCGTTAATCGTGGCCTGCGAGAAAGTCGGTGTCCGCGCGCGCCCCCCATACCGGCCCGCGACACCTCCGGCGCCACCGGGACCGGCGGATCGCGGTGCGATGGGACCCCGGGATGCGGGTATAAGGCGCCACGCGACTGAAGCTGATGCCGGGAAGGCACCGCCAATCACGCTTGCCCTGGCCGCACCTGAACAACGCGCTCCGCTCCCTGGAGGACGTCACGGCGCCGGTGAGCGTCCTCCAGGGAGCGGGCCGGCTTATACCTCGATGCCCGGGTAGAGCGGGTGCGCGGCCAGCAGGTCCGCGCAGCGCTGGCGGCTGGTGGCCGCCACCTGCGCATCCAGCGTGTACTTGGCCTTGGCGGTCGCGACCTGCGGGGAGGTCGCGCGCAGCACCGTGGCGATGATGTCGGCGGCCTCATCCAGCTCGGCGCCGTCCAGGCCGAGCGTGGTCAGCGCCGGGGTGCCAAGCCGGATCCCGGAGGTGTACCAGGCGCCGTTGGGGTCACGCGGGACGCTGTTGCGGTTGGTGACCACGCCCGATTCCAGCAGCGCGGACTCGGCCTGCCGGCCGGTCAGGCCGAAGCTGGCGCTCACGTCGGCGAGCACCAGGTGGTTGCTGGTGCCGCCGGACACCAGCGTGACGCCGCGGGTGAGCAGGCCCTCGGCCAGCGCGCGGGCGTTGGCGGCGATCTGCGCCGCGTACGTGGCGAAGGCCGGCTGGCGGGCCTCGGCGAACGCGACCGCCTTGGCGGCCATCAGGTTTCCCAGCGGGCCGCCGAGCACCATCGGGCAGCCCTTGTCGACGTACGGGGCGTACTCCATGGTGGACAGCACGAACCCGCCGCGCGGGCCGCGCAGTGACTTGTGCGTGGTGGAGGTGACCACATCGGCGAACGGGACCGGGTTCTCCTCGCCGCTCAGCACGCCGCCGGCTACCAGGCCCGCGAAGTGGGCCATGTCGACCATCAGCGTGGCGCCCACCGAGTCGGCGATCTCGCGCAGGATCCGGAAGTTGGGGGTGCGCGGGTAGGCCGAGTAGCCGGCCACCAGGATCAGCGGCTTGAACTCGCGGGCCTGGGCGGCCAGCGCGTCGTAGTCGATGAGCCCGGTCTGCGGGTCGGTGCCGTAGCTGGCCTGGTGGAACAGCTTGCCGGAGATGTTGTGCCGGAATCCGTGGGTCAGGTGGCCGCCGGCGTCCAGGGACATGCCGAGCATCCGCTGCTCGTTGAAGGCCCGGCGCAGTTTCTCCCAGTCGGCCGCGGTCATGTCGTTAACGGTCTTGGCGCCAGCCTGCGCGAGGGCGGGCTCCTCGACCCGCTTGGCGAGGATCGCCCAGAACGCGACGAGGTTCGCGTCGATGCCGGAGTGCGGCTGAACGTAGGCGTGCTCGGCGTTGAACAGTGCCTTCGCGTGAGCGGCGGCAATCGCCTCGACCTTGTCCACGTACTCGCAGCCGGCGTAGAAGCGGTTCCCGACGGTGCCCTCGGCGTACTTGTCCGACAGCCAGTTGCCCATTGCCAGCAGCACGGCAGGGGATGCGTAGTTCTCCGAGGCGATCAGCTTCAGCTGCCGTCGCTGGTTGCCGAGTTCGCCGGAGATGGCCGCCGCGATATCCGGCTCGACGGCGGCGATGACTTCCAGCCCCGCGCTGAACGCGGTAGCGGCGGACTTATTGAGGTCAAGCTCATTCATGGGCAGGCTCCTGCTGGACGTCACATGGTTTTCGCTTGCAAGGAGATCGCCCAGGCGCACGGCTTGATGACGCAAGACCGCTCCCCGGTGGTGCTCCACCTACCCGCGCCAGTCACGGTCCGCTCTTATCGTACGCCGTGCCGTCGGTTCATTTCCCGAGAAGTGCTGCTGACCCGCCCCGGCGCAGCTCCCGCGCAGGCTGCGCCGTGGCGGTCGCGGGTCAGCAGGTGGAGTTGGCCTGGGTGACGAGGCCGATGCGCCATGGAATGGCGTTGTAGTTGGAGTAGGAGCCCGGTGCGTCGCCTTGGAAGAGGTACTGAATCTTGCAGGGGCTGATGGTGAGGGTCTGGTCGTAGCCGCTGCGGATCATCTCGCCGCTGCTGAAGTCCTGGGTCCACGCGGCGCCGCTGCCGAAACTGACGTTGCCGGCGGCGATGAACGGGTTGCCCTGGGTGTTAGCCAGCGGGGTCCAGGAGCCGTTGATGGCGTTCGAGGTGTAGGCGGTGAAGTACCGGTGGCCGGCGGAGCTGATTGCCTCGACGATCAGCAGGTACTCGTTTTGCCCCGCGACCTTGTAGACGTTGTCGGCTTCGAAGAAGTTGGACGGGGTGGAGTTGGAGGCGGCGATGACCGGCTGGCTCATGCCGTTCGGGAAGCTGCTCAGGGACGTCTGTGACCGGTACAGGTGCCCGTTGTCGTCCATGGAGAACAGGTAGCAGTTGGCGCTGTCGCAGATGACCCAGGAGTCGACCCAGTAACCCGAGCCGATGTTCTGCGAGATGATGGACGGCATGCCGGAGTAGAAGGTCTGGGTGGCGCTCCACCCCGACGGGTTGGCGACGTTGGGGTTGGTGGAGTAGCCGATGTTGCTGCCCATCTGGTAGATCACGTACCACAGCTTCTGCGGGGCCACGTAGAACAGCTGCGGTGCCGTCTTGTAGCCGCCGCCGATCGCCGTCTGGTCCGCGTACACCGGCACCGCGCTAGCCGCCTGCGACCAGTTGGAGAAGCTGAGGAACTCCATGCCGTAGGCGCCTGAGGAGTTCACTGTCGAGGCGGCCACGTACCACTCGCCGTTGTAGTTCACCACCGACGGGTCCTTGACCGCGATGATGCTGTGGGAATCGGAGTGCGGGCTGATCAGCACCCCGCTGGAAGTCCACGTGAAGCTGCTCGGCAGCGAGCCCGTCGGCGTCGGCGTCGGCGTCGGGGTTGGAGTGGACGTCGGCGTCGTGGTGGGCGTGGGGGTGGGACTGGGCGTCGTGCCACCAGTGCAGGTGACGCCGTTGAGGGCGAAGCTTGCCGGGGCGGGGTTGGCGGAGTTGTTCCACGAGCCGTTGAAGCCGATCGTCGTGGACCCCCCGGTGGCGAGAGCGCCGTTATAGCTCTCGCTGACGGCGGTGACCTGCGGGCCGGACTGCGAGTACGTGGCGTTCCAGCCCTGCGTAACCTGCTGTCCCGCGGTGAAGTTCCAGGTCAGCGTCCACGAGTTGACCGGGCTGCCGAGGTTGGTGATGGCGACGCTGGCGGTGAACCCGCCTCCCCACTGCGAGGAGACGGTGTAGCCGACCGAGCAGCCAGCCGACGCCGCGCTGGACGAGACCGCGCTGGCCGTCCAGGCCGCACACGCCACCGCCGCCACCGTCACGCATACTGCCAGCCGCCCGGTACGGAATCGGGACCGGTTCATGACTGTTCCCTTCCACGGGATTACCTGAACGCCGTCGGGCGCCGTGCCTCCCGCACTTGTTTGCGCTAACACGCGACCTTAATTACCGATGCTCGCACGGTGACCAGGCAATCGCCGCCCGGAAGCGTCGGCTTGGAGATAATCCGCAGCTCAGTGGCCTGTCGGCGGTGAAAATTTCAGCTGATCCAAGTAACTGAGTCGAGGAGTGTGAGCGCTCACCATGGACCCGTGCCCCACCGCCGGGACGGCCTCCATCAGGAGTTAACCGCTACTCAACGTCGCCCTGGTCAGATTGCATCGACCAGCAAACACGGAGCCGCCATGGGTCACCGGGCCGAGCCGCTAAACGGCCCACCCCCAGACGCGGCCAAGAGCCGGCGAAAGCATTGGCTGTCACCACGATCTAAGGAGAACGCATGAAGCTTCACCACGCCGCAGCGGTAGCGTCCGGTCTTGCCGCGGCCGGGCTGGCGGTCGTCGGCTGCTCCCCGAGTGCCAGCACCGCCGCCAGTTCGCCAGCCGCGACCTCTCCGGCCAGTTCAGCCGCCGCTCACGGCTCGGCCACGCGGGCAGCCCAGTCCGCCAGTCCGGCTTCGTCTCAGCAGGCGCCGGCCGCCGGCGCTACCTGCCAGGCGGCCCAGCTGAGCTACGCCTTGGGTGCCCTTACCGGGACCTCCCAGCGGACCCAGGTGGTCGACCTGACCAACAAGGGATCCGCCGCGTGCACGCTTCGGGGCTTCCCCGGCGTGGACCTGCACGGCGCCGCCAACGGCCAGCAGGACTTCACCTGGTCGCTGGTCCGCCAGTCCGCCGCCTACTCCGCGGTCACGCTGGCCCCGGGCCAGACCGGCCACTTCAGCCTGATCTACCTGCCCGGCACCTCGGCCAGCACTGACATGACCGTGTCCAGGCTGGTCATTACCCCGCCCAACGCTTACACCCAGGCCGGGCTCACCTGGAACCAGTCCGTGGTGCTGCAGGACGGCGCGACCCACCCGGGCACTTACATCACCCCCGTAGCGGCCGGCTCCTGAGCTCACCAGGCGCTCGGCCGTCACCGAGCGGCATGACCCGCCGGGCCAGCTCAAGCGGCCCGTTAGTAGGAGCCATGGCTCTTCAGGTACTGCCACGCGCCGCAGGGCGTGCCGTAGGTTTCCCTGATGTAGCCAAGGCCCCACTTGACCTGGGTAGCGGCGTCGGTCCGCCAGTTCGCGCCCGCGGGTGCCATGATGTCGCCCGGCGTCGCTTGCGGGATTCCGTAGCCGCCCGCCTCGTTTCCCGCGTAAACGTCCCAGCCGCTGAGCTTGTCCCACAGGGCGAGCAGGCACGAGTACTGGGTCGTCTGGTTAAATCCGAAGCCCGGCAGCATCGCGTAGGCGATCTTCTTGGCGGCGCCCGGGTCGGGCGAAGGCACGCTGGCCGGTGCGGCGGAGCCTGGCGCCCGGGCGGACGGTGACGCCGGTCCCCGGGACGAAGCGCCGGCCGCGCCTCCACTCGGGCCCGGGCCGGTGAAGCCCGTTACGGCCCAGTAAACGGCAGCCCCGATGACCACGATCGCCGCGATCAGCAGGCAGCATTTCTTGACGGGCCAGGTAGCCGCTTCCGCGGGAACGCATGCGTGCGCGGGCAGGGGATCGCGGGCCACGATCCCGGCCCGCGATATCTCCGGCGGTTCCGGAATTACCGGCAGGCCGGGCAGTTCCCGCTCCGGGATGGGGATGGCCCGCTCGGCCGGGACCAGTGAGGGGTGAGCAGCCTGCTGGCCCCGCGCCGTCGCCGCCACGTGCGCCCCCGTCCACGGCAGGCCCCCCTCCCAGTACGGGGGCGGTACTTCCTGTGGCCTCAGCAGTTGCCGTGCGCTCCCCGGCGCGCGGCATGACATGGCCGGCGCCGGACGGAGCCGCGCACGGTCCGCCGCTAGCAGCGCGACGGCCTGGCTGGCCGTTGGCCGGGCGCGGGGATCGGGGTGCAGCATCGCCATGACCGCTTCGGCGAGGCCCGCGGGCACCGTGTCCGGCAGCGGGGCGACGTTCTCGCAACGGGCCGCGGCCGCGACGTGGTCGGCCGCGGTCTTGTACGGGCGAGGCAGCCCGCCGGACAGCAGCTCGTACAGGACGCAGCCGAGTGCCCAGATGTCGTCGCTGAAGGTGACCGGCGCCCCGAGCCACTGCTCGGGGCTGATGTAGGGCAAGGTGCCGTAGACGGCGCCGGCGACGCTGAGCCCGGTTTCTGTAACCGCCTTGGCCAGGCCGAAATCCGTGACCTTCACCGTGCCGGCGTCGCAGATGAACAGGTTTCCCGGCTTGATGTCGCGGTGGACCACTCCCGGGTCGAGGCCGTGCGCGTAGGAAAGCGCCCGGCAGGCCTCCCGGCCGATCTGGGCAACGTCGCTCACGCTCCAGCCGGACTGTATCTTCCCCAGGTCGCGGCCCTGCAGGTACTCCATCACCATGAACGGGACGCCCTGGTCGCTGCCGGTCGTGAACACGGTCATGATGTTCGGGTGGAGCATACGGGAAGCCAGCCGCATCTCCCGCTGGAACCGCGCCAGGCCGGCTTCGTCGGCCGGCGCGCGCATCACCTTGATCGCCACCGGCCGGTCGGCCAGCTCCTCGTCGTACGCGAGCCAGACCTTGCCCATGCCTCCCGTGCCCAGGCACCGGTCCAGCCGGTAGCGCCCGCCGAAGTCAGCCATCCGCACACCCCGAGCTATCGCTCCTACGCCAGGACATAGCGGTTCAATTCTGCGGGAGGTCCGACGATGATGTACGGGAAACGCCTAATCGGTGGGCTGGTTCCGCGTTAACGTTTAGAAAATATGGTTAACCCGCGAGTAGCTTTCCGGCGAGTAACTACCGCCGAAATTTTACGGCCCGTCGCGGGTGGGCAAGGCCGGTATAGTGATTACCGACGGGCCGGGCGCCCCAGAGGGGATGCCGCTACGAGTGAACCGGTTTATCGAGCTTACACCCAACGACCAGCGCAAACTTCTTGCTTTTCTTATTGAAGATCAACTTTGCGAGCGCAGCGGCAGGCCGGGCATCACCAAAGGTGGCTCGCGACACCCGTGGCCGCGTTGCGGATCACTCCATTGCGGCCGGGCCGAGCTCGTCACTGGCCGCGCCCGGATAGCCGACGTCAGGCCCCCACGCGCGTCCCAGGCAGACGCCCGTCGGCGGTGAGTTCCTCTCGCCGCTACGTGATTCCCGTCACTGCTCAGCCGCGGCGCACTGTCCGCGGCGGCGTCCCTGACTCATGCTTGCCGTCAAGGGAGCGTGGCGTTGTCGGCTCGCATGGGGGTTTTTCATATGCGGGCGATATACAGGTTCTCGTAAGGTTATAGGCATGCGCGTGCTAGTCGTCGAGGATGAGATCTACCTCGCGGAGGCTATCCGCGACGGGTTGCGCTTGGAAGCGATCGCGGCCGACATCGCGGGCGACGGCGACCGGGCGCTGGAATTGCTGAGCCTCAACGCCTACGACATTGCCGTCCTCGACCGTGACATTCCCGGGATCTCCGGCAACGAGGTCGCCATGAGCATCGTCGCCTCCGGCAGCGGCCTGCCGATCCTGATGCTTACCGCCGCCGACCGGCTCGACGACAAGGCTTCCGGGTTCGGGCTCGGCGCCGACGACTACCTCACCAAGCCGTTCGAACTGCGGGAACTCGTGCTCAGGCTCAGGGCGCTCAACCGCAGGCGCGGGCACAGCCGGCCGCCGGTGCGGGAAATCGCCGGCCTGCGCGTGGACCCGTTCCGCCGGGAGGTCTTCCGTGACGGCCGGTACGTCGCCCTGACCAGGAAGCAGTTCGCCGTGCTTGAGGTCCTGGTCGCCGCCGAGGGCGGCGTCATCAGTGCCGAGGAGCTGCTGGAAAGGGCATGGGATGAGAACGCCGACCCCTTTACCAACGCGGTGCGCATCACGGTCTCGGCCCTGCGCAGGCGGCTCGGCGAGCCCTGGGTCATCGCCACGGTGCCCGGCGTCGGCTACCGGATCGAGACACAAGCCGGCTCCGGACCGGCCGGAACCACCAGTGGCTAGGACGCCCGGCTTGAGCGTCCGGCTGAAGCTCACCCTGAGTTACGCCGGATTCCTCATGCTCGCGGGCGGCCTGGTGCTCGCCGCCGTGTGGGTATTTCTCCTGCGCTACGTTCCCCGTCAGGAGCATATTGTCCCTGGATCGACCGGCCCGGTCCCGCTCACCCTTTTCCCCGTCCGGTCCGCACTTGAGGACGCTTTCGCTCCCAAGGCAGCCGCCATACTGCTTTTCCTGCTGGTGCTTGGCCTCGCGGGCGGATGGATCCTGGCCGGCCGCATGCTCGCCCCGCTCACTCACATCACGGATGCCACGCGTAAGGCCGCGAGCGGGTCGCTGTCCCACCGGATCCGGCTTCCAGGGCGCGGAGACGAGTTCCGCGACCTCGCCGATGCCTTCGACGCCATGCTCGCGAGACTAGAGGCGCACGTCGCCGAACAGCAGAGGTTCGCCGCCAACGCCTCCCACGAGTTGCGCACCCCGCTGGCGATCACACAGGCACTGCTCGATGTGGCCCGCAGCGATCCAGCCCAGGACCGAGACAGGCTCGACGAGCGCCTCCGCGCCGTCAACACCCGGGCGATCGACCTCACCGAGGCACTGCTGCTGCTCAGCCGGGCCGACCAGCAGACCTTTACCCGTGAATGGGTTGACTTGTCGCTCTTGGCGGAAGAAGCCGCGGAAACGCTCCTTCCCTTCGCGGAGAAGCGCGGCGTCACCATGACCTGCTCGGCGGATATCATCCGCGCCTTCGGCTCTCGCGCCCTGCTCCTCCAGCTGATAACCAACCTGCTGCACAATGCGATCGTGCACAATCTCCCGGCCCAGGGCTTCGTGCAGGTCAACGTCTCCAGTAGCCCCGGGTCGGTCATGGTCAGCGTCGTGAACACCGGCGCGGAGCTCACACCGGAGCTGGTCACGACCCTGGCCGAGCCGTTCCAGCGCGGCTCGGCGCGCACAAGCGGCGAGCAAGCAGGGGTCGGCCTCGGCCTGGCCATCGTCAAGAGCATCGCCGAGGCCCACGGCGGGATTCTCGCCCTCGTCCCGCGGGCTGGCGGCGGGCTGTGTGCTACGGTGCGACTCCCGTTGCCCCCACCCGGGTACTAACCCGCGGAAGGCCAGCGCCCTCGTCGCGCGGCGACGAGGGCAGGAGGCCGCCGCGCGGCTCTGCGGCCGGCTGTCGGTGGTTTCACGAGGCGAGCCCGCGGCGCTCGGCCACCATGGCGAGGACGTGCCTGGCCATGGTGACTCCCGCGTCAGCTGCGCCGGCCGCCAGCGCGCGGGCCGCCATCGCCGTCATCTGCGCGGGATCGCTGAGCACCGGGATCAACGTGGTTTCGATCCAGGCCGGGTCGAGGTCGGCGTCTTCAACCAGCAGCGCCCCGCCGGCTGCCACGGCAGGCCCGGCGTTCAGCCGCTGCTCGCCGCGGCGCAGGGGCAGCGGGACGTACGCGGCCGGCAGGCCGACGGCGGCGAGTTCCGCGCACGTCATCGCGCCCGAGCGGCAGATCGCGAAGTCGGCCGCGGCGTAGGCGTACCGCATCTCCTCGAGGTAGGGAATGACGACGTGGGGCGGATATCCAGGGCCGCCTTCCGGCACTTCGACCACGTGCCGCGGCCCGGTGACGTGGAGCACTTGCACGCCCGCCATCCGCAGCGCCGTGGCGGCGCCGGACACCGCGGCGCTGATCGTCCGGGCGCCCTGCGAGCCGCCGGTGACCAGCAGAACCGGCCCGCCGGGACACAGGCCGAACCGCTGCCGGGCCACGGTGCGCAGCGCGGGCCGGTCAAGCCCGGTGATCTCCGGCCGCAGCGGGATCCCGATCGGGATAGCGTGCGCGAGCTGGACACCCGGTCCGGCCGTGAACACCTGTGTCGTCATCCGGGCCGCCAGCCGGTTGGCCAACCCGGGCCGCGCGTTCGCCTCATGGACGACGATCGGCAGGCCTCGGCTGCGGGCGGCCAGGTAGGCCGGCCCGGCTACGTAACCGCCAAAGCCCACCACGACCTCGGCCCGCACGCGGTCGAGAACC
>Ga0070713_100001610_pt1 | contig 14458 bp, 11 predicted proteins | sample LARL82metaG_FD_65465 | JGI IMG/M metagenome (GOLD analysis project Ga0070713, IMG submission 65465) | Corn, switchgrass and miscanthus rhizosphere microbial communities from Kellogg Biological Station, Michigan, USA - LAR L8-2 metaG | ecosystem: Host-associated > Plants > Roots > Rhizosphere ...
AGCATGCAACCAAGCGCGAACACCCCGCCATAGATCAGCCCGGTATTGATGCCGAGCGCCGACACCATGGCGGGATTATGCGCCGCCGCGCGGATCACCTTGCCGATCCGACTGCGGGCCAGACCAAGGCCGAGCACAATAGCCGCAGCCAGCGCCACGCCGATCAGAAGAAGATAATATGGCGGCACCACGCCGCCGGCGATGAACAGCGGCATCACCTGAAACGCGGCCGGCATTCCCATCGATTTGAATTCCGGCCCCCACACCATCCGCACCACATCGTCGAAGATCAGCACGAAGGCATAGCAGACCAGAAGCTGCATCAGCACGTTGGCGCCATAGACCTGGCTCATGAAGACGCGCTCGAAGATCAGGCCAAGGACCGCGGTGCCCGCCGCGCCGCACAGCACCGCCAGCGTAAAACTGCCGGTGAGCTGGTAACTCGTCATCGCGAAGTAGGCGCCGAACATGTAGAACGCGCCGTGGCTGAAATTGACGACCTTGAGCACGCCGAAGATCAGGGTCAGTCCGACCGCGACCAGGAACAGCAGCATGCCGATGATCAGGCCGCTGGTGGTCTGCGTCACCACGCAGGCAGGACTGACCAAACAGCCGGTGAGCGCGTCGAGATCCAAGGAGAACATCCATGAGTAGCGTGCCGCAACGATCGGCGCGCGGAAAACATTCGATGGAGCGCAGGGATTTCAGGCGATCCCGGCTCATCGCCATTCTTGATCAGGTATAACCCTTGTTCTTCTTCCACTCGGCTTCGAGTTCGAGAATGGTCTTCCAGTCGCCGGCCTTGACCTCGGGCACATAGGGCTCTTGTGGGATCGTCGTTCCCCAGCCGATGGCATATCCGATCAGCGTCTGGTCCTCGGCACGCATCGTCACGGTACCATCGGCACCAAACGGCGACTTGATCGTCAGACCCCGCATGGCATCGGCGATCTTCTTGCCGTCGGCGGAGTTGGCCTTCCTGGACGCTTCCGCCAGCAACATGACCGCAGTCGCATTCTCCCACGACCAGTTGGTGGGATATTCGCCGTACTTGGCCTTGTAGGCGTCGCCCCAGGCCGCGTTCTCCGGCGTCGCCGGGTAGGTCTTGATGTAGCGGTTTCCGGAATGGATGCCTTTGGGGAGATTTTTCACCACCGTCAGCGCGGTGTAGTCGGCCATGTTGACCGCGAACACTTCCATCTGACCAAACAGCGCGTAGATGTTGGACTGGTCGATATAGGACGTCAGATCGCCGCCCCAGAGGCAAGTATAGAGCGCTTGCGGTTTAGCCTGGAGGATCTTGGTGACGACCTCGGTGTAGTCGGGCTGGAACAGTTTTGGCCAGGACTCGCTGACAATTTCGATGTCGGGCGCAAAGCGCTTCAGATAAAGCCCGAACTCAGCGGTGGTGTCGCGGCCATAGGCATAGTCGGGTGCGCAGGTCGCCCATTTCTTCAAGCCCTTGGTCTTCGCAATCGCAGCCGCATAGCTGCCGCCGACGATCGAATCGTGCACACCCTGACGCGCGGTACGGAAAGCGTTCGGGATGTGCTGCTTGGGATCGGCTGTCAGCGCCGAGGTTTCCGAATTGGTGTGGATACAAAGCACCCCGAGATCGCGGGCCACTTCGTGGACCGCAAAGGCGCCCGAGGAGGCTTCGGCATCGATCAATAGCTCGCAGCCGTCGGTATTGACGAGCTCACGCGCGACGCGTGCGGCTTCCTGCGGTTGCCCCTTTGAATCGCGGATCACCATCTCGATCTGACGCCCGGCAAGGCCGCCCGCCGCGTTGATCTTCTCAACCTCGATCATCACAGCGTTGCGCGAGGAGGTTCCGAGCTGGGCGACGCGGCCGGAGAGGATCGTGGGCATGCCGACCTTGATGGTCTTGGCTTCTGCGCGCGCCGCCCAGGGCGCTGCGAAGGTTGCCGCGCCGGCCCCCATCAGCGCCAAAGTGGAGCGGCGGCTGATACCCGGTTTCTGGGTTCTCTTCATGTTCCCTCTCTGTCGCGTTGACGTTTCCCGAATTTCCGTGCCGGAGATCATTCCGTCTCCTGACATTGAGGATTTCAGAGCAAGGGGGGTGACGTCAAGCCAAAGATGAATTACGAGTCATAATTCATCAAGGAGGAAACGGCCGGCAACCGGCCCTTGAACCGCGAATGATCAACCTGTCGAGCTTCGTCGCCTTTCACGCCCGGCGGACTCCGAACCGCTGCGCACTGAAATACCGCGGGGAGGCCGTTTCCTATGCCACCTTCGACGAGCGCATTCGCCGGGTCGCAGGCTGGCTGGTCGGGCAAGGCATCGGCGCCGATGACGTCGTCGCGGTGCTGATGAAGAACAGCGCCGCTTTCCTCGAACTCGTCTTTGCGACCAGCCACATCGGCGCGGTGTTTCTGCCGATCAACTATCGGCTTTCGCGCGATGAGGTCGGCTACATCGTCGGCCATGCGGAGGCGCGCATCCTGATTGCGGACCAGGAGCTGGCGGCGAGCGCGGGCGGCAATGCCCGCCTCGTTCTGCTCGATGAGACGGCGCAATCCAGCATCACGCACGTCGCGCCACGGGCCGTGCCCGCCGCCATGGTTCATCGCGCGCCGGGCGACCTGATGCGGCTGATGTACACGTCGGGCACGACGGATCGGCCGAAGGGGGTGATGATCACCTATCAAAACATCTACTGGAAATCCGCCGATCAGACGGTGGCGCTCGGGCTCAACGCCGGCACCCGGCTCCTGATCGTGGGGCCGCTCTATCATGTCGGCGCGCTCGATTTGCCGGGCATCGCCGTGCTTTGGCATGGCGGGCTAATTTCCATTCATCGCAATCTTGAGCCGGACCAGGCGCTCGCCGCGATCGAAGCCGAGCAACTGAATGCCGCGTGGTTCGCACCGGTCATGACCACCGCGCTTCTCACCTGCCCCAACCGCGACCGCTACGATGTCTCCAGCCTGAGATGGGCGATCGGCGGCGGTGAGAAGACCCCGGAGGCGCGAATCCGCGCCTTCTCGGAATTCTTCAGGAACGCCCGCTATATCGACGCCTACGGGCTGACCGAGACCTGCGGCGGCGACACCTTCATGGAAGCCGGCCGCGAGATCGAGAAGATCGGATCGACCGGGCGGCCGATCGCCCATGTCGAGATCGAGATCCGCGACGACGCCGGCAACCGCCTTGCGGCGGGCGAGAACGGCGAGATCTGCCTGCGCGGACCGAAGATAACGCAGGGGTATTGGAAAGATCCCGAGAAGACCGCAGCGGCCTTTTTCGGCGACTGGTTCCGCAGCGGCGATGTGGGCTATCTCGACGAAGACGGCTTTCTCTATCTCACCGACCGCAAGAAGGACATGATCGTTTCCGGCGGCGAGAATATCGCCTCGTCCGAAGTCGAGCGCGTCATCTACCAACTGCCGCAGGTGCGCGAAGTCGCCGTCGTCGGCGTGCCCGACGAACGCTGGGGCGAAAAGCCGGTCGCGGTCGTGGTGCTTGCCGAAAATGCCGTGCTCGATCTCCCCTCGCTTGCGGCTCACTGCAAGACGCGCCTTGCCGGGTTCAAGGTGCCGACGCAGCTCGTCATTCGCGACAGCCTGCCGCGAAATCCGTCCGGAAAGGTGCTCAAGCGCGTGCTGCGCGCCGAACTGGAGGCGAAGCGATGAAGCACGAACAAGCGAGCGCACCCGCGAAGGTGACAAAACTCAACCGCGTCGAGCGCAATGCCTGGACCAAACAGAAGATCTTCGACGCCGCGACCAAGGTGGTCGGCAAATACGGATATGCGGAAGCGTCCGTTGCCCGCATCACCGAGATCGCCGGCGTGGCGCAGGGCACTTTCTACAATCATTTCGAGAATCGCCAGGAGCTTTTGGACCAGCTGCTGCCGAAGATCGGCCTGGACATGGTGCAATTCATCCGCGCGCGCGCCGGCACGGCAGATGCGGCGCGGCAGGAGATCGAACGCTTCGGCGCCTTCTTCGATTTCATTTGCGAGGTGCCGGAATTCCTGCGCATTCTCAACGAAGCCGAGTTCTTTGCGCCGATCGGCTACCAGAAGCATCTCGACAACATCTCGACCGCCTATGTCCGCATCCTGCGGCGCGCCCGGCTGACCGGCGCAATCGAGGATTACAGCGACGAGGAATTCGAAGCCATCGTCCACATGCTGATGGGCGCGCGCGGCTACCTCAGCCGACGCTATTCGTACTCGCCCGACGGGGTCACCGCCGTGCCCGACCACGTCATCTCCGCCTATAGAAAGCTGATCACGCGCGGCCTGCTCAACTCAAACTGGGGCGCAGGCGATGAACGCTGACGGCATCACCCTGGTCACCGGCGGCAGCCGCGGCATCGGCGCGGCCACGGCGACGCTGCTCGCCGGGCAAGGCCGTACCGTTGTGATGGTCGATATCGCGCCCGAGCCGCTCAAGGGTACGCCGACGATCCTGTGGCCCACGCCGTTCGATGTCGCGAGCGAAGCCGCCGTCGCAAGCGGCATTGCCGAGATCGAAACGCGGCACGGTCCGATCGCCGCTCTGGTCAACGCCGCCGGCATCTTCGGCAAGATGCACCCGGTTGAACGCGTGCGCATGGAGAACTGGGACCGCGAGATCAACATCGATCTGCGCGGCACGTTCCTACTCTGCCGCAGCGTCGGTGAGCGGATGGCGCAGCGAAGGCATGGCGCGATCGTCAATGTCGCCTCGGTTGCCGGCATGACCTCCGGCCCCATCCACGCCTATACCGCGGTAAAAGCCGGCGTCATCCAGATCACCCAGACGCTCGCCGCCGAATGGGGCCGCGCCGGGGTGCGCGTCAACGCGGTGTCCCCGGGATTTACCCGAACGGCCGCGCTGGAAGCCGGCATTGCCTCGGGCGCGCTGAGCAAAGAACGACTTGTCCGCAACACCGCGATGAACCGCCTGGTCGAACCGATCGAGGTGGCCGAGGCCATCGCGTGGCTGCTTTCGCCTGCAAGCAGCGGCGTCACCGGCATCAACCTTCCTGTCGATGCCGGCTTCATCGCGGGCTCGACCTGGAATGCCTATGGCGGATTGCGGGAGCCCCCGGAAGCATAGCGAGAGCGACAGCCATGAACATCGAAACCGCGCGCAGAGAATTTGACCTGTCCACCGCCATCGCCGAGGGCGACATCCGCTGTCTGTTGATGGTGCTGGTGCATATGACGGGCGATGAGCGCTGGCTGGAGCCGCCATACAGACCGGCGCGCGACGTCCGCCTCATCCCCGAGCCCGACGCCGGCCTGCCCGCAACAATTCAGGACGAGATTCGCACTGCCGTCGTCAAACTGTTCGCGAACGGCAACCCGAAGCCGGTCATCAACGATCCCGGCAATGAGCTCATTCTGAAGATGATGCGCGCCTGCCTCGGCGAGAACGTCGCCGCCGAATATGCGCCGCTGATGCGCGAGGAGATGGGATTCGCCGCGCGCGACGCGCGCTGGACCAACCCTCCCCCGGATGAAGGGCTGGCGCAACAGCAGGTCCTGATCGTCGGCGCCGGGGTCTGCGCCATCGCGCTTGGCGTTGCGCTAAGTCGCTTGGGCATTCCCTACACCATCGTCGAAAAGAACGACGAGCTGGGCGGGACCTGGTACATCAACCGTTATCCCGGCTGCGGCGTCGATACGCCGAACCATTCCTATTCCTACTCCTTCGGTCCACGCAATCCCTGGACGCGCTACTTTTGCCAGCGGGAGGAACTGCTCGACTATCTGAAGAAGGTCGCGGCCGAGTACGGCATCCGCGAGCATCTCAGGCTCAACACCGAACTGAAATCGTCACGCTGGGATCAGAGCAAGCGGCGATGGATCTCCACGTTGAAAACCAAACACGGCGATGAGATTTTCGAATCGACAGCACTCGTCAGTGCGATCGGCCAGCTCAACGATCCCTCGCGCGCTCAATTCAAGGGCGAGCAGGATTTCCGGGGCCAGATCCTGCATTCGGCGCTTTGGTCGGAGGAATTCAAGCTCGAAGGCAAGCGCGTCGCGGTGATCGGCACCGGGGCAACCGCGATGCAGCTCGTGCCCACGATCGCCGGCCGCGCGGCTTCGGTCACCGTCTATCAGCGCACCGCGCAGTGGGCGCGCCCGGTGAAGGGCTATTCCGACCCGATCACCGAAGGCGCGCAATGGTTGCTCGCGCATCTGCCGTTTTATGTTCAGTGGTATCGCTTCAACATGTTCTGGCGCTATGGCGATGGCCTGTTGCCGTTCCTGCGCAAGGATCCCGCATGGCCCTATCCCGATCGCGCGGTGAACAAGGGCAATGACCGGCATCGGGAGGAACTGACCGATTTCATCCTGTCGGAGCTAAAGCATCGTCCCGACCTGATCGAAAAATGCGTGCCGAGCTATCCGCCCTACGGCAAGCGGATCCTGCTCGACAACGGCTGGTTCAGAACGCTTACCATGCCAACTGTCGAGCTCGTCACCGACGGCATCGACCATTTCAGCCGCGAAGCCATCGTGACCGCGGACGGCACATCGCGGGGAGCCGATATCATCGTGATCGCGACCGGCTTCAAGGTCACCGAGATGGCCGCGCGCCTCAACATCACCGGGCGCGACGGCAAGGACCTCCGGGAGAAGTGGGCCAACGACAACCCGACGGCGTATCTCGGTTTAACCGTGCCGGATTTTCCGAATTTCTTCTGCATGCTCGGTCCGAATTCCGGCCCGGCGCATGGCGGCAGCGTCATCTTCCAGTCCGAATGCCAGAGCCGCTACATCTCGGCCTGCCTCGTCGGCATGATCGAGCGCGGCATCGCCGCCATCGACGTTCGCCAGGACGTGCACGACGATTATGTCCGCAAGGTCGACACCGAACATGAGGCGATGATCTGGACCCACCCGGGAATGACGACCTATTACCGCAACAAGAGCGGCCGGGTATTCTCGGCGATGCCCTGGCGGTTCGTGGACTATTGGGCGATGACCCATGATCCCGATTTCGGCCAATATCGCCTGACGGGAGCGTGAAAGCCGGCGGAGCTGAAATCTTTCTTGCACCCTGGCTGGAACGTGGGAACCGCTGATGGAGAGGCAGTTTCTTCCTCGTTTCGGTCGAAAGCCTTTAGCTTTCTCAACTGCCGCTTGAGGCGACGCCTGTGGCCCCCGACAGCCCCACATCTTGGGATTGCATGAGCGTTGGCTGCACGCTGACTTTGCCGGAAAATGAACACACAATGGCCTCCCCTGCTTAACCTTCCTGCCAAAAGACTTCGATAAGCCACCTAGAAGCTAAAGAATAAAGGCAGTTCCGCCATCCACAAGTTGGAGTGGCAGAGTAGCGCGAGAGCGAGGCGTCGCGCATGTCGGAAGGAAGCGACTATCGCTTGAGCTTGGCGGACGGACCCGTTCCGGCCGCTCGGAGGGGCAGCTTGGTCATCTACCGCGCGTTTGCGCGTAGACCGAGCGAATTGATTCATCTTGATGGCGCCGATTGCGCTTTCGCAGCTTCCCGACCGAATAGTTCCAGTCCCGCGATCAAGGATCGAGAACGACCGTCGGGCGTGTCGGTTCATCGGGACCGCCATGCGCGGCGTTTCCAATGATGGATCGAGACCCCGTCGCAAAGGATGCGAAAGCCCGCCGTCCTTGCGCCATCCATCGGTCGACAGGAGGTTAGTGATGAGTTCCCCCGCCAAGGACGATGCCGACAAGCAGCTCATTCGTGCCCTGCCCTGGGTGAGCGACCCACAGCGCCAGGACGAAGCGCGCCGTCTTGAAGAGGACGTTCTCGCGGCAGCCCAGCGCCTCAAGCGCGGCTCCGGCGGGCTATCGTCGCAAGCGGGTGCGCAGCTTTCTCAACAGCGAACTGGCCTGGGGTTACGACTTTCAGAGGCTGGCTCGAGCGAGGAAAAGCGCAAGCTGGATGAGGTGGCGGCAAGGGTTTTGGCGGCGCTCAAACCCGAACTCATGCCGCCTTCACTGCGAGCCGAAATGCGCCGGCCTGGCCTCGGGTTGGTTGCCGGTCTCGTTGGCGCGGTCGGTGTGGCTGCCGCGGTCGCCCTGGTTGTGGCAAACGTAGTGCGGATCCCGATCAACGCTGCGGTTTCCAGCGAAGAAGAAACTGGAAGGAGCGGGTCTGTTTCCACTGCCGTGCTCGGGAAATTGCCTCAGTTCGAGGCGGCTCAAGCCAGCGTGCAACCGGCCGAGGCGCCGTCGGCACCAACCGGGCCGATGCTTGCAGCCACTCAGACGAACGCTGCCGAACCAGCCAAGCCTGCGGCTGCGGCGCCGGTGATAACTCTCTCGGTTGCGCCCGTTCTGCCTGAGGCGAAGCCGCTGGCGCCGGCCGCAGCCCCCGAACCCCGCCCTGCGATTTCGCTTTCACGCGATGAAATCGCATCCTTGCTGAAACGCGGTCAGGATCTGATCGCAGCGGGCGATATCGCGAGCGCGCGCCTGGTGCTCACGCATGTCGCGGACGCCGGTGACGCAGAGGCCTCCTTCATCCTGGCGGGTACGTTCGACGCCGCCGTGCTTGCGAACTTGCGGGTTGTCGGCGTGCAGCCGGATCCCGCAAAGGCCCACGCCTGGTACGCGAGGGCGGCCGAGCAGGGATCCTTGGAAGCCAAGCAGCGTCTACAGCAATCGGCCCTCCGCTAGGATCCGGTCCGATGCTGCGACAACAACAAGTGACAGGGGGACATGATGCGAACCGACGTCAAGACGCGTTGGCACAATTTGGATAACGCGGCGTCCGCGGGCAGTGAGAGCCGGCGGCCGCGCCATGTTGCGACCGGGGTTCTCAAGCTTGCCCTTGTGACAATCGGCCTTGTGCTGGGCGCGGCCACGAACTCACGGGCCGCCGACGATGAAATCCGGATCGGCAACACCATGCCCTATAGCGGCCCTGCCTCCGCTTACGGCGTGATCGGCAAGACCATTACGGCCTACTTCAACAAGGTCAATGCCGAGGGTGGCATCAATGGCCACAGGATCAATTTCATCTCCTATGACGACGCCTACAACCCGCAGAAGACGGTCGAGCTGACACGGAAGCTCGTGGAAGAAGACAAGGTGCTGCTGATTTTCGCCAGCCTCGGCACGGCGCCAAGCGCCGCGGTGCGGCCCTACCTGAACGCCAACAAGATTCCGCAGCTATTTGTGGCGTCGGGCGCGTCGATGTGGGACCAGCCGCGCGACTTCCCATGGACGATGGGATTCCAGCCGAGCTATCAGACCGAGGCGCACATCTACGCGCAGTATCTCTTGGAGAAGCATCCCACTGGCGGCAGGATCGGAATCCTTTACCAGGACGATGAATTCGGCAAGGATTACGTCAAGGGCCTCAAGGACGGGCTGGGAGGCAAGATCGCGATCGTTGCCGAGGCGGCGTACAAGGTCACCGACGCCAATGTCAATCAACAGATCGCCGCGCTCAAGGCCTCCGGCGCCGACATCTTCTTTGACATCACGACGCCAAAATTTGCCGCGATGGCGATCCGTCGAACCGCCGAGCTCGGCTGGAAACCCGAGCACATCATCTCCACGGTGTCGGAATCGGTTACTGCTGTGCTGCAGCCTGCGGGCCTGCAAAATGCCGAAGGAATCCTGTCGGCAGGATATTCCTGGGAGGGAGACGATCCGGCGGCAGCAAACGATCCAGCCTACCGCGACTGGGCCGCCTTCATGGATCGCTATGCTTCGGACGTCAGCAGGAGCAACAGCCTGACGGTGTTCGGCTACATGATCGCCAACGCGATGGTCGAGGTGTTGAAAAAATGCGGTGACGATTTGTCCCGCGACAATCTGATGAAGCAGGCGGCGTCGCTGAAGGGCCTGCAAATTCCCATGCTGGTTCCGGGCGTGATCGTCAACACCAGCGCGAGCGATCATGCGCCGCTCGAGCAGATGCAGATGATGCAGTTTAGCGGCGGGCGATGGGAAAGGTTCGGGCCGGTGCGCAGCGGGATCGACCCCGGTGCCGTCAGCGACTCGTTCAAGGCGATATTTCGTTACGGCCCTGCGAAGCGTGACCTGGCCAATCAGCTCAATGCCAACACTGTGACCCTGATGACCGGCTCGTTCGGCAGCACTTACGCCCATATGGGCGCCGATCTTGCCTCGGTGCTGGACAATGGTACCGATCTACGCGTGCTGCCGGTTCTGGGCCGCGGATCGGTCCAGGCCGTGGCCGACATCCTGCTGCTCCGAGGCGTCGACGCGGGCATCGTGCGGAAGGACACGCTGGCCTATCTCGAACGCAAGGATTTTGCCGACAACATTCGCAATCAGTTCGTCTACGTCACCAAGATGTTCAATGAGGAAATGCATGTCCTCGCCCCGCAAGCGATCCACAGCATGAAGGAGCTCGACGGCAAGACGGTTGCCGTTGACCTTCCGGACGGCAGCACCTTTGTGACCGCGATCAATGTGTTCGAGCGTCTCGGGATCAAGCCGCATCTGCTTTATATCGAACCGCGGATCGCGCTCGAAATGCTGCATAAAGGCGACATCGACGCGATCGTTGCGGTAGAAGGCAAGCCCCTGCAATGGCTCGCTCAGGTCAACGATCCCAACCTGCATCTGGTTCCGGTTGAGTACGACAAGCCATTGCGCGACGAGTATTTGCCGGCACAGCTTACCTCGGAGGATTATCCCAACCTGATATCGAGCAACGCTCCCGTCGGCACCATCGCGGGCGAGGCGGTTCTCGCGTCCTATAACTGGCAAGTAGGCAGCGACCGCTATCGCCGCCTGGCCCTGCTGGTCGATCAATTGTTCACTCACATGGCGCAGCTGCAGCGGCCGCCATTTCATCCGAAGTGGCAGGAGCTCGCGCCGCTGGCGCCGGTCGCCGGCTGGACCCGCTTCAACGCGGCGCAGGAGTGGGTCAACCGCAATACCCCCGTTGCGTCGGCCGCTAGCACGGGAACGCTCGGCTCGCATGCGACCATCATCCCGCAGGAAGATCCGGCGCTATATCGCGAATTTCTTGAATGGAAGGCAAACCGTCTCAAGCGCCGTTGAGGGAAAGCCCTTCAGGGTCTGCTCGGGCGATCGCAGAGAGCCGAACAGAATCGTGGATTTTTGGTAGCGGGGGAGCGTTACCGCCCTCCCCCACACCCCCCTTCATCATTGGATCGCCTTGGCAATCGCCGCGAAGGCGTTCCGATCGAGAACGTGGGTGAACAGGGTGTTGCCGAGCGGATGCGACGACAGCTTGACAATTACGAGGCCGGCGGCCGGATTGATGTGAATGTGCTGGCTGTTGAGACCCTTAGCCTCGAAGCTGTCGTTCGCATCGTGCGGGATCCACCACTGATTGTGGTAGGAATAACCGGCACGGACGTCCTGCCCGGCTGCCTTGAACTTGTCCCGATCACCGCCTTTGCGAACCTCGTCGATCACAGCCTTGGCGACCACCTGGCGACTACCGACCTTGCCGTCGTTCCGCAACATTTCGCCAAAGCGACCGAGATCGCGCAACGTCGCGTTAAGGCCGATGCTGGCGACCTGTGCGCCCCTGGGATCGACCCACACAAAGGCATCCTGCTCGGCACCGATACCGCGCCAGATCTTCTCCGACACCAACTCGGCAAAGCTCTTGCCAGTGACGCGTTGCAGCACCCAGCCGACCACCTCGGTGTCGACGCTCTTGTACTGAAAGCCTACGTCGTGCTCGCCTTGCTTCGTCACGGTCTTGAGGAAATCCGGCACCGAGCGCGGTCCGCCATAACCCGCCGGCGCCGGGATCAATCCAGTGGCCATCAAATACGGGAACAAGTCTGACTTCGGATCGGTATAGTCTTCCCTATAGTTCAGACCCGTCGTCATATCGAGCGTCTGCTGCAGTGTCGCATCGCCCCAGGCGGACGTCGCGAGTTCCGGCAGGTACTGCGCAATCTTGGCGTTGGGATCGAGTGTCCCGTCATAAATTGACATCGTAGCGAGCAGACCCGTGACCGACTTGGTCATTGACCATATTGCGTGAGGTTGCTCGGCCGTCATGCCGGCATAGAGCTTCTCGTAGACGATCCTGCCGTTATGCAACACCAACAGACCATCGGTGTAGGTGGCCTTCTGCCATGCGGCGATGGTGATCGACTGGCCCTTGTCGTCGGCGAATTTGATATCGTCGAGATCATGTGGCTCCGATGGCAATACCGAGGATGGTTGCGGACCGCGCCACACGTTCGCGGTAGGGCCGAGCTCTCGCAGATGATGGAATGCCCAACTGCCGTTCGGAAACTTTGTGGTGTTGGCAAGAGTGACGAGCTTGTCCTGTGGCGGCGGGAATCCCTGCATCAGGCCGAGTGCAACCGGATCGGTGGTCTCCGGCCGCGGCAAAGATTGCATAGCGTCTTGCGCCGTCGCAGATCCGCCGAGCCCCACCAATGCCACCATGATCAATCCCCAATCTCTTGCGTTCACCGTGCTGCCCCCTGAGCGCCGAGAAGGGCCTCAATCGCTCGCTCCGTTTCCTCGTACTCACCCTCCCCGACATGCTTGAGTACGACGTGGCCGTTACGATCGATCAGATAGGTCGCCGGCCAGTATTCGTTGTCAAACGCCTTCCAGGTCGTGTACTGATTGTCCTGCGCGACCGGGTAAGTGATGCCGAAGCGGCCGATGGCGGTCTGGACATTGCGCGTCAGCTTTTCGTACCCGAACTCCGGCGTGTGCACGCCGATGACGACAAGGCCGCGCTCCCTGAACTTCTCGTACCAGCGGGTAACGTAAGGCAGCGTCCGCAGGCAATTGATGCAGGAGTAGGTCCAGAAATCGACCAGCACGACCTTGCCGCGCAAATCCGCCAGCGACAGCGGATCCGAATTGAGCCAGTGCTCGATGCCGGCGAACTCGGGCGCAGGGCCGTAGTCATAGAGGGACGGTTCGCCCGCGCCGCAGGTCGCATTGCCTTCCGTCGCGAGCACCACGGCGATCGCCAGCGCGAGCCTGGAACAAAGCTTCATCATGGTTACAACCCCGCAGTGAAATCAGGATAGAAGTTGGAGAGCCAGACGGTGACGACGGTGTCGTACTGGTAAAACATCGCAATCGCGACCAGTACGATGACGACGCCGAAGCCCTGTTGCAGAGCGCGGGTGTGACGAACCAGATGCCGCGCGCGCGTCGAAACATACTGGCCGCCATAGGCGATCAGCAGCATCGGCACCGCGGCGCCCACCGAATAACAAGCAAGCAACAGCGCCGCGCGATCGAGACTTTCCGCCGATGCGATTAGGGTCATGATCGATCCGAGCACGGGGCCAGCGCAGGGCGCCCAAACCGCGCCGAGGCTCGCACCAAGAACGAGCGCGCCGACGTTTCCGGCTCCGGCACGCTGGCCGGTGTCGCTGACGCGGTCGAGCAATGCGCTCATGCGCGCGATCAGCAGTTCGAACGGATACGGCCAGATCATCAGCGCGCCGAACACGAGCAGCGCCCCGACGGCGACATTGCGCAGCGTATCCTGCGACAGGCCCAGTACGCTCGGGAACAGGCCGAACAGGAACGCGACCAGCGAGAAGGTGGCGGCGAAGCCGACAGTGATGAAGATCGGCCGCGCCGTATCGCGGTGGCCGACCGCCGTCCCGAGCATGATCGGCAGCATCGGCAGCACGCAGGGCGAGGCGATGGTGAGCATGCCTGCGGCAAAAGCGAGAATGACGGCAAGCACGGCCTACTTCTGTCCGGTCTGGGTCGCTACCCGCTTCCAGATCAACGTCCTGCCGAACATCGGCAGTCCGACATAAGGACGCACGACCAGTTGATCGGGGCCGCCGAGCGTGATTTTGCAGGAGTAGGTCTTGGCGTTCTCGCGGTTGTAGATCTCGCCGCTCCAATCGCCGTCGCCAGACGACGTAAAGTCCTTCAGGATGATCATGCCGAGCGGCGAGCGGTTGTCGGCCGCCTTCATCTCGCCGTCGCCGCCCATCGAGCGGTTGGCGAGAACCTTCACCACGGTGCCGCAGAATGCCTCGCCGCAGCGCGCTATCTCGACCTCGAGATTGCCGTTGTCAGTGAGCCAGCGGCCGACCGGCCCCTCGGCGCCTCCCGCCGCCGCCGATTGCCCAAAGGCCGGCGCGGCGCAAAGCCAGATCGCGGCGAGGATAACTGACACGAATTCCAGACGGGATGAGCCGGATCGGTTGTCTTTCGCATCAAACGTGGTGACGGTGCGCATGGTCTGATCCCTCCAATCGGTCGGATGCCGACGAGACCGGATCAAACAGGCGGACGTATCCCGGATATGTCGCGGGTACTCCAATTTCCTGGCTTTGTGTATCCGCCGCGGCGCGTGATACAATGTGATACAAAATTGTCCGGGACGATGCTGGAAGCGGCCCCTACAATCGAGCGTCAATGGACTCCAAAGATCACATCCTGATCGTCGATGACGACCGCGAGCTGCGCGACTTGCTGGTCCAGTACCTGGACAAAAACGAATTCAACGTCACTGCGGTCAAGAACGGACGGGAAATG
>Ga0070713_100001613_pt1 | contig 14455 bp, 12 predicted proteins | sample LARL82metaG_FD_65465 | JGI IMG/M metagenome (GOLD analysis project Ga0070713, IMG submission 65465) | Corn, switchgrass and miscanthus rhizosphere microbial communities from Kellogg Biological Station, Michigan, USA - LAR L8-2 metaG | ecosystem: Host-associated > Plants > Roots > Rhizosphere ...
GTCGACTCCAGACCTCGTGAGACCGCCTGTCCAGGTTCGTTAAGACGAGACGCGATTTCGTTGATGCTACTCGAGTCGAGCAAATTGAAGAGTGAGGAAAACACCGAGCTTGTCATATTTCACCTGTGACTTTCTATGTTCTTCGCCGCCCGACGATGGGCATGTGGTCACCTTTTCGGCTAGTCTTCTCACCGCCATTGATGCGACGAAAATCAGCTAATCTCCAAAACCTTTTTATATATGTCGTGACATAGGAAAATAAAGGGAGGCCGCCGGTCCATGCTCCAAGCCGCCAGATGGAGAGCGACTCGAGCACAAGCCTTCCCATTGAACAGCAAGCTCGATTGCATTTGGCTCCGAACTCGAGCCGCCTGTTTCGTCGCGAAACTTATGTATGACCGGCGAACTCCCACAGTGTTTGATGAAAAACATCGATCCGAGGTTTAGAGAAGCACCATTTCAGAAGCTCTTACTTTATTCGGTCCCGCTTGGATGCCGCGAGGATGGTAAATACGATTTATTGCGCCTCTCCATGCAGCCGTGCAATCTCCGACAGTGAAGTGCCATGAGGGCCCTATATGACAATCAAAGACGCCCTGGCGATCCTGTGCGTTGAATTGCTTCTTGCACCGAACCCTTACGTGTTCGCCGAGCAGCAACCGCCGCCTATCCAGCAGATGCCTGGAAGCGCAACACAGGGGCAGCCCCAACAAACACTCACCGCGGATCAACTCGACAGCCTGGTTGCTCCAATTGCCCTGTACCCTGACCCGATTCTGAGCCAGGTGCTCGTGGCGTCCACCTATCCTTTGGAGATCGTCGAGGCCGCTCGATGGCTCAGTCAAAATTCAAGTCTGCAAGGTAAGGCGCTCGTCGACGCTGCTGCTAAACAAACCTGGGATGCCAGCGTACAAGCGTTGGTGGTGCTCCCCGATCTGCTCAAACGTTTGAATCAGGACATCACCTGGACGGCGGATCTTGGCAACACCTTCCTTGCGCAACAGCAGGGTGTCATGGAAGCTGTGCAGCGTATGCGCCAGAAAGCTCAAAGCAATGGGGCGCTGCAATCGACCAAGGAACAACAGGTGACGACGACCACCCAAGGCGGTAACACCTACATCGAGATCCAACCCGCGAGCCCGGAGGTGGTTTATGTACCCGAATACAACCCTGTTGCCGTATGGGGCCCGCCGGCGTATTATCCCTATCCACCCATTTATTATCCGCCATCCACTGGCGCGATCATCGCCGCCAGCGCGATCTCGTTCGGTGTGGGCGTAGCTGTCGGCGCGATCTGGAGCGGCGGCTGGGGAGGCTGGGGTTGGGGTTGCGGATGGGGTCGCAACAACGTCACCATTAACAATAACTTTATCAGCAGCAACCATTTCAATCGCGTGAATGTAGGCAACGGCAACAACTGGGTTCACAACCCAGTGCATCGAGGCGGCGTCCCCTACAACAACAGGAATGTGGCGAGTCAATTCGACGGTACACGAAGTAATGTCGCAGTTCGCCCGACTGCGGCCCAGACTCAGCAACGCCTCGGTAATATTTCGCAACGCCCAGGCAACACGGCGCGGCCAGCTCAAGGAAATCTCGGACAAGCCGGCGGCAATGGCTTCCGGCCGAGTCAGGGCAATACCACCCAACGCCCGGCCGGCGGGCAGGTGGGCCAGGGAAATTTCAAACCGGCCGCTGGCGGAGATCGCGTCGGAAACCGGAACGTGGGCGCTGCAAGTGGCGGTAACAGGGGTGGCGCAACGTTCGGAGGAATGAATCAGGGTGGCAGTGCTGCCCGTATGAACAGCAACCGCGGTTTCTCTAGCGGTGGCGGGTCCCGCGGCGGGGGCGGGCGCCGCAGATAAGAGGGCTTGAATATGCGTTACTTCGTCATTCTTACTTTGGCCGTAGCAGGTAAATTGCTGATTTCCATTCCCATCGATGCTGCGACTCCCGAAGGTCGGGGCTTTCCCTCCGCCGACGCAGCCGCAAAGGCGCTCGTCAACGCAGCGAAGAGCGATGACGTGACCGTTTTGACCGAGATCCTAGGCCCTTCCTCCAAGGAAATCCTGACGACCAGCGATCCGGTCGCTGATCGGCAAACCCGGCAAAAATTCGCCAAGCGTGCGGCTGCAAAAACGAAACTAATCCCGGACCCGATAGAACCGAATGGGAGGATTCTCCTGATCGGCAAAGACGAATGGCCCCTTCCGATTCCAATCGTGCAAGTGAACGGCAAATGGTACTTCGACGTAGAGCAGGGTAAGCAGGAGATTCTGATGCGACGAATTGGCGGCAATGAACTGGACGCGATCGAGGTCTGTCGCGGTTACGTCGAGGCGCAGAACGACTACTCCGAAGAGAACCGGACTGGAAGCGGCGTTCCCCACTACGCCCAGAAAATTATCAGTTCGCCCGGGAAACATGACGGCCTCTACTGGACTGGCGGCGGCGCCAACGAGGAGAGCCCAATTGGTGACATTGTCGCACGGGCATTCGCAGAGGGATACACCAAAGGCCACGATCCCTACCATGGATACTACTTCAAGATCTTGATGGGGCAGGGACCACAGGCCTCTGGAGGCAAGATGACCTACCTCCACAACGGCACGATGACGAAGGGATTCGCGTTGATCGCCTGGCCCTCCGACTATAGATCCACAGGGGTGATGACCTTCATCGTGGACAAAGCAGGGATTGTCTACCAGAAGGATCTCGGACCAACAACTCCGGAAATCGCAGGCGCGTACACTGCCTACAATCCCGACGCGACGTGGATGCCAGTATCGACCTCGGCGCGTAAATAGGCCACCAGAGAGGGCAAGCCAACGGCTGCCCGAAATTATAAGGCGACTGTACACCGCGCGCATCGCAATTAACGAGTTGCTTGTGAGTTAAGAGCGGAATGACGATCGCCCAAGATCCGCGTGCGCCTGGCAGCTTCCTGAAAGGAGTAGCACGATGTCTGACTTTCTTTTCGTAATTCTGTTGATCTTAAACGCGGCCGAAGACAGCGAGCCCGTGGTCGTTATTCTCGACTAAGTCAGTTGCGAGCCAACTTTCGCTGGACTAACTCAGTAAGCTTGGCCTTAGCTCTGGACTTGAGCAGGTTGAATTGCGTCTCTGTTAGCCCCATCTCCGCGCAGATTCGCTCCGGCGACTCCTCGCGAAGGTAAAAGCGCGAGAGCACTTCACGATCCCGAGCCCTCATTTTTCCCAGAACCTGCTTCATGATGGTTGCGTTTTGGTGAGCAGCGGCCCGTTGTTCAGGAGTAGGCTCCGCTGCGGTGAGACCGGCTGCTGATTCCAGGTTGATAGAGGTCTCGCGCCTTTGGATCATCCGCGAGATCCCCAGGCTCAACTGGCGGTGCAACACGGTTCGTACGAAACCCATGAGACGGTCCGGCTCTCGCAGATCTCCGCGCCGTATTGTCTCAACGACGATGACAAACAAGTCGTGGACTAGGTCTTCTACATCCTGGGTCCCCATGCGGCGCTGAAGGAACAGACGGGCGCCGGTGGCGAGATTTCGGTACAAGTCCTCTTCTCCCGGTGGTTCGCCTGCGCGGATCTGTTCGACCACAGTCTTCCAGTCCGGTACCGGCTGGTCCGGCATCTGGCTCTGGTCAATTCCTCTCGACGCAGAAATACGCCGCCCAGTAAGCAGGTTTCGCACGCCGGCCTCCCGCATGCAACTCACTGAGTTGCGCCTGTTGCAATACCTGAGCGAACGATTTCCGATCTTGAAGATCTTGAACGGCGTTCAACTGCTGGTAGAACGATGAAAATAGTTCCCCCGCATCCTGATCCGCCATCGCCCACCGCGTGACTATGACGGCACGGGCACCGGCGGCCAGCCACGCGCGAGTCAGGCCCATCAATCCGGCGCCGGGAAGAACAGCAGCATGTGCCGAACTGCATCCGTTCAAGACAACCAGCCCAAGCTTTACTCGCATGCTGGAGATCTCGGTTGCACTGAGCAGTTCCATTTCGGCTCCCGGCTGGTACGCGAGAGCGACGAGACCAAGGCCTGAATATTGAGCTGGAAAAACAATGTGCGCGGCAATATGCAGCACTGCTGGATTTCGGCGAAGAGCTTCCGATAGGCTTTCCTTGTTCGCGTCGGCGCCCTTCAGCAGGATCGGGTTAAGACCGTGCGATCGCCAGATCGCTGCGCAAGTCTCTATTTCCCGACCACTTCCTACCAGTCTCGATAGTTCGAGGCGAGGCACGAACGAGCTCGAGCCTTGCAGCCGTGGATCTGCTCGATTGTAAATCGCATCGCCTAAACCTACCACGGGTCCATTCCAGTCTGAGTTAGTAACACCAAAGAGGGCCGAGATGCCGGGAACAACCCGCACGGCATGGCGTTCGACCACATATTGAAAGTTCCCGGTCTGCGATTTGGACCCTTCCACCAAAGCAGCGAAAGGTAAATCAAAGAGGGGCCCATCAGGAGCCACAATCCATTCGGGCTTATCAAGCAAACGCCGGCTGCTACCATCGAACAGTTGAGAATAAAGGCGATTGCCCAACGTCGTCGCCTCAGGGGAACTCTTTCGCACTGCATTAACAAAAAGGTGAATATTCTCAGCGATGTCGGCTCGTGGCGGCAATCGCCGAAACTCGAACCCTTCGCGACCAATCACCCACACGCAAGATTCCATGTCTCCCAAATGAAAGCCGAGGAAAACCTCCGTTGGCTGTAAGGCCTTTCGGGTACGATCAAGAAGCTCACCGCCGCTCGCACCGGGGTTGTCCAGATCGCGGGGCAGATCGAGCCCTGCTCGTGTTTCCATCTCCGCGATTCTCAGCTGAAGTCGCCGAACTGTGGCGATATCCAAATCCGGCTCGCTCTTGGCCATTGCGGCTTCGGCCTTATAGAGGTCAGCCAGCGCTTCCCAGTACTCATGCGGCAGCTTTTTCGATAGGTCGGATCCCGCCCACAAAGCTCGCAGACTCGCCGCCCGGCTCTCCTCGGCTGCCGCAAAGGTCTTTTCCGCAAAACGCTTAAGGCGAGTTTGTTCGTACAAGCGACTTCCGGCCTCGATGTAGGAAGAATAGACCTGCTGCAGCTCGACTTCGCTACTAATGCGGAAAGTGTCGGACGGAAGCACTTCGGCCCGCCAGTGCCTGACGCATTCCAAGGCGTTTCCAAAGTCGATGAAGGCTTCCTGTAATTGCGCCTTCACTACCTTCAGCTTCCCTCGCTCATAATATGCGCTCCATATCGCGGAGGGGTTGATAAACCGAGCCGAGTCGACCGCTCTGTCAAGAAACACGGAAGCCGATTGCAGATCACCCTGCAGCATACGCAGACGCCCAAGTGATTCATAGGAGAAGTAGAGCCGGTCATCGCGCGTTAGCTCCCGCATCCGAAATGCTTCGAGCAGCGCTCGCTCAGCGGATTGAAGTTGACCTCGTTCCATGAACGCATTTCCTAATTCATTCCAGGCCTGCGCCTCGGACGCTGTATCAAGCCCCGCTCTCGACACTTCGATCGCGCTTTGAAGCAGCTCAACCGTTTGTTCGGAGTCTTTTTGCCGTCCTTTAATGCGGGCACACTCTAGCAGGAGGCGCGCCTTAAACTTGGCGGTCGCGTCGCTGGGCAGTTTCAGACCCTCTTCGGCAGACTCCAGGGCCGCGTCGATATCACCCATGTCGAAGTATAGAGAGGAAAGATTGACCGAGAGAGCGCCCAACGTTTCCCGATCTCCTTGCAACCTGGCGAGATCCCTGGCTTTCAGATACGTTTGAATGGCGTCGCGGAAGCGAAACAACTGATAATAGGCCACGCCTAAGTTATTCAAGAACCGAACTGCCGACCCCAGACTGCCGCGACGTTTCGCCTCGGCGTAGCCGTTCTCATAGATGCTAATAGCTCTTGGATATTGACTCGCACGGAGGAGAGCGTTGCCTTGGAGACGCAATTCGTGGAGCTCGGGCGGTTCGTCGTCATTACGACGGATTCGGGAATTCGAAGGGCTGCGCGTACTGCACTGAACGAGTGAGAACACAGTCAGCGACGCGATCGCCCAACTAAGTCTTACAATCCGGAGTCGCACATGAGGGTCGGCAAAAAAGCGAGTGAAAAAGGCCGTGCCGTCCATAATTGGTCAAGCGCCCTCTCGCGAATGTGCTCTTGTTGTATCACGTTTGACGACCTTGGAACAAGTTATATCGCGTGCTCTATTTTATCTGGTGGACCGGAGGTTGCATGGTTCCCGTCGTTGCCATTCGCCGAGCGCTGAGATCTGGCGACTGATTGCTCAAGGTCGATCTTCGCGAAATCGCAACTAGCCAGCAGGTCTCGCACCATCGCAACCAGCGCAGGCAGGCGGAAAGGTTTCTCGATCGAAGCAGCACTCGCATCGAACGCTATTCCCAAAGTGCCGGACATGAGGAGCGTTGCCGTGGATGGCGAGAGGCGTTTGATGGAACGAAGGAGCTGCGGCCCCTTCATTCCCGGCATAACCACGTCGGAGATGACAAGTTGGATCGCGTGCGAGGCCTCCTCAAACGCTTTAAGCGCCACTTCGGCGTTCATGGCCGTCAGTACGTTATACCCAGATCTATTCAGGATCGCCGCCGTGACCCGGAGCATGTCGGGATCATCGTCGGCGACGAGGATGGTCGCCTGTTCCCGAACCAAGCCGGACATCAAGTCACTCCTCCGTTCCTTGTTGCCGGCTCGGCGTAGACTTCCGCTCCGGGTCCGCCAACGGCGTCTCAATAGGCGCAATTTCAAACGCACAATCCGCGTGTTGCGCTGATATCAATGCAGTGCGAACAGTCGAAATAGATTATCATTTCTTTTTTGACAGCGACCGATTAGCGAAAAACCTGATAAGGGAATCCTTCCCGTTGCACTGATTACTTAGAGGGTGCGAGTTCGCGACAAACAGGAGTGCGGGCGCAAGTGCTTGAGGGATAACGCCAATGCAGCATATTGAAGAAAACCTTCTCGATCAATACGCTTTGGGCACTCTTTCCGCGGAGTCCATCGCCGAACTAGAAGAGCATTTGTTAGCCTGCTCAATCTGCCAAAGCCGGCTTGTGGAGGCAGACGAGTTACTGCTTCTCTTTCGAGAGGCGGCGACTCTTGAGGATGTTTACGCCACTCCTCGGTGGCGGAACGCTTTTGCCTTTCGACACAACTTCTTGTCTGGCACCGCGGCGGTTCTTGCAGCACTTCTCATCTTGTTGATTACAGGAGATTCACACCACGCCAAACTGTCACCGGCGATCTTGCTGATGGAATCGCTGCGCGGGCCAGAGGCGGCAGCGGAAATGGCATCCTCAACACCCTCTCTACTTGTTTTCGATGTGGCTGCACCGGCGAACCCTGCCGACTATGAAATCGAGATAGTCGACGCGGTTGGGAACGAGGTTCTCACGAGGAGTGCCGAGGTGCGCGATGGCCGTCTTGCTGTCCTCGTTGAGAGACTGACTCACGGGACTTACTGGGTTCGTGTGTATCGCAAGCAGCCCGGCAGAGAGCTTTTGGCGGAGTACAGTCTGCGAGCAAAATAGTCTTGGCGCCGCCGACGCATTCCAAGTATTAGTCACCGCACAATGTAACCTGGGAAGGGGTTCTTCCGTTATCATAACCTAGAGAAACCTTTCGCGTCGGGACCAGCTTTCGATGAACCCTCCAAACGTAGGTGACTTTCCGCTTGAAGACGAGGCTCAACGCCTTCGTGCGCGCATCGCCGAATTGGAGGGGGAGATCACTTCCATCCGCGGCTCCGAAGATCCGGACCGCAGGAATAGCGAAGCGTTATACCAAAGCGAAGTGCAATATAAAGATATCTTCGACAATATCTCGATATGCATGTTCTTAGTGGATGTCACGTCGGATGGCCGTTTCAAGTTCGCGGGGTTCAACCCTGCCGAGGAACAGGCCGTGGGCCTTACGAATGCAGAGGTGTCCGGCAAATTCGTCGAAGAGGTGTTTCCTGAGGATCTTTCTAAAAAGCTCACTGCCAACTATCGCCGCTGTTTGGAAGCCGGCGCGCCCATCAACTATGACGATGAACTGAATCTGCCGGCCGGGCAGAGGTACTTTCACTCCAACCTTATCCCCACACGAAATGGCTCCGGTCGCATTCACCGAATCGTCGGGGCCTGCATTGATACCACCGATTTTAAACGAACTCAGGACCAGGCTCTCGCCAGACAGAAGCTTGAAAGCCTCGGTGTGCTGGCCGGCGGCATCGCCCATGATTTCAACAATCTGCTGGGCGGTATTGTCGCGCAGGCCGAACTTGCTGAAACGGAGCTGGCTGGTGGTTCGCAGCCCGGTCAGGAGCTTCAAGCCATCAAGAACGTCGCCATCCGCGCCGGCGAGATGGTTCGCGAATTGATGGTTTATTCCGGGCAAGACGAGGCACGTCTCGAGCCACTGGATTTATCGCGGCTCGTCGAAGATATGCTGGAACTCGTCAAGATCTCGATTTCGAAGCACGCTACTCTAATTGTGGACCTTCCGAAGAACCTTCCCGCGGTCCGCGCGAATGCCGTACAGATTCGGCAGATTGTAATGAACCTGATCACAAACGCCTCAGAAGCCCTCGGTGATAAAGAAGGTGTCATCTCGGTCACCGTCACGAAGGTTGATCCAGGGCAAAGCGCCCATTCGGAAAGTCAACCAAATTCTTCCGCGGACCGCCAACTCCGACTGGAGGTTTCTGATACCGGTTGTGGAATGACAGCGGAGACGATTGCCAAGATTTTCGATCCGTTCTTCACAACGAAATTATCCGGCCGCGGTCTGGGGCTCGCCGCAGTGCAGGGAATCATCCGCGCCCACGGAGGCACGATCAACGTCGTGAGTGCTCCTGGGCAAGGGTCCCGCTTTGAGATTCTGCTACCGTGCATCGGTCAGCCGGCGCGCGATACAACGGATGTGGCACTACCTACTTCAGTGCAAGAATCCGGAACGATTGCTGGAACCGTTCTCGTTGTCGAGGATGAAGAGATACTCCGGCTTGCCGTTTCGAAGATGCTCCGAAAAGAAAACTTCTCCGTCATCGAAGCCGGCGACGGTACAACAGGTGCAAATCTCTTTCTAGTCAACGAATCCAGGATTGATGTGGTTCTGTTAGATTTGACCTTACCGGGGAGGTCCGGAAGTGACGTCTTGAAGGAAATGCAACGGATTCGCCCAGATGTCAAGGTTGTCCTTACCACTGCGTTCAACCAAGACAATGCTCTCTCCTCGATTGGCGAAGAGCGTCCATGGGGCTATGTCCAGAAACCCTATCAGTTTAGGGAGCTAATAGGTCTGCTTCGAAACGCGTGCCGGGATCAACCGGAGATGAGCGATAACGCTGAAGCCTGAAAGTTCTCGTCCCGACGCTATGTCCAAAGACAGCGTACGTAGAGAAAATGAGCCCTCGACCATAGCGTTCCATCCCTACTGCTGTGAATTGTATGGCACGTCTACCACTGTGCTACCACCACTGGCGGTCCGGCGCTGATCGCATCTCAGACGTTTCTAGCAGGCGCACCGTCCTTCGTCTCTTGGCTGGCATGGGTCTGGCAGGCTTCACACCGGTCCGCTCCTGGGCGCAAAAGCCGACCTACGAAGCCATGCTGCTCTCCTGTATCGACCCACGCATCGTCGATCCAGTTCATAACTGAACGCCCGCGATCTGGATGGTAAGTACAGCCAGTTCACGATTGCAGGTGCCGCGATCGCCGCGGAGGCAAAGGCTTTCGAGACCTAGCATCAGACTTTCTGGGACAACTTGGCAACCTCGATCGAACTTCACAAAATCAAGCGGGTCATCGCCATCGACCACCGCGACTGTGGCGCGGCGCGGATTGCTTACGGTGTCGAGGGTATTGCCAACTCATCTGCTGAAACCGATACACACAAACGAGTATTGGCGGCTTTTAGACAGGATGTGCAGCGTCGGCATCCGCGCCTTGGGGTTGAGACAGGCCTCATGGCCCTGGATGGCAGCATCGAGATGTTTACCTGACAAAACGATTCCCTAGGTCAGGCGCCCAATGAGACACCGCTAGGGTGTTATGCCGGCGCTAGCGCTCAACTCCGACCTTTTGTATTTCGATTCGCTAACGTAGCCAGCAACGTGATCTTTGGAAATGTGGTTTACCACGACCTCCAGCGGCTGCGGCCGATCGGCAAGATTTAACCACAGGGTCTCGTACAAATTCACGCCCTTCTTCTGGAGTTCATTGTCGTCCACCAACATCATCACATCGAAGCGCTTGTGCTTGATGTCGGCTCTGCGTAGCGAGAGCCTCAACGGCCCTACCCGTTCGAATGCCTTTGACCTGGTGAGCTGGAATTCATAGTAGTTGCGCTCGCCGCGCTTTTGCAGCGCGACCAATTCATCGTGCGTGCGCGCGATCGACCCGGACAGCTCATCTTTCGTCGAGCTGAGCGAACCCTCTAAGTTTTCACGTGTTTTGTCTAGATCCTCCCGCGTGCTTGCCAGCTGCTTCTGCTGATCCGAAAGCTGCTTCTGAATTTGATTGAAACGCGAATCCGAGCGGAGAGTTGTTTGCGCGGCTCGCGACGCCCTTGTGGGTCGGCCTTTCGTTGCCTGAGGCAGAGTCCCCGCGGGCGCGGGAGCAGGTGCACGGTGAGCTTCGCTCAATTCGTCTAACTGCCCTTTGACCGCCCGCAACTCGCTCTGCAATTGGATCATCGATGCACGTATAGTTTGATTTGAGATACTGAGCTCCTGATTCTGCTGCGCTTGGCGGTTTAGGTAAGAAAGATTGATTCCTGTCGCGCCAACTACGATTGCCACCACGACAGAAAGCGGCCACTTCGCGGTCATAATAAACCTCCGAGGCTGAAATTGATGCACTAATTGCAAGCTCCAACTTATTTATTTCAAAGAACGAAGCGTTGTGAACCAAGCGTTTTGAACCAAGCAAGGTGTGCCCGCGTTTCCGGCGCAATGTAGACCAACTCCCCGCGGCGGTGGAGTTTTCGGGATCGGTAACCGTTATCAATTGATTCAAGGCGTTAAGCGGATTAAAATAGCACGACAATGGCTAAGGGGTCTGATAATGTCATTCAATAAAAGTTCAGTTTCGGGCGCGTAGACACCGCTGGGTTCGTTCCGCGTACTTCCTGGATTGCGGATGTCAAAGAGCAACTCGGGATGCCCGTGCGCCGTGCTCCGAACTGTGTTGGCGAACGAAGGTATCGCTGCCCAACGGAGAGACGTGAGGCCATCGTTGAAGCGCTTCGAGCCGTACTAGCGTAAGGTTAACACGATCTTGAGACGCTGGCCGGGTGTTGTCCAGTTTACAGCAACGCGCTGGATTGTGCTTGGGTAAACTGCGGGGGCCGCCCGGATCTAAAACCCCTGACGCAGATAGAAAGCGTAAGGTTCGATATATAACCAATACTCGGTACGTTACGCCGAGTTCCCGACCACCGCCACTTCCGAGCGACCTACCGAAACCGTTTTCGCTCCCCACTGTTCGATGATTCTCGCGACAGCTTCCTGGAACTCCTCCAACTCGACTGGCTTCGCGACAAACTCCCGAGCGCCGGATGCGAGGCAGAATTCCCTCGTTCCTGGATTCAGGGAGGAACTAAGAACCACCACTGGCGTTTGATTATTCTTCCATCGCTCAAGCAACGCCGTGCCGGATATCTTCGGAATGTTCAGGTCCAAAACGATCAGGTGCGGCTGAAAATGGGGATTATTCAGCATCAGCAGGGCTTGGTGACCATCCAGGGCGAGGTGGAGATTGATCGGCACAGACAAACGGTTGATTGCATCGCGAATAAGGACTGCGTCGCCGAGGTTGTCTTCGATCAATAGTACGTCAACATACATGCTGGGCTAAAGATGCCTCACGGGACCGGGCGAGATGCAAAAAATTCTCTGAATCCGATTTAATCTTTCTAACATCGACCCACGTAAAAATACTAGGCTAGACTATAATCTTGGTACTCCCCCGATGACGTCCTGCAATGATCGGCGAAGGTTAGCAGAACAGTTTGCGCTGGCTGCACGCGAGTACTCTGAGGCGGTCGCGCGATTGGTCCAGCACGAGGGTCCTCCATCGAACGCCGAGTACAGCACTCTGCGATCAGTCATGATCGAAGTACAAGAGCGCTGCGAAAGTGCTGGAGTAGCGTTTGAACAACACGTCGCGACGCACGGCTGCGGCGCGTTCGAGAACGAGTGCCGCTTTGCCGCATCCGCCCAGATTACGGCTAGCGCGGGAGTTTGACCACAACAGTCCAAGTTCACCTTTACTTGATTTCTGCCGAGCTAGCTCACGCTGCCGTAGTAATCAAGGTCGGGAGTGATGTGACACTAAGTCGATGCCGCAGCAAAGGTCTTCGGAAAGCATGAGGAGAACTCTCGCCTGATAGCGAATTTTGACGAATGTATCACGTTTGATGCCTCCCCCTATCAGAATCGCCTGGGCGGTTGCCGGAATGAGAATCACGCTCCGGTGATCGCCTTCAGAGAGAATTGCCATAGTGCCAGCTTTCAATTTGAAGGTGTTTCTCGTCATCATCCATCTCCTTTTGAGTTTGGTTGACGAAAGATGCGAACTATGAAAAACCGGATGCAAAAAGATTTTAGCGCCGAACTCTTGCTTGAGTCGTCGGCATGATTCGGAAAACCTTACGGCAATACATCGGCAACCGCATCGACGTTGAGGGAAGCTAGACCGTCTTTCATCTGTGGCCTCAGGAGTCCACCCGGTCCAAATATGGATATCACAATCTCTTGAACGAAAAGGGGACTGGGGAGATCCAGCGTCCGGGAAAAATGTTACTACGAACTGCTAACTCCAATCGACTGATCGTGGTGTTATCGTGACACTCAAAGCGGCCTTGCCCGTGCCGCAGGATGTGCTACCACGACCTGAACCGCCGTTTCTGGGTCACATCGGGTGCACGCCCCCTAAGCAAGTTATCCCAAAAAAGATTACGCCGTGCGCCTCAACGTCGCATCACAGTTTGGCGTAAGCGGAGATGTATGCTCCGCGCTTCTAGTGGTTGATCTCGAAAGGAATTAAATTCATGTCCAAAAGAACTGTATTTACCATTGGCTTACTCGGTGCGGTCTGCATTATCCCTATGCAGGCGCAACACCAGGACGAAGAGGGTAAGCTCAACTTCAGTATGGGCGGCGGTCTATCGGTACCGCTGAACCCAACGGCCAACTACGCTGGCGTCGGCGGGAACTTTATCGGCGGTGGTGGTTATAACATCGATCAACATAATTCAATCGTGGGGCAATTCCAGTGGGCTGGCCTTCCTCCTTCGATTCTTTCTCCCGCGCTAAGTGCCGTCGCGCAGTTAAATGGCTTTTCGGCAAGCTCCAATCTTTACAGCATTACTGCGGACTACAAGTACAGGAGCCGCCTCGGCAAGGCCTTCGGTTTTTATGTGATCGCCGGTGGTGGGTGGTATTACAGGCACTCGTCGCTTTCGAAGAGTACGTTTATACCAACAGCAACCGTGTGTGCGCCCGTCTGGGGCTGGTATGGATACACGTGCAGCAACGGGTACGTTAACACGGTCGGGTTTGGCGCTGGGACTAGCGCTTTCGGCGGTAACGGCGGCGTGGGTCTTACAATCGGGATCAAGGACACCGGGTGGAAGTTCTTCGTCGAATCGCGATACAACTACGCAGCCACCCGCAACATCGCCACGCAAGTAGCGCCGGTCACTTTCGGCTTCGAGTACCAATAAGGACTGAAACGTCGGCGTAGATTATCGGAGAGAAGATGGGCTTGTTTCTTAATCGACAAACTCGATGGTCACGATTGACATGCTCGGCGTACGGCAGGTAGTATTGCTCTAATTTGACAGTTTCAGTGGTGCACAGGGACCACCACGGGAAACTATCAGTCGTCGTGTCCACGCTTCCTGCATCTGGCGTTGGACCCCAGTCTTCGGGCCGGAACTCGATAAGCGTTGGCGTCTTCACTTGAACCCGGCCAACAAATCCTACCGGGTCAAAGAGACCGATATTAATGTGAAAGGCAAGACCGGTACCTGTATGGTGCCCTGGATTTGACCCGGTAACCATTGATTTCCTGCTCAGCCCCAAGCGGGATGCCGCTTCAGGCAAGCGTCGTTTCGAAAGGTTTTCGCGAATCCAGCGAATGTACAGCCCCGCGTCATCAACGTAGATAAGAACGCCGCGTATCCGGCCACGATCAAGGAGCTAAAGGACGCTCCGGTGCCGTTGTCGTGTGCTTCAGTGCAAGTGTCTCAAGAACATCATCGAACAGGACCATCGAACCGTCAAACGCCGCGCCTGGCTCGCGACGGGCTATGGCTCGTTCCACAGTGCTTGGCCAACGTTACAGGGTAGCGACGCCGTCAATATGATTCGGAAGGGCAGGATCAGGTGGGTAGCAAAGGAAGATCCGGTCGGCGAGGCGCGGTTCGTGGGTAACCCGTTCGAAATCACTGCCTAAAAAAGGG
>Ga0070713_100001615_pt1 | contig 14443 bp, 8 predicted proteins | sample LARL82metaG_FD_65465 | JGI IMG/M metagenome (GOLD analysis project Ga0070713, IMG submission 65465) | Corn, switchgrass and miscanthus rhizosphere microbial communities from Kellogg Biological Station, Michigan, USA - LAR L8-2 metaG | ecosystem: Host-associated > Plants > Roots > Rhizosphere ...
ATGCCGGAGAAAGCCGCGCGCATGCAGCACATGGCATTTTTGGTCTCGCGCATCAGCGCCTGGCTCACGATCCCGCTACTGTTCTTCATGGCGGTGGCCAGCCACTACCCGATGTTTGTGAAATAAAAAGGGCCGGGTTTTATCCCGGCCCGGAACTGCATTGACTCAATGCTCTAGAAGTCAATCCGCAGTGAGAACTGCATCTCACGCGCTCCTGCGGCAGAGTTGATCACGCCGAACGTCGGTTGATTATTGATATCCGCAACGCTCCCGATGGGTAGAGCGAAGTTTACCTGGTTGAAAGCGTTGTAGGCTTCTGCGCGGAACTCCAATCCATAATTTTCTCGGATCTGAAAATGCTTATTTAATGAGAGGTTTGTATTCGACAGGCGTGGGCCTCTCAAATTGTTTCGCGTTGGTCCCTGCAATCCGATGGGCCCTGTGAAGGCATTCAGCGCAGCATTTGGGTCCGCAAACAATTGCACCTGACCGTTGGAGTCGTTGTGGATTCGGACCTTGATGTCGTTCTTTGTTCCAATGAAAACGGCTGGGCTGTTTGCGTTGAAGCTGACCGGGAAGGCCTCGGTTACTGTCGTAAACGCAAATCCGGTACGCCATTGGTTGAGGAACGCAACTTGCCAGCCACCGATGATCTGGTTCAACCAGCCCGAGGCATTCGAACCCAGCCAACGACCTTTGCCAATCGGCAGGTCGTACAAACCATCGGCGCTGACCAGGTGGGTGACGTCGAAGTCCGAATTGCCGCGGCAGGAGCGAAGCTGAATAGCATCGCACAGGAACCCGCCATATCCCCCGGTCGCATTCGTACCGGTCGCGTTGTTTGCGATGGTGGAACTGTTGTCGATGGAGTGCGAATAGGTGTAGTTGATATCGAACTGCAAGCCATGCGACAGCCGCTTGTGCAAGCTAGTGAGCAAGCCGTTGTAGTTCGAGTAGCTCTTGTTTCCGAAATACAACTGGCTGGAGAACTGGGGATCCAGGCCGACGTTGGGATTGAGCAGGCCAACGGCATACAGTAATTCGACATTGTCACCCATGTCGCCTCTTTGCAGCAGTGGCTCCGAAACCTGCTGCATCAAATCCGTGCAGTTCACTGCATTGATTGGACCACCGAAGATAAACGGGGCAATCGATACACCATACCCCGGACAATCGGTTCCAAAATTGTTTTGAGTGGCCGACGTCATTTGGTTCTCGAACCACGGCGAGGTGGTTAATGCCTGGCCATTCCTATCCTGGAGCGAGAGGGCACTGAAACTATTGACTAGGCGCTGGCCGGAGGCAGTATCCTTGAAGTCGACCACCTGCCCGGCATCTCCGCGCGACAGTAATCGGTGCCCGAATCGTCCCACATAGGTGGTTTCGAAGAAGAAATTTCCGGGCAACTCGCGTTGAATCCCAAAAGTGATTGTTTCAGCATAAGGCGTCTTGTAACTCGGGTCGACGGCTAATTCGTTCAGGTTCGCCACGAGACCGTTGTATTTGAAGAAAGAACCGGGCGGATTGAGGTACGGCTCTGCCGGAACTGTCGCTGGCTGAGGTGGATTCAGGGTTGGAAGCCCCCCAAGGCCTCCCACATCGGAAAATCGTGGATCGGACCCAAGGCCATTTTGAAAAACGGTACCGACGCTCTGTCCAAAAACGAATGAGCTCTGGTCGTTAAAGAAGTTAATTGCCGACATGATCGTGTGATCGAACACAATGCCCGCGCCGCCACGAATCACGGTTTTACGGTTGCCCAACAGGCCACCTAGCAGCCCATTGGTGAACGACGGGTTATAGGAAAAGCCGAGGCGCGGTGCGAAATCACGCCAATCAGGGTGGAAGTAACCGGGGGCATGATTGGCTTTCCCGCCAAAGTTGTACAGAACCGGGGGCGCAGCGGTGTCGCCGCTGACTCCAGCGGCCCCGTTGGCAGCTCGTATTTTGTACATCGATGCGAAATCGATATTGGGCAGGGTCTCAAATCCATTCACTTCGTAAGGAACGGAGTAATACTGCCAACGCAGTCCGTAGTTCACGCTCAAGTGGCTGTTGACCCGGTATAAATCCTGCAAGTAAAGCTCAGTTTCGTAGTAACGGTAATTGCGAATGTGGCCAGTCCCTTGTGGTAATGCCGACAGATCATGGGCATTGTTATAGGTACTGTTAACGCTGGCGATCCTACCGAGGGCAAAGGCATAAGCCTGGCTCCAGTCGCGATCAGCTGTCCCACTTGGGGTTAAGATGTTGGCTGGGGCTTCAGCAGGAATTTGCCCTTCCAAGCTAAGCACCGGATTCCCCAAACCGATGGTCACGTCATTAAAGTCATTGACCAACTTGCTATTGTCCTTGATTGGCTTGAACGTGCCGCCGACCTGGAAGTTGTGATTGCCACGCACGTAGGTGAAATCATCCTTGAACACCGGAATCGGGACAGTTCTCCCTTGCGAGGCGCCCCCCGGAAATGGCGAGGTGATCTGTGGGGTATTGGTCGCTGACGACATCAGATTCGAATACTGTGTCGTGCCCGTGGGGTTGAATAACGAGGGGAAATCCAGAATCGAACGTGTCTCGCCGAAATTGAATTGGTTGATTTTGTTGTTGCTGATGGTCCAAGTGTGCCCGATTACGAATGCCCAACTGTGGTCGATGATCTTGTTGCTGACGGGATCGCCGGGAAAGAGTTCCGCAGAAGCAAAATTTTGATCGTCGTCCGTGGCGCTTCGATAAATGCTGACCCTGCCGAACAGTTTCATTTTGCTGGACAGGTTGTAGTCGATCCGACTGACGTAGTCATTGCCGGCGCGGTGGGCCGGAGCATTCCAGATAAACCCACCCGTGTTCACACCATCACCCTGGGTCAGATCGTTGGCGTGCGGATAGCGCTGATTGATGAATGTCAGGAGCTTTGGGTCCGGCCCCACGTGTGCGGGATCGAGACTAGTATCGGTCGCCAGCACATAACCTATGCAATTCGGAGTTGTATTTTGCCGACTGTGAAATGTGCATCCCGCATTGTTGTTGATGTAGCCCACGTTGCCGGCTCGGAAGTTGTCTAGAGGAACCGTGTATTCCACTGAATCGGCGCGAGCATCGCGTCTTCCTTCGTAGTTGAAGAAGAAGAACAGCTTGTCGTGTATGGCCGGGCCGCCCAAACTGGCTCCGAACTGATTACGGGTGAGAGGCGCCCTGGGGATGCCGTTTCGAACGTTGAAAAAATTGTTCGCGGTGGTGGCGGCCGTGCGATTGTATTCGTAAGCGGACCCGTGCCAAGTGTTGGTTCCGCTCTTGGTTACTACCTGCACTTGCGCTCCGCTTCCTCGACCCTCCTCTGAAAGGGGATTAGCACTCTCAGTGCGAACCTCTTGAACCGAATCCATGGGAGCGTTGGCCGTCATCACAAAGGACTCACCGGTGCCGAAATCGTTCGTATCCATGCCGTCCAGCGTGTAGTTGCTCTGATCGGCACGTGCACCGCTTACCGCGCCATCGCGGCTGCCTAAGGTATTGTCATCGCCAGCAGCCGATCTCACTACCCCAGGAGTGTAGACCAAGAGCCCTAGGGGGCTGTCCCGTATGTTCAGCGGCAACTCATGGACCATGCCCATGTTCATAGTTGAACTGACGGTCGTGTCCGTGGTATCGAGAGAGACCTGCGAACCGGTGCCGTTGACTTCTACTGTTTCTGTAGCTTTCCCGACTGATAATTGAGCGTTCTGCGTATGCGTCGCATCGACAGCCACGTAGATGTTGCTGATGGAAGTGCTCTGGAAGCCCTCCTTGCTGACCGTCAGCGTGTATGCCGGGCCGGGAAGTAGCTTCAGAAAGGTATAAATACCGGCGGAATTCGTAACGGTCTGGTAGCTGGTGTTGGTCTTGGTGTCGACCAGCTTGACGTCCGCACCGACGATCGCCGCGCCGCTCTGATCGGTCACAACTCCGGTCAAGGCCGCGACGTTTTGCGCTGTCATCGGCAGTGACAGGAGTACCAGAACGGCGGAAAGAATAACGAAGAAAACCAGCGGGTTTGATTTCTGGGTTTGTAAACGAAGAGTGCGCATTAATCCTCCCCTTGTGGAGGCTACCTCGAGCCTCCCTGATCTATTCGAGTTCCAAAAAAGCATTGCAGCCCGTTGCTTTTGAACAGCGGCAATTCACAGAAAGACAGCACACCCCGCCGCCGAGCCTACCGGCAGACCTTCCAGCGCGTTCAAGAGACCGGGATTGATATTCGAAACAGCAACTCAGGAACCATTGTGCAGCGGAACTGTTCGCCTCGTTGTTGTATGGGTTTAGACAAACTTTTTACTGAATCGTTTTCATTCTGCTTTCATTATTCGTATTTGCCTATGAAAATCAGAATGGCGCTCCCATGCGAGCAGCTAGTTAGTTAACGCCAACATTCCGGTCTCCCGGACATCGTTTGACTCCGCCAAAGTGTTGCCTGCCCTTTGGTTACTTGCCCCAAGCCGGAACAACCTCCAAAATGCCCTCCAAGCCCAGGAACCACTTTTAAGCTGTTGAGTAACCAGCCCTTCCGGTTACCAACTCTTCCAGAGTTGCTGGGTTCTAACCAAGTGGGGGGAACTACCTTGCTCATGAGGAACCGTTTAGCGTCAGGTGTTTTGATTTTGATCTGCGCAATGGCTCTGCCGGGAGTTGCGTCCGCTCAGGCCAAGCCTGAGACGGCGTCCAAAGACGACACTGGCTTCACTTCCACTGTCGAATTCGACGGGACGAAGAACTCCGCCGGCCAGGAGTACGAACTCAACTCCAACGTCGGATATGCCTTCACCAAACATTTCGGCATGGACTTTGGAGTGCCGTTCTACTTCGCCACTGCAGCGGCTACGACCACGACGAGCAGCACTTCAGCCTCAGGTGTCGGCAATCCGTTTGTCGATTTGCGCTGGAAATTCCCTGGCGAACGTCTCAATTTCGGAACAGTCTTAACCGGCGCGGCGCCGCTGGGCGACAAGAACCTGGGCGTCAACACCGGCCACGCGACCTTTGACTGGACGAACCGTTTCGACCACGGGTTTAACCAGGTCACACCATTCTTTGAAGCCGGGTTGTCTAACACAACGTGGGATACACGGCAGTTCGTCCGTCCTTACACTTCGTACGGCTTGAATACACACTTCCGCGGTGGCGCAGAAGTTGACGTCTGGAAGTTCATCAGCCTCGGTGCAGCAGGATACGACATAGCGCCGTTTGGGAATCAGACACTGACATCGCGTGGTGGAAAACACTTTGGCCCGACGGGAAAACCTGGACTCGGCAACGGCGGCAGCGGCGCTACCAGCGTTACGGGGACATCGAGTCTGGCCAAGGATTACGGATATTCCACCTGGGTCGACGCAACGCTCAACCGCTACATGGATGCGGAACTCGGCTACACGCGCAGCGCTTCATTCGATTTGAATTCGATTTCATTTTCGCTCGGCCTCAATGTAGGAAAGCTCGTTCGCAGCAGCAGATAAGCAACTTCGTCTGGACACTGACCGATTGTTAACGGAGGAAACCCTGATGAAGAAGTTGAACTTTGCAGCACTGAGTTTGGCCGTGTTTCTTTACGCAGGCAGCGCGTTTGCGCAGCATGGACACGCCGGCGGCATGGGCGGCGGAGCCATGGGTTCGGGGATGGGCGGTGGAATGGGGCACGGTTCCATGGGCTCATCCCAGAGTTCTTCGCACGGAAATCCCAACGCGGCCGGCGGAACGAGCCAGAAGCCAACCGTGAATGACCTCCTTACCAAAAACCCGGCGATCGGCGAAAAAATCATGAAATTGACCGGCGCGACATCCGCTGCCGATGCTTGCACCGGATTTAAGAACCTCGGTCAATGTGTTGCGGCGGCGCACGTTGCCAAGAACCTGGACGGCGCGAACTTCTACTGCTTGCGTCAGGCAATGACGGGGACCGCCGCGCCCACAGGCACGACATGCCCGGCGACAACCGGAACCATGAGCCTGGGCAAGTCGATTCAAACCCTGTATCCGCAGGCTAACTCTTCGACCGAATCCAAGAAGGGAACGCAGCAGGCAAGTCAGGATTTGAAGAGTTCGGGCGTGAAATCGTAAACAACCTTTCACAGAAGGCACAACTCAGCGGGAGAGTGGGTTCGTATACACAGCCATTCTCCCGCTGAATTGTGTAAGGCGGTCTCGCAACGAGCAATTACTGGCGAGGAGCTTCCACCTGATTCCCACTCTCATCCGCCGGAGGCACCGGAGCATTGCCAGGGCCAGCCACGATGACTCCGCCTTGAATCTTTGGAATTCCGAGATGTCCTGACAAGTGCAGCAGATCGATTGGGCTGATGGAACCCGACACAGAGAAGAAGTTGACCTGGTTTGCGCTCGTAAACAAAACTGCGATATTTCGGATGGTGTTGTGCTCGAGATGGATCCAGACGTCGGCGCCTTGAGGATAGCCGTATTTATCATGCGCATTGCCGATGTGCTGCCATCCCGCCATGTTGTACTCATGCCGCACGTCGCCTAAAACGCGGGGATCGAACATTCCCGGTCCCTGAAATCTGAACCGATGAACAGAAATACCGTCAATCCCGGCGATCACACGGCGCAGGCTGTCGTCATCTTCATCTGACTTTGCAGCCATCACCAGCATGGAATGGTCGAAGCTGAACTCGGTGCGCGAGGTGGCGTTTTGCCCGAAGGCTTCAATCGCCTGCGGATACCAGTTCTGCTGCAAGGGAGCAGGTTGGGTTTGGGCGAATGCGACAGAAGCACAGAACAGCATTGGCAGAAGTGCCCGCAGTAGTTTCATAACAGACCTCGAGTCGAGAATCGGCGTGGGCCCCCGAGAACACAGCCCCACGTACTCCCTTCAACCCAGAGGACGGCAATTAGTTGCGGTGCGATTCGCTGCTGAAAACGGCCTGGTTGACGGCCGATTTTCCCGCTTGTTGGGTAGAGGCGCGAGCCACCAACTGCGGCTTCAGAATGATGGTTTCGACGGCAGGAGGTTTCTTTGAGGTCAAAATGTTGAGCGCGACGCGGGCGGTCTCCTCACCAATTTGCCGGCTGCGCTGATCGACGCTGGAGAGAGGAACGCGCAGGGTGTCGTCGTAGTTGAGGTTCCCACAGCCGATAAGCGCCACGTCTTCGGGGATTCGCAATCCCTCACCCAGGATACAATTCATCGCGCCGATCGCCAGGGGGTCATTGAAGCAGAACACTGCATCCGGTCGGGGATTGAGTCGAAGCAATGTGCGCATGGCCTCGGCGCCGCGCTGACGTGTGTCCACGTCACCTTTTGGTTCAGCGATGACGTACTCCGACAAGACCTTCATGCCATTGCGCTCAAGGGTGCGCTTGTAGCCTCGTAGCCGCTCCATCCCAGGACTTGTTTCAGGGCCACGGATGTGCGCAATGCGCTTGCAGCCAATGTCGATGAGGTGCTGGGTCGCGAGCTCGCCGACAGCTTCGTCGTCGACACCAACGAAGTTGGCTGCAAGCCCCTTGAAGCTGCGATCAATCAGGATGTAGGGCGTGTTTTCCCGTTCAATCCGCTGAAACAGGTCAACAGAAGTGCGGCAGGACGCAATGATCAGCGTATCGAGCCGGCGCTCCAGAAGATGATTGATCTCCTGCTCTTCGAGTTCGGGATCCTCTTCCGAGGAAGAGATGATCAGGTAATAGCCTCGTTGCCGGAGAGTCTCCGAAATCGCCTTGGCAATTTCAGCAAAGAACGGGTGCAGCAGACTTGGAACCACCACGCCGACGAGATAGGTACGACCCGTGACGAGGCTCCGCGCTGCGATGTTGGGACGATAGTCGACTTCCTTGATACGCGCCAGGACCCTTTCGCGAGTCTCTTCCGAGATGTCGGAGTGGTTGCGAAGGACTTTGGAAACAGTGACGACGGAGACGCCGAGGTCACGAGCGATATCCTTCATCCGGACGGGCATAGGCAGTTCAGTATATACACGGCAACGACTGCTTCGAGCCGAAACTTGCGCGGAGCAACGGAGCGCCGCGACAAAACGGTCACACTAAGATTGCCTCGATCTGCTTTAGTTCTTCGCTCGCGAAATTCAAGTTGGCCAGCGCAGCGACGTTTTGCTCGACTTGCTCTACGCGGCTAGCACCGATCAGCGCGCTGGTCATACAGGGCTGACGCAGCACCCATGCGAGCGCCATCTGCGCGAGGGATTGGCCGCGCTTCTGTGCGATGTCACCCAGAGCGCGAACCTGGGCAAGACGGCGGTCGTCGATATCTTTTGGTTTCAGAAAGCCGTGCGCTTTCGATGCTCGCGAATCGCTCGGGATGCCTTGCAGATAGCGGTTCGTCAGTAACCCTTGCGCTAGCGGCGTAAACGCGATGCAACCGATTCCTTCTTTGGTCAACACCTCGAACAAACCCGTCTTCTCCGGCACGCGTTCGAACATCGAGTATTTTGGCTGATGAATGAGGCACGGGGTGCCGAGTTGCCGCAGGATCGCAGCGGCTCGCGCAGTTTGTTCGGCGCTGTAGTTGGAGACACCAGCATAGAGCGCCTTCCCCGATCGGACTGCGTGATCCAGAGCGGACATGGTTTCTTCCACCGGCGTCTTCGGGTCTGGGCGGTGCGAGTAGAAGATGTCGACGTACTCGAGCCCCATGCGTTTGAGGCTTTGATCGAGGCTGGCGATCAGATATTTGCGCGATCCCCAGTCGCCGTACGGCCCATCCCACATGGTGTAACCGGCTTTGCTGCTGATGATGAGTTCGTCACGATGCGCCGCGAAATCGGTTTTCAGAATCTGGCCAAAATTCTCTTCGGCTGAGCCAGGAGGGGGACCGTAGTTGTTCGCAAGATCGAAATGGGTGATGCCAAGATCGAACGCGCGGCGCAGCATCGCACGACTGTTCTCGTAGACGTCCACTCCGCCGAAGTTGTGCCAGAGGCCGAGAGAGATGGCGGGAAGATCAATCCCGCTTTTCCCGCAACGGCGGTATTGCATCGACGAGTAGCGGTTCGCGTCAGGGACGTAGGACATGCCCGAAGCCTAACCCAGAACCGCCTTGACCGCCACCTGCTTGCGGCCATCTGTTGGAAGTGGAATAACATCACCCTTGACCGCCGTGCCATCGACGGTTAACGCCACATGGTTGCCACTGCCTGAGCGCTGTACCTCGATGTTGTAGGTAACGCCGCGGAATTTCCGTGTGGCCTTAAAGCCCTTCCAGTTCTTCGGCACGACAGGAGCGATCTGTAGTCCGTCGTAGGAAGTGCGAATCCCCAAAATCCATTGCGTTATAGCAAAGTAGTTCCAGGCGGCGGTTCCCGTCAGCCACGAATTTTTGGCTTCGCCGTGCGTTGGCGCATCCTTTCCCGCAATCATCTGCGCATAGACATAAGGTTCGCAGCGATGGAGATCGCTGATCTCCTCGCGAGCCGAAGGATTAATACGCGAATAGTAATCGAAGGCCTGATCGCCGTTCCCGACGCGGGTTTCGCCAATAATCACCCACGGATTGTTGTGGCAGAAGATGCCTGCGTTCTCTTTGTATCCCGGCGGGTACGAGGAGATTTCGCCGAGATGCAGATAATACTTCGAGTATGCGGGCTGCTGTAGAACAATACCGTGCTTGGTCGCGAGGTGCTTCTTCGTGGACTCCAGCGCCTTCGCGGCTATGCCGTCATTCAAGCCGACGCCGGCAAGCGTGCAGAAGCCCTGCGTTTCGATGAATATCTTCCCTTCCTCGCACTCTTTTGATCCAACCTTGTTTCCGAAGTCATCATAGGCGCGCAGGAACCACTCGCCGTCCCAGCCGTGCTTGCGAATTGTGTCTTCCATCTTCGCGACTTCGGCAAGGTATTTCTTTCCTTCAGCTTCTCCCTCGGCGCACTTCCCTGACCCACCGTGACTCGGACACGCCTTTTGAACAGTAATGTCGGCCAGCTCGCGACCCGCGAGACAGAACAAACCAGCGATGAAAATCGACTCCGCAACTTTGCCCTCTTTATTGGTGGTCGTCTGGAAAGACTGGCCGGGCGTATCGGAGAAGCAATTTAAATTCAGGCAATCGTTCCAGTCGGCGCGGCCAATCAGCGGCAGGCCATGAGGTCCGAGTCGATCGAGCGTGTACTGGAAGCTGCGTTGCAGGTGCTCGTAGAGCGGCGTTTCCGATCCCGTCTGGTTGTCGTAGGGCACAGGTTCGTTCAGGATGCTCCAGTCGCCGGTTTCCTTGAGATAGGCGGCAACGCCCAGAATCAGCCAGTGCGGATCGTCATTGAAATTACTGCCAACATCATTATTTCCGCGCTTGGTCAGCGGCTGATATTGATGGTATGCGCCGCCAGTCGGCAACTGCGTCGCTGCCAGGTCGAGGATTCGTTCCCGAGCCCGCGAAGGCACCATGTGCACGAAGCCGAGCAGATCCTGATTGGAGTCGCGGAAGCCAAGGCCGCGCCCGATGCCGGACTCATAGAACGACGCCGAACGCGACATGTTGAACGTCGCCATGCACTGATAAGCGTTCCAGATGTTCACCATCCGATTGGTGTGCTCGTCGGGCGTGTCAACCTCAAGAATGCTAAGTACGCCATCCCAGTACTGAGCTAGCTTCGCGAAAGCCGCGTCGGCATTTGTTGGACTGAGATACTTCGCAATCGTCGCCTTCGCGCCCTTCTTGTTGATCGTCTGCGAATTTGGTGGATCGAATTTCTGATCTTTTGGGTTCTCCTGATATCCGAGCAGGAAGACAATCTGCTGCGATTCGCCTGGCTTTAAATTCAGTTTGATGTGCTGATAGCCAATGGGCGCCCAACCGTACGCAATCGAGTTTTCCGACTGCCCGCGGTCAACGACGGCCGGATTGTCCCAACCGCGATAGGGACCGAGGAATTTGTCCCGTTGCGTGTCGAGGCCCGCCGGCTTCACCGATGAGGCGAAATACGCAAAGTGATCGCGTCGCTCGCGGTATTCGGTCTTGTGGTAGATGACCTCGTCTTCGACTTCCACCTGGCCGATGGAAAAGTTCCGTTGAAAGTTTGTCGAGTCGTCCTGTGCATCCCACAGACAGAATTCCACTCCACCAAAGATCGAAAGCGAGGTCGCGTGATGCCGGTGGTTCGTGACGGCCAGCTGCCAGATTTCCAGGTTTTCGCCGAGCGGGACAAAGTAGCGTGTGCGTGCCTCGATCCCCTTGTATTCCGAACCGATGATGCTGTATCCCATGCCGTGACGGCACTCGTACTTTTCAAGCTGGTGACGGGTCGGCTGCCACGAAGGCGACCAGAATTCTTTCGCGTCGTTATCCCGAACGTAGATGTAGCGGCCACCAAGATCAAAGGGAGCATTGTTGTAGCGATAGCGCGTGAGCCGCCGCAGCCGCGCGTCGCGATAAAACGAGTAGCCACCCGCGGTATTGGAAATGATTCCAAAGTACGCCTCGCAACCAAGGTAATTGATCCATGGCAGCGGCGTGTCGGGCTGCGTAATGACGTACTCGCGTTTCTGGTCGTCGAAGTATCCGAACTTCATTCTTTGCTCCCGGCGGACGGAGATGGGCGCCCCTGCAAGCCCACGCGCCTGCATTGTAAAACGATTTTCTAGGGCATTTTCTGCTTGTATGAAGCGAACGAAAGATTATACAGTGCAGTACAGAATCGAACGCAAGTACTTTCGTAAGTGTCGCGGCGGGCGCCTGGGATTACAAAAAATCAGCATGATTCTCAGACAGACTCAAGGTCTTTCGAGGAGATCAGGGTGATGGGGCTGAGGCGTTTACTTCGTGTTGCGCAAACGCGGTCTTCAGGTTTCGTATTCCTCCTTTTCCTTCTTTTCCTTTGTTCATTGGCGCAGGCTGCGCAAACTGCGACCACAAATATCAAAGTCGACCAAGTCGGATATTTGCCCGGCGCTCCAAAGGTTGCATTCATCACAGCACCGGGTTCACACGTACAGAGCTTTTCGATCAAACGTACCCGCGATAACCGCGTGGCGTTTCAAGGAAAGTTGAGCGCTGCCGAGCACGACGCGAATACTGGAGATACCATTCAAGCCGCCGATTTTTCAGGATTGCGCGAACCCGGACGTTACTACGTCGAGGTGCCCGACGTGGGCCGCAGCTGGAATTTTGACATTGATCCGAACGTCTATGCACGCGCGTACAAATTAGCGATGCTCGGTTTTTACGGGCAGCGATGCGGAACCGCGGTCGATCTCGGCCCTGAATTCCCGGGCTACAAACATCCTGCCTGTCATCTCAAAGGTGAGTTCCATGTGTCATCGGGAAAATCTGGCCGGCGCGACAACGTTGGGGGATGGCATGACGCCGGAGACTACGGCCGCTACGTTGTGAACTCCGGCATCTCGACCGGTTCCCTGCTGTGGGCTTGGGAACTGTATGGCTCAAAGCTGAAGGACATCAAGCTGCGCATTCCTGAGAGTGGCAATGGGACGCCGGACCTTCTGAACGAGGCCCGCTGGAACCTTGAGTGGATGCTGAAGATGCAGGACGAGGACGGCGGAGTGTGGCAGAAACAAACCAGCACGCACTTCTCCGGGTTCGTAATGCCGGAGGAAGACAAGCTTCCGAGCGAAGTGATCGGTACGGGCTCCGAACCATACAAGAGCACCTGCGCCACGGCAGACCTGGCGGCCGTGGCAGCAATCGCGGCGAGAGTGTACAAGCCCTACGACTGGAAATTTGCGTCCCGAAATCTGGATGCTGCGCGCAAGGCGTGGCAATGGACCGAGAGGTATCCGAATGTCACCTTCAAGAACCCGCCGGGCATCAGCACTGGCGAATATGGGGACAACGATTGCAAGGACGAGCGCTTATGGGCGGCGGCGGAGCTTTGGCGAACCAGTGACGAAATACTGATCGCGTCCAATAACACAGCATACCGAACTTTCTTTCTTCAAAACTATCGAGAATTTCTTCCGAAGATCGACTCGCCTCCGGCAGAGGGCTGGAGAGAAGTCGCAGCCATGGGGTTGTGGAGCTACGCTCTGTCGGAGGGCAACACAAGACAAACCAGACCATTTGATCCGCTAGCCTCTGGGGCAGATCCGGCAGTGCTGAAAGAAATCCGTGACAGCAGCATCGCCGCTGCAAACCATATTGCGCAGCGTACCGAAGCCGATCCGTATCACGTGAGCTTGGTGGCTAAAGATTACGTCTGGGGATCGAATGGGGTGGCCGCGTCCTATGCCTTGCAGTTGCTGGTTGCGCATGCACTCTCTCCTGATCCGGCGTTCGTGAATGCTGCCCAAGACAACCTGCACTACTTGCTTGGGCGAAATGCTTTTTCCCTTTCGTGGGTGACACAGTTGGGAGAGCATCCCTACCGCCATCCGCATCATCGTCCGAGCGGCGCGGACAAGAACGAAGAGCCATGGCCAGGCCTGCTCTCGGGCGGCCCCAACGCCGGACGTCAGGATGCGGTGCTCGCCGCCTTGCCGAAGGGTCTGCCTCCTGCGAAGGTCTACGCGGATGATCAGAGCTCGTACGCAAGCAACGAGATTGCGATCAATTGGCAGGCGGCGCTGGTGTTTTTGCTGGCGGGAAGCTTGCAATAGCTATCTGTGCAAATTGTGGAGCTTCGCTCCACACGGATAGTCCAGGGCGGCTGTCCCTACGCGACTCGGTTTTTGGCTGAGTTCTTCGCCGAAGTCGTTGTATAGTTGGCACGGCCCAGCACGAACGACGTTAGTTTTGGCGCTCATGGGCGGCGCTTTTAAGTCAACCTTCGCGTTCTGATTGAGGTGTCATTTGAACCTACACGGCATCGACATAGCCATCGTCGTGGCTTACCTCGTGACCTCAGTTCTGGTGGGCTACTGGGTCTCGCATCGCGCGTCGAAAGATATCAAAGCGTACTTCCTTGGCGGCAATGTCATGCCGTGGTATGTCCTCGGCGTCTCGAACGCGTCTGGCATGTTCGACATCAGCGGCACGATGCTGCTGGTGTACTGGATGTTTGTTTACGGATTGAAGAGCGTCTGGATCCCGTGGCTGTGGCCGACTTTCAACCAGATCTTCCTAATGGTTTATCTCTCGAGTTGGCTCAGGCGATCGAATGTGATGACGGGCGCCGAATGGATTCAAACCCGCTTCGGCAAGGACCGCGGCGCGAAGCTGGCCCACATTATTGTCGTGATCTATGCATTCTTCAGCATCATCGGGTTCTTCACCTACGGCTTCAAAGGCATCGGCAAGTTCGCGGCAACATTCCTGCCCTGGCATCTGAGCGCCAATGAATATGCACTGATCCTCATCGCGATCACAACCTTCTATGTCATTAAAGGTGGGATGTTCAGCGTGGTAATCACGGAGGTCATGCAGTTCTGCATTCTGTCAGTCGCCTCGTTTGCGGTCGGCATTATTGCCATGATGAAAGTTGCGCCGGGCACGCTGCACCGCTTTATTCCTGCGGGATGGGATAACATCTTTTTCGGTTGGCACCTGAACATGGAC
>Ga0070713_100001617_pt1 | contig 14439 bp, 6 predicted proteins | sample LARL82metaG_FD_65465 | JGI IMG/M metagenome (GOLD analysis project Ga0070713, IMG submission 65465) | Corn, switchgrass and miscanthus rhizosphere microbial communities from Kellogg Biological Station, Michigan, USA - LAR L8-2 metaG | ecosystem: Host-associated > Plants > Roots > Rhizosphere ...
TATCGGCGGCGGTGTGCAGGCCCAGCCCGGTATGGCGGTGTTCCTGGTTATACCAGGGGAAGAAGACCTGGCAGTGTGCCCGGGCGGCCTCGATCGAGGCGAATCGGGCTGGGAAGTCCGGCCCGTACTTCAAGGTCTTGAACTGGCTCTCGGAGTAGGGGTTGTCGTTGCTCACGTGCGGCCGGGAGTGGGACTGGGTGACGCCGAGGTCGGCGAGCAGGAACGCGACCGGCTTGGAGGTCATCGAGGAGCCGCGGTCGGTGTGGATGGCCAGCTGGCCGGGGCTGATGTGCTGGCTGGCGCGTTCCCGGTCGGCCTCGGCCAGCGCCGTGGCCACCGCGGCCAACGCAGCGGCCTGGAGACTGGGGTAGAGGATGGCCCGGGCGATCTGCTCGGCGTCGGCGGCCAGGGCCACGGCGCGTTCCCGGTCAGTCTCGGCCAGCGCCGCGGCCACCGCGGCCAACCCCCGAACTTGGTCCGAGTCGACCATGGTGCGGGCGATCTGCTCGGCGCGGTCCCACTGCCCGGCCGCGACCAGGCCCCCGACCACGGCCTCCAACGCGTGAGCTTCGCCCATTGGGTCGGCGATGGTGCGGGCGCTCTGCTCGGCGTCCGCGGCCAGGGCCACGGCGCGTTCCCGGTCGGCCTCGGCCAGCGCCTCGGCCACCGCGGCCAACGCGTTGGCCTGGGGATCGGGATCGGGGATAGCGCGGGCGGCCTGCTCGGCGCGGTCCCACTGCCCAGCCGCGACCAGGCCCCCGACCACGGCCTCCAACGCCCCAGCCTGGCCCCAGAAGTAGGGGATGCTGCGGTCGATCTGCTCGGCGCGGTCCCACTGCCCGGCCGCGACCAGGCCCCCGACCAGGGCCTTCAACGCCCGAGTTTCGTCCATTGGGTAGAGGATGGCCTGGGCGATCCGCTCGGCGTCGGCGGCCAGGGCCAGGGCGCGTTCCCGGTCGGTCTCGGCCAGCGCCGTGGCCACCGCGGCCAACGCCCCCGCTTCGCTCATTGGGTCGGAGATGGCGCGGGCGATCTGCTCGGCGTCGGCGGCCAGGGCCAGGGCGTGTTCCCGGTCGACCTCAGCCAGCGCCGCAGCCACCGCGGCCAACGCCTGAGCTTTGGCTGTGGGGTCGGGGATGGCACGGGCGGCCTGCTCGGCGCGGTCCCACTGCCCAGCCGCGACCAGGCCCCCGGCCACGATGCGCAACATCCAAGCACCGGCGGTTGTGCGGGCGATCTGCTCGGCGCGGTCCCACTGCCCGGCCGCGACCAGGCCCCCGACCACGGCCTCCAACGCCTGAGCTTCGCCCATTGGGTCGGCGATGGTGCGGGCGATCTGCTCGGCGTCCGCGGCCAGGGCCACGGCTCGTTCCCGGTCGGCCTCAGCCAACGCCGCGGCCACCGCGGCCAACGCCTGAACTTGGTCTATTGGGTCGGCGATGGCGCGGGCGATCTGCTCGGCGTCGGCGGTCAGGGCCAGGGCACGGTCCCGGTCGGCCTCAGCCAGCGCCGCGGCCACCGCGGCCAACGCAGCGGGCCGGTCAATGGGGTCGGCGATGGCGCGGGCGGCCTGCTCGGCGCGGTCCCACTGCCCGGCCGCGGCAAGGCCCTCGGCTACGGCCTCCAACGCCCGAGTTTGGCCATAGGGATCGGAGATACTGCGGGCGACTGCCTCAGCCCGGTGACTTTGCCCAAGGCGTACCCACAGCGCCGGGAGAGCTGCGGGGACAGCCCGATTGCGGTTTGCCAGGCCGTCTTGGGCGACGGCCAAACGTCCCAGTCCGGCAAGGTCTGGGACGGCCTGGGCCAGAATAAGCTGCTGAGTTGTGGTGATCTCAGCCAAAGCAGCAGCGTCACCGTAGGTGTAGGCCAGCATCCGATCATGGCGCGCTGGATCGGTTGCGAAGCTGATGAGCCGGTCGAGGGTGCCGCTCATGGGTTTTCCGCGGCGGGCGCCTGGGGTGGCAGGATCGCGTGCGCGCCGTGCGAGTTCGCGGGTGTAGGGGGCCAGCAAATACTGCGAGGTACCGTCTGGCCAGTCGCTCTGGGCGTACTCGCTGGCCCAGGCGTCGAGCAGGTCTTCATAGGTCGGCAGGTCGCTGGCGAACTGCGAGCGCGCTTCGGCCAGGAGCGTGTCGTGGGCAAATGCATATACCTGTGTTCCGGTGCCTTCTGGGTTGGGGAGGCGCATGAGGCTGCTGCGGAGGGAGCTGCTGAGCTGCGCTTCGATCTCGCTGATGTCGGCGTCGCGGCCGCGCCGTTTCAGCAGGGCGCACATTTCGCTGGCCGTCAGCCCGCTTCCGGCGACCGCAAGACAGCAAAGGAGGGGCAGAAGGAATCCGCCGGGGGCCCTTACGGCCCGGTCGAGTTCCTCGTGCGCGGCATGCTGGATCCCGGTGGCGGCTTCGGAAGCGGTGATGCGCTGCACGAAGCTGGGCAGCGGATGGGCGGGAGGTAGGCGGGCGTCGGCCCCGGCGCGGCTGGCGGCGAGCAGCATCGCCTGATCTGGCAGCGTGCGGTCGCCGGGCAGCCAGTCGGCCAAGTCCAAACTGGCGGTCGTGGGGTCGTACTCGTCGAGGCCATCAAGGAGCACAAGCAGTTGGCGGTCGCGCTCGGCGCAGGCGCGGGCCGCCTCCTCCAGCAGGTCGGCGAAGTCGTTGCTCCGCTCGGACGGGTTCGGAGGCGGAAGGTAGCCACGCCGGTCGGCCAGCAGCGCCAACTGGCGGGTGAGCACATCCAGGGCATACTCTGCCGTGTCCTCACCGCTGGCGCGGCGCAGGAAACAAGCCGCGACATCCACACGCTCAGGCGGGTGCAGGGCGAACCAGGCCATCAGCGCGGTTTTGCCGGCGAACGCATCCCCCTGGATCCACCGCCACCGCGCGCCCGAACTAGTGAATTCCTCCAGCGCGGCCAGCTCAGCGCCGCGGCCGATCAGCACCCGGGGAGCCAGCGCCTCCGCGGCCCGCCGGGCCCGCGTTACCTCGATCTTCCGGGCGGTCGGCGGGGTGGCCAGCCGCAGGCACCCCGCAGTGGCAGGCAGCTGCGGCAGTGCCGCGTGCCAAGCCTCCAGCTGATCTTCTGACGCGGAGCCGAAGAGCTGCTCGATGGTGCAGACAGTCAGGGTGGCAAGTCCCTCCCGGGGGTGGTGCTGGCCGACCACGCCGATCAGCCGGCCGCTGGCCCACACGGCCGCACCGGACATCCCCTCCCACGGGGAGTGCTTGTCGGGTTCGGGATCTGCGCCTGGCGGCGGATCCACCGCGAGCGCAAACCGGCCAGTCTTGGCATCCGACAGCGCGGCGATGCTGCCGATGGCGTAATCCAGCTCCCGCAGCAGCACGCCAGGCCGGTCGAGGGCTGGGCGCAGCTTGAAACGCGGGCAGCCGGCCGCCGCCACCGGCACGGCCGGCCCCGCCTCCCGGTCCAGCCGCCCGAACAGTGCCGGCTCGCCGAGCGGATCGCCGGCCTGCCCGCCGACCGGCAACAGCGCCAGATCCGCAGCCGGGACCGCCAGCACCCGCCCGACCTCGACGGCGACACCCGCCTCTGAGACCAGCTCCGGTGGTCCCCCCAGCCACACGCCGACAGACACCGCATCCTTTACCACGTGATGAGCGGTAAGCACCCAGCCCGGCGAGACCAGATAACCGCTGCCCCGCGTACGTTCCTCGCCTGAACCGCCCACGCGGGCCACCATGATCTCGGCCACCCGGGCCCGCGCCGGATGATCCATCATTGGGCCCCCCGATCCTGACAGGTCCCGATGTCAGGACCGGCCGGGGGAAGGCAGGACCGGCTGCTCCTCACCCGCAGCGAGGGGCCCCTCGACGTCGACCCCCCGGGTAACCGTCGCCTGCTGCCCCTGCTGATCAATGACAACCTGCTCCACACGCGGCTTCAGCGTCAGCGTCAGCTGCTGCGTGCCGGCCCGCTCAGACGACAGGCTCCCCTTGACCCCGGCCTCGGCAGAAGCAAACACCCAGAACTTCGCCTTCACCCCCGCCGACACCTCACCGCCCTTGGTCAGCGTGTACGCCACCTCCAGCGTCAAGCTAATCTCCTCAACCCCAGCCTCAGCGAATCACCCGCCGCCCGGGACTGGGCCTCACTCAGCTCCGCCCGCAAGTCAGTCAAAAATCCGCCAGGCCAATCCGATCCTCCGCCATCGCCACCCCAACCCCCGTCAAACGCAGCCAGCTACACAGACAGCCTCCCGCCCGCACCCAGGCCATGTCCAGCGAACGATATCCCGTGCCCGCGAACGCCAGGTGTGCCCATTACCAATGAGAATCGCCTTGTCGTACCTGACATTTTGGGCACGCCTGTCAAGATCACAACGAGGTCTCCCGCGGGGGACAGGCGGGCCGCTGCAGGAGATGACTGCCGCTGGTAGTGCCGTAGATATGAAGGCACTGGTGCCCCGGATGCTGAGCAGTAGGGCCGGGCTTTCCAGCGGACTCGGTGCTGCGCGAGATGGGCAGTCGCGTGGGATGATCACTTCGTGACTACCGCTCCATATCGGGACCGGGACGCGCCGGCGGAGATCATTTTGGGTAATGGCAACCGGGCCCTGCTGGTGAAGGCGCTCGGTACTGACCCTGGTGAGCTGCTGGCCGCGCTGGGCTTGCCGCCCGGGGCCGGGGGGTCTGGCGTGATCCTTGTCTGCGGTGGTGCCGGCGATCTAAAGGATGCGTCGCTCGCCCGGGCGGAGGAGGTGCTCGGGCCCGCCGTATCGGCGGCGGCGCAGGTGACCGGTGCCGTGGTTTTCGACGGCGGCACGTCGGCGGGTGTGATGGCGATCACCGGCGCGGCGCGGGGCAGTCGGCCGTGGACGATGCCGGTGCTGGTTGGGGTAGCGCCAGCTGGTCTTGTTACCTATCCGGGAGGCCCGCTCGATGGTGATCGGGTCCCGTTGGAGGAGAACCATTCTCATTTCGTTCTTGCTGAAAGCAGCGAATGGGGCGGTGAGACCGGCCTGCTGATCGGCCTGCCCGCCGCATATGCCGCGGGCAGCCAGGTGGTGGTGGTGCTCGCCGGCGGGGGCCGTGTGTCGAAGGCGGAGGCCTTGGAGTCGGTGCGCCGCGGCTGGCCGGTCTTTGTCATCAAGGAAACCGGAGGCGTGGCTGACGATATCGCCCGGCTGTGGGAGGCTCACCGGTTTCCGGATCGGCGGCCCGCCTGGTGGCTGTGGCCTGCCAAGTTCAGGTACCGCAAGCCGATGCCACTGTCCTCGATCTCAGACCTCGATCTGCGGGAGATTGTGGGCGAGGGTGACATCCGGCCGGTCTCAGGCGTTGAGCCGGGACAGCTGGCCCGCCGGATGGCGTGGGAGCTGCAGGACGAGCCCGTCCTGAAGGGCGCATGGGCGCAGTTCGCGACCTACGATCATCTGGCCGCCCGGCTGCGCACCGCCTTCACCAGGTTCCAGGCGTGGATCTTGCTGCTGGGTGTCCTGGCCACCTTGCTCGGCCTCATCCAGGCACGGGCCGGAAACAACGTATTGCACTGGGTGGTGGTAGCCATCCCGATCTTGGCTGCTGTCCTGGTCGCCGTGGCCGGCCGCCGGGCGGTCGGCCAGCGGTGGGTCATGCTCCGCGCGGCAGCCGAGGCAGTCAAAGCCGAGATATACCGGTACCGCACACTCGCCGCCGGCCGCGCCCGCGGGACAGCGCACGACAGGCATGCCGGGCGCCAGCAGGAACTGGCCGCCAACCTTGATCACATCGAAACCCGGCTGATACAGACCGACGCCAGCAGCGGCCCGCTGACCCCCTATGACGGGCCGCTTCCACCGCAGATGTATGGCGCCGGACGCGACGACGACGGGCTCAGCCCGCTCAACGCCGAGCGGTACCTGCAGATCCGGATCGGGGACCAGCTGACCTATTTTCACGGCCGCATCCGCAGCCTCAGCCGGCGCCGGAACACGCTTCAGTTCCTCGCCATCGCCGCCGGCGCCACCGGCGCGATCCTCGCCGCAGCAGGACTAGAGGCCTGGATCGGCCTCACCAGCGGCGCGGCTGCGGCCCTGCTGGCCTACCTGGGCTACCTGCAGGTCGACAACACCATCGTGACCTACAACCAGGCCGCCGCCAGCCTGGCTGGCCTGGAGCGCGACTGGCGCGCACGCAGCCCGGCCCAGCAAAACGCCGCGGCATTCAACCAGCTGGCGACCGACGGCGAGAAGGTTCTGACAAGCGAATTGACCGGCTGGGTCCAGCAGATGAGCGACACCATCAAGGACCTGAAACGCAAACAAGCCGAGGCAGACGAAAGCATCGAGTCCGCGACCACCACCCAGCCGCGCCAACCAACCTCCGGGAGTCAGCCCTAACTCGGCAGACCAAGATCACCGCGTTGCTGTAACCCGGCAGGCTCCCTCCGCCCCGCGGGCTGCGAATGCCAACGAGAATCGTCTTTGTCGAATCTGACAGATTGGGCACAACGATCAAGCTCACAAGCATGGCTAGCAGGAGATGCCCGCTTGCATGGCGCCGGCGGACTAGGGCAGGGGGCAGTGCTGTGACCTATAGTTACGGCCTGCCGTCGTGACGTGCCTCAAGCTCTGCCGCTCCCCATCGCGGGCTTCCAGTCATCGGACCAGTTCACTGTGGCTACAGTCAGCCAGGGACTGGGTGCCTGGCTACGCAATGTGAACGGGGCAGCGGGGCCCTCAGCGCTGGCAGGCATGCCGATCGCCGAACTTTTGGTGCCACACCCGCACCATCTGGGGCTTGCGCAGCGAATACAGATAGTCCAATTCTGTGCGTCAGCTGTCTCGACTGGCTAGAAACTACTCAGAGGACAACTGCTCAGTGATATCGACAATGTGCTCTTCGCCCAACGCCAGGTCACCTGACTGATTCGGTGTACAGCGACCCAGCATGTATTCCGCCACGGATCAAGGACGCCCACATCACGGTCCAGCGGGTTGCTCACCAGATCGGCTGGCCCGGAGCCTGGTTGGCTGTCGGCCCCCGAGCGGGTTAGGGTGGCGCTGTGCGAATGGGCGGTGCGGGCAAGACCAGCCTGGTGGTGGAGCTCGCTCATGGTGTGGTCCGCAGACTGTCCTGGGCGGCCCTCATCTCGTAGCACGCGACCCGCCGTCCCCATCTGCAATGAGAGATTCGCTGGGGGGTCAGGTGGCGAGTAGTACGTCACATTACGACGCGTTCGTGTCGTATAGTCATGGCCAAGATCAGGCTCTCGCTCAGGCTCTCCAGTCCGAGCTTCAGCGGTTTGCGCGCCCTTGGTACAGGCCGCGTGTACTGCGGATTTTCCGAGATCAGACTAATCTGTCGGCAAGCCCAGGCCTGTGGCCCTCGATCGAGCAGGCCCTAAAACAATCGTCGTGGTTCATACTCATGGCCTCGCCCGCTTCAGCGAAGTCACACTGGGTGCAGCAGGAGGTCCAGTGGTGGCTGACGCACCGAGATGCCGGCCAGGTCCTCATCGCATTGACCATGGGCGAAATCCATTGGGCAGGAGAAGACTTCGACTGGTCACGAACTGACGCGATACCAGCGCAGCTGTCCGGGGTGTTCAGCGAGGAACCGCTATGGATCGACCTGCGCAAGCTTCGGCCGACTGCAATGCCTGCCGCGGACTCGACACCGCAGCTGGGTGATATCGTCGCGGACCTGGCCGCGCCGATTCGCGGCCTGGACAAGGACACACTCGTCGGTGAGCACCTCCGCTATCGGCGTCGCACCCGGCGTCTGGTGCGGACGGTAATAGCTGCGCTGTCGGCTCTTGTGATCGCTGTATCCATTACCGCTTACATCGCAAACGAGCAACGGGGCAAGGCCGTAACTCAGGCACGAATCGCGACCGCCCGCCAGCTCGCCGCGGAGTCCGAGGCGCTGCTCACCTCACACCTTGATATCGCTGAGCTTCTTGCCGTCGAGGCCTACCGGACCGACAATGACCCTCAGACCCGGGCCGCCTTGTTTGCGGCGGTGACCGCGAGCCCAGCGCTGGTGCGGTACCTGCCAACGGGCGGCCAGGTATCGGCCATAGCCGGGTCAGACAACGGCCAAGTCGCGGTAGCGGGCACCACCGATGGGCGAATATTGCGCTGGCAACCCTTCACCGGCGTCAGCCATCCAGTGGCCCGGATGCCCCATGCCATCACCAGCATCGCAGCCAGCGCTGACGGCGCCACGATAGCGGCAACCGACGGCACCGAGGCCGTCGTGTGGAGCCGCGGATCGGTCACGCGGTTGATCCGTGGGGTACGAAGCGTAGCCGTATCACCAAGTGGCCGGTACCTGGCCGTCTCGGAGGGCGGGCGAGTCAGCCTGATCGACCGCTTGACCGGTCAGGTAACAACGGCGGCCGCTGGCGTTCCAGCCGACAGCGTCGTCATGCCAACCAACAACGACTTGGTCGCGACGGGCTCCGCTGGCGCTTGGGCACGTCTCACCGTCCCACGCCTGCGCGGCACAATGACTTCAGGGATTTCTTTGGGCGCGCACGGCTTCCTGCTGACTACCTCGACGAGGGGTGGGTTCATCGGCTTCACCAATGGCGGCCAGAGCATTCCGCTGTGGCAAACCACCCGGCCGGCGCCGGCCAGCGGCGCGGCGGATCTGGTCGGAGCATCCCACGGCAGCGATCCCGAGGCTATTGGCATAAGCGAAGACGGCACCCGTGTGGCGGTTGCCGCTGCCGGCACCATCTATGTGTCCGGTACTGCCCAGGCCCCGAAGACCGACTGGGCCCTCAGCCAAGCGATCCCGCCCAACTCAACTGTGGCGACGCTGACTGGTAACAGCAGCACCCCACCCGGGGGAGTGATCTTCTTCGGTGACGATAACCATCTGCTCTCAGCGTCCGGTGATTCATTGATCCTATGGGACCTCAATCAGCTAACCCGCATCAGCAGACAGACCCACATGTCAGTGCCATGGGCGTGCATAGCTTGCCCACCCCCCACCGTCAGTGTGCGGCCGGATGGGCAACAGGCCGCAGTTCTCGACGGGAATGATATGCAGGTGATTATTCACGGCCTGGGGCGGCGCCATGATCAGACAGTCATTGGCGGTGACCAGTACGGGCTGCTTGGCTGGAGCACCGACAATTCCAGACTATTCCTCGCTGCATCAATCGACCGCCGCATCGAGATACGGAAAGTTGGCGGCGGAACCGGCGCACCTGTCATCGGCCGTTGGCCACCCGTAGCGCCCGGCTATTATGCTATCGCACTTTCGCCTGACCACAGGCGTCTCGTAGCCGTCAGCAACAACGGCGCCGTGCAGGTGCGTGACCCGGCGACCCAGCGGCTTGAAAGGGCCATCCCGGGCCCGGCGAAATCACGTAATGATTCCACCATCGGTCAAGTCGAGGCGGACCCTACCGGATCGTTTGTCGCCGAAACCATCTACACACCGAACTCGACAAATCTTAGGTTGATAGATACAAATACGGGTATCGTCCGCAGCGTCGGGAGTGGCAGTGTTCAGCATGTGGCATTCAGCGGAGCGCACTTGCTGATACAACGCCGGTCCGCGCGATTCGAGGTGTGGAATGCCGCAGGAACCACGCTGCAGCGGTCACTCCAGCAGGACTCTAGCTATCTACCCAATGCTGCCGCGGTCACTACTGCGCCGACCATCGTCGGTTCCCTCCTCATACAACAGCGGACCGACGGCACGCTCGTCGTCACCGATCTGGCCACGGGCGATGCCCTGGGATCCCTTGCTTTGCCTGCCGCCTATACGAAATTCAAGACGGGGCTCGCTGCAAGCTCAGACGGGCGGCACCTGGTTACAGTAACCGAGACCAATACCCTTAACGATCGCGACGGCCTGCTGGTCCAGTGGGACCTCTCTAGTAACGCTTGGATACGGGCTGCATGTACATCGGCTGGTCGTGGCCTCACATTGAGCGATTGGCGGCGGTACGTCGGTACCACCGCCCCATCGGACCTGAGCTGCATGCATTAGGCTCGCTTTGCTATCCTTGGCCTAAGCCAACGAGGGATTCCCGTGGGATCGACGGCAGAGCGCGGAGTTGTGGGATTCTGTGAGCGTCCGATGTACCGCAGGGAAATTGGCCAACCTTCAAGGCCCCCGGGCACACATCCATGCCAGCGCCCCAACATCCCGGCGCACAGCACGGCAGATCTGAGCGGCCCGCGTAACGGCCGACTTCCAGCAAATAGCCGCGCAGATCGGCGGCTCGGCGCGCGGTTATCAAGGGCTCTCCGCACTATTGGCGATCTCGACACGGACGAGCAGTAGGCGGCCCAGGCCGCATGTTTATGCATGGCCAGCGCCGCCGTGCTGGTGCTGGGCTGCGCGCTGCTGGCGCTTTCCTAAGTCGCTCGTGTATCGGTCATGTGGGGGGGCTGCCCAAGGTCAGCATCAAGCCACCGAGGAAGGCGCCGAAGTCGTCGGCACGTTCTGGTGCCCGGAATTGTCTTGGTGCCAGCCTGGCTATTGCCGGCGGGGGGGTGGGTATGACAGGTCCTAGAAGATGCTCCCGGGGCGTCTGCAGCGAGAGCGAGCCGCGCAGGTCCGGCGCAGCGTCGACCCGGGATCCCATCGAGGGTGGATGCGGCGAGCAGAAGCGGCGCAGAATCGTTGCAGGGATCGAGGCGTGCTCGAACGTGTCCTTGAGCACGGTTCGTGCGGGTGTCCACGGGGAGACGACGAAGGCCGGGACGCGCGGCCCTAGCCGGCCTGTGCCTTGAGCGGTTAGAGATGTGGACGCGACGGGTGGTTCTACGTGGTCGTAGAAGCCACCGTGCTCGTCATAGACGATCAGGAGCATTGTCTGGCGCCATGCCGGATTCTTGTTGGGATCGAGGAGCGTGCGGACGATGTTGTCGATGAAGACCTGCCCGTCCAGGAGGTTCGAGGGTGGCGCGTCGTCGTTGTCCTGCTGAGCGGCCAGGGTGCCTGCTGGCAGATCCCCGAACGCCGGATCGATAAACGTGACGCTTGGCAGCCCCGGGGGTCCGCCGAGCTGGTTCCGACCTGCGCAGGTCGCCGCGAACCCGTTGATCGGGTCGAGGAAGCCCCGCACGTTGGTCATGTCGAAGGTATGCCGGGTGAAGGCTCGCATCAGGCTCACCCTGTTCTCGAAGTAGACCCAAGAAATGCCGCGGTCGGTCAGGTGGTCGAAGAGCGTTGGTGTCTCTGACGGAGTGAATGTTCGGAAGTCGGGCGTGTCCACTTCGGGTTGGCCGTACTCGTCGCGGTTGAGGTCGCCGGTCAAAGTGACGAACCGGTTCGGGATCGTCGGCCCGACGTGAGAGGCGAACCAGTGGTCGCACAGCGCGTACTGGTCAGCGAGGTGAGCGTATGTGGCGAGCTCCGGGCCGTAGTAACCCATTACCGCCTGGAGCTTGCCGGGAACGTCGTCGACGATGCGGGCGTAGTCGCTGACGAAGTGGGCGTGGCCATCGGCGAGCTGAGCCTTGACGTTCTCGTGGCTGTGGTGGGGGCTGTCGAGGATCTGGAGGTCGGTTAGGTGCGTCGGGTAGTAGTAGCGCCCGTTGAAGTAGTTGAACTGGGTGGGCACCGCGATGTCGGCCGGTTCGAGGCCCTCGATGTCGGTTCGGCCGCCGTCGCGGCTGAGGTAGCCGAGCAGGTGATCGAACGACCGGTTCTCCATCATCACGACCACGATGTGATCGACCTTTGCCAGGTCTCCGGGATCTGTGGCCGGTTTCGGACCGTGAAACGGGACCGGGTCGAGCCCGCCGGGACCGGGGGTGGCGGGAGGTCTCCATGCGACGTCACCCGCACCGCGTGGCGTGTAGGGGACGTTAGTAGTGTCGGCGGAGCCTCCGCTGTCCTTCTTGAGGAACCGGGGGTCATTCAACAGTGGGGGATTCGAGCTGGTGAAGGTGGGCGCGCCTGTCGTAGCCGGCGGTGTGCTGTCGCCGACGAGGGCGAGTCCGACGTAGGAGATGACAATGTCGCCGAGCCCAAAGGCGTCGGGCTGACTGCTGACAGGATCGAAGGTCAAGTCTCTGACCTCGTAGTCCGCGCCGAGGAACCAGGGCTGGAGCACTGGGCCAATCTGTGTGCCGAGCAGGTCGAGCCGCCTGACAACTTCGTCATGCCACCCGTCCACCCTGTCCGCAATGGCCGGGTGATCGTGCCGGAGCCGGTCGAGCAAGGTGGCGTCGAAAGTCGAGTCGAAGGTCAGATCATTGAGTGTGTCCGGGAAGAACCGGATCGTGATGTCGAACGGGTCGACGTCGATGGATGTGACCGTGAGAACCTCGACGTTCATCGGCTGTGCGGGGTCCCGTCTTCCGACGTGAACCGCAGCCTCGATGTAGGCGAGCGTGCCCGACCTGAAGGAGAAGGGGCTGGCCATCGAACCACACCTCAGCGTCAACGGTCCGATCTCGAAGTTGCTGAAGCTGAGGTACGGCAGGTCGGTCGTGTACGTGTCTTGCAACATGTAGTACGTCGCCACCTGCCTGTCGATCTGCAAGGTGAATCCAGATCCCTCCAGGGTCGCGAACAGGTAGTTGCGACCGTTCCAATTCTCGTTGAACCCGTACTGGAGGTAGCTGAGGGGCACCCGGCGGGTGAGCAGCGGCAGCATCGATGGGTACTGCACGGAAATTTCATAGCGAGCCGGTGTCGTGGCCGCGGCCGGGTCGAGGCTGACCCGCAGTTCCCAGGTGTCATCACCCTCGGACGGGGTCTGGGCCAGGATGGAGTCGAGGTTGGACCCCACCACTTGACCGCCGTGGAGCAGATCCATGGTCAGCTCACTGGCCAGCTGGGGTGGACCGGAGCCACCACCAGGGTCCGTCGGCTTCGCCTGCGCCAGCAGGAGGGCAACAGGGCTGTTCCCAGATGCCGCACGGTGCACCGGCGACATCCCGCCACCGCCACCGCCCGGTTGACCCGAGCCGCCGGGTGGCCGCGGAGGAATGGGCATCCCGCCGCCGGGGGGCAGAACGATGGTGGCGTTCCTGGCGTGGACGACAAGCTCACCCGGCGACATCCGGGGCAAGCGGTATGTCCGGACCTCACTGGCAGAGATGATGATCCCAGCGGAGTTCTTACGGTAGGCAGTGTCAGGCATTGGTCACCTTTCCCACCCACGCGTAAGGATCAGTTCGGAGAGTGCGCCCAAGAACACGCGGGTGTCGGAGCCTGAGCCGAGGGTGTAACCGGGATGGTTCAGGCCCGGGTTGTAGACAGGACCGGATTGTAGAAAAGCCCCCCTCCGAATGCCGAGATGTCGGTGATGAGGAAGAACACGCCTGCAACTATCGCGATCTTTCTAGTTGAGGTGGGTCTTGTCGCTGTTTGCGGCGGGCGGCGGTGCCGACCGGTCGTGCCTGTTGTTGCGGTCATGGACGATCCTTTTCGATCGCACAAGCAGAGGGTCGTTCCGGCCTGCCTGTTCAGCGGTGGTAGTAAGGCCATACGCCGAAAGCCTTCGCCAGCGCCCGCAACGGGCGGCAGCATTCGGCGCTGCACGCTGATGAGCCTGGCCTTTGTGGCGGAAGTGCCAGCAGCTGGCGCCGAGCTGGAGCGGGTTCTTCGGCGCCTTCAGGCTTGGTCCTGCCGCCGGCGGCCAAGGCCGGCGAAGGCCTCGTGCAGCACCATTGGTGCGCAGTTTCAGGCGGAGCGCAGGTACCAGACCCATCCGGCCAGATGCCCTGCGCCATTGCCCGGGTGACCCGTCGCGCGCCGACGACGGAGAACAGAATCCGCTGGTTACGGACGTGCAGCGGACCCGATGAATGACAGGTGCTGCCATATGCCACCTCGGCTTGGCTGTGCGCTGAGCGCCACCGAGGTCCAGAGCAGCCGGGAGAAATCTCAATCCCGTTACGCACAGGTAACGAGCACGCCTCCCAAGCCCTGACGCTACGCCTCAATTTTGCCGTTAGCAAACGATCTGTTGACTAGACTGTCAACTACGGTCCGGCGGTACCTGCCAAGACCGGAGCGGAGATCGTGAGCAGGAGCACCGCGTCTTCTGATCGAGGTTGCGCCATCCGCATGATCCAGTGAGACCGCATACTTATCCACGACCGCTGACGTCCTGAACGTCCGCATCTGCCCCGAGGAGTGCACTGGCGATGGGCACTCGCGGACGGATGGGTCGCTGAGACTATGGTTCATCCTCCAGGTCGGGTAGGAATTCGGCCAGCAAGGTCTCCAGTGGCTCGCTGCGTCCGCTGCGCACCTCCCAGTTGTAACCGAGGTCATCGGTCTTCGATGCAGCCGCGGCCAACTTCAAGGCCAGTTCGTGAAGCTCGGCCGGATCGACATTCCATAGCTCATCCGACTTGGCGTGCCATGCCTGGTAGAGACGTTGATCGGCTTCTCTAAGCTCGAACATCATGACTGAGTGCACGGCACGGTTCCGAAGATCGCGCAGGGCCGTCGCATCGGCGAGGATCGACCGGGCGTCGGAACCGAGCCCGCACTTTTCGAGTTCGGGTAC
>Ga0070713_100001618_pt1 | contig 14437 bp, 10 predicted proteins | sample LARL82metaG_FD_65465 | JGI IMG/M metagenome (GOLD analysis project Ga0070713, IMG submission 65465) | Corn, switchgrass and miscanthus rhizosphere microbial communities from Kellogg Biological Station, Michigan, USA - LAR L8-2 metaG | ecosystem: Host-associated > Plants > Roots > Rhizosphere ...
CTTTTTTACGATTACTCTCATCCTTGCGGCGTCTTTTGCCTCCGCTCCAAACTCCGCAGCGCAGCCTGCAAACTCGCATACCTTCGCAGTCGCCCACGGACAGTTTCAACTCGACGGCCACCCATACCAGATACTTTCCGGCGAAATGCACTATCCCCGCGTGCCCCGCGCCTATTGGCGTGACCGTTTCCGCAAAGCCCGCGCCATGGGACTGAACACCATCACCACCTACGTCTTCTGGAATCTCCACGAGCCGCGCCCCGGCGTCTACGATTTCAGTGGCCAGAACGACGTGGCGGAGTACATTCGAGAAACCCAGCAGGAAGGTCTGTACGTCATTCTTCGCCCCGGCCCTTACGTGTGCGCCGAATGGGACCTCGGTGGCTATCCCTCATGGCTGCTCAAGGACCGCGATCTCAAACTACGCTCCACCGATCCCAATTACATCGCTGCCATGGACAGGTGGTTCGCGCGGCTGGCGAAAGAGGTTTCACCTCTGCTGGTTCAGAACGGCGGACCCATCATCGCCATCCAGGTCGAAAACGAATACGGCTCTTTCGGCAACGACCACGCGTATATGCAAGCCGTGAAGTCCGCGCTGCTCAAATCCGGGCTCGCCGCTCCCGATACATTGCTCTACACTGCCGACGGTGCAGGCCAGGTTTCCAACGGTTCGCTGCCGGAATCGCCGGCCGTCATCAACTTCGGCTCCGGCGACGCGAAAAGGTCTTTCGGCACCCTTAAGAAATCACGTCCCGAAGGCCCTTTCATGTCCGGTGAATACTGGGCCGGATGGTTCGATCACTGGGGTGAGCATCACCACACCACCGACCCTGCTTCCAACGCGGCCGAATACGAGTGGATGCTACGCCAGGGCTACTCCGTCAGCATGTACATGTTTCACGGTGGCACCAGTTTCGGCTTCATGAATGGCGCCAACAGCGACGGCAACAACTACGAACCGGACACCACCAGCTACGACTACGACGCGCCGCTGAATGAAAGCGGCCAACCCACGGCCAAATTCACGGCATTCCGCGACGCCATCATGCGCGTCACTGGCAAAACACCTCCCGATCTTCCACCGTCGACGCCCGCCCGCGCCTACCCCGTCGATCCGCATCCGCAGACCGCCTCGCTTTGGCAGAATCTGCCCAAGCCCGTCGAGTCGGACAAGCCTCTCACCATGGAGGATCTCGATCAGTCGTACGGGTACATCCTATACCGGACTCAATTGAAGGCGGTCGACGGGGGCGATCTCGTGATTGAGGGATTGCACGACTATGCGCAGATCTACATCAATCAAAAGCTTTGGGGTACGCTCGACCGTCGGCTCGGCCAGTCGCACCTCGCGCTTCCATCGCAGTCGGTTCTTCGTCCAGCCACCCTTGACATTCTTGTGGAGAACACGGGCCGCGTAAATTTCACCAAGGTTATCCGCATCGAGCGCAAGGGCATCACCGGTTTGGTGACGCTTGCAGGCAGCCAACCGCAGCACTGGCAAATCTACTCGCTGCCCATGGCGAACGTTGCCGATCTGAAATTCAACTCAGATTCCTGTACGGGTCCATGCTTCTACCGCTTCACAATGAATGTTCCCGAGAGCGGAACCCAGGCGGATCTAAAAGTCGAAGACACCTTCCTGAAAACACGCGGAATTTCGAAAGGAATTGCATTTCTCGAGACGCGTCCTCTTGGACGTTTCTGGAATGTTGGGCCTGAATTCACGCTGTACACCCCCGGACCATGGCTCCATCCCGGCGCCAACAAGATCGTCCTTTTTGATCTCGGTGGAACCGCCGCCGAATCCCTCACGACCACCGAGCACGCGGATTACGGATCGCCCCAATCCCAATAAGCCCGAGGTCATTGTTCGTTGTCGGGATGCCGCCGCCGGTAGGGTGCACGCATCCAGTTTTCGGCTGACGTACCCGATCAATGCAAGTGCCACAAGATCTTCAATCACTGCCGCCGGCAAGTCCCGATCAAACAAGGACGCCAGCCACGACCGGAACGCCGCGCCGCCCTCGGTCCCGACAATGGCGCCGGCGATTCCCAGCAGCATTCCAAACGACGCTCGTCGTGAAGCCGCGCCCACTGCTGCTCCCGCCAGCGCCCCGCTGATCACGCGCGCAGCAAATGCCGCAGCCTGTTTCCGGCTCGGCGTTATCGGCAGCTTGTCGGCCACAATTTCTGACAGCGCCAGCCCGACCAGGAGGCGATTCAGCTTTCGTCCTTCCAGAAAAGCCAGCCGAGTGCCTCCAGTGGGCACCGATCCGGCGCGCACCGCCCGGCTCACCGCAGCCGCCGGCAGCATGCTTCGCGCACCGCCCGCTACGCCTAACAAAAACGCGCACGTCAATGGCACTCGCATTCGATCCCTCACACCCTACGATGACGCCAGGGCGGCGGCCTGTTGTAGATCCGCCAGGAGTTCACCGGCTCGCGGCCTCAACTTGAACATCTTTTCACTAATTGCTGCTCCGCTCCAGAGCATGCCGCTGCCAGAAACCATTCACAACACTGCCAGGAACGAAGCGACCGCGATCAGCCATCTCTTTCGGAGATTAAAGTATTGAAAATAGGCAACTTAGTATTTAACGAGCGAACCTATCATTTATTGCATAAGATGTTTATTATCAATAGTTTATCTAATGCCTTGCTGCCTAAGGCGCCGAGTAAGCGACAAACATGCCTAAACCCGCGAATCTCGCATACACTTGAAAGCGTCTATGCCCATTCGTATCGCAATTCCCGAACCGACTTCCACCGACGCGGCTTACAACGCCAGCTCTCTTCCGCCCTATCTAGCCGCGCTTCAGTCGGTTGGAGCCGTGCCCGTCGTGGTTCCCTTGCATGAGCGCCAGGATCGCGTCGCCCGGCTGCTGGCCGGCGTCCAGGGTGTGCTGCTTCCCGGAAGCGGCTTCGATGTAGATCCCGAACGCTATGGTGAAGCGCGCATCCCCGCCTGTGGTCCTGCCGACGCGGGACGCACTGCGGTTGACGAACTCTTGCTGCAGGATGCGTTTAACCTGCACAAGCCGATCTTTGCCATCTGCCATGGTGCGCAGACTTTGAATGTCTGGCGGAATGGGTCGCTCATTCAGGACCTCGAAACAGTCCTCTTGACTCCGGTCAATCATCGCCCTGGTCGGAATGTCGTCGATGCGCACCCAATCCGCATCTCTGCCGGATCGCGCCTCGCCCTCGCAGCCGGGAACATTCTCGAGGCCGAATGTAATTCCAGCCATCATCAGGCGGTCGGCCGCGTAGGAGATAACCTGCGCGTAACGGCAGTCAGCCCCAACGATGGTGTAATTGAAGCGGTGGAACTGGACTCCCCTGATCATTTTGTGGTGGGTGTCCAATGGCATCCCGAACGTACCTATACCGCTAGCCCGCTATCTCGCGCCCTCTTCGCGGCATTCGTAAACGCAGCCGCGATTTGGCGCCCACGCCTTGCGGAAGCCTCGGTTGTCCCAGCATGAAGCCGGGCCAGAATTCGGAGCCCCACCCAGGCGGGCTGGGCGACCTTAACGATCACCTCGAAGAGCCTGGCTTGACGGCTCGCGACGCAGACACGATCAAGAAGTTTGAGAAATACCTCGCGCTGCTCCTGAAGTGGAACGCCCGCATGAACCTGACCGCGATCCGGGATCCGAAGGAGATTAATCGCCGTCATTTTGTGGAGTCAATCACCTGCGCGCAAGCACTGCCCATCGGAATCACAACGCTTCTGGACTTTGGCAGCGGGGCGGGGTTTCCCGGGATCCCAATCGCTCTGTGCCGACCAGAGATCAGCGTTACCCTCGCGGAATCGCAAAGCAAGAAGGCGGCTTTTCTGCAGGAGGTTGTACGCACCCTGGGTTTGAGCGCAAGGGTATTCTCCGGCCGCGCCGAAAGCCTGCGTGAGCAGTTCGATTGCGTGACTTTGCGCGCGGTCGATCGAATGGGAGATGCTGTAGCCGCAGCATCGGAGTTGGTGCGGATTGGTGGCTGCGTAGCCGTTTTCACAACCCTCGCCGATCGGGCCGGGTTTGAGAGTTCACATTTTGATTGGCCCGCGGCAAGAATCATTCCAATTGCAGATTCCGACCAGCGCGTGGTTGTCATGGCTTCCAAAATCAAGGCCTGAGGTTTTTTTGTTGGGATCAAAATTTGGCATGTTCCACGTGGAACACTCCTAAGCGCACCTGTTCACGTTCCACGTGGAACATAGACTCCGCTGGATCAATGATGAATACGGGGTCTTGGTCCAGAGTTTTCCACCGGGTTGCCTCGTCGCCAAGCTAAATTACATCAAGGCTGCGACTTCACGGAACCCATTGAGAAAGAAAACGTTGCGACCATCCCACACTGCAGTCTCCGGGAGCTTTCCACAACAGGGACAGGTTCTCCACAGATTCAATTCCGCACGATGCTGCCCGCTTCCTTTAACCTGAAACGCTATGGGAAAGATTCTCGGCGTAGTCAATCAAAAGGGGGGCGTGGGCAAAACTACCACCGCCATCAATCTTTCCGCATGTCTAGCTCTGGAGGGCCTCAAAATCCTCCTGGTCGATTGCGACCCCCAGGCTAACGCCTCTTCTGGTCTCGGCGTGGCCCGGGATGATAATCGCCACTCCATTTACGACGTTCTGGTCGGAGATTCGCAGGCGGAACAGGTCATCCTTCCCAGCGGGGTCGAAAATCTCTGGATTTTGCCCGGCTCAAAGAACCTGACTGGGGCAAACATCGAGCTGACAAACGTTGCAGACCGCGCAGTCCGTCTCCGCCAGGCACTTGCTCCGGTCAGAGACAAGTACGACGTCGTTGTTCTCGACTGCCCGCCCGCGCTCGACCTTCTAACCGTCAACGTCCTGGTTGCGGCCGATTCGCTCATCGTGCCCATGCAGGCCGAATACTTTGCCCTGGAAGGCATTACCGAGCTCATGTCGACCCTCGAACGCGTCCGAGCCGCCTTCAACCACAATGTTGAGATCGAAGGCGTCCTGCTCACCATGTACGACGACCGCACCAATCTCGCACAGCAGGTGCGCGATACCCTTCGCGAACACTTCCGCGACCGGCTCTTTATTACCGTTATTCCGCGCAATATTCGCCTCGCTGAGGCTCCCAGCCACGGAAAGCCCGTGGCAGTTTACGATTCACGTTCGCGCGGTACCGAGGCATACTTCGAGCTTGCCGGCGAGTACCTGGCCCGGAATCGCATCGAAAGTCCGAAAAGCCTCGAGCGGAAGGTGGCTACAAATTCAAAACCAAAAGCGGAAGTCCGCTTCTGGCCATATTCCTGAGCATGTCCTGATAGGACAGTGCAATTCAGTCAGATTAGAAGAATCCCCAGCAATGCCGGGTTAAAGGAACCGAAAATGAGCATCGCAACCACCGACACCAAACGCCGCGCCCTCGGCAAGGGTCTGGATTCCTTGCTGCCGCGTATCCCAGGGAACGCCACTGCCGCTCCCGTTCACGTACCCACTCCGGTCGAAGCCGAAGGGGGCAAGCCGCGCGAGATCGCGATCGACGAGATCGATCGCAACCCCTTCCAGACGCGCACCCATATGGACGAGGCCGAACTGGCGGAATTGGCCGCATCCATCACGGCAAATGGGGTGGTGCAACCGGTTCTGGTTCGGCCCCTCGCAAGTGGCAGGTACCAGTTGATCGCCGGCGAGCGGCGCTGGCGGGCATCGCAGCTCGCGGGGAAGAAGACCATTCCGGCCATCCTGCGCCAGGTCTCGGACGAACAGGCTCTCGAAATCACCATCGTCGAGAATTTGCAGCGCGCCGACTTGAACCCGATGGAACAGGCAAGAGCCTTCGAGCGACTCTCGCGCGAGTTCCACATGACCCAGGAGCAGATTGCAACACGCACCGGCAAAGACCGAGTTTCGGTATCGAATTACATGCGTCTTTTGAGCATGCCGGAGACGGTCCAAAAACTCGTCGAATCAGGGACTCTCACCTTCGGACACGCTAAAGTGTTGTTAGGATTAAAGTTACATCCTGACTTTGAAAAGACCGCGCAGCGGGTTTCAAATCTTTCGCTTTCTGTTCGCCAGACCGAGACCCTGGTGCAGGCCATCCTCTTTCCCGAAAAAGCAACGAAAGAGGCAAAGCCTGAAATTCCTGTCGACCCCAATGTGAAGGAAGTCGAGGAGCAACTGCAGCGGGTGCTCGGCCTCAAGGTCCACATCGAAGACAAGAAAGGCCGTGGCCGCGTGATCATCGAATATGCCGACCTGGCCGACTTCGATGGATTGCTGGAGCAACTGGCCGGCGAAAAAGCTTAGGCTCGCAAAAGCCCTCATTCGAGCCCGATTTTTTCGGGTCAGATTCGAACATATGCAACCATCAGGCTGCATATCGCGAAACGCGTTCCGCTCAGGGATTTGTTTCTACGGGCGTGACGTCCGTGCCGCTCCGCTTGAACTCAAAACGCAGCAGCCATGTGCTGGCGACCGCATGGCCGTTCAGCTGCGCCGGCTTGAACTTCCAGTCGTGGGCCGATTCCATCGCGAGCCGTGCGAAGTAGGCGCTGGAACCGCGCGATGCAAATTCCGCATTGGTGACGGCGCCGGTGGGATCGACAGAAACGCGAATGGCAACCGCTATTTTGCCGTGAATCGTGTCGCTAGCCCGCTGCGGAACGTCGGGAACAACGCGATGAAGAACGTCGCCTTTTTGGGGTCCGGTCGTTGTGATCGTTGGTGCCGGTGGCGGTGCGCTGGTCTCGGCGGGCGGTGCCTGTCGGGTGGTCTCCGTTTGCAGCGGTGTCGGGTCCGTCTTGCGGCTGCGAAGCAAAAGCCCGACGATGATGGCCAATAACAGAAGGAAGCCGACAATGAGCGGGATCACGGGTAAGCGTTTCGCAGGCGATTCTGGCGCACTCCGCTGCGCGGGAAGCTCTTCCAGCAATTCCTGCAGCTTCGGCGGCGAGACCGCAGCGGATCTTCCCGACAGCCTGAGGCGAATATCGCTCAGCGTGCACCGCTTCGCGGGATCGACACGCAGGCACTGTCGTGCAATCGCGTCAAACGGCTTCGGCAAATCGGGTAACACGGGATCGCCATCGCCGGCGGAATCCCACACGGGTAATTGCTGGGTCAGAGCTTCCACCAGCGTTACGCCCAGCGACCAGATATCGGCCGCGGGCGCAATGGGATGTGTCGCCGTCTCGGGTGCGTTGTGGAGATCGCTGCTTTCAAGTTCCAGCGCCAGGCTGTGGTGCGCCAGAATGCAGTCCGCGGATAGCTTTACCTCGTTCTCGACAACCAGGATGTTCGACGGCCGCAGGTGAGCGTGGACATACTTTTTCGAGTGGTGATAGGAGAGTGCGTCGAGAACCGGTTCGAGCATCTCGCGCGCTTCTTCCGGGGCCAACGGACGCTCGGGGATGATCTGCGAAAGTACCTCTTCGGCAAACTCGGTAACCACGTAGACGATGGGCGCGCCCTCAATTTCCGCGCGGCCAAAATGCAGAATGCGCACCAGGTGCACGTGGGAAAGCGACTGTGTTTCTGTCCAGATGGTCAGCCGGTCTTCGGCCTGGGCCGGCGTGGAGAAGAGCTTGATAGCAGCTTTTTGAGAACCGGGTCCGGAGAGTTCGGTGAGGAACGTTCCGCTCGTGCCCGATCCGCCCAGCCACTCGAGGAGCGAGAATCTCCCGTCGATGATCTGGCCAACCAAGCTGCCGCGAATCGGCACCGCATTCATGGCGTAATCAGTGTAGTCGAGGATGTGCGCATTCTCGCGATCAAGGGCTGGACAGGTCTCAAGTTAGGGAATGCGGGTGGAACCAGGAAAGTTGCCTGGTGGAGAAGAGACGCAAGGGAATGTTGATCGGGTTCACTGTCTCTCCCTCAGCCAGTTTTCGCCGAGACGTTCTATGAGTTCCTTCCGCATCTTCGTGTACTTGGGGCTTCGTTTGCCGTGAAGAGCGAGGATCTGCGTGCGTTCCAGCAGGGAAGGCAGTTCCGGATCCGGGTTCACGCCGCGGTCAAGATAGCGATGGACGAGCCAAGGTTCCTTGATGAAATTGGCTGCGAGTTCCGGCCAGTCCGACAACATGCCCAGCTTGTGGTCCCAGAGCAGATAACCCGCCAAAGCGCCAAGAGCCGTGCGGGGATGTTCAGCGTCGATGGGGAAGGTCCATGCCTGGCTCCAGGTCATCACGTCCTGCTTCCGCATTGGCCTCGAGATTCCGTAACCCTGGCCATAGTCTGCGCCGAGAATGGCGGCTGCCTCGATGAGGCCTATATCCTCCAGGCCCTCTACGGTAACGGGAACGCCAAAACCCTGCGCGAGGAGGGTCAGGTGATAAATGAATTCGAGGGCTCGCACCGGTCGCTTCAACGTGCCGCGCACCAATCCCTGATCGATTTTGACGCGATCGCAGGGCACGCGGTCCATGCGCAGAAGCGAGCTGTGACCGGAGCCCAAATCGTCCTGCGCGATGCGGATGCCCGCCTGCTGGAATTCCGCGATGCGCGCGTCGCGCCTGGCGACATCGTGCGACTCTTTGCTCTCCAGCATCTCCAGGGTAAGGACGGAGGCGGGCAATTTGCAGCGCGCTAGCGTTTCAAAAACGCAATCCCGGTAGGCATCCTGTGTAAGTCCGTCCGGAGGAAGATTGAGCCCCACTGACAAACGCAGGTCGGGGTCTTGATCGAGCCATGAGCGCATATCGCGGCAGGCCTGGTCGAGTCCAAGCTGGAAGAGGCGGAACAAGCCGGCATTGCCGAAGGCCGGTAGAAATGCCGCGGGCGAAATCAGCATCCCGTCTGCGCCACGCAAGCGCGCCAGGGCTTCAAGGCTGTCAGGTTTTCCGGTACGCAGATCGATGATGGGTTGGTACAGCATCTCAACCGCGCCATCTTCGAGATACTGACGGTAGTTCCGGCCTAGGTCTGCCGACACCACCGTTGTCTGTTCACCACGGAGGATGGCCTGGCTCAAAGATTGCTGGATGTGGCGCAACATGGCTTCTCGTGTGACTGCGCTGAAAAACCCCGGCCAGTTGCTATAGAGGCTTAGAATTGCGAACGACTGTCCGGACTCATCGAGGAGGGGAACCGCTGCGGAAGAGCGAAATCCCCGCTGCAACGCCTCATTGCGCCAGGCGTGCATCGCAGGGTTCTCCTCAAAGGAGCCATTGATCTGGATTTGTCCGGAACGCCAGGCGCGTCCGGCAGGGCCGTTTCCGGCTTGACCGGAAGCCTGCGTCTCGAACAAAGGAACGCGCCGTGTTCGCAGAGCCTCGGCGTAAGCCGTACCCTCTTTCCCGCCTTCGGCCTCAATTTGCATGACACCATGGGCGTCAGGCCGGGAGAAAAGGCACGCCGTGATGCCTTCGAAATCCCCAAGCGCCTGAAAGGTGTATCGCAAGGTATCGGCTAGATTTCCGGCCTTCTGAATGGCCTCATCCAGCGCGGCGAGAAGAGATGCGATCTCACCTTCAAAGCGGGCGTGGCTTGCGATCTGCGCTTCAACATCGAGTTGCATGCGCTGATGCATCGCCGCCCTGAGCCGGTCGCTTTGATGATCTGTCAGAACCGCGGAGCAGAGGATTTCCTCGATTCTGGCGTGATACAGGTGATAGGTCTCCATCAGCATCGGCAGGCTGACACCGACCATCTCGTGGATCCACCCAACCCGTTTCGCTTTCTCATACTGTTCCAGCGCGGTGATTCCAGGCGAGAGCAGCATTTTCAGATGATCTGCCTGTTTCAATTTGAGGTGATCCATCTCATCGGTGCTCAATCGAGCCAGAATCGTCGCGCTCTCCGCCCGATCACTCAGGTGCCTGTAAAAGGTGTCGGCAAACTTGGAAGTATCGTCCAGGATGCGTGGTTCATTTTGCAGAAGGTACCGGAGAATCAGATCGACGTCGTCGCCGTAAGAGGAAGAAAAGTCGGCAAAATACGAATCAGAAGGAGTCGCGTCTTTCTCATTGCGCTGCTTCATCGCGATTCTCCAAATCTCAACTGGGTCGCGTATCTGTCCGGAGCATCAAAAAGATCGGGGTTTTTCCGACCTGCCTAGTTAAGGTCACCATCATATATGCCCGCTTGTCATCTTGCGCGAGCTTTTGATGGTGGTCCTACCCGCTACTAACCTTTTGTACCCAGGCGCAAGGGTCGTCTTCGCTCTCAAAAGTGCGTTCCGAAGCCGCCCTAGCCATGCGGATTGTAGCTCATGCCGGATAGCACTCCGCGCATGTAGGCGAAGCTTTCGCTCACGCCGGGCATCGGGTCGTCACGGTGCACCTCATATTCCAGATCAACCCAGCCAAGATAGTTGATCTGCGTCAAAGCCTCGAAAATCTCGCGAATCGGCATTTTGCCGTCACCGACGGCCACTTGGCTCTCTTTCGAAGTGAAGCTGGTCAGGTCTTTCATATGCATATTGAAGAGGCGCGGCCCGGCGGCTTTGATCGCTTCTACAACATCGGTGCCCGCCCGGACGCAGTGTCCGACGTCAATGCAGCAGCCCATGCGGGGGTCCATGTTCTTCACAAACTTCAGCACGTCGAGGGGCGACGGGAAGATCTTATCCTCAGGCCCGTGATTGTGGATGGCGATCTTGATGTCGTACTCCTTCACAAACTTCTCCACGCGCGGCAACGTGGCGGGCGCGGGATCGCCGGCAACGATCACCTTCACGCCCGCGCGCTTGCAGTACTCGAACTTGGCGCGAATGTCGTCGTCATCGTCCTTCTGGAAGTAGATAGCGCCGGCAGCATGGAGATGAACACCATTGGCCTCATAGTCAGACAGCGCCTGGGCTTCCGCCGTCGCATCCATCGGCAAATGGTCTTTCGCGTCCTTCGCATTCAGGCCGGTGATGTTCAGCTGCTTCATCCAAGTGATCATCTGGGCGCGCGAGAAGTTGCGGAAGGTATAGCTGGCAAGGCCCAGCTTGATGGGCGAGGGTTTGCCATCGGCTTCGATAAGTTGTCCGAACGCATTGCGTGCAATCGGCAGCGTTGAGGCAGCAGCAAGCAGTGCGGAAGTTCGGACAAAATTGCGGCGCGAGATCTTTTTCATTTCTGGAAATCCCTTCATAGGCGGTGAGCCGTGCATATGCGGTGAGCCGTGCAGAATTCGGAGTCTTGTATCAGGGCTCGACTTTCACAGTCTGCAGGAAAACTCGCTGGCTTGAAAGGGCACGGCTTCAGCCGTGCCGTCAGCGGAACAATGTCAACGTCGGCTTCAGCCGCTGCGGGACGTTCTTCGGGTGATCCGCCAGTCCTTTCCCGTTTTTTCCGCAGCCTGTTTCAGTTGTGCCGCAAGTGCCAAAACAAATACCGGAGCTTTAGCCCTGCGGCGTTCATATGCGCGGCTCCCATCCCTTCTCGTATTCGCGGTTCCAGTACTTCATTGCCTCAGCGTCGTTCTTGATCTTTCCGTCCGCCGAATTGAGGTCAAGTTCGCGATTCACGAACCAGGCAATGTTAGAGAGCTGCAGCATCGTCACAGATACATTGCCCACCGAGACAGGCGCGTTCAACTTCTCGCCCTTGCGGATTCCGGCGATAAAGTTAGCGAAATGCGCGTCGGTCATGGAGTCGGCGCCGATCAGGTCCGCGGTCGATGTTTGCTTGCCCACCTTGAACTCGTCAGTCTTCTTGCCGTTTAGATCGTAGACTTCGTAGCCGTCACGATCGACCAGCACGCTCCCCGTGGTTCCTTCAATCACCGAGCCGCGGCCGCGATTGTAAGTGTGCATGCCGTTGGAACTCGCGCTCGTCCACGAAATCATTTTCTCGTCGTATTCGAAACTGGTCACAAGCGTGTCGTAGAACTGCCAATCGTCCTTGAAGGCGTACCGCCCGCCGGATGCCGTCACGCGATTGGGATAGTCGACACCGAGCGCCCAACGACAGACGTCCACTTCATGCGTGCCGTTATTGAGTGTTTCGCCCGTGCCCCAGATGCGGAACCAGTGCCAGTTGTAGGGCTGGACATTGTCTTTGTAAGGTTGGCGCGGCGCCGGGCCCTGCCACAGGTCCCAGTCAAGCGTCGCCGGCACCGGAACAACCTTGCCGTGGCCAATGGATTTCCGTGTGTTGTCGTACCAGCACTTCGTGAAGTACGCTCGCCCAATCAACCCGTTGTGAATCTTGTTGACGATCTCGATGGTGTGCGGCGAGGACCGCTGCTGGGTGCCCATCTGCACCAGCTTGCCGTATTTCTTCTGCGCCTCAACCAGAAGCGCACCCTCGCCGGGATTGTGGCTGCAGGGTTTTTCAACGTAGACATGCTTGCCTGCCTGCAGTCCAAGAATCGCCATCGGTGCATGCCAGTGATCCGGCGTGGCGATGGTGATCGCGTCAATATCCTTGCGCTCCAGAATCTTGCGGAAGTCCTTTTCAGTCGCGGCATCGTAGCCCATCATTTTTTTGGTCTCCGCCGCAAACTTGGCCAGGATGTTGCTTTCGACATCGCAGACATACGCGATGTGCGCGGCATCCTGGTTGGCTTTGAGCGAAGAGAGATGCGCGTAAGCGCGGCCGTTCAGTCCAATGACCGCGAAGTTCAGGCGTTCGTTGGAGCCGAGGATTTGGCCGTAGCTTTTCGCCGTTGAGCCAATTGCGAGTCCGGCCGCTCCCACGGCGAGTGTGTCAAGGAATTCACGTCTGGTGACCATACAAGCTCCTCTGGGGCACAAAGTTGAGAATTCTTCGCTCGGATCAAAGCACGCCCTGGGCTGTGCCGTTCGCGCATGGAACATCCTATATCGTGCGGTTCAGGCGGTGCGTTTTCATGTCCCGCCTGTAGGCCCAGACGGTTTGGACCGCGGATAGGATGTGCGCCATATCGCATGGGTAGAATCGAGGGATGCGTACGCCGCAACATATCGGGATCGTGGGCTGTTCCGCCGAAGGCGCGGCGCTCTGTTATCGCACCATCTGCGCCAAGGGCGCGCAATTACTGGGTCCGCATGCTCATCCTGAGATTACGATGCACACCCACTCACTCGCGGCCTACGTGGAGTGCATCGAGCGCAACGAATGGGATGGCGTGGCCGATCTCATGCTCGATTCGGCCGGCAAGTTGAAATGCGCCGGTGCGGACTTCGTCGTCTGTCCTGACAATACGATTCACCAGGCCATGCACCTGGTTGAGCCGCGCTCGCCCCTGCCCTGGATGCACATCGCCGAGGTGGTTGCTGATGCGGCCGTGACGCGCAACCATCGGAGACTAGGATTGCTCGGCACGCGCTGGCTGGTCGAGAGCGAGGTCTATCCGCTGAAACTGGCATTGCACGGCATTGACTACCTGCGCCCGACCGAAGAAGAGCGCGAGGAGATCAACCGCATCATCATGGATGAGCTGGTGTACGGCGTCTTCCGGCCGGAATCGATTACATACATGCAGCTGGTGATCCGCCGCATGAAAGACGAAGGCTGCGATGCCGTCGTGCTGGGATGCACTGAGATTCCGCTCATCATCGGCAACAAGAACTCGCCCCTGCCGACGCTCGATTCAACACGCCTGCTGGCATGGGCCGCTCTCAAGCGCTCCGTCGGGGATGACGTCAACGCGCTTTGAATTCGATTCGCCCGGCCGCAAATGCAGAAAGGGACGCATCCGCGTCCCTTTCCCGGTTGTCGAAACAGAAATTGGAAAGAAGCTACTTCTTCTTCGCAGGCTGTTTCGCAATGATCAGGCTGGAGATCTTGTCATAGGTTGCCGCGGGCACAATTCCCTTGCTCTTCAGCTGGGTCTTGTTGGCATAGGGCCGACCGGCGATGATCTTCGCTGAATACGCGTCGCCGACGCCGGGTAGCGCCTTGAGTTGATCGGCTGTGGCTGAGTTAACGTCGACCAGATCACCGGCAGGCGCAGTCTTCGCCGGCTTGCTGCTGGTGGCGGTGGTTGCCGGTTTGGCCTTGCTCGATGTCTGGGCAACGGTTGCGGCGGGGAGGCACAGCAGCGAGCAAAGGGCCAATCCCAACATGGTGGAGCTGAAGTGACGGAAGCGCATGGAATTCTCCTTGACTGCGGTTTTTCAGGCGCGGCAAGATCGGCGACGAATTCTGGAGACGAGCCTTTACCGCGCACTCATGCTAGCCGGTGCAGGCGTTTTCTGAAAGTGCAAAAAGGCATAAGGGGCGACAACCCAAAAAGAGGATGGAGCGACACAGGCGGTGGTTGGCTGTGTCGCTCCTTGAGAATTTCGGATGTTGCGGAGTTACTCGGCTGCGCGCCGGGGCCCTTTGCGGCGGTCTACTTTTTCCGCACGCCAGTCGGGTGCGCCGCTGCGGCGTTCGCGAGCATTGGCGCGGCGTTCCGGAATGCGCGTCATATCGGGCAAGACAACCATCGGTGGGTTTGCGGACTCAAGGGTGAGGACGTCTTCGTCCAGATCGACATTGCACGCCATATTGCCGGTGGTCAGCAACTTGTTGAGAACAGGAATTTTTACACGT
>Ga0070713_100001620_pt1 | contig 14428 bp, 16 predicted proteins | sample LARL82metaG_FD_65465 | JGI IMG/M metagenome (GOLD analysis project Ga0070713, IMG submission 65465) | Corn, switchgrass and miscanthus rhizosphere microbial communities from Kellogg Biological Station, Michigan, USA - LAR L8-2 metaG | ecosystem: Host-associated > Plants > Roots > Rhizosphere ...
TCGGCGGTGGCCTCACGATGCGGGACGTCCGTCATGGCGTCTGCACCTCGCTCGCTGCCGGCTCGCACCACGAAGAAGTGGTCCGACCCGTCAGTCACCTCGGTCAGCGCCAGGTCGTACCCCTCGCGCGCCGCGGGCCCCGTCCCCGCCGACACGCAGAAACACGTCCCCCCCGCGTGCGAGCAGTCGACGCTGACGATGAACGCACCCTCGCGCCGCGCAACGTAGTGCGCGTCGGGATGCGCTCCCTCGGCGAGCACGCGGTCCTGCACCGCGATGGCGGCGACGTCGCAGGCGCGCGCGCCGAACAGGGCAACGGGCTGCGCGGGCGCGCGATCCGCGGCTGACCCGTCCACCGCCCACTCCCCGCCACCGTCGCGCGCCATGCGCAGCAGCCGCAGCCGCGGCGGGAAGAACTCCGGCTTCCACGACTGCGGCCCCACGTTGTGGCCGAACACGGCCGGATCGTCGGGGTCGCGCTCCAGCCGGTACCGCCCCGGCTCCTGCACGTCCCGCCATCCCGGCACCAGCGCGGCGGCGGAGGTGATCTCAGCGTGTTCGAGGTGGCCGTCCCGCACCACCGGGGCGACGACACGGAATCCGCGGGACCGGAGGGCTGCGACGAGCGCGTCGAGGGCCGCGCGCTCGATGCGGAGCGGGGTCCCGCCGAGGGCGGGAGGGCTAGGCGATGGTGACCTGTTCGTTGAGGTAGACATCCTGGATGGCGTTGAGGAGCTCGACGCCCTCCTGCATCGGCCGCTGGAACGCCTTGCGGCCGGAGATGAGACCCGCACCGCCGGCGCGCTTGTTGATCACCGCGGTGCGCACCGCCTCGCGGAGATCGCTCGCACCGGACGAGGCGCCACCGCTGTTGATCAGCGGCGCCCGTCCCATGTAGTTGTTGACCACCTGGTAGCGGGTCAGGTCGATGGGATGGTCGGTGGTCAGCTTCTCGTAGACCAACTTCGAGGTCTTGCCGAACTTGAGCGCGTTGTAGCCGCCGTTGGTCTCGGGCAGCTTCTGCTTGATGATGTCGGCCTGGATGGTGACGCCGAGGTGGTTGGCCTGCCCGGTCAGGTCGGCGGCGAGGTGGTAGTCGGTGCCGTTGACGCTGAAGGCGCTGTTGCGCAGGTAGCACCAGAGCACCGTGGCCATGCCCAGCGAGTGCGCCTCCTCGAAGGCCTCGCTCACCTCCTGGATCTGCCGGGTCGCCTCCTCGCTGCCGAAGTAGATGGTGGCGCCGACGGCCACCCCGCCCATCTCCCAGGCCTGGCGCACGCTGCCGAACATGATCTGGTCGTACTTGTTGGGATAGGTCAGCAGCTCGTTGTGGTTGAGCTTGACGATGAAGGGGATGCGGTGCGCGTACCGGCGCGCCACGCTGCCCAGCACGCCGAAGGTCGAGGCCACCGCGTTGCAGCCGCCTTCGATGGCCAGCTTGACGATGTTCTCGCCGTCGAAGTACAGCGGGTTGGGCGCGAAGGAGGCGCCGGCGGAGTGCTCGATGCCCTGGTCCACGGGCAGGATGGACATGTACCCGGTGCCGCCGAGACGGCCGTGGCCGAGCAGGCTCTGCAGGCTGCGCTGCACGCGGACGGGCCGGTCGGTCACCGAGACCACGCGCTCGACGAAGTCGGGCCCGGGCAGGTGCAGCAGGTCCTTGGAGACGGTCGTGCAGCGGTGCTCGAGCAGGTCGCGGGCCTCGTCGCCGAGGAGCTCGACGAGCGAGTCGGTGGTTGCCACGGTGGCCATGGGATGGTTCCTCCGGGGAAGCGCCTCAGCCATTGTCGGATCGGGGGGACGGCAGACAGTAGAGCCTAACGTCCCAGCCCTGCGGGGCGACCGGCCCTTTACGCTGTGCTCGATCATGCCCCAGGACGCGCCCGCCGTCGCCGCCCTGCGCCGCATCGCCTTCCTGCTGGAGCGCGCCCGCGAGCCCACCTACCGCGTCCAGGCCTTCCGCCGCGCCGCCGCCACGGTCGAGAAGCTGAGCGCCGAGGAGCTCGACCGCCGCGTCGCCGCCGGCACCCTGGAGCAGCTGCAGGGCATCGGCAAGGTGACCGCGCTGGCCATCACCGAGGCGCAGCGCGGTGAGACGCCCGTCTACCTGCGCCGCCTGGAGTCGACCGAGGGCCGCCCCACCGCCGAGGGCGGCGCCGAGCTGCGCGCCGCGCTCAAGGGCGACTGCCACACCCACTCCGACTGGTCCGACGGTGGCAGCCCCATCCGCGAGATGGCCGAGGCCGCCCGCGACCTGGGCCATGAGTACATGGTGCTCACCGACCACTCGCCGCGCCTCAGCGTCGCCCGCGGGCTCTCGCCCGAGCGGCTGCGCGAGCAGCTCGACGTCGTGGCCCAGCTCAACCGGGAGCTGGCGCCCTTCCGCATCCTCACCGGCATCGAGGTCGACATCAACGAGGACGGCAGCCTCGACCAGGAGCCCGAGCTGCTCGCCCGTCTCGACCTGGTCGTGGCCAGCGTGCACTCCAAGCTGCGCATGCCCCGCGAGGAGATGACCGAGCGCATGGTGCAGGCCATCGCCAACCCCTACACCGACGTGCTCGGCCACTGCACCGGCCGGCTCGTGGTCGGGCGCGGGCGGCCCGAGTCGGAGTTCGACCCCGAGCTGGTCTTCGAGGCCTGCCGCCGGTTCGACGTCGCCGTCGAGGTCAACTCACGACCCGAGCGGCTCGACCCGCCCAAGCGCCTGCTCCGCCTCGCCGTCGAGGCCGGCTGCAAGGTGGCCGTCGACACCGACGCGCACGCGCCCGGCCAGCTCGACTGGCAGATCCTCGGCTGCGAGCGCGCCGCCGCCTGCGGAGTTCCGGTCGAGTCCGTCATCAACGCGCGGGCCGCCGGCGACCTCGTCGCCTGGGCCGCGGGCCGGCGCTGAGCCCAGCCTGCTGCCGGGGCCGGTCAGGCGGTCGCCGAGACCCCCGCGCCGGCCAGCGGACGGGGCTGCGCGACGGCGGCGACCGGCTGCGTCCGCAGCTCGTCGCCGCAGACATGGCACCGGCTGATCACCTCCTGCAGAGTGGCGATGATCAGACGCCCGCGATGGCCACACACAGAGCACACGGTCAGGCGGGTCCGGATTGCCGTCACACTCGACATCGATCGCTCCTACCGGGGGTACGCCGCTACGCCGCCGCATGATGCCGTGCGGTACGGCGTGAGTAAAGGGTCCGAGGTCACAGCCCCGATGTGACGGCCGTCGGGTGCGCGCCGGATGGGCCCCGACGGTTACCCGCTGCTTAACACCCTCGTGCCACCATCTTCGCCGCGACCCCCCTACGCTCGGACCCGACCAAGCAGCCACACGAGGAATCGAGCGATGACCGCAGCCCTCGTCGACCTCCCCACCACCCCCGTCCTCCGCCTCGCCGCCTGCCCGGAATGCGCCGACCGCCGGCGCACCCTGGTCGAGGTGGGCGGTGGCGTCCTGCTGGCCCACTGCCTGGGCTGCGGACGCGCCCTGACCGCGCCGCTGGCCACCGAGAACGTCGGCGAGCCGCGCGGCGCCGCCCGGCGTCAGGGCGGCGGCAGGTAGCTCGCCCGGGCGAAGCCGCCCGCGCCGTCGTCGCCCTCCAGCAGCCAGGTCGAGGCCTTCGGCCAGGTCATCTGCCCGCCGATGCGGGCGCCCGCCGAGCCCAGCAGCTCGAGCACCCCGGGGATGATGTCGCCGTGGCTGCAGGCCGCCCAGGTGCCGTCCGCCGACTCCAGCAGCTCCAGCGCCTCGGCCGGGTCGGCGCCCTCCAGGAGGCGTTCGTCCTCCTCGACGCGCACGCCGTTGGCGCGGGCCAGCGGCTCCAGCGTCTGCACGCAGCGCAGCGAAGAGCTGCTGACCACCCGGTCCACACGCTCGCCGGCCAGCTGCGCGGCGATGCCCTCTGCCTGGCGCCACCCCTTGTCGCTGAGCGGCCGCAGCGAGTCGTCGCCGCGCCAGGTGGTGCGGTCGCCGGCGTGGGCGTGGCGGACGAGGAGGACGCGTCGTTCCGGCGGCTTCGCCGGGCTCACGGCGCCGCCTGGGCGCGGGCCAGGGCCAGCTCCTGCAGGCGGACCTGCGAGTTGATGCCGTGCGTGGCCGGAACCTTGGTCCAGCGGCCATCGCTGCCCAACTCCCAGGCGAGCACGTCGTCGCGCAGGGCGGCGTCGAGCGCCTCGTCGAGGCGGGCGCGCAGCGGCGGCGAGAGCACCGGCACCACCGCTTCGACACGCCGGTCGAGGTTGCGCTGCATGAGGTCCGCCGAACCCACGTAGTGCACCGCGGCATCGGCGGGATCGCCGAAGCGGTAGATGCGCGAGTGCTCCAGGTAGCGGCCCACCAGGGAGCGCACCGTGATCCGCTCCGAGAGTCCGGGCACGCCGGGACGCAGGCAGCAGATGCCGCGCACCACCATGTCGATCTGGGCGCCCGCCTGGGCCGCGGCGTACAGCGCGTCGACCACCTCCGGGTCGACCAGCGAGTTCATCTTCATGGTGATGCGGCCGTCGGGCCTGGCCTGCTCGGCGATGAGGTCGAGCAGCGAGCGGCGCAGCGTCATGGGCGCCACCAGCAGGCGGCGGTAGCGGCGCTGCCGGCTGTAGCCGGTGAGCAGGTTGAACAGCTCCGACATGTCGGCGCCGAGCTGCTCGTCACAGCTCAGCAGCCCGATGTCCTCGTAGATGCGCGCGGTGTCGGGGTTGTAGTTGCCGGTGCCGACGTGGCAGTAGCGGCGGATGCCCGTCTCCTCCTGGCGCACCACCAGGGTCACCTTGGCGTGGGTCTTGAAGCCGACCATGCCGTAGACCACGTGCACGCCCGCGTCCTCGAGGAGCTGCGCCCAGGTGATGTTGGCCTGCTCGTCGAAGCGCGCCGTCAATTCGATGAGCGCGACCACCTGCTTGCCCGCCTCGGCGGCGCGGGTCAGCGAGCGGATGATGGGGCTGACCGGGCCGCTGGTGCGGTAGAGCGTCTGCTTGATAGCCAGCACCTGCGGGTCGGCGGCGGCCTGCTCGATGAACGCCGCCACCGAGGTCTCGAAGGCGTCGTAGGGGTGGTGCACCAGGACGTTCTGCTGGCGCAGCACGCGGAAGATGTCCGGCGCGCCCTCGCTGGTGGCCGCCAGCGCCGGCTGCGTCGCCGGCGTCCATGACGGCGCGGCCAGGTCGGGACGGTTGATCCGGGTGATGTCCCAGAGGCCGCCCAGGTCGAGCGGGCCGTCGACGGTGTAGACGTCGTCCTGCTCCAGCTCCAGCTCCCGCACCAGCAGGTCGAGGACGCCCTCCGACATGGTGTGGTCGACCTCCAGGCGCACCGCCAGCGGTGAGCGGCGGCGGCGCTGCAGGACGCTCTGCACGGCTTCGAGCAGGTCCTCCGCCTCGTCGCCCTCGAGGTCGAAGTCGGCGTTGCGGGTGAGGCGGAAGGCGTGGTGGGAGACCACCGCCATGCCGGGGAAGAGCATGTGCAGGTGCGCGGCGATGACCTGCTCCAGCGGCACGAAGCGCTCGCCGTCGGGCAGCGGCACGAAGCGCTGCAGCAGGGCCGGCACCTTGACCCGGGCCACGTGCGTCTCGCCGGTGTCGCGGTCGGCGACCACCACGGCCAGGTTGAGCGAGAGGTTGGAGATGTAGGGGAAGGGATGCGCGGGATCGACGGCGAGCGGCGTCAGCACCGGGTAGATGCGGCTCTCGAAGACGCCGCGCAGGTAGGCCCGGTCGGTCTCGCTCATCGACTCCCAGTCGACGAAGCGGACCCGCTCGCGTTCCAGGGCCACGGCGACGTGGTCGGTGAAGCAGCGCGCGTGGCGGCGCACCAGGCCGCTGACGCGCGCCTGGATGGCGCCGAGCTGCTCGGCGGGCGTGGAGCCGTCGGGCGAGCGCTGGCCGACTCCGGCGGCGACCTGCTCCTTGAGCCCGGCGACGCGCACCTGGAAGAACTCGTCGAGGTTTCTGCTGAAGATGGCCAGGAACTTGGCGCGCTCCAGCAGCGGCTGGCCGGGGTCCTCGGCCAGGGCGAGCACGCGGGTGTTGAAGTCCAGCCAGCTCAGCTCGCGGTTGATGTAGCGCTCGGGATTGGCGCTGCGCGGCGGCTGCGGCCGGTCCTGCGCGTGGGCACCGGCGTGCCGCCGGGTCGCACCGGCGCCGCGGGAATGGTGGGCGGCGTCCACCTTGGCGCTCACCCGGGCAGGATAGACGCTGGTGCCGGCACGGCGCGATCGTTCCGGGCGCCCACAACCACTCCTTAACACCCGGCGTGCATACTCCGCGCACCCACTCACCCACAGGGATGCCCGTGCGTCTGCCGCAGCCCCTCGCCGTCGTCGACATCGGGTCCAACTCCGGGCGCGTCATCGTGGTGCGGCTGGGCAGCGGCGGCCACCTCGAGATCCTCTCCGACGCGCGCACCTCGCTGCGCCTGATCCGCGACATCGGCGCCTCGGGACGGCTGGGTGCGCAGGCCGAGGAACGCACCCTGGCCGCGCTGCAGGACTTCGCCGCCATCGCCGCGGGGGCCGGCGCGGCGCGCGTCATCGTGGTGGCCACCGCGGCGGTGCGCGAGGCCAGCAACGGCGACGAGTTCGTGGCCCGGCTGGCGGCGCGGACCGGGCTCGACATCCGCGTCATCGACGGCGACGAGGAGGCCCGCCACGCCTTCACCGGCGCGGTGCACGGGCTGCCGGTGGACAGCGGGCTGCTCGTCGACGTGGGCGGCGGCAGCCTGGAGATCTCCCGCTTCCACGACCGTCGCGCGGTGCGCGGCTGGACGCTGCCGCTCGGCGCCCTGCGGCTCACCGACCGCTTCCTGTCCGCCGACCCGCCGCGGCAGGGCGAGATCGGGAGGCTGCAGGACCACGTCGTCGCCGCCCTGCGCGAGGCGGGGGTGAACGGCCTCGACGGCGGCGAGGCCATGGTCGGCACCGGCGGCACCATCCGCAACCTGGCCAAGGTGCACCGCGCCTCGCTGAGCAGCTACCCGGTGCCGCGGCTGCACGGCTATGTGCTCTCCCGCCGCGGCCTGCGCGAGGTCAGCGAGCGCGTGCTGGAGCGGCCGCTCAGCCGCCGCACCGCCATCCCCGGCCTGAGCGCCGACCGCGCCGACTCCATCGCCGGCGGCGCCCTGGTGGTGCAGGCGGCCATGGACGAGCTGGGCGCGCGCGAGTTGGTGGTCTCCGGCCAGGGCCTGCGCGAGGGCATCGCCTTCGAGGAGCTGAGCCGCCGCCTGCCCTCGACCGGCGCGGTGCGCGACGCCTCGCTGGCGGCCCTGGCCGACCGTTTCACCACCTGGGACGCGGCCCGCGCCGAACGCCGCCGCCGCCTGGCCGCTCGCCTGCTCGACCTGCTCGCCGCCGACGCCGGCGACGAGATCCGCGAGACCCTGGACCATGCCGCCACCATCCTCGACGCCGGACGCAGCGTCGACTACTACAACCGCTGGCAGCACGCCGCCGAGATCGTGCTCTCGGCCGACCTGCGTGGCTTCTCGCATCGCGGCATCGCCCTGCTGGCGGCGGTGATCGCCCGCGCGGGGCGCGACCGGGTCAGCCTGCGGCCCTACGCGACGCTGCTCGACGCCGCCGATCGCCGCCTGGTCGACGCCGCGGCGGTGGTGCTGGCGCTCGCCGACGAGGTGGAGCGGCGCATGCCGCCCGGCGAGAGCGCGGCGGCAGAGCGGCGCGACCGGCGGCGCGCCGTGGAGCTGGCCCTGCCCATCCCGCACGCCTGGCAGGCGACCGACATCGCCGAGCGCTTCCACCGCGTCTTCGGGCGGCGGCTGGAGGTGGTGCCCGCGGCGGAGCGGTCGCCGCAGGCGCACCGGGCCGGGTAGTAAGGTGCCGCCGCCACCGTCATCAGAGGAGTCGCGCCATGGCGAAGAAGCCCGCGTCCGCGTCCGCCAAGGTGCGACCCCGCAAGCCCAAGCCCCGCAAGCCCGACGCCGGGCTCAAGGCGCTGCGCAAGCTGGTGGCGCAGACCCGCCGCGAGCACATCCGCATGGTGCACCGTGCCGAGCAGGCCCAGCGCGCCGCCGACCTGATCGCCGCCCGCCTGCACGACGCCGAGCAGACCTTGACAGCCGCCTTGGACCGTGCCGCCGCCGGCGTCGCGAATCGGCCGGGGGTGGCCACAACTGCCGGCCCGGCGCGGCCGGGCAAGCGGCGCACCACCAAGACCACGACCCGCACCCGGCGCAGTCCGGCGCGCGCCACCGGCGGCTCCGGCAGCTCGCGCCGCCCCACCCGGGCCACGGGCAGCGGCGGCGCACCCCGTCGCGGCGCCGGGCGCACCGTCGGTACCCGCGGCCAGCGGCGCGGCACCGCGCGCACCGGTGGCACCACCCCGCGTCGCCCGTCGACCGGCGCCCCGCGCAGCGCCGGGACCTCCCGCTCGACCGGCACATCGCGCTCGACGGGCACGCCGCGGTCGAGCGGCGCCTCGCGCACGACCGGCGGGTCCCGGGCGGCGGGTGCTCCGCGCGGCACCGGTGCGCGCGGCCCGGCCAAGCGCGCCACCACCGGCTCGGGCGGTGCCGCAACCCGCGGCACCGGCGGCCGCGGCCCCGCCAAGCGCAGCTCGCCGTCGCGCGGCACCACCACCCGGAGCTCGGCCGGCGGCCCGAAGCGCGGCGGCACCTCGCGCACCCGCAGCGGCCCCGCCAAGCGAACCCGCCGATGAGCCGCCGTTCCCGCCGCGCGCTCACTCGTCCCTGGCGGGGTAGGCTTGGGGAGGCCGGGCGGGTCCGCGGGAGTTCCCTTTGACCCCTTCTCCGGGCTCTGGTACACTTTCGCGGCACCTAGCGCCGCGCTAGGTTTTATTTTTGTCGAGGCGAAATAACTGTGGCAGCCGGTAAGGGCGGAGCATCGATCATCACCCTGCAGTGTCCCACCTGCAAGGAGCGCAACTACACCACGACCAAGAACAAGAAGAACGATCCCGACCGGATCGAGCTTCGCAAGTTCTGCAGTCGCTGCCGGACACACACGCTCCACCGGGAGACCAGATAGCCCGCAGACATCGCAGGGGCGTAGCTCAGTTGGTAGAGCAGCGGTCTCCAAAACCGCGGGTCGCGCGTTCGAGTCGTGCCGCCCCTGCCACTCACTCGACTCGACGGTAGACACACGACACAGGCAACGCAGACGGGACGCCGCGATCCGCGCGGTCCCGCAACGGAGGTCATGACAGAGCTGTGGCCAAGGCGGTCAGAACGCCACCCCGCCCGCCGCGCGGACCCGTCAGCGCGCCGCGCGCCGAGAAGGGCGGCAACTACTTCGCGGAGGTCGTCGCCGAGCTTCGCAAAGTGGTGTGGCCGACCTGGGACGAGCTGCGCCGCATGACCGGCGTCGTCCTCGTCACCGTCATCCTGCTGGCCGCGATCATCGGCCTCGCCGACCTCCTCCTCTCCATCGCGGTCAAGCAGCTCTACGTGCAGAGCGGCAGCACCACGCTGGGCAACTTCCAGAACAAACATTGATGGCAGAAACAGCAGTACATCCCGAAGCCAAGTGGTACGTGGTCCACGCGTACTCCGGCCACGAGGAGAAGGTGCGGGCCAACCTCCTCAAGCGCGTCGAGTCCATGGACATGCACGACAAGATCTTCGACGTCCTGGTGCCCACCGAGGACGTCATCGAGATCAAGGACGGGCAGCGCCGCCACGTCAGCAAGCGCATCTACCCCGGCTACATCCTCGTCAACATGGTGATGAGCGACGAGTCCTGGTACGTGGTGCGCAACACGCCCGGCGTCACCTCCTTCGTCGGCAGCGGCAACAAGCCGGTGCCGCTGCAGGAGCACGAGGTCCGCGGCATCCAGAAGCAGATCAAGGCCGAGGCGCCCAGCAAGGTCGCCGTCGAGTACGAGATCGGCGAGAACGTCCGCGTCGTCGACGGTCCCTTCACCGACTTCCACGGCAAGGTGGTGGAGATCAACGTCGAGAAGGGCAAGCTCAAGGTTCTGGTCAACATGTTCGGGCGCGAGACGCCCGTCGAATTGGACCTGCTGCAGGTGGAAAGGCTTCGATAGACCGATGGCAAAGAAGAAAGTCAAGACAGTCATCCGCCTGCAGATCGAGGCGGGCAAGGCAACTCCGGCGCCGCCCGTCGGCACCGCGCTGGGCCCGCACGGGCTCAACATCATGGAGTTCTGCAAGACCTACAACGAGCGCACCGCGGCGCAGGCCGGCACGGTCATCCCCGCCGAGATCACGGTGTACGAGGATCGCACCTTCACCTTCGTCACCAAGACGCCGCCCGCCTACGACCTGCTCAAGAAGGCCGCCGGCGTCGACAAGGGCAGCGGCATCCCCAACCGCGAGAAGGTCGGCTCGGTGACCAAGGCGCAGGTGCGCGAGATCGCCGAGCTGAAGATGCAGGACCTCAACGCCTTCGACGTCGACCAGGCGATGAAGATCATCGAGGGCACCGCCCGCTCGATGGGTTTGAACGTCAACTAGCGCCCGCGCGCCAACCGTGGGAGGGCCGCACGAGAACCCGGCCCGCCATCACCACAAGGAGCCCGATCCCCATGCCCCACACCTACGGCAAGAAGTACCGCGACGCCGCCAAGGAGATCGACGCCGACCGGCTCTACAACCCCGACGAGGCGCTCACCCTGGCCAAGCAGTCCAGCACCGCCAAGTTCGACGCCACCGTCGAAGCCCACGTCCGCCTCGGCGTCGACCCGCGCCATGCCGACCAGATGGTCCGCAGCAGCGTCCTGCTCCCCCACGGCACCGGCAGGGTGCGCCGCATCGCCGTCTTCGCCACCGGCGAGAAGGCCCGCGAGGCCATCGAGGCCGGCGCCGACGTGGTCGGCGGCGAGGACCTGGTCAAGAAGGTGCAGGGCGGCGAGATCGACTTCGACGTGGCCCTGGCCACCCCCGACGTGATGGGCCTGGTCGGCCGCCTCGGCAAGATCCTCGGCCCCCGCGGCATGATGCCCAACCCCAAGTCGGGCACCGTCACCTTCGACATCGCCAAGGCCGTCAAGGACACCCAGGGCGGCCGCGTCGAGTTCCGCGTCGACCGCTTCGGCATCATCCACGTGCCCATCGGCAAGGTGTCCTTCGACGACTCCTCGCTGCGCGACAACTTCGCCGCGCTGATGGAGGCGATCGTCCGCGCCAAGCCGGCGGCGGCCAAGGGCACCTACGTCAAGACCGTCACCCTGGCCCCGACCATGGGCCCCGGCGTGAGGGTCGACCCCTCGCAGGCGGCCCGCCTCACCACCGCCTAGTTCGCGGCGACGCCCCCGTGGGGCACGGCCGGGATCAGCGCGGGCAGCTTGAGCGACAGCCACGGCCTGCGCCCGTAGCTGACCAGCTTGCCGGTCAGCGCCGCCTTCCACACCGGGTAGAGCCCGATGCCGTTGAGCAGGAAAGCCCGCGGGTCGGCTGAGACGAAGCAGTCGACCCGCCGCTCGCGGCCGTCCTCGATCCAGAGTCGCCCGTCCTCCCAGCCGTAGAGGAGGGGAGAGGCGCCGCGGAAGCGCAGCGAGAAGGTGGCGGTCAGGCCGCGGGCCGCCGCCGTCGAGGCCAGGCTGGGCAGGACCAGCGCCGCGCAGTCGCGCATCATCTGGGCCGGCACCTCGAAGGGCCGCCCGGTTGCGGCGGCGATCTGGGTGCCGTGGAGCATGTGGTCGAGGGCCAGGATGGCCCGCAGCGAGGCCGGGGTGAGGTCGACGATGACGCCGAGCACCTCGTCCTCGGGCCGCCCCACCAGCGCCTCGGCGAGCGCGTCGTACTCGGTCTCGACCAGTGCCGCCAGCCGCGCCGGGTCGCGCTCCGGCAGCGCCGCCACCAGCCGCTCGTCGACGGCGGCGTCGAAGCCCACCTCGAGGTAGGGCGAGCGGGCGCCGGCCAGCACCTCGCGGGCGTTGACGGCGCTCTGCACCACGTGGGCGCCGACCTCGGCGACCGTCCAGCGCATCCCCGGCACCCGGGCGGTGCCGTCGCCCGATCCCCGCAGCAGCGCGGCGAAGCGCCGGGACATCTCGAGCATCTCGCGCTCGGCCGTGCGCGGCGCCGCCGCCTGGATCGTGCTGGTCATCCCCGGGCCTCCTGCTATTCTTGCGCCCCGCAGTATTCACGCTGCGCCGTTTCGATTTCCACTCGCCGAAGACCGCAGGCGCCGATGAGGCTCAATCTCCTGCGCAGGTGAGGCAGTCGAGCCCGCGCCCTCCGCGCGTGCGCGCCGCCCTCACCAGGGTGGCAGCGCGCGGCGCAATCCACGGAGGGCACAGCACTTGGCCGTCGACACCACGCCGATGCGCGCCGGCCCGCGCAAGGTGGAGGCCGTCACCGAGCTGACCGACAAGCTCGGCCGGGCCACCTCGGCGATCATCACCGACTACCGGGGCCTCACCGTCAAGCAGCTCGAGGAGCTGCGCGGCCGGCTCCGCAACGAGGGCATCGACTACGTCGTCGTCAAGAACACCCTGGCCCGGCGCGCCGCCGCCGAGGCTGGAGTGGGCGACTTCTCGTCGGTCCTGGTCGGCCCGGTGGGGCTGGCGCTGGGCTACGGAGACCTCTCCGCGCCGGCGCGCATCCTCAACGAGTACTTCCGGGTCAACCGCCGGCTGCCCATCGTGGCCGGCCTGGTCGAGAAGCGCGTCCTCGACGCCGAGGCCGTCCGCGCCGTCGCCGACCTGCCCTCCCGCGAGGTCCTGCTGGCCCAGCTGGCCGGCACCCTGCAGTCGCCCCTGTCCTCGCTGGCAGGTGCGCTCAACTCGATCCTCAGCAACTTCGCGGCGACGCTCGACGCCTACCGCGACAAGCTCGCCGCCGCCGGCTGACCGCCGGCCGCACTCACGGAGACCACACAGCACATGGCAGCTACCAAGATCACCCCCGAGGAGTTCGTCGACGCCCTCCAGGAGTGGAGCGTTCTCGACGTCGTCAACGCCGTGAAGCTCATGGAGGACAAGCTCGGCATCAAGGCGGCCGCCCCGGTGGCCGTGGCCGCGGCCCCGGCCGGCGGCGGCGGTGCCGCCGAGGCCGCCGAGGAGGAGCAGACGGAGTTCAACGTCATCCTCACCGGTGCCGGCGACGCCAAGATCAACGTCATCAAGGCCGTCCGCGAGATCACCGGCCTGGGCCTCAAGGAGGCCAAAGACCTGGTCGACGGCGCCCCCAAGGCCGTCAAGGAGGCCGTCTCCAAGGACGAGGCCGCCCAGGTCAAGGCCAAGCTCGAAGAGGCGGGAGCCAGCGTCGAGGTCAAGTAAGGACCTCGGTGGAGTTCGAGGGGCCGGCTGCCGCGACAGGTGGCCGGCTCCTGGGCTCATCTCCAGCGCGACGGGCGCACCGGGACGCCGCCTACCCGGAAGATGCTACGATACGCGATTGTGCCCGCCGAGCACAGCTTCGTGCCCTCCCTACTGCCAGAGGAACTCTAGCACATGGTTCTCGATACTGCTTCGCGTGCCAGCCGCGTGGTGTACGGCCAGATTGCCGACAAGCTCGAAGTCGGCAACCTGATCCAGACGCAGCTGGACTCCTTCGAGTGGTTCAGGAAGGAGGGTCTGCGAGAGCTTTTCGACGAGATCAATCCAATCACCGATTACACCGGAAAGAACTACGAACTGCGCTTTCTGGACTACGACTTCGGCACTCCGAAAAACGACCAGGAGGAGTGCCGCCAGCGGGACATGACCTTCAGCGCCCCGCTGCGCATCAACACCCGGCTGCACATCAAGACCGGTGAGAACGCCGGCGAGATCAAGGAGGCCGAGGTCTTCATGGGCGACTTCGCCATGATGACCGACGAGGGCACCTTCATCGTCAACGGCACCGAGCGCGTGGTCGTCTCGCAGTTGGTGCGCTCGCCGGGCGTGTACTTCACCGCCGCCGAGGACCGGGTCAGCGGCCGCCTGCTCTACGCCGCCAAGCTCATCCCCAACCGCGGCGCCTGGCTGGAGATCGAGACCTCCAGCAAGGACATCCTCACCGTCAAGATCGACCGCAAGCGCAAGGTGCCCGTCACCACCCTGGTGCGCGCGCTCGGCTACGCCAGCAACGACGACATCCGCGAGTTCTTCGCCGACGTCGACACCGACCCCGAGCACCGCTACATCGACGCCACCCTGGAGAAGGACGCCACCACCTCGGTGGAGGAGGCGCTGATCGAGCTCTATCGCAAGATCCGCCCCGGTGACCCGCCCACGGTGGAGAACGCGCGCAACCTGCTGCAGTCGCTGTTCTTCAACGCCCGCCGCTTCGACCTCTCCAAGGTCGGCCGCTTCAAGCTGGACAAGAACCTGGGCATCCCCGAGGACGAGGCCCGCGAGCGCGCCCTCGACAAGAACCGCCGGGTGCTCGACAACGACGACTTCGTGGCCATCATCAAGAAGCTGATCTCGCTCAACAACGGGGTCGGTGAGGCCGACGACATCGACCATCTCGGCAACCGTCGCGTCCGCGCGGTGGGCGAGCTGCTGCAGAACCAGTTCCGCATGG
>Ga0070713_100001621_pt1 | contig 14425 bp, 12 predicted proteins | sample LARL82metaG_FD_65465 | JGI IMG/M metagenome (GOLD analysis project Ga0070713, IMG submission 65465) | Corn, switchgrass and miscanthus rhizosphere microbial communities from Kellogg Biological Station, Michigan, USA - LAR L8-2 metaG | ecosystem: Host-associated > Plants > Roots > Rhizosphere ...
CGGTCGCGGGCGAGGAGGTGCCGGCGTTCCCGCTGCCCGAGCGGCTGCTCACCGCGCAGGCACTGCCCGGCATGGCGGCCAACCGCGTGGCGTGGCTGCGGGTGGTCGCCCAGGCGGCGCTCGACGGGAAGCTCGCCGCGCCGCGGCTGGCGGCAATGACGCCCGACGACGCGCTCGCCGAACTGCGGACGCTGCCCGGCATCGGGCCGATGTACGCGACGCTGATCCTGCTGCGCGCGACGGGCGTCGCGGACATGATGACATCCACCGAGCCGCGGTTGCCCGGCTACGTCGCGCACTTCTACGGTACCGGTCCCGAGCCGGCCTCCCGCGAGGAGATCGAGCGCATCGCCGAGGGCTGGCGCCCCTGCCGGACCTGGGCCGCGGTCCTGCTGCGCGCCGCCGGCGACCGCCTGGGCCTTGCGCAAGCCGCGTTATCCGTCGTCCGCGCCCAGGCGCTCGGTGATGCGGTCGTGGAAGCTCTTGCGGGCCAGGACGGCGCGGATATCCCCGGCGACCCGGGTAAGCGGGTACGGCACCTCCAACTCGATCTCGGCGATGACCGCCTCGGTGGCGCGCCACTCGGCCGCCAGGAGGCCGGCGACGCGCTCGGCCTTGGCCGTGAGGGCCACCGTCTTGCTGCGGGCGTCGGCGCCCTGGGTGGTCTCCAGCCAGCCGGCCGCGCGCATCGCCGCGACCTTCTGGCTGAGCGCCGAGTGAGTCCGGCCGACCGACCGGGCCAGCTCGGCGATCGTCATCGGGCCGCGGACGTGCAGCCGGATGATCTCGAGCACCCAGCTCGGCTTGAGGTCATCGATGCCGTTGTCGGCGTAGACCTGGGCGATCTCGTCGTCCAGGTCGGAAAGCAGCCGGGTGACCGGCCGCCACCGGCTGCGCTCGGTCGGGTCGTCCGCCACAGCGGCCGGATCCGCGGTCGCGGCAGCGGGCCGCCGGGCGGGCTCGTTGTTCATGCCGGTCATCATAAATGAAATGACAGGACTTATATAAGCACTGTTACGCTGACGGCGTGCGACTGCTCACCGACATCACGCCCCTGCGGGAGAACCCCGCCTACCGGCGGCTCTGGCTGGGCATGATGCTCTCCCGCACCGGCGGGGTGATGACGACCTTCGCGATCACGCTGCAGGTGTACGACCTGACCAGGTCGACCGCCGCCGTCGGCGGCATCGGGGTCGCGACGCTGCTCCCGATGCTGCTGATCACCATCCCAGGGGGGACCTTCGCCGACCGGGTGGACCGGCGGCGGCTGATGCTCGTGATGATGGCCGCCCAAGCGGTGCTGTCCGTCGTGCTGTTCGCGCTCACGGCCTTCGGTGGCGCCTCCGTTTGGGCGCTTTACGCGCTCGTCGCGCTGCAGTCCGCGTTCGACGCGGTCAGCGCGCCCGCCCAGCAGACGTTCATACCGAGGCTGGTGCCCAAGGACCATCTGAGCTCCGCGATGGCGCTGCAGCGGGTCGTCTTCCAGGTCGTGCTGATCGCCGGCCCGGCGCTGGCCGGCGTGGTCACCGCCTGGACCGGGCTGCGCGGCTGCTACCTGGCGGACGTCGCGTCGTTCGCGGGCGCGCTGTGGGGCGTGGGCCGGCTGCCCGCCATGCCGCCGCTGCGGCCCGGTGCCAACGGGGAGAACGCAGCCAACGGCGAGAGCCCGGCCACCGGGGAGAGCGCGGGCGCGGAGGCGGCGCCGCGCCGGTCCGGGGTCGCGCTGATGCTTGAGGGCCTGAAGTTCATCCGGCGGACGCCGGTGCTGTGCGGCGCGTTCCTCGCGGACGTGAACGCGACGTTCTTCGCGCTGCCGGTCGCGCTGTTCCCGGCGATCAACGCCGAGCGCTTCGGCGGTGACCCGCGGACGCTCGGCCTGTTCACCACCGCGATCGGCGTCGGCGGCCTCGTGAGCGCCGTGTTCGCCGGGCCGCTGCGGCACGCCTCGCGGCTCGGCCTGGTCATGCTCGCCTGCGTGGCGGTGTGGGGCGGCGCCTTCGCGCTGTTCGCGGTCGCGCCGTCGCTGTGGCTGACCCTGACCGCCCTCGGCATCGCCGGGCTCGCGGACACGTTCACCGTGGTGGTCCGCGGGATCATCGTGCAGCAGGCGACGCCGGACGCGCTGCGCGGCCGGGTGAACGCGGCGGACTTCCTGGTCGGCGCGGGCGGCAGCGAGCTCGGGTCGCTGGAGTCTGGCCTGCTCGGATCCTGGACGACCCCGGTGATCAGCGCGCTGAGCGGCGGCCTGCTGACCGTCTTCGGCGTGCTGGTGATCGGGGTCGCCCTGCCGGGCTTCCGCCGCTACCGGGCGATCCCGCCGCAGCCGGCCGAGTCGGCCAAGGGCCTGTCCGCGGCCATGTAAATGGCAATTAGTGGTCGCCGCCCGCTCCCCATCCTCAAAGTGTGACGTAACGGGCACCATGCCCTCGCATCAAGACCGTCCCTGGCGGCAATGTCACGGAAACACGCCTGCCGCAGAGTGAAGGTGAGCGACAGGAGAAACGATTTGACGCTACCTGGGCCCGGGGAGGACGCGTGACCGCACCGCAAGACCTGGCGTGGTAGAGATACACAGCCCGCAGCCCGTCCCACCGGGCGTGCTCGAGGCGTTCTGGCGCTACGACGCCGCGCTGCTCGGGAACGAGAAGGCAGTACTGGATGAGCTGTTCCTGGCCGGGGCGGAGACGCTGCGCGGCGACGGGCGCAACCTGCTCGTCGGGCACGACGCGATCAGCGGCTTCCGCTCAGCCCGGGCGGCGATCCCGACCCGCGCCATCGCCGAACTGCACATCCGGGTGCTCAACGGCGACCACGTGCTGATCATGGCGCGCACCGTTGACCGCGGCGACGGCAGCGCCGCCAACGGTGCCGCGACCGGGCTGCAGACCCAGCTGTGGCGGCGTACCGAGGCGGGCTGGCGGGTCGCGGCGGCCCACGTGAGCCTGCCGGCGCTGCCCCCGTCCCCTGCTCCCCCGGCATTCGACCAGTCGGTGTGGCGGGTGGTCGGCGCGCCGTTCGCGCCCGCGCTCGGCCCGGGACCGCTTGATGGCTGCCGGGTCGCCGTCAAGGACTTGTTCGCGGTCGCGGGCCAGCCCGTGGGCGGCGGCGTTCCCGCCTTCCTGGCCGGGCAGCCGCCGCAGGCGAAGTCGGCCGCCAGCGTGACCGCGCTGCAACGGGCGGGTGCGCAGCTTGCGGGCATCGCGCAGACCGACGAGTTCGCTTACAGCATCGCCGGCCGCAACCCGCACTACGGCGCCGCGCCCAACCCGGCGGCACCCGGGCGGCTCGGCGGCGGGTCGTCAAGCGGGCCGGCCGCCGCGGTGGCCCTCGGCCAGGCGGAGATCGGCCTCGGCACCGATACCGCCGGGTCGATCCGGATACCCGCGGCTTACCACGGCATCGTCGGGTTCCGCCCGACGCACGGCGCGGTCTCGACCGACAGGGTGCTGCCGCTCGCCCCGTCCTTCGACACCGTCGGCTGGCTCACCAGGGACGTCGCCACCAGCCTGGATGTCGCCCGGGTGCTGCTGCCGGCGAACGGGCCGCGCCGCCCGGTCACCAGGGCCGTCTGGCTGCCGCTCGTCGGGGACCTCACCGACCGGGCCACGCTCGCGCTCGTCACCGAGCGCGCCGGCCAGCTTGAGGCGGCCGGACTGCTGCCGCCCGCGGAGCACGCCGACCTGAAGACGGATGTCTTTGAGCAGTGGTTCGCCGCGTTCCGTACCGTGCAGGGCTACGAGGCCTGGCAAGCGCACGGCGGATGGATCGGCGCGCATCCGGGAACGCTCGGGGACGATGTCGCCGACCGGTTCGCGAGCGCCGCCGCCATCACCGCGAGCGAGGCGGCGGACGCGCGGGCGGTCGTCGCCCAGGCCCGCGCCGCGCTGGCCGGCTGGCTGGACGGCGCGGTGCTGGTACTGCCGACCACGCCCGGGCCGGCCCCGCTGCGCACCGCCGGGGGACGGGAAATCGACGAGGTGCGCGGACGCACACTCCGGATGAGCGGCCTGGCTCCGCTGGCCGGCGCGCCAGCGGTCAGCCTGCCGCTGACCGGGCACGTCGCCCCGGTAGGGCTGTGCCTCATCGGGGCACCTGGCACCGACCATGCGCTGCTCGAACTGGCCGCCACCATGTCTGGGCAGGCAGCGTCCACGCCGCCGGTGTCCGCGTTACCGGCGGCCGCCCCGAAAGGAAGTCCATGACCGCATCCCGCACGCACCTGCCGCCGGCGAATCCGCTGCGTCACCGCAACCGCTGGCACATCCCGGCCGAGGGCGGACCCATCGACCTACGCCGCCCCGAGCAGCGGGAACTCGCGCCGCGGCCCGTCTCGCTCGGCGCCAGCCCGCGCGACGTGATCGTTGACCTGACCCGGGCCGTGCTCATCATCGTCGACCTGCAGAACGACTTCTGCGCGGCGCGCGGCTGGCTGGCTTCCATCGGGGTCGACGTCTCCGTGCTCGCCGAGGCGGTGGCGCTCAGCGACAAGCTCGCGGCCGCGGCCCGCGCCGCGGGCGTCCCTGTGGTCTGGCTGAACTGGGGCAACCGGCCCGATCAGGCCAACCTGCCGCCAGGCGTCGCGCACGTGTACGACCCCGACGGCACCGGGGCCGGGATCGGCTCCGTGCTCCCGGCCAGCGGCGCGGCGGTGCTGACCAAGGACAGCTGGGGCGCGGCGCTGACCGCGCCGCTGCACGCGCAGGACGGGGACATCCTCATCGACAAGTACCGGATGAGCGGCTTCTGGGACACCGAGCTCGACAGCGTGCTGCGCAACCTGCGCGCCGACACGCTGCTGTTCGCCGGGGTCAACTCCGACCAGTGCGTGTACGCGACGCTGATCGACGCCGCCTGCCTCGGCTACGACGTGGTCCTGCTGACCGACGCGTCCGCGACCACGTCGCCGGCCTACTGCCATGAGGCGACGATCTACAACACCCGGCAGTGCTTTGGCTTCACGACCACGACACCGCAGCTCCTCGCTGCCCTGGCTCAGGAGGCTCCGCGTGAGTAACCCCGCCCCAGTCGTTCGGCACCTCGACGATCTCGTGCCGAAGCTGATCTCGCCGGCCGACACCGTACGGCTCGCCACCCTGGTCCGCCCGGACGACGGGGCCGACACGAGCGTCTTCTTCGAGATCTGGGAGCCTGGCGGCGCGCAGCCGCCGAACTCCCACCCCGATTCCACGGAGATCTTCGTGATGCTGTGCGGCGAGGGGCGGGCCTTCAGCGACGACCACACGGTCGACCTGCGGGCCGGTGACGTGCTGATCCTGCCGCCCGGCTCGGTCCACCGCATCGTCAACGCCTCCGCCACCGAACGGCTCTACGCGGTCACCATCATGGCCAAGGATTCCGGCGCGCTCCCCGGCGGCTTCGCGGCCCTCGTTGACCGGGGCACCCCCGTGTCCTGGGACGCCGCCGACCGCGCGGTGCTGGCGGGCGAGCCGCGGGCAGCCCGGCGCGTTCCGGCGGGCTAGGACGCCGGATGTTATCCGCCCGGGCGATACGAAACTTAGCTTTCACCGCCGGTTAATCCCGCGTCGACGCGATGGCTGCACCGTGTTGATGTGACCAACATTTCGGCGCTCGCCGGCGAAACCACCGACGCGGCAGGTGCCAGCGGGGCCGCCTGGGACAGGGCCGTCCAGCGCTGTCCCAAGCGGATGGCGCACGGGCCGTGCGCCGGTGTCAGCGTGTCCGGGGAGTGCGAGGTTCCCGGGTTCGGGCGGTGCTCCTACCTCGATGTCCCCGACGAGGGCTGGCCGTACCAGAGCACGCGGCTCTTCCCCGAGCCCAGCCCCGGCACCGCTCCGGACCCCGGCGGGGGCCCGGGGCCGGGCGCGGTCCCGCGGACGCCCGCGGCGGCGGCCTTCCTGGCCGCGGCCCGCCCGGTCGTGGTCGCCGACCTGGTCGCGCCGTCCGCCGCGGCGGACGGGAAGCGCGCCGCCGACGGGATCAGGGCGTGCGCGGCCCCGCTCGCCGGGCTGGCCGACGCGGTGCTGATCGGAGACCATCCGGGCGCGCGGGTGCAGCTCCCGCCGTCGTACCGGGCCCGGCTGCTGGCCGACGTGGGCCTGACCGCCTGGGCGGGCATCAACTGCCGGGACCGCAACCGGGCGGCCATCGAAGGCGAGCTCGTGGCGTGCGCGGACGCGGGGGTGGCCGGCCTGCACTGCGTCACCGGCGATCATCCGGCGAGCGGTGGCGGGTCCGGCGGCGCTGCCGTCTTCGACCTCGACAGCATCAGCCTCGTCGAACTCGCCCGCCGCACGGGGGCGCTGTGCTCAGTGGCGCACGCGCCCGCCGCGCCCCCGGTCCGGCAGCGCCTGCCGCGGCTGCTGGCCAAGGTCCGGGCCGGCGCCGACGCGGTGTTCGTGGACCACTGCGGCGGCGCGGGCCATGTCGCCGCCGCTGTCCGCGCGGTCCGCGCGGCGGGCTTCGGCGGCCTGGTGCTCGGCTGCGTCCCCGTCGTGACCAGCCCAGACAGCGCCGCGGTGATCGCGTCATTCGCCGCCGGACGGCTGCCACCTGGCTACCTGGACGCGATCATGACGGCGCCGGACCCGGCCGAAGCGGGCATCGCGGCCGCGACCAGCCTCGCCCGGACCTTCCTCGGCCTGCCGGGCATGAACGGGGTGAACCTGTCCGGGGGGGCCGGACCCGGCCGGGAACTCGCCGCCGCGCACGCGATGGCCGAGGTCAGCCGCCGCCTGGCCGACCGTGCCCCGGGGGTGGTCCGGTGAGCGAGCTTGCGAGCGAACCGGTGAGCACCGTGCTTAAGCGAACGCGACCGGCGAGCGCCAGCGAGGAGGCCGCGTGAGCTGGCTGCGCTCCGCCAGGACCAGCATGGGCGAGCTGGTCGACGTAGAACTGGCCGGCGGCCTGATCGCCCAGGTCGTCCCGTCGGCCGGCACCCGCGGGCCCCGAGCGGAAGGCCCAGGTGACGAGGACCTGGCGGGCCAGGTGCTCCTGCCGTCGTTCGCCGAGCCGCACGCGCACCTGGACAAGGCGCTGACCGCCGCCCGCGCGCCCAACCCGGCCGGCGACTTGGGCGGGGCCATCGAGGCGATGGCCCGCATCGCCGGCACCTTCACGCACGCGGACATCGTCGGGCGCGCCGAGCGGGCGCTGCGCATCCACCTGGCGCTCGGCACCACCGCCGTGCGCACCCACGTGAACGTCGGCGGCCCGGTCGGCCTGCGCGCACTCGAAGCGCTGATAGAGGTGCGCGAGCGCTGGCGCGGCCTGGTCGACGTGCAGCTCGTGGCGCTGGTCTCGGTGCCGCTGAGCGGACAGCCCGGAAAAGACCTGCGGCAGGCGCTGAAAGAAGGCGCCGACATCGCGGGCGGCGCCCCCCACCTGGACCCGGAACCGGACCGCGCCGTGGGCATCTGCCTGGACGCGGCGGGCGAGGCGGGGGTGCCGCTTGACCTGCACACCGACGAGACGCTTAACCCCGGCATGCTCACCATGGCGACCATGGCCGACCTGGTCAGCCGGACCGGGTTCCCGCACCAGGTCACCGCGAGCCACTGCGTGAGCCTCGGCGTCCAGGACGCCAAGACCCAGCAGCGGGTGGCCGAGGCCGCGGCGAGCGCGAAGATCGCCGTCGTCGCGCTACCGCAGACCAACTTGTACCTGCAAGGACGCGCCCACCCGGCCGCCACGCCGCGCGGGCTGACCGCGGTGGGAGCGCTGCGCGCGGCCGGGACGCTAGTCGCCGCGGGCGGTGACAACCTGCGCGACCCGTTCCACCCGGTCGGCCGGGGAGACGCGCTTGAGGTCGCCGCGCTGATGGTGACCGCCGGTCACCTCTCCCCCGCCGCGGCGCTCGACGCGGTGACCGCCGCGCCCCGCGCGGCGCTCGGCTTGCCGCCGGTCAGCCTGTCTCCCGGCGACCCCGCCGACCTGGTCGCCCTGCCGGCGACGGACGCGCTCGACGCGCTCGGCGCGGCGACCGAGCAGCGGACCGTCTGGCGGGCCGGCCAGGTAGTGGCCCGCACCACCGTCCACCGGAGCTTCGTTACTCCCGCGCAACAGGAAGGAGCCGCCCGATGACGACGGCAACCCGCGCCCCGGCGCTGCGTTTCTCCGGGGTCACCAAGAAGTTCGCCGGCGGCACCACCGCCCTCGCCGACGCCGACCTCGAGGTCGCGCCGGGCGAGTTCGTCTCCGTTGTCGGCCCGTCCGGCTGCGGGAAGAGCACGCTGCTGCGCATCGCCAGCGGGCTCGACGACATCACTGCGGGCAGCGTCGCAGTCGGGACGAAACGGCTCGGTTACGTCTTCCAGGACGCCACGCTGCTACCGTGGCGCACCGTTTCCCAGAACGCCGCCCTGTTCGCTGAGCTGGAGAAGATGGACAAGGGCGAGCGGCGGCGGCGGATCGCGGACGCGCTCGAGCTGGTCGGGCTGACCGGGTTCGAGAAGCACCTGCCGCACCAGCTTTCCGGCGGCATGCGGATGCGCGCGTCGCTGGCCCGGTCACTGGTCCTCGACCCGGAGGTGTTCCTGTTCGACGAGCCATTCGGCGCGCTGGATGAGATCACCAGGGAGCGGCTGAACGACGAACTGCTCCGCACCCACCAGCTGCGCGCGTTCGCGGCGCTGTTCGTGACTCACTCGGTGGCCGAGGCGGTTTTCCTCTCTACCCGGGTCGTGGTGATGAGCCCCCGCCCGGGACGGGTGATCGCGGACATCACGATCCCGTTCGGGTACCCGCGGGTCCCCGAACTCCGCTACACCCCCGAGTTCGCCGCGCTCTGCGGCGAGGTTTCCGCCCACCTGAGGAGCGTGTGATGAGCACCGCGGGCACTGAAGCGGGCCCAACTGAATCGGGCCCAGCTGAATCAGGCACGGTGACCCAGCAGACCGATCCCGAACGGATGCCGGTTCCTCCTGGTGACCGCGCGGCACCAGCCGAGCGGGGCGGCGCCGGGGCGGCGGCTCTCCGGCTCGGCACCAGGATCGGGCTGCCGCTGGCGGTCGCCGGGGTCATCGTCGGGGTCTGGTACGTCATCTCCGACGTCGTGCTGAACTCCTACCAGCGGTTCATGCTCCCGCCGCCGCACCGGGTGCTCGAGGTGGGCTTCTTCACCTGGTCGAACTTCGTGCCGCTAGTGCAGGCGCTCGGCACCACCGCGCAGGTGACGTTCACCGGGCTGGCGATCTCGATCGCGCTCGGGGTCAGCACCGCGATCGCGATGAGCCAGGCGAAATGGGTGGAGAACGCGCTGTACCCGTGGATGGTCGTGCTCCAGACGGTGCCGATCCTCGCCCTCACCCCGTTCCTCAGCTTCTTCTTCGGGTTCGCGCTGACCCCCCGGGTCATCGTCGCGGTCATCATCGCGTTCTTCCCGATCGTGTCCAATACGCTGTTCGGCCTGCAGTCGGCCGACGTGAGCATGCACGACCTGTTCACCCTGCACAAGGCGGGCCGGTGGACGCGGCTGTGGAAGCTTCAGTTCCCGGCGGCGCTGCCCGCCATGTTCGCCGGCTTGCGGGTCTCGGCCGGGCTCGCCGTGATCGGCGCGATCGTCGGCGAGTTCTTCTTCAAGCAGGGCCAGGCCGGCCTGGGCACGAACATGTCCGTCTACACCTCGCTGACCGAGGGCGAGCAGCTGTGGGCCTCGGTGCTGACGGCGAGCGGCCTCGGCATCGCGGTCTTCGTGTTCTTCGGCTGGCTGTCCCGGCGGGCCGTCGGACGCTGGTACCAGCCCAGACGTCGCTGAGAGCACCGCACCGCGCAGCGCACGGGCCGCTGACCCAGCGCCCTCCGCACAGACCATCGCCCGGCAGCGTCGCCGGCCTCGCAACACGCTCACCACGGCCGGCGACGGCCTGAACCTGCTGGGAGAAGCACCTGATGAGGAAACACGGAAGACACGGGATAAGAGTCACCGCCACGGCGGCCGTCAGCGCCGCCATCGCGATCACGGCCACCGCCTGCTCGAGCAGTAGCAGCAGCAGCCCGGCCGCGACGACCACCACGGCCAGCGCCGCCGCGGCCGGGAGCAGCCCGGCGGGCGCCATTCCGGCCGCCGACAACCTGAAAGCGGCCGGCTGCCCGTCGACGATCGTGATCCAGACTGACTGGAATCCCGAGGCGGAGCACGGCGGGCAGTACGAGCTGCTCGGCGCCAACCCCACGATCAACGCGGGCGCCAAGTCGGTGACCGGGGAACTGGTCGCGCACGGCGGCATCGACACCGGGGTGCAGGTCCAGATCCGGGCCGGCGGCCCGGCGATCGGCTACCAGAACGTCAGCACCCAGATGTACAAGGACCCGTCGATCACGCTCGGCTACGTCGGCACCGACGAGCAGATCTCGCTGTCGGCCACCCAGCCCACCGTGGCGGTGCTGGCCGGGCTGCAGATCAGCCCGCAGATCATCGAGTGGTCGCCGACGGCCCACCCCACCTGGAAGACGATCGCGGACATCGGCAAGACAAGCACCCCGGTGCTGTACTTCCAGGGCGCCTCGTACATGGACTACCTGCTGGGCCAGGGAATCCTGAAGAAGAGCCAGGTCAACGGCTCCTACGACGGCACGCCGACGGTCTTCGTCTCCTCCGGCGGTCAGGACGCGGTGCAGGGCTTCGCCACCGCCGAGCCCTACATCTGGTCGCATGACGTGCGCACCTGGGACAAGCCGCTGAAGTACCAGCTGATCGCGGACGCCGGGTTCAACTTCTACCAGCAGGCGCTCGCCGTCAGGAAGAGCCAGCTCGGCCCGCTCACGCCCTGCCTGAAGAAGCTCGTGCCAATCATGCAGCAGGCGATCGTCGACTACATGAGCAACCCGGAGCCGGTGATCAAGACCATCCTCAGCCTGGTCACCGCGTACAACAACGGCTGGACGTACACCCAGGGCACCGGCGACTACGCCGTCGCCACCATGAAGAGCCTCGGCATCATCGGCAACGCGCCCGACGGCGCGCTTGGCGACTTCACCACCACGCGGGTGCAGCAGCTGATCGGCATCCTGGTCCCGATCTACGCCAAGCAGGGCAAGCAGACGGTGGCCGGGCTGAAGCCGGCGGACATCGTCACCAACCAGTTCATCGACCCCTCCATCAGCCTGAAGTCGTGAACGCGCAGCTAGGAACGCAATGCCAGACGCCAGCCTGATGCCTGGCCCGCACGGAGCCGGGGAGCGCGCGCTCCCCGGCTTCGACCGGGCGGTGCTCCCGCGGGTCACCCCGCTCCCGTTCGGCATCATTCAAGACCTGAAAGCCGAGCTGGAAAGCCAGCTCGGCCCGGAGGCGGTGCTCGCCGACGAGGCCAGCCGGCTGACGGCGAGCACCGACTGGGCCCATATGAGCCCCGTCCTCGAGCCGATGCTGCCCGGCGGCGTCGCCGACCTGGTGGTCCGGCCGCGGGACGCCGCCGGCATCGCCGCCGCGGTCGGCGCGGCGCACCGGCACCGTGTCCCGGTGACCGTGCGGGGGCAGGGCACCGGCAACTACGGTCAGGGCATTCCGCTGTTCGGCGGCCTGGTGATCGATACCAGCGCGGCCAACCGGATCGTCTGCGTCGGGGACGGCGAGATCACCGCGGAAGCGGGCACGTCGTTCGTGATGCTGGAGAAGGCCGCCCGCGCGACCGGCCAGGAGCTCGCGATCCTCCCGTCTACAGTCGGCTCGACCATCGGCGGGTTCATCGCCGGCGGATCCGGCGGCACCGGGTCGATCGCCAACGGGGCGATCTGGGACGGGTACCTGCGCTCGCTGCTCGTCGTCCCGTGCACCGACGACGCCACCCCGGTGGCGGTGCCGTTCCCCGACAACACCGCGATGGCGCACGCCTTCGGGGTCAGCGGGGTGATCGCGGAGGCGACCGTCGAACTGAAGCCCGCCAGGGACTGGACCGGGCTGTTCGCTTCCTTCCCCGACGTTCATTCCGCCGTCGCGGCGGGCGAGGCGCTGTTCGGCCTGGAGCCCACGCCCCGGCTGGTCTCGCTGGACGAGGCCGGGATCGTGGCCACCTACCGTCCGGTCGACCCGGCCATGCCCGGCGACCGGGACAGCGTCCGGGCGATCGTCACCGCCGGCAGCGTGCCGGACGCGACCGCGATCGTGACCGCGCACGGCGGCCGGGTGGACGCGGTGCGGCCGAAAGGCCCGGGGCTGATCGCCTCGCTGTCCTATAACCATGTGACCTACCGCGTGCGCAAGCTGCGGCCCGAGCTCACCCACCTGCAGTGCATGGGACGCGGGCTGACCCGGCGCCGGGAGGAGGTGGCGGCGCTCGTGCCCGAGTCGCTCATCCACCTGGAGGGATTCCGCACCGCCCACGGCCGGGACTGGGTGTCGATGCTGTTCCTGCGCTACGACGGCCCGGACGAGCTCTACCGGCAGATGGCGGAGCTGGCCAGCGTCGAGGTGTACGTGGACGACCCGCACACGTGGGTGCTGCACACGCTGCGACTGGACGGGGTCCGCGCGGCCGCGGCCCGCTTCGATCCGGACGGACTGCTGAATCCGGGGAAGCTGCTGTGACCGCGTCGCTCGACTCCGGGCCGGCCCGGGTCACCCGCCATGACGGCCCGGACTACCTCGTCATCTCCGACCACCCGGTGCTGCGCCGGTTCTGGTACGCGGCGTGCTTCGGCACCGACGTGACGACCGCGCCGGTCGCGCGGACGGTGCTCGGCACCCGGCTGGTGCTCTGGCGGCCGACGCCGGACGCCGCGGTGAGCGTAGCCCTCGACCAGTGCGCCCACCGGGACGCGCCGCTGTCGAAGGGCTGGGTGGCGGGCTGCCACCTCGTCTGCGCCTATCACGGGTGGGAGTGGGACGCGGCAGGCAAGACCCGGCGGATACCGCAGTTCCCCGCCGCGCCGCACCCGACGAAGAGCGGGCTGACGATGGTCTCGTCGGCGGAGCGGTACGGCCTGGTCTGGGTCTGCCTGGACGACGACCCGGTCGCGGGCATCCCGCCGGTGCCCGAGTACGGCGCGCCCGGCTGGCGGGTCGTGCCGGAGTGCGAGTACAAGTTCGCCTGCACCGCCATGCACCTGCTCGAGAACAACTTCGACCCGGGTCACGTCGCGTTCGTGCACCGCGGGACGTTCGGTAACCCGGACCGGGCGGAGCTGACCGACGACGCCGTCACTCGCGAGCCGTACGGGATCGCGACGCGCGGCCAGGTCCCGGTGGACTCCCGGCCGGGTGAGGCCGGCACGACGCTGCGGATCACGGTGTCGAAGGTGTACGCGCCGTTCTTCGGGCACCTGCACATCACCTATCCCGATGGCTTGCGGCACGTCATGGTCAAGGCGATTACCCCGGTCGACGACACGCACTGCTCGCTCGCCCAGGTGGTGCTGCGCACCGACACCGAGGCCGACCGGCCCGCGGCCGACATCCTGGCCTTCGACGAGGCCGTCGAGGACGAGGACCGCGACCTGCTTGAGTCCCTGCCCGCCTCGTTTCCGTTGGCACCGCACCTGAACGCGCACGCCCGCGCCGACCGCAACTCCCTGGCCATCCGCCGCCTGTGGACGGACCTGGTCACGGGGCGCTGGCTGCCGTCTTACTAAGTCCGGTCCTGTTCCGGCCCGGCTTCTTAGCGGCGGCGAGGACCACGGCGGCGGCGTTGCGCCCGCTGGCGCCCCAGACGCCCGCGCCGGGGAAGGTCGCGGCGCCGGTCAGGTACAGGTCGGCGACCGGGGTGCGGTAGCGGCTCAGTTCCGGCTGCCGCCCGGCCAGCGCCGCGACCACCCCGCCGGGGAATGACGGGGCGTAGCCCCGCTCCAGGCCGAACTCGCGCTCATAGTCCGGCGGGGTCATGGCCCGCCAGGTCTCGACGGCGTCCAGCAGGCCGGGCTGGCACAGGGTCGCCAGCCGCTCCAGCCACGACCACGGCTGCGCCGACCCGGCCCAGCCGCCGCCGAGCGCGTACGGTGTCCACAGGACCTCCAGGCTGAGCACATGACGGCCGGGGCCGGGCCGCAACGAAGGGTCGCGCACCGACGGCGTGTTGAGCAGGAACATCGGGGTGTCGCTGATCAAGCCGTCCCTTGCCTGGGCGGCGGCGGCGACCTGCTCATCCGGCAGCGGGCTGATGACGGTGGTCGGCACGTTCCGCTCGGCGGCGGGGAGCAGGGCGGAGTCCAGGTCCGCCAGCGCGCGGGGCAGCGGCAAGGCCGTGACGACCGCGTCCGCCTTGGACTCGTAGCCGTCGCGGTGCGGCCGGGCGGCCCAGGTGGCCCGCAGCCTGGCGGCGGCGGGCACGCCGTCTAGCCAGTCGACCAGCAGGGCGCGCGGGTCAGTCGCGTTGACCACGATGCGGGCCGCGACGGTGCGGCCGTCAGCGAGCCGGACGCCGCGGACCCGGCCACCGGAGACAATCACGCCGGACACCCGCGCGCCGGTGACGACCCGGCCGCCGTGCGCGGCCACGCAGCGGGCCAGCGCCGC
>Ga0070713_100001623_pt1 | contig 14416 bp, 8 predicted proteins | sample LARL82metaG_FD_65465 | JGI IMG/M metagenome (GOLD analysis project Ga0070713, IMG submission 65465) | Corn, switchgrass and miscanthus rhizosphere microbial communities from Kellogg Biological Station, Michigan, USA - LAR L8-2 metaG | ecosystem: Host-associated > Plants > Roots > Rhizosphere ...
GGAGCCTGTGACCGTCTTGTTCTTCCTGCGATCGCCAGTTGAAATTCATTGGGGGCCGCGCTGGCTCTGCGTATGCGCTCGTCCACGTAGAGAGATACGACCTGTACATTTGGAAGATGCCACTCGCCCTCGTAGGGATAGCCGACGAGAAAGCGGTCTGCGATGGTTTGCAGATTTGAACCGAGACGATAGGTGCTGCCAAGGATTGCTAGACGCTGTGGGCGCTGTGCGGAGACCGCCTGACCAAAGGCGGAGCGCACTAAGGCCGGGCAAGCCAACATGGAGGACGACAGCGCAGAATAGCCTACAAAACGGCGACGGGTAAGCATTAGCTCCTCCAAAAAGTGGACTTGGGGTTGGGCTGGTAGGTTACGGCGGCGAGGTTCGGGGTTTGGAGACGCTGACCCTTCTTGTCGCTATCGATGCCTGCGATTAAAAGGCCGCTGGTGAGGAGGGTTCGCTCAATTGGATACTGTGCTTTGCCGGTCAGGAACATCTGTTCGGCGTTGTAGACCAAGGGGCTGAAGAAGCTTGCGAGCGTTGTACGGCCGTCGGGCATGGGCAGATACATTTGGGTGGAAAACGGTTTTTGCTGGCCGTCAATCGTGGCTGCGAAGGTGAAGTCGCGGACCATTCCGTTCATCAATATCATCGTGCTTCGCAGCCCGTCGCGATGCTGATACTGATACGCCACGGGGTCTGGCACCATTGCTTTCATCTGTTCGACAGTTGGGAAGATGTCTGTGAAGTTCGGATCGCCTGGTCTCAAAGTGGAGCTACGACTTAGCGCCGCCTTCATCAACGCCAGTGACCAGATGCCATCCTGGTAGGCCTTCCAAAAGTTGGCGCCCCGATAGGTCTGCAGCCACTCAACGCCGGACTCTCCACCTTTGCGCCGCTCCACCATGCATTGGATCGTCTCTAGCCCATGAAAGTCATAGCTTGCCATGCCACCGTAGCCAACGGAGAGAGCTTCTTTGGTCGTAGCGCCGAGCGGGAACTCTACGGACGGAACTCTCCAGGTTACCGCGAGGCTGGAGCCACCCTGAAGCGGGAAGTTCAACTCGTGCGAAACGTCGACCATCTTCTTGGACCAGTCCCAATTCCAAGAGAGTTCTTTGTCGTTGAAGTAAGGGACGGAGCGACCACTTGCGCGAAATACCTTGGTGATCTGTTCGAAGAATTCGTAGTGCGGACGCATCATGATGCCGTTCTCGCTGAGCGGGTAGACGCCGTGTTCAGCTACGACGACTACTCCGTCGACCGCGAGCTTGCCGGTGCCGAGGGTCAGCGCCTCTTCAATCGTCGGGCAGATCTTCATCCCGGGATGCCGAGCGGCTCTCTCCTGGAAGAGGTCACCCTCGCCTCGCTGATCGACGTAGAGCGATACGATGTCCATTTCCGGGCGATGATACCTACCGTTCCACCCATAGCCGTCCAGGAAACGGTCCACAACGTGTTGAGGATGGAGATATTTCTTATACGAGGTGACCACGGCCGCAAGCCGTGGGCGTTTGGCGGATACCCCATTTAGAGCCATGGCAAATCCTTGATGATCCTAATTTCGTCGCGATGACCTGCAATGGCGAAATCATACCTACTGGCGGTGACTTTTTTATAGGTCAAATGTCTTGTCCGCTCTTCGATGGGCAGATGTGGTTCTCGGGGAGAGCCTGCGCCGCTGCGGTATACTGCCCCGCAGATCGTCTTGCATATCCAACATTTGATCAGCGGCCATTCTGTGCCCATACACGCTTCAGCCTTCAGGAGTGCTCCGTTGTTGACACGTCGCCGATTCCTCAGATACAGCGCGTTGGCGTGTTCTGCCACGCTGGACCCACTCCTTTGGGGTCGAACCTCGCTGCAGGGCCACGCAGCCGATCAAGCTGCTCCACAGATCTCCTCGCGAGCACTCGAGATCCATCGGCGCGCGTTTGTGTTTGATGCCCACGTGCATGCGTTGGACCGCGAGTTCTACCACGGCGGAAGCATGGGCGAGCGAAAGACTGACGGGCAGTGGGATCTTCCGCGCGCTCGTGAAGGAGGAGAAGGTGCGTTTTTTCTCTCCGTGTTCGTTCCCGAGGAATACTACCCCAGCCGCTTCGAGACAAGGCAGACGCTGCGCCGGATTGATCACGCGCTTCGACAGTTAGAGGAAAATCGCAACCTGGTTGAGCTGGCTCTGAGTGTAAACGACGTCAAGCGTATCCGCGCCAAGGGCAAGATGGCGGCAGTACTTGATATCGAAGGCAGCTACGACCTGGACGGGGACCTGGAAATCCTGCGCGACCTTTACAGAATGGGTCTGCGCGCTGCCCAGGTTTCCGCCCACAACTGGAACCAGAATTACGCGGACTCGTGCTGTTCTACACCGAAGTCGAACGGGCTGACGGCCCATGGCCGCGACGTGATTCGTGAAATGAACCGTCTGGGCATGATGATTAATGTCTCTCACTCATCCGACGAGACGATCTCGCAGGTGATCGACCTCAGCGAAAGTCCAGTGATCGCCACTCATCAGGGCCTGCGCAGCGTGAACAATATTCCCAGAAATATGCCGGATCCCCTGCTGAAGAAGTTGGCAGCAAAAGGCGGCATCATTGGATTCCAGATTGGCAGCGAGTTTAGCTATCCCAAAGAGTACGAGTGGCTGACGGCGCAACGAGGCAAGACATTCTTCGATACCTCCAGTATTCCGGATCGGGTGAAGGGCAAGACAATCTACGAGGTAGATCAGCTGGTCGCGCCGCAGTTCCCGATGCCTGGTGCTACTGTGCCTGACTCTGTCATGATGGCGGTTGACGATTGGGTGGAAGTGGTCGACAAAGCGATACAGATGGTTGGGGAGGATCACGTTGCGCTCGGCACGGACTTCGACGGCGGACCGACGCTGGCTCGTGGCATGCGCGATGTCCGCGACCTTCCGATGATTACGGACGCCATGCTGCGGCGCGGCTACACGGAGGAACGCATTGACAAGTTCTGGGGCGGCAACCTGTTGCGTTTTTTCGGGCAAGTAGGTCAGGAGGGCACCTAAGACGGGCAATATTCGTGGAGCAACTGGAGGCCCTTACGTTGATTCGAGCCCTTCGGCGATATCTGGATCCACGATTCTGATGATTGGGAAGTAGCCAGCCGTTTTGTAGGATGTCCACTGGAGGCGTTAGTTACTACAGGTGCATTTATCGTTATCAAGAGCAACGGGTCTTTCTGGCTTGCCTGCGGCTTGAGGGAAGGCCGAGTATCGCCCGCGTGTGACAATAGGGAGTTGCATCGCGACACCCGCAAAATTTATTGGCCTGACGCCTCTCTCAAGCCGGCAGGCCTTTTCTTTGGAAGGCTCAGCACTATCGTCCGGGAGGGCAATTGAACAGAAGAACATTTGGCAAACTGGCGGGGTTGGCCGCCGCGAGCGCATTTTCCCAAGGCGCCGAAGCGCAAGTACAGACGATTGGTCCGAAAGAGATGACGCCGCAGCTTGGCGGAGAAGTCGTGCTGGAGGATGCGGAACTCCGCGTAGCGTTTGACAGTATCTCAGGTGCGCTGGTTCGCATGGAGCGCAAGTCCAGTCGATGGGTCATCGAGCGCCGGCCCGAACTGGGGGTATCCTTCCGGCTGTTTGTGCCACTCTCAAAGCGGCGCGACAACTTTGTGTTGGGTACCCGGCAGCGGGCCGTAAGCGTGAAGAAGATTTCGGAACATCAGATCCAAATGCAATGGAAGGACCTTACGAGCGAACACGGTGGTGTGCTGCCGATCACGATGACAGCGACCGTGACGCTGAAGAATGGAGCGCTGAGCTTCGAGTCGACAGTGGAGAACCAGTCGGAGTTCTTCATCGAAGCGATGGACTATCCGTACTTTGGAGATTTCACCTCGCCGACGCCGGACACCGTGGTGGAGGCGCACCATCTTTGGACGGGTGCACTGTCCGCGGAGGAGATCTATCCGCATTTCGTGAATGCTAAGGGCTACTGGGGCGTCCGTTATCCCACGCGGACCATCGAGTCCAGCCAGAGTCAATTCTGCCTGCTGCAGGCCGGTCAGCAGGGCATTTACGTCGCACTGCATGATCCGGAAATCCGATATCTGATGGAATTCACTTTTGAGCAACGCCCAGGGGTCATGGATTGGGTGAGTTTCGACGTGCCGCGGCAGGATGAGATTGCGAATCAGCCGGTACACCTCGAGTTCAGAACCTGCCATTTCGTCTATGTGCATCCGCATTCGACGGTTACGACAGCGCCGGTGGTTATGCGTACGTACACGGGCGACTGGCATGCGGGCCTGGATGTGTATAGAGAGTGGCGCAAAACCTGGTTCAAGAAGCCTCACCTTGCGCCCTGGGTTTGTGATGTGCACTCGTGGCTTCAGTTGCAGGTGAATGGGGCCGAGCAGGATTACACGATTCCATACAAAGAGCTCGTGAAATATGGCGAAGAATGCGCCGACAATGGCGTTACAGCCATCCAGCTGGTTGGCTGGAACAAGGGCGGGCAGGATGGTGGGGATCCATCGCTGGACGTCGATCCGGGTCTTGGCACGTGGCAGGAACTGCGTGATGCGATCGCGCAGATCCAGGCCAAGGGAGTGCAGACGATCATGTTCGGCAAGCCGATCTTCGCCGACATGTCCACCGAGTATTACAAAAAGGAACTTTACAAATACGAGGCAGTCGATCCGTACGGGAACAAATACGAGTCGGGCGGATATGCCTACACGACCCCGACGCAGCTCGCTGGCATCAATCAGCGGCGACGCGCCATCATGGACGTTTGCAGTCCCGGCTACCGCGAGATTGCGCTGCGCGAATTCAAGAAGACGTTGGATCTGGGCGCGGCGGGATGGCTGTTTGATGAGGTAATGCAGCATAATGGCGTGCTATACAATTTCGCGCAGGGTCACGGTTATACGGCACCCGGGTATCTGTTCAGCGGCGACATCCCGTTGGTGAAATTGTTTCGTGCGGCCGCCGACAAGGTCAGTCCCGATTTTCTCTTTTCCGGTGAAGGGCCCGGAGACTGGTTGATGCCATACTATCCGCTGGGTTACTACAGGATCGGTACGGGCACGCGACACGCTCTGCGTTACATCGATTCGGAAGCGCCACTAATGGCCGCAGTGCGCGGCTTCGACGCCCGGAATGAACTAAACCTGTGTTTGCTTTATCGGTACATCATCAGCTACGAACCGTACAATTTCAAAGGCCATGTTACGGATTTCCCGCTCACACTTGAGTACGGGAAGAAGATCGACGCGCTGCGTCGCAAGCATCGCAAATTTCTATGGGACGCGGAGTTTCGCGACACGCTTGACGCTACGGTCACTACCGACGGTAGTTTCCGTTATAGCGTGTTTGTGGCCAAGGATCGAAAGCGGGCAGTCGTCATCATGAACCTGGAGGAGCGCCGGCCCATCGCTGCGAACATCAATCTGCCGAACGCCGGGACGCTCGTCATGGCCACACCGGAGGAGCCGGAGGCCCAGGCCGTGAGCGCATCCGTGAGCGTTCCGCCGCGTTCTGCTGTAGTGGTGATGGAGAGCTAGATTGTAGCTTCCCTAAGGGCCGCAGGCAGATGCGAATACTGTGAGGGCCGACAAGGAACTCGAGAGACTGCGATGGACTGGTTTGGGCCGGTCGGACATCCAGAGCGCTAGCGGGAATGCGCTCTTAGGAGTGGCAGCGTCGACACTTGCCGCGATGCCGCTGGCGAGGATTGTTCATTTGGTCAATCAACTCAAAATCTAAACTGCCAAAGTCGAACTTCCATATACCGGTCACCCAGTCAGTCATCGCGATTGTGTTGAAAGGGTTGATGCACGCAACAGCTGCGATGGCAAATGATGTTTTCTAAACTGACGCCTGGTCTGGTATTGTTCTTTGTGGATGCAATTCGAGCGTGAAGGAAAACCGGTATCTGGAGAAGCAACAACCGTGTGACATCGCAAATGGGTGAGTCAATGAATCGGAGAACGTTCAATCGCCTGGCAGCTTGCAGCGGCTTTGGCCTTCTTTGGCCGCGGGCGGCGCTGGGAGCCGTTGCCGAGAACATCGGCCGCGGAGTGAGTGTTACGGGGGACAAGAGTTCGAGCACGCCGGGCGACTATATGCTCGGCACATCGTACTACCCGGAGTGGTGGGAGCCCAGCGAGTGGGAGACGGACTTTGCAGAGATGGCCGCGCTGGGGCTGAACACTGTGCGCATGGGCGAGTTTGCGTGGGCAGCGTTCGAGCCAAAGCAGGGGAAGTTCTCTTTCGATTGGATGGACCATGCGATCGACATTGCCAACCATCACGGCGTCAACGTCGTTCTGGGTACGCCGACTGCCGCAGTGCCGCCGTGGCTCTATGAGCTACATCCGGATGTGCTGGGCGCTAGCGCGGAGGGGCCGTACACGTACGGCGGAAGAAAGGGATACTGCACCAACAGTGCAAACTATCTGGCGGCTTGTGGGGATATCACAGTTGCGCTGGCTCAGCATTACGGGCAGCACCACGGTGTCATCGGCTGGCAGTTGGACAATGAGCCGGGTATCCCGTTCGAATGCCTTGATCAGAACTGTGAGCACGCCTTTCAGCGCTGGTTGGCGAAACGGTACGGTTCGCTCGACAACCTGAATCGTAGCTGGAATGGCGCTTTCTGGAGCAATCACTATTCTGAGTGGTCGCAGATTCACTTTCCGAAGAACGCAGCGGAAGGCGGCCGGCAACCGGCAATCATGCTGGAATACCGAAGGTTCTTCTCCGATTCGTACCTCAATCACCTGCGACGCCAGGCGAAGATTCTGCGCAGCCATACGCGTAACCAGTTCATCTCCACCAACTGGCCGAGCGTGACTTGGTCGGTAGATGTTTATGAGGCCGGTGCTGAATTTCTGGATATGACAGCCTGGGACAACTACTGCGGCGCGCCTGGGCTGACCGAATTTCAGCATCAATACGTCTCCTGCATGAACCACGACATGAGCCGCAGCGCGAGCCGCGGGCAGCGGTTTTTCTGTGCGGAGCAAATTGCCTACCTGCCTACCAACGCGTTGCCACAGGCGCTGCGTCTGCAGGCGTATCTGAACCTGGCACATGGCAGCCATGGCCATCTGTATTTTGAGTGGCGGCGGCCTTTGGCCGGCAACGAGCAATCGCGGCCATCCTTCATCAAGGGCTTTGACGGGAAGATCAATCCAGCAAAGCCGGTTTTCGAGCAGATCGGCCGGGAGTTTGCTGAGCTCGGGCCCAAGCTGGCATCCGCAGTGACGTCCTCGGACGTCGCGTTACTGTACGACTTCACGAACGAGTTTGCGCAGGGCTTCTGGTCGGTGGGTGAACGCACCGAGCGGTATGACGGGGAATCGTCGCGCCACTATGCGGGGCTGAAGTCGCTGCAACGCAATCTCGACATCGTCCCGCTAACCGCTGACATCTCCCGTTACAAAGTGCTCGCTGCACCGAATCTCCGCCTGATCGATGATGCTGCGGCGAAGAAACTCGAAGACTATGTCGCCGCAGGAGGAGTGCTCATTCTGACACCGCGCGCGGGTACGCAGAACACCGACTCCAGCATGCGGCGCGTCGTTTCGCCGGGCGTCTTCACGGCGATGGCGGGTGTATCCGTGGAATCGAAGCTCGACCTTACCGAGTACAGCTCGCTGCGAGGGCAGATGGACACGGCGCACGAGTCCGAGCTGGGTATCGCATTCAGTGGAAGTGCCGCGGTGTTCCGGCCGCGTACTGTCATGGAATCCCTCGTGTTGCACGGCGCGGAGCCGATTGCCTTTTTCCGTGGCGGCAGGATGCAGGGGCGGCCTGCGGTGGTACGCAATCGGTATAAGGCGGGTTGGGTGATCTACGCCGGGACGGACAGCGGGGAGCATGGCTTTCACGAGGCCCTGATGGAAGTGGCAGCACAGGCGGCCGGTCTTCGGCCGCTTCTCGAAGTCCCGCGCGGAGTAGCCGTCACCACCCGCGAGGACGAGCATCACACGTATTACTTCGTCCTCAACCTGACCGAGACTCCGCACGAGGGCATCAGCCTGCCGTCCTCGATGGATGATTGGCTCAACGGCAGGAGCGGCGTGCGCTCCATCAGCCTCGAGCCGCTGGGAGTTGCATTGCTGGCAGTTGCGAAGGGCAGCCATCAAGCCTAACAAAACGACAAATCTTTTGCTAAGGAGAGTTGTGATGAAGATCATTAGGACGGTACTCACCGTCTTGAGCATGCTGAGTTGGCTACACGGCCTGAATGCACGATCGCAAGTCGGGCAAGCGATATCGACGTTTGCGCCGCCAGCTCAAGCGACCCTCAATCGGCTCTCAGCCCTGGACCATCTTCCCAGCGGGACCTGGCGGTATCACACGGCCGATCTAGCTCATGGGGAAGACCCGAACCTTGATGATTCGAGCTGGCCTGTGGCGGCGCCAAACACGGATTACGCGAAAGAAGCGATGTGGTTTCGCAGCTGGATCACAGTGCCAAAGCTGCTTGAAGGGTACGACCTCACAGGTGCGGCCATCTGGTTTCATGCTTCTGTGGATGCACATCGACCCGTCACACAAATTGTTTATGTTAACGGCCAGCAGATCGCGATGGCGGACAACATCGAGGCCGTGGAGATTGCGCCTAAAGTGAAGGCGGGCGACCGGATTCTGGTTGCGGTAAAGGCTCTGGCGACCGTGCTGCCGAAGCGTTTCAGTGGAACGCAGATCGCGATCCACTTCGCGCCGGACCGGCCGAATCCGATGGACGTCCGCGACGAAATCCTTTCCGCGACCCTGTTGCTTCAGTCGATCGATGCAGCTACGGATAGCCGACCTGTGCTCGAAAAGGCAGCCGCAGCGATCGACCTACATGCGCTGGAACAAGGTGATCAGGCGAAGTTCGATGCGTCTCTGCGAACCGCGGAGGCGGTGCTAGAGCCACTGCGCCCGGCGATGCAGAAGGCCACCGTATCCCTCGATGGGAACGCTCATATCGATGCCGCGTGGCTGTGGCCATGGACGGAGTCGGTCGATGTAGTTCGCCGCACCTTCTCAACCGCGCTGCAGTTGATGAATGAATACCCAGGGTATGTCTTCACCCAGTCGGCAGCGGCGTACAACGATTGGCTGGCGCAAAAGTATCCTGAGATCAATGATGAGATTGCCCGGCGCATCAAGGAAGGCCGCTGGGAAGTCGTGGGAGGTATGTGGGTCGAGCCTGACCTCAATCTACCGGACGGCGAATCCACGGCGCGCTCGATCTTCATTGGGAAACGCTGGTTTCAGCAGCACTACGGGGTCGACGTGCGCGTCGGATGGAACCCAGACTCTTTCGGGTACACGTGGCAGCTGCCGCAGATCTACAAGAAATCCGGCGTGGATTACTTCGTCACGCAGAAGATGGGATGGAATGAGACCAACCAACTGCCGTTTAAGCTTTTCTGGTGGGAATCTCCTGATGGCAGCAAGGTATTGACGTACTTCCCGCGCGGCTATGCAAATCGCGATGAAGGAGCCCTGAGGCTGTCCTCGGACATGGCGCGAGCGCGTCAGCAGGCGCCTGGCATGACTCAGATGCTCGACCTCTATGGCGTAGGCGATCACGGCGGTGGACCCACACGCCTCATCCTCGATCAGGCGACGCGCTGGATGCAGCCGGGCAAAGTCGCGCCTTCGCTTCACTTTGGGACGGCTTCGTCCTATTTCACCACGATCGAGAAGCAGATTGCACCGCAATCGCAGGAGTGGAATTACGTGAAGCTTGCGCAGGGCTACCACCCGCCCGAGCCACAGTCCGATGCGATCGCCGTGCCCACGTGGAAGGACGAGCTTTACCTGGAAACTCACCGTGGCGTTTACACCACGCAAAGTAATCACAAACGCAACATACGTCAAAGTCCCGAGTGGACGTTGAATGCCGAAAAGTTTGCTTCGCTGGCATGGCTCGATGGCGATCCATATCCAGCAGAGAGGATCACCGATGCGTGGAAGAAGATCAGCTTTAATAACTTCCACGATCTGGCGGCCGGCTCCGGAATTGCTGATGTATATAAGGAGGCGCAGCAGGATTACGACGATGTGCGCTGGATCACGCAGGAAATCTCAACGAAGGCTCTGAACACGCTGTCTGCCCGCATCGATACACGAGTTTCTCAGGGCGTGCCCATTCTTGTTTTCAACCCGCTATCCTGGGAGCGTTCCGGCACCTTCGCTCTGAGCGTGCAGATGCCTGCTGCCGCGGCCGGCATCGCCATTGTTGATGGTCACGGTGCTGTGCTCCCGTCGCAGGTGCTCTCAAGAAACAAGGCAACGAATTCCTTCAAGCTGCTTGTGCAGGCGAAGGACATTCCTTCCATGGGCTATACCACGTTCCATGCCGTACCGCAGCCGCGCCCGACATCGAGCGATCTTCAGGTTCAAGGGACTACGCTGGAAAATGCTCTCCTTCGCGTCACGGTGGATCCGTCGAACGGCTGCATCACGAGCCTGTTCGATAAAAAGGCAGGGTTCGAAACGCTGGCGGCGAATAGCTGCGGTAATGAGTTGCAAGCGTTCAAAGATACGCCGAAGCTGTATGACGCCTGGAACATCGATCTGGGAACTCTCGACCAGCCACCGATACGCATCAACCAGGCGGAGTCGGTGAAAGTGATCGAGAGCGGCCCGCTTCGCGCGGTGATCCGCGTTACGCGCGCATGGCAGAGTTCGAGGTTTGTGCAGGACATTGTCCTCGATGCAGCTTCGCCGCAGGTAGAGGTCGATAATGATTTTGACTGGCACGAGACGCATGTATTGCTGAAGGCCGCTTTTCCACTGGCTGCCACAGCGCCTTTTGCGACATATGAGATTCCGTTCGGAACCATCGAGCGGCCCACTACTCGCGCCAACTCGTTTGAGAAGGCCCGATTCGAAGTCTCTGCGCAGAACTGGGCCGACCTCGGCGACGGCCATCATGGGTTTAGCCTGATCAACGAGGCTAAGTACGGCTATGATGCCGTCGGTAACCTCCTCCGGCTCACGCTGCTTCGCTCGCCCACGTATCCGGATCCGGATGCCGACCGCGGGCACAACCGATTCCGCTACGCTCTGTATCCGCACGCCGGCACCTGGAAGGAAGCATTGTCCGTACGCCGCGGGAACGAGTTCAATTATGGCGTGATTGCCCTACAGGTCGCTGCGCATAGTGGGACGTTGCCCGCTGAGCACTCCTTCGTATCCACTTCCAGCAAGAACGTCGTGCTGACCGCGATGAAGAAGGCAGAAGACAGCAATGCCATAGTGTTCCATCTGTACGAATGGCAGGGTAAGGACGGCGATGTAGACATCAAGGTTCCGGAGGGGGGAACCCTTGCGATGGAAACAAATCTGATGGAGAAGCCAGAGGGCGGCTCGCTGCCGCTGGATCACGATCACGTGAAGCTGCATGTTCGTCCCTTTGAAATCGTGGCGTTCCGCGTGGATTATCCTCGCCCGACGCGCAGCGCTGAGGATCAGACTGCGCAGTTCTCAACCACCCGGTCCGCCGGCAACTCGAATGAGTAGGAGTGCGGTAAATGAATGACGCCAGATCCCTGAAGCTGTGGAAGCGCCGCAGTACCGGCCAACCGCGGGGCTTCCGCCAAGCCGGTCCCACGAACCGCCTGGCTTTGATTATTATGACTTGCAAAAAAACTCTCCACCGCTCGATTCGACTGAACTTGCTGCTGACGCTGGCCATGGCTGTCTGTACCCATGCGCAATCGACAGCAATGCCGCGCCTGGAGAAAGACGGCGGCCACTACCACCTGTTGGTGGACGGTAAGCCCTACTTGATTCTGGGCGCGCAGGTGCACAACTCCAGCGGTTACCCGCAGGCGCTCCAGGCCGCTTGGCCTGCCATCCACGCGATCCACTGCAACACCGTAATGGTTCCGGTTTATTGGGAAGCGATCGAGCCAAGAGAAGGCGCCTTCGACTTCACTACCGTCGATGCCGACGTGAACCAGGCTCGTGTGGAAGGTGTGCGTCTGGTTCTTTCCTGGTTCGGCACCTGGAAGAACGGCGCCATGACCTACGTGCCCTCATGGGTGAAGAACAACCCAGCCGTCTACCCGCCAATGCTGGATGCAGGGCACCGTCCGGTTGAAGCGCTAAGCCCCATGTCAGACGCGAGCCGCGAGCGTGATGGCTTGGCGTTCGCTGCGTTCCTGCGGCACTTGAAACAGATCGATGGCGACACACATACGGTCATTCTCATCCAGGTGGAGAACGAAGCCGGCACGTTGGGGACGGATCGCGACTACTCCTCAGGCGCCGACGTTGCCTTCAACGGTCCCGTGCCTGCAGAGGTGCTCACCTCACTCAGCAGACAGACGACGGCGAACGCCACGTGGCCGAGAGTCTTCGCCGAGCGTGCGCCGGAAGCGTTCACGGCTTACTACACGGCTCGTTACATGGAGTCAGTTGCAGCAGCCGGCAAGGCTGTTTACCCGCTGCCGATGTATATCAACGTCTGGCCGCGCGAGCAGCCCGGACTGCTACGCCCGGGATTCTCATCGCCCAGCGGCGGGGCGGTCGCGTGGCTGCTGAATTTATGGAAGCGGCTGGCTCCGCATATCGACGTCATCGCTCCCGACATCTACGACGAGAACGAAGGTAGCTATCAGAATCTGCTTACGCTCTACAGCCGTCCGGATAATCCGCTGTTTGTCCCGGAGACGGGTGGCTCCATCAACCATGCGAAAAACATGTTCCTCACGCTCGCGTCGAGCAATGATCTCGGCATCTCTATGTTCGGCCTCGACGGCGTGAACGCGGAGGACCTCAAGGCCTACAAGGGCTGGGGAAGCGAAATGGCGATGAACTTCGCGCTTGTCGGACCAGCTGCATCGCTGTGGCAGAGACTTCGTGATTCCGGACAGATGCAGGCGGCCATCGAAGAAGAGGGACTTTTTAATCCGACACTCACGTTTGACGACTTCGACGTGGCAGTTCGCTTTGGACCCGTGCGGGATGGCTACGGAGGGCCGCGCGGACGGGGCAATCCCCAGCGCAATGGGCGCGTGCTCGTAGGCGAGCTTGGTTCCGGCGAGTTCCTCCTGGCTGGCATGAACGCGAATATCGTCTTCGCTCCGCGGCTGGGTGCGGCGCAGAGCAAAGCCATGTTCGTCGCCGTTGAAGAAGGCCATTTTGAGGCTGGCGAGTGGCACACCGACCGTCTACTCAATGGCGACGAAACTGCGTTTGGGGTCACCCTTCCGGCAAAGGGCCAGACACTGAAGGTGAAAGTGCGGGCCTACTGAAACCGAAGGCGACTAATATGAAATCGCGCGAACACGTCGCTAGCGCTTCGCCGAGGAGAAAACGGCTGAAGTGCTTTGCGATCACGAAACAAAATGCCGGGCCGCCCCCCGTAATTAACCGCACAGCCGGTCAGGCCGTCATCCGTCAGGATCTCGATCGCGTACGGATCCTGGCCTGGACCCATCCAAAGCGAACGCAGGCTGGCATTCTTATAAAGCCGGATCGCTACGATCTTCATTTATCCCTTTCCCATTCCTTGCAACATTTAGGGATGCAGCCCCTAACGGTATCCAGCTGCATTGGAACCTGCAGCGTCGAGAGGCCGACGGCAATTTGATCAACGGTTCGGACAGTCAAACGCAAAGATTCGTAAAGAACAATGGCTAAGATCAGGCGACTTTTTTGCGCCCATCGCAATTTATTCCCCCGTGTCGCCCAGTGTAAGTAATAATGTCCATGACGATGGTACGGCGGTCCGTTTCCCCCAAGTCTTTCTACAAGCTGGAGTCAGTAACCCGCGCCTGCACCATTCTTCATTTATTTGAAGACGATCAGCGGGCATTGGCTTTGACCGATATGTGGCGTGCACCGGACTCGAGCGAACCATCTGTTTTCGTCTACTGCGAACCCTGGAGGACCAAGGGTTGCTGCGCCAAAGTGAGCGGCGCAAGTATGCGTCCAACCTTCGAATCCTTTGCGGTAAGCGTTTCCGGATCGGATACGCCGCTCAGTCTCACGATTCCTTTTGCAGCGCGCTCGCGCGAGGATTACGATGGGCTGCCGCAGCCCGGCCCATCGACCTTATTGAAGTCGAGAATCGGCAGTAACCTGTGTGTAGCAGTGAGCCAAGGCGGTAGTCCCGAGGCGCGCCGAGAGCTGCGATTGCCGAACGCGCGCCTGGTCGCAGCCGTAGCATTCTTTCCCGAAAAATATGGAGAAAGCCTGATTTTGCTTGCGCTCGGTATCTTGAACAAACGCACGCCGCCGCCGGCGATCTACATGCCGGTGCAGGTTCTAACGCGACGAAATGTCGACGAGTTTTATCCGCAGGATACGTTCGTCGGACTAGGAGAGGGAAGCGTGTCTTGATCCTGCTGGTCCTCCTCGGCATTGCCGTATCTGCCATCCCTCCTCCCCTTGAGAAAGTTTGCGGTCAGCGCA